>Ga0306925_10003046_pt1 | contig 14673 bp, 15 predicted proteins | sample flu12Cox44000176_FD_203755 | JGI IMG/M metagenome (GOLD analysis project Ga0306925, IMG submission 203755) | Lab enrichment of tropical soil microbial communities from Luquillo Experimental Forest, Puerto Rico - flux8day.12C.oxic.44.000.176 (v2)... | ecosystem: Environmental > Terrestrial >... | reverse complement strand
TTTCAGTGTGCTCGCTCAGTTTTTTGGCCCTGAGGCAATCAATAGCAGGCTGATCCTGGTCGAGACGATCTCCTTCACGACCACGCCGGAAGACATGCTCGAGCTGCTGACCCGGATCGTCGCCGATCGCTCGGTGGGCGCGGTGTTTTTTGGCAACTACTACCTGATGGATTACGAGCTGATGGGCGGGGATGCGCGGAAGGCGATCGTTGCGGAGAACACGAAATACGGTCTGAAGCCGTCTCTACCGCCGGCGGTACCCTTCGGCTCGCATCAATGGCCGGCTCTGATTACCCCGGGCATTGGCCCCGCCTCGCTCGACGATCTGCCCGAGCCCATTTCAGGCCGCGCGCAATGAACCTCAACACCATCACCGCATTGCGCCATCCTAAATCGGCGAGCGAGATCGCGGAGTGGCGCAACGGCCTTGCCTGGCTTGCCGGCGGCACGTGGCTTTTCTCCGAGCCGCAGCCTGCTACCGACACGCTGATCGACCTCGGCTACCTCGACTGGCCAGCGCTGGAGGCCTCGACCGCCGGGCTCGAGATCGGGGCAACCTGTCGCATCGCCGAGCTCTACGGGTTCGGGGCTCCCAAGGAATGGGCTGCGGCTCGGCTGATCCGAGATTGCTCCAACGCCCTCTTGGCTTCGTTCAAGATCTGGAATGCGGCTACGGTCGGCGGAAATATCTGCATGTCGCTCCCGGCCGGAGCGATGATCTCTCTCACAGCCGCTCTCGAGGGAGTTTGCACGCTCTGGCCGCGCGATGCGCCGCCCCGGAGGGTATCGGCGGTCGATTTTGTCACCGGCAACCACACGAATGTACTGCGTCCCGGCGAGTTGCTGCGCAAAATTTATTTACCGAGCTCGGCGCTCAGGAAACGGGTAGCCCTGCGCCGGGCTTCCCTCACCAAACTTGGCCGCTCGGCCGCGTTGTTGATCGGCATGAGCGACCCCGCGCGACAGGACTTGCTGCTGACGATCACGGCCGCAACCCCGCGCCCGGTGCAGCTTCGGTTTGGCGCGACGCCATCTGCCAAAGCGTTGCGGAATGCCATCGACGCTCGAATTCCGGCGGTCGGCTATTTCGAGGATGTGCACGGCAGCGCCGCCTACAAGCGTCACCTGACATATCATTTCGCGGAACAGATCCGCGCCGAACTAGCGGTCCCGGAGGCTGCGGTATGAACGAAGTCGCGCACTGGACGAACCCGACCACCGACGCACTCTGCTTCAGTGTCAATAATCGCCGGTTCGAAGCCGAGCCGGGCCCAGGTCAGTGTCTACGCACCTTCCTCCGCGAGCACGGCTGTCTCGGCGTTAAGAAACGATGCGACGCCGGCGATTGCGGCGCCTGCACCGTCTGGCTCGACGGACAGCCCGTACATTCCTGCCTGATGCCCGCTTTCCGTGCCGCCGGACGTAAAGTGACGACGATCGAAGGCTTGGCGGAGAGTGGCCACCTCCACCCGGTGCAGCAGGCCTTTATGGATGCCCAGGCATTCCAGTGCGGCTTCTGCGCCGCCGGCATGATCATGACTGCGGCCGCGCTAGATTGCGATCAGCGTGCCGATCTTCCCCACTCTCTCAAGGGCAATCTATGCCGCTGCACCGGATATCGCGCGATCGCCGATGCGCTTGCCGGTGTGCAGTCTGTTGAGGAAGACATTGCCGGCCGGGCCTGTGGGGCGAGCCTGCGTAATCCCTTCGCTGAAGCGATCGTCACCGGGCAGGCTCGGTATACGATGGATGTGGCGACGAAAGAGCTGCTGTACATTAAGGTATTGCGATCGCCGCATGCGCACGCGCGGATTCTGCGGATCGAGCGGAAGCGCGCCGCTTCCGTACCTGGCGTCGTCGCCATTTTCACTTGGGAAGATGTGCCGCGCCGTCTCTACAGCACTGCCACCCACGAGGACCACCTCGTCGATCCCGATGACACCTACGTCCTCGACAATGTGGTGCGCTTTGTCGGGCAGCGCGTCGCTGCGGTTGTCGCCGAAACCGAAGCAGCGGCGGAGGCGGCGTGCTGGCTGATCGACGTCCGATACGAAATCTTGCCCGCGGTGTTCGATCCGGAGGCGGCCATGCAGCCGGGAGCACCGTTGCTGCATGACAATGGCATCGCTGCCTACGGCAATGTCTATGTCGACATTCACGGCGAGGTCGGCAACACGGCGGAGGGTTTTGCCACTGCCGATATCGTGCATGAGGGCCTCTATTCGACCTCGCGTGTGCAGCATGTGCATCTCGAAACGCACGGCTCGATCGCCTGGACCACGCCGGATGGACGCGTCCATGTCCGCACCAGCTCGCAGGCGCCGTTTATTGCCCTGCAGAAGCTCTGCCATATCTTTGGTCTGCGCCAGCGGGACATCCATGTATTCACCGAGCGGGTTGGGGGCGGGTTTGGCGGCAAGCAGGAGATGCTCACGGAGGATCTCTGCGTGCTCGCGGCGTTGAAAACCGGACCGCCGGTGAAATGGGAATTCACCCGCGAAGAGCAGTTCATTGGCGCCACCACCCGACACCAGATGACTACCAAGGTGCGGCTTGGAGCCCGATGCGACGGCACACTCACCGCGATCGAGGTCAGGGTCGTCTCCAACACCGGCGCCTATGGGGGCCACGGCGGCGAAACTTTGGCAGCGGCGCTGGCTGGCCCGCTCGCGGCCTATCGCTGTCCGAACAAGAAGGCCGACGGCTATGCCGTCTATACCAACATGGTGCCTGCCGGCGGCTTTCGCGGCTACGGCTCCTCGCAGACCACCTTCGCTATCGAATGCGCGATCGACGATCTGGCAAAAGAGCTTGCGCTCGACCCGATCGAGATCCGTCGCCGCAATATGATCCGCGCTGGCGACTGGATCGAGTCGATCTGGGGCGAGCCGTCGGATGTCGATTTCGGCAGCTACGGACTTGACCAGTGCGTGGACCTCGTCGAGGCCGCGCTGAAGACCAGGCGCGGCATACCGAAGCCGGAAGGCGAAGAATGGCTCGAAGGAACGGGTTCTGCGCTCGCCGTGCTGGAATGCGGGCCCCCGACCGAACACCGGTCTGGCGCCGTGATACGGCTGCAGCCCGATGGGCGCTATCATCTGGCCGTAGGTTCGACGGAAATGGGCAACGGCTCTGTCACCTGGCACCGGCAGATCGCCGCTGAGGTTTTGGGGACGCGAGCCGGACAGATCGACATTGTTAATGCTGACACCGACCTGACGCCCTACGACACTGGCACGTTCGCAAGCACCGGGACGGTCGTGGCCGGCCAAGCGGTAGCGCTGACGGCGGCGGCGCTGCGTGACAACATCCTGGACTATACCAGCCGACACTCGGGGGTTCCCGTAGCCGAGTGCCGCTTAGACGATGATATGGTAGTCTGCGGCTCGCGCCGGGTCCCGCTTTCAGAACTCTATGCCATCGGCACGCGCGAGCGGCACCGCTTCGAAGCGCGCCGAAAATCATATCTTTCCCCGCGGTCGATCGCCTTCAATGTACATGGTGTTCGGGTCGCCGTGAACCGGGTCACCGCCGAGATTCGCATCCTACACAGCGTGCATGCCGCGGACATCGGGCGGCTGATCAATCCGATGCAATGCCGCGGTCAGATCGATGGTGCGATCGCGATGGGCTTTGGTTGGGCACTGACCGAGAACATGGTGCACGACACCAGTGGGGCGATCGTGAACCCCAGTCTGCGCAATTACCGAATCCCTGCCTTCGCCGATGTGCCGGCGAGCGAGGTATTCTTCGCTGACACCTACGACCGTATCGGCCCGCTCGGCGCCAAATCGCAGGGCGAGTGTGCCATCAACCCGGTGGCACCAGCGATTACGAACGCCGTTGCCAATGCCACCGGTATTCGCTTTGCGCACCTGCCGCTGACGCCGGATCGCATCTTCGCCGGACTTTCGGCGCAACCGTGAACGATCACGTTTCGACAGCCGACGAGGCGGTGACGCTCGTCACCCAGACCCGTGTGCGCGAAGGCATGGCGGAGGAATTTGGCTGCTGGCAAAGTACGATCAGTGCTGCGGCGGCAGAATTTCCCGGGTTTATCACCCAAAGCATGTTGCCGCCCAATCCGCCTTTCCAGACGGACTGGGTGATCCAGCAGCGTTTTACCAATGTTGTGGCCGCGTCGGCCTGGCTTCGCTCCGAGCAGCGGATGCGACTCCTGGATGCCGGGCAAACGATGCTGGCTGGACCGGACGATGTGCACCTGGTCCGCGATGGTGCCGGCGGCGCGCGGCCGGCACCGGTCTCCGCAGTAATCTCCTCTCGCGTCAGACCGGGCCAGGAAGCAGCCTTTCGCGCTTGGGAGCAGCGCATCGCGACGGCCCAGGCGCAGTCACCCGGTTTTCAAGGCTACCGGTTCGAGCCCCCGATACCCGGCGTGCAGGACGATTGGCTGGCAATCCTCCGCTTTGACAGCGAACGCAATCTCCAGACCTGGCTCGATTCGCCGGAGCGGAACAGGCTGCTGGAGGAAGCGGAACCCTTCCTCGAGGAGTTTCATGCGCGCGTGGTGCGTACCGGCTTCGAGCAGTGGTTCCCGTCGGCAGAGGACGGCGCTTCGGCACCGGCTGCCTGGAAGCAGAACATGATCGTTCTGCTCCTACTCTATCCGGTTGTATTCCTGTTCGGCATTTGGGTGCAAACACCGGTCCTGATGGGAAGCGCCAAGCTGCCGTTCTGGCTTGCGCTGTTCATCGGCAATGTCGTCAGCGTGGTATTGCTCAGCTGGCTGGTGCCATTGGCGAGTCGCGGCTTTGGCTGGTGGCTCTCGCCGGCGCACGGTGCGACGAGCAGGCGTATCAGTCTGGCAGGCGCAGCACTGGTAATCAGTCTTTACGCGGTCTGCCTCTTCCTGTTCTCGAATATGGCCTAGGGAAAGGGCACCCCTCCTGGGAAACCTCGGGTGCGTCGGCGCCTCGATCTCCGCAAGCTGCCGCTGGCGGGGGCTCTTCTCCTGGCCTGGGTTCCCTGCTTGGCGCAGGCTCAAGCCCCGCCCGACGCGGACGCGACCAGTTCGGCGATCGCAGGAAATCCCGGCGCAGTCAATATCGCGCCAGGAACCGGCGAGCTGGGACGGCTGCTCGGCTTCGAACCGGAAAGCGGTCTCCGCTTGGGCGGCGCTCTCGTCAGCAACGGCAACTATGTGATTTCCGGTGGCAATGCGCCGAAGACGACCAGCTTTAACAATTTGCTACTAACCGACTTCGAAGCAGATTTGGACCGGCTCGCGTATATCCCGGGCGCCAGCTTTAGCACGGCAATGCTTCGCTTTGACGGACAAGCGACCAATCAGCAAGCCGGTGTCGTGACCGGCTACAACGGCCTGACTGGTGCGCCGCCGCTACACTGGACCGAGCTCTACGAGCTCTGGTGGCGACAATCCTTTTTCGCGGATGGACTGGTGGTGCGGATCGGAAAAACCGTTCCGACTTATGATTTTGGCAACGTAATCCGTCCGGTCCCGGTGCAGGACCTGTCGCTGCAAATCCCGGGGGTGACCAGCCTCCTCTATACGCCGGTGTTTGTCAACCCGACGATCCTCGGTGCGCTCCCCGGCTATTACAATTCGGCTTATGGCGTCACTGCGACCATCGCGCCGACCAGGCGTTTCTACGTCTCCTGGGGCGGTTACGACGGCAATGGCGCGCGGGGTGTGCAGACCGGCCTGCAAGCGACGCCGACTTTCAACGCCTATCGGTTTCAAATCGCCGAGACCGGTACCGCCTGGCTGCTGGGAAAAGACAATCTGCCGGGCGCCTTTGCCATCGGCGGCTGGAATCAGACAGGGACTCTAACGCTGTCGATGCCACAAAGCACGATCACGCAGAACGGGACTCATGGCCTTTACGCGTTCGCCTCGCAGCGGCTGTGGCGCGGGAGCGGCGAGGCCGAGGCGAGCGGTGTATCGGGATTCGTGCAATTGGGCGCCAACAACTCTCGGACGATGATGGCAACACGGTATGTGGGCCTCGGCCTGACCGCATTCGGGGTTATTCCGGGCCGCCCGGAGGATTCACTCGGCGCCGGCATTGCTTGGTCCGGCCTGAACCGCAACCATGACTTTCGGCCTACTGAAGCATTGATACAGGTCTATGACCAGATCCAGGTCTTCGGCACTTTCTATCTGCAACCTACTCTGACGTTTTCACCCAACCCCGGGGAAAAAACCGCACACGCGCCCGCCGTTGTCTTCACGCTGCAGTCCACGGCACTATTCTGATAGAGTGCGGGTAACAGTCAGCTAACTGCCCCCGCCCGGTTTCGCTTCGCGGAGGGGATTGCGTAAGCTTTTACATGGGCCGGCTGGGCTTTGCCTCACGCAGCGGGGTGCCGCTTTCTGCCAGTTGGCGTAATAGCGCAGCGGGGGCCCAGCGCTCGCCATATTGCTGGTGCCAGGCCTGGATCTGGCGGTAGACCTCGGCCACCCCAATGCCGTCGGCCCAGTACATCAGCCCGCCGCGGTAGCGCGGGAAGCCAAAGCCATTGAGCCACATCACATCGATGTCGCTGGCGCGGTAGGCCTTGCCCTCTTCGAGGATCTTGCAGGCCTCGTTGACCGAGGCGAACAAGAGCCGGCGGAGGATCTCCTCGTCGCTGAAGGCTCGCTGCGGGATGCCGAGCTCGGCCGTCTTTTCTTTGATCATGCGGGCGACTTCGGGGTCGGGATGCGGGGTGCGGTCGCCCTTCTCGTAGCGGAACCAGCCGGCTCCAGTCTTCTGGCCCAATCGGCCGGCCTCGACAATCATATCGGCGATCGGCATCTTGCGATAGTTCCTGACCTGCGCGGCGCGGCGCTGGCGGCTGTCATAGCCGATGTCGAGCCCCGACAGATCAGCGGTCGCAAAAGGGCCGATCGGATAACCAAAATCGACCATGACCTTGTCGACCTGCTCCGGCAAGGCGCCTTCCTCGACCATGATGTTCATCTCGGTGCCGAATGGCGTGCGGCTTCTATTGGCGACAAAGCCGTCGCCATTGCCGGCCATTGCACTGATCTTGCCAATCCTGCGGCCGAGCGCCATTCCTGTCGCCAAGGTGTCGGGGGCGCTTTTTGTTCCTTTGACGACCTCAAACAGTTTCATGACATTGGCCGGAGCGAAGAAATGCGTGCCGGCGACGTCCTGCGGGCGCTTGGTCGCATTGGCCATGATGTCGATGTCGATGCCGGAGGTGTTGGTGTAGAGCAGCGCGCCGGGCTTCATGACCTCGTCGAGCTTTTTGAACACCTCCTGCTTTACAAGGATGCGCTCGAATACCGCTTCGATCACGACGTCGCATTGGGCGATGTCGTCATAGCTCTTGACCGGCTCGATCAGTTTGAGCCGGCGCTGCATCTCCGCCTCTGTGAGGCTGCCGCGCTTGACACTCGTCTCATAATTGGCGCGGATGCGCTGGAGGCCGCGGTCGAGCGCCTCTTGGCTGACTTCGAGCAGCTTCACCGGAAAGCCGAACTCGGCAAAGCTCATCGCAATGCCGCCGCCCATTGTGCCGGCGCCGACGATTGCCGCGGTTTCGGTCGGCCGCAATGGTGTCTCGCGCGGGATGTCCGGCAATTTGGCGACTTCGCGCTCGGCAAAAAAGGCATAGCGCAGGGCGCGCGCCTCGGCCGAATTTTCGAGCTCGTCGAAGAGCTCGCGCTCGCGCCTGGCCCCGTCGTCGAATGGCATCGCGCAAGCTGCCTCGACCGCCGTGATACAGTGGTAGGGCGCCCTCTGGTTACGCGCACGCCGGGCGATCGATTTGCGCATCGCGTCGAAAATCCCGGGATCGGCCTTGGCCTCGGCCAATTTCTCGTCATGGTCGCGGATGCGCGGCACCGGCCTGGTGTCGGCGACACGGCGCGCCATCCCGATTGCTGCGGCGCGCAGGTCGCTGCCCTCCGGCACCAGCTCGTCGACGATGCCGAGCCGATGCGCTTCGTCGGCCGGTACGTGGCGGCCCGAAGTGATCATCTCCATGGCCGCCTTCGGGCCGATCAGCCGGGGCAGCCGTTGCGTCCCGCCGCTGCCCGGCAGAATGCCGATCAACACTTCGGGCAGGCCGACCTTGGCGCTCGGCACGGCAATGCGGTAGTGCGAGGCCAGCGCAATCTCCAACCCGCCACCAAGCGCATAGCCGTGGATCGCCGCGACTACCGGTTTTTGGCTGTTGTCGAGCACCTCGTGCGTGCGCCTTCCCGGAACCGGTGGCGGCCGACGGGTGCCGAACTGGCGGATGTCGGCGCCGGCGATGAAAGACCGGCCGGCGCCGACCAATACCATCGCCTTGATCGCGGGATCGGCATTGCCGCGCTCGACATTCTCGACGATGCCTTCGGGGACGCCGGGCGAGAGCGCGTTGACCGGCGGGTTGTCGATTGTGATGACACCGATCCCATCGACGTTCTCAAAGCGAACCAATGCGGTCTCCGCCATTTTATCCTCCTAGAAATTCACAATGAGGCGGTGAGATGTCGATGTGCGATCGCTTGGCAATCTCGCTGTCTCACTGACTCATTTGTTCAACTGACCGTTGCTGCGCTCCCGAGGATGACCGTGCTCTGCGACGACAGCACGCCGCCGTTGCCGTGCGCAATCGCAGTCTCACAGTCGGCGACCTGGCGTGCACCGCATTCATGACGCAGCTGGCGCGTTGCCTCGATCAATAGAAACAGTCCATACATGCCAGGGTGACAATACGACAGCCCGCCGCCGTTGGTGTTGACTGGCAGAGCGCCCTTTGGCGCGATGCGCCCGCCCTCGACAAAGGAGCCGCCTTCGCCCTTGGTGCAGAATCCCAGATCCTCAAGAAACAGGATCGTGTTGATCGTAAACGCGTCATAGAGCTCCACGACATCGATGTCCTTGGCGCCGAGCCCAGCCATCGCATAGGCGGCGCGGCCCGATGGCAATGCCCCGGTCATGGTCAGATCGGGCATGCTCGAGATATTGGCGTGGGTGATCGCTTGGCCGCAGCCGAGCACATAGACCGGGGGCTTTTTCAAGGATCGCGCGCGCTCCGGGGTGGTCATGATTACCGCCCCGCCGCCATCAGTCACAAGACAACAGTCGCGCACCGTAAATGGATAGCTGATCACCCGCGCCGACAGGACCTCGGCAATCGTCAGCGGCTTCTTCTCCCAAGCGACCGGATTGAGCAACGCCCATTCGCGTGCTGCGACGGCGATAGCGGCCAATTGCTCGCGCGTCGTGCCGAATTGGTGCATGTGGCGCGACGCGGCGAGCGCATAGGCGGTCGACGGCAGGAACGGCCGGAACGGGGTCTCATACGGATTGTACTCGCGCACCGAGGCCTGCCGACGCCCGATCGTGCGCTGGGTGCTGCCATAGGCGATGACCGCAACCTTGCAGAGGCCGAGCTGCAGTGCCGCCTGCGCATGGGCGACATGGAACATAAAGGACGAGCCGCCGAGGATCGTCGTGTCGACAAACGCCGGCGATATGCCGAGATATTCGGCGAGCGCCAACCCGGAGGTACGGCTCTGCGCTATCGCGCAGACGAGACCATCGACGTCGCGCAAGCCGAGGCCGCAATCGGCGAGTGCCCTGTGAATGCCCTGCGCCATCAGGTCGATCGGGCTCATGTCCTGGGCGACGGCGCCGAGATCGGATTCGGCGACGCCGATGATCGCGGCCGAGCCGCGCTGCAGCCCATCCATCAGGGCGACTCCACCGGCACGAAGACCGGGTAAGGCGGCTCGTCGCCAGCGGGGCGGTGAACGCGGAATTTGACCCGCATGCCGATGCGCACCACCTCGGGCGGCAAATCCTCGACCCGGCTCATCAGTCGAAAGCCCTCGTCGCAGTCGATTAGCGCGACATTGTAGGGCGTTCCCTCGCGCGCCGGATGCACCACCGTCGTCGCGTAGACCGTGCCGAGCCCGGCGCTGACCCGCCATTCGAGCCGATCGCTTCCGGTATAGGGACAGATCACCCGTGGGTAGAAGACGGCCTTTTGCGCCTCCGGGCTCCACTGATAGGCGAGCTCGCCCTTGTCGAGGTGCGCCTGATAGACCGCCAAGGGTGATTGCTCCATCCGCCCGATCGCCCCTTTTTCGCCCCGGTATTCTGTCGGGTTAACAGGACCGCAGCAAGAGTCGGGCGTAGGCCGCAGCCGTGGCGGATGCGGCCGACCTGATCCCTGCAACCCCCGGGTTGCCCTACAGGCGTTCGAGCATATATGGTCAGATAGAGATAACCAGTGGTGAGAAATCATGGACGACAAGTACGTCGCGGCGACGGAGTTCAAGGCCAATTGCCTGCGTCTGATGGATGAGGTGGCGCAACAGCGCCGGCCGATCACCATCACCAAGCGGGGCAGGCCGGTCGCCAAGCTCGTGCCGGTCGAAACGGAGGCGACCGATCTCTTCGGGCGCATGGCCGGAAGCATCAAGATATGTGGCGACATCACCAGCCCGATCGACGAGGAGGAATGGACTGGTGATGCCGAGAATATCTGATCCCGATCTACTCCTACTTGACACTCATGTGTGGCTTTGGCTTGTCGCCGGCAGTCCGGATCTTTCAGGTGACGCGCGCGACATCATCAAAGGCGCCATTGGAGCAGGTACCCTTCGGATCGCTGCTATTTCGCTGTGGGAGATCGGGCTGCTGGCCGCGCGCGGCCGCATCGTCTTAGGCAAGTCAATCGGCTTGTGGCTCGAAGAGGCGCTCGCCGATCCGGGTCCCGCCATCGATCCGCTCAGTCCGCAGATCGCGATCGAGGCATCTTTTCTACCAGACGCCTTTCATCGCGACCCAGCTGACCGGCTGATCGTCGCCACGGCAAGGGTGACCAATGCTACGCTGATGACCCGCGACCGGCGCATTCTCGACTACGCCGCCCGTGGTCACCTATCTGCGATTGCCGCCTGAAGTTCACCACGGCTCGGAAATGCGCGAGGTTAGCCTCTACGGACAAAATGCTTGAAGCAGTCGTCAACCGGCAGCTGGCGGCGGAGAACGCGCATCGCATGGAGGAAACTCTGGTTGAGCTCCATCCCGACTGCATGTTCGAGGATCTGCCTCTGGGCAAGACCTATCGCGGGCGCGCCGGCGCAGAAGCCCATTATCGGCTCTGGTGGGATGCGTTCGAGCTCGAGGTCAAGGCGAGCGCCGACACTGATCGGAAGACGGCGCTTTTATGATCGCCCAGACCTCGTACGAGGGCATCCATCGCGGCCGGTTTCTCGATTACGCGCCGACCGACCGGCCCATCAGCTTGCCACTGGCGGTCGTCATGCCGTTTCGCGACGGTCTGATGGCCATCCGGCGCCATGTTGTTCAGCGCCTTCGCGAATAAGGGCATGAGGTGTGCGCGGTCCTAGCGTAACGGATGCAGGTGTCTTGCGCCGCGTCGGGATCGACGCGTTGCAGGGCGACATCTTCGACATCCAATCGCTGCGGCAAGCGGTAAAGCGGTACTCGGCCGCGCTCTGGCAACCGCGGTGCCGCGTCCGGGCGAAACCGCAAACTGGGCGCTCAACGACCGCATCGGCGGGAAGTACCGCCAATCTCCTGGAGGCGTGGCGGAACGCCGGGGTCCAACGTTATGTGCAGCAGAGCATTGCATTTCTGGTCGGCGGGACGTCCGATCTGATCGGTGAGACCGCGCCCCTGCTGGCGGCTAGCGAAGTCAAGGCATCGGCAATCGACATGGATCGTCTGGTGGCCGCGTCGGGTCTCGATTGGGTCATATTGCGAGGTGTCGCGCTCTATGGTCCCGGAACCGGCCTGGACGAGCACTGGCGGGCTCTCGGTTTCCCGGGGACGGCTCGGATTACATTTCGCTGATCCAAGTCGCCGATCTGGCGGAATGCTTTCTTCTTGACCGGACGAGCTTCCGGCGGCTCGATCATCGCCGCGGTCGACGACGAGCCAACAACCTACCGCGAACTCTTCACCTATATCGCGCTATTGGAGGGCGGCCCGCCCCCGGCCGCCGGAGGCGCAGCCGACTTTCCTTCTTTTCGAATCTCGAACGTCAAGGCGCGGGAAACCTTGGGGTGGCGGCATGCTACCGCTCCTATCGGTCAGGACTCGCGTGAGTGTCGCCCCTCGCGGCCCTCAGTAGGGCAGGCCGACATAGTTCTCGGCGAGTGTTGCTTGGGCCGATTGGGAGCGCGCGAGAAATTCGAGCTCGGCGCGCTGGATATGCCCGGTCGAAACCGCTGCCTTCCCGGAATGGTGGAGCAGCCGGGTCAATCACCAGGAGAACCGCTCGGTCCGACAGACACGGGCGAGCGCGGTCGGAACAGCCGGTGAGCCCGGCCTCGGACCGCATTCGGTAAACGCCTGCCACAGGCAATAGATGTCGCTGGCCGCGAATTTGAGGCCCTTGGCAGCGGTCGGCGGCACGATGCGCGCCGCGTCACCAGCCAGAAACAATTTGCCGAACCGCATCGGCTCGGCGACAAAGCTGCGTAACGGCGCAGTGCTTTTTTCGATCGACGGCCAGTGACGATGGCAGTCGCCGATCGGGGGTCGAGTCGCAGCTTCAGCTCTCCCAGAACCGCTCGTCGGGCCCGTCCTCGACATGGTCGTCGAGGCGGCATTGGATGTAGAGCCGGCTGCGGGTGTGCGCACGCATCGGGCAAAGGGCAAAACTGCGCCGGTGGCTGACATAGACCAGCACGGGCGAGACCGGCGGCGTGTCGCTGAGCACGCCGAGGCAGCCGAACGGATAGGCGCGCTCATAGTGCCGGATCACCGTCCCGGGATAGTCTGCCGGCTGCCGCCGGGGCGGTCGAGGAGATCGACGATGCCGGCCTCGATGAGGCGGGCCCGATACGGCTCAATCCGGCCTTCGCGTCGCTGCATCCGGCATCACGGGTTGTGCTCTTAGCGCATATTTTCTGGCCGCCGGCTCGCTTCAGCGGCCGAGCGCCACCATGACAAGCTTCATATAGGCGTCCATCGCTGCCGGGTCGGTCCAGCGCAGCACCGCGACCGTGTCGTCCTCGGGGTCGATCCAGGTCAGGTTGCCGCCGGCGCCCCGCGCGTAATAGCTCGCTGCCGGGGCGCTCGGGTAAAGGCTGCGTCCGCTGTTCAACCACCAGAGATAGCCGTATTGCCGGTTGAGTTGGCAGGGTTCGAGCATCTGCTCGATCCACGCCTCCGAAAGAATGCGGTGCCTTCCCCACATGCCGCGGCGGAGCAACATCAGGCCGATCCGCGCCTGGTCGCGTGCGTGCATGAAAACGCCGCCGCCCCAATGGCCGCCGCCCGACACGGACTGCACCCGGCCTCCATCGATTTCGACCCATGAGTTGTGATAACCGGCCCATTCCCAGTCCCGCGAGGCCCCGATCGGTTCCATGACGAGCTCGCGAAACACCTCGGGCAACGGCCGCCGCCACAGCCGCAACAGAGCGAGGCTCAGCCGATTGACGCGCACATCGTTGTATTCCCAAAACCCGCCCGGCGGCCGGAGATCGCGGTGCGTTCCCTTGGGCGCGGCGCTCGACCGCCCGGCGACGGATCGGTTGCGGTCGATGAGATCCGGCTTGTCCCACAGCACGCCTTCCCACTCCGAGGTCTGCTGGAGTAGATGATGCCATGTGATCGCACCGTTGTGCGGCGGATCGAAGCCGCCGTCTGTGACCGTTCGGCGAACCTCCTCGTGCGGATCGCCGATCAATCCGCGATCCCACGCCAGACCGGCGAGGATCGAGAGATAGCTCTTGGCAACACTGAAGGTCATGTCTGCCCGTTGCGTATCGCCCCATTCGGCGACGATCCGGCCGCCGCGCAGAAGCAGGCCGTTCGGCCCGCCACGCGGACGCACCGGTCCAATCGTCTCGTTCCACGGCGGCGATTCCTGAAAATCGCTGGTGACCATTCGAGCTAGATCGCGCGCCCACGGCGTTTCGCATTCGCCGGCGTGCCGCGCCGCGGCGGCAACGGCCTCGGCGTCGAGCCCGGCTTCGGCCTGTGCAGCCGTCATCCAAGATTTCGGATGTGGCGGCGGGAAATAGGTCATCGATCATCCTTCTCGCGCTTGGGCTTGAATCTTTCGGCGAGCCTGACGAATTCGAGGGGAGCCGATGCAGGCGGCAGAAAGATCTGCTAGGATATAATTTGATCAGCCTCCTGAGGTAGGCGTTATGGGTTCGTTCAGCTTGATGCACTGGATCGTGGTTTTGGCCATCATCCTGATCCTTTTCGGCGCCGGGAAGCTGCCCCGCGTGATGGGTGATTTCGCCAAGGGCATCAAAGCCTTCAAGGCGGGAATGAAGGAAGAGGATGAGGCCGAGACGACGGCGCAGGCGCAGGTGCCGCCGCCGGCTGCTGCGGCGAGCACGGCGGCTCCTGCCGGTGCTGCCGATCGTCCGCGCGAGCACGTCTGAACGACGATCCCGCGGTGTCCGCCGCGGCGGCGCTCGACTGCCTGCGGCCGATACCGAACCACCGCATTGAAATCCGCACCAGTCCCACGCGCGGTCGCTGCGTGTTTGCGCGCACAGCGATCCCACCGGGGACGGTGATCGAGGCGGCGCCCGTCCTCGTCCTGCCGGCCGCTGATTGTTCCATGCTCGATGGGACGATCATCCACGACTACTACTTCCATTGGGACGGCGACCCCGAAGGTTCCGGACGCGGCGCTCTGGGGCTCGGCCTAGTCACCTTGTGCAACCATGCGAGCCGCCCGAATGCC
>Ga0306925_10003038_pt1 | contig 14689 bp, 12 predicted proteins | sample flu12Cox44000176_FD_203755 | JGI IMG/M metagenome (GOLD analysis project Ga0306925, IMG submission 203755) | Lab enrichment of tropical soil microbial communities from Luquillo Experimental Forest, Puerto Rico - flux8day.12C.oxic.44.000.176 (v2)... | ecosystem: Environmental > Terrestrial >... | reverse complement strand
CGCAGCGCACGAAGGCGCCGGGCCGTACCACGCGGAAGTCGCCGTCGAGATATTTGACCTCGGCCTCGCCGGGCATCGGCGGCGAACGATCGGTCCGATTGAGCAAGAGCGCCTCCGCGCGTGGGTAGACTTCGGCTGCCGATTTGCGCCGGCCGCCATGGTTTACGCAAGATAATGATTCCGCAAGCCGGGCGGAACCCTCCTATATTTGATTGCCGCTTCGCCCCCCGAGGCGGCGCGGCGTGATAGGTTCGGCCCGGGAGCGTCGATCTCGGTTTAAGGCAGCCGCATTTGCCCATCGGTTTTCGAAAATTGGCATTTCGACGATTTCTTGGCGCGCTTGCCGGTGTGCTCGGCGGTGCCGGTGTCGCGATTGCGGCGGCGGTCGCTGTGGCTGCCACTGCGCCGGCCGAGGAGCGGGTCGATATTCCCGCCGATAACGTGACGCTGCACGCAACGCTCTACCGGCCGGAGGGCGATGGCCCGTTCCCGGCGGTGGTGGCGTTACACGATTGCGGCGGCCTCGTCCAACGTCCGGCGGCGCAGGCGCAGCTCTACGGCGAATGGGCTAAGTTTCTGGTCGGCAAGGGCTACGCCGTGCTGTTCCCGGATTCCTTCGGCTCGCGCGGGCTCGGCCCGCAGTGCCGCGAGGCGCACCGCAAGGTGCGGGCCTGGCGCGAACGCGTCACCGACGCCAATGCGGCGCGGCGCTGGCTGCAAACGCAAAGCTTTATCCGCCCCGACCGCGTCTCGCTGATCGGTTGGGCGAACGGCGGCAGTGCCGCGCTGTGGACGGTGCGCCGCACCGCGTCGCCCCACAACGACGGCGCCGATTTCCGCTCGGCCATCGCGCTCTATCCCGGCTGCCGGCGCCTGCGCGAGTCGGCGTGGAGCGCGCGCGTGCCGACCTTGATCCTCGTCGGCGCCGCCGACGACTGGAAGCCGGCCGGGCTGTGCCAGCAGATGGTCGCCGGCGCCCGCGGCCGGAGCGCCCGCGCCGAGATCGTGGTCTATCCCGGCGCCTATCACGGTTTCGACCGCGCCAATGCGCCGATCCGCATCCGCACGGGCCTCGTCAATACCGCCGATCCCTCCGGCCGCGCGCATGGTGGTACCAATCCGGCCGCGCGCAACGACGCGCTCAAGCGCGTGCCGGTGTGGCTGGAGAAATAGGCCCCGCTACAGCGTGCGCAACACGCCGCGCTTGAGCTGCCGGATTTCCGCCTCGTCGCGCTTGTAGAGCTTGTAGAACATCCACTGCTTGATGCGCTTGGCGCGCACGAGCGGCGCCTGAGCCAGAATCTTCAGATGCTCGCTCACGGTCGGCTGACTGACGCCGAGCTTCTTGGCGATCAAGAGGCCGCACACCCCGTCCTTGACCAGATCGCCGTCGACCTGCGCCGGGAAATGCGCCTTTGGGTCCTTGAGCCATTCCAGGATCAGGAGCCGGCGGCCGTTGGCGAGCGCGCGCATGGTCTGTTCAATAGGCATATTATTTAACGAAATATAGTCAAGGACGAGAGGCCCGGCCGACGCCGGGAAAATATGACGATGACAGCAGCTGCCGACAGCATCAGCCGCGCGCGCATCGAAGCCGCCGAGCGCCTGATCCGCCCGCATACCCGGCGCACGCCGGTCGTCGAGATCGATGGCCGCGATTTCGGCCTCGATACCGGGCCGCTGACCTTGAAGCTCGAACTGCTGCAGCACTCCGGCTCGTTCAAGGCGCGCGGCGCGTTCGCCAATCTCACGCTGCGCGAGGTGCCGAAGGCCGGTGTGGTCGCGGCTTCGGGCGGCAATCACGGCGTCGCCGTCGCCTATGCGGCCATGACGCTCAAGGTGCCGGCCAAGATTTTCGTGCCGAGCATTGCATCGCCGTCGAAGATCGAGCGCATCCGCGGTTACGGCACCGATCTCGTGGTCGGCGGCGAGCGCTACGCCGACGCGCTCGCGGCGAGCGAGCGGTGGGTCGCGCAATCGGGCGCGCTTGCGATCCACGCCTTCGACGATATCGAGACCATGCTCGGCTCGGGCACGCTCGGCCGCGAGCTGCAGGCGCAGGCGCCCGCGCTGGATACGCTCTTGGTCGCCGTCGGCGGCGGCGGGCAGATCGGCGGCATTGCTGCCTGGTATGCCGGCTCGATCAAGATCGTCGGCGTCGAGCCGGAAGCGTCCCCTACCCTTTTCAACGCGCTCGAGGCCGGTCGTCCGATCGACGCACCGGACGGCGGCATCGCCGCGGATTCGCTGGCGCCGCGCCGCGTCGGCGAGCGCACGTTCCCGATCGCACAGCGCTATGTGAGCGGCGTTACGCTGGTGAGCGACGACGCCATCCGCGACGCGCAGCAAGCGTTGTGGCGCGTGGCGCGGATCGTCGCCGAGCCGGGCGGTGCTGCCGCCTTTGCCGCGCTGCACTCCGGCCGCTACCGGCCGCAACCGGACGAGCGCGTCGGCGTCGTCATCTGCGGCGCCAATACCAGCGCGGTCGATTTTTCCGCGCACTAGACCGCCGCAACGCCAATAGGCACGGCCCGCATTTTCGCGCTAGTCTCCGCGTTGGGAGAAAGCGCACCATGGCTCAGGGAAATAGCGAACGCTTCGATTACATCGTTGTCGGCGCCGGCTCGGCCGGCTGCGTCTTAGCCAACCGGCTGACCGCGCCCGGTCGCCATCGCGTGCTGCTCTTGGAAGCCGGCGGCCACGACCGGCATTTCTGGATTCACGTGCCGCTCGGATTCGCGAAACTGTTCAACAACGCCACGGTGAATTGGCTCTACAAGTCCGAGCCGGAGCCCGAGCTCAACAACCGACAGATCATCCAGCCGCGCGGGAAGGTATTGGGCGGCTCGAGCTCGATCAACGGGCTTCTTTATATCCGCGGCCAGCACGAGGACTACGACCATTGGCGGCAACTCGGCAATACCGGCTGGGCCTTCCAAGACGTGCTGCCGTATTTCCGTCGCTCCGAGAATCAGGAACGCGGCGCCGACGAGCTGCACGGCGTCGGCGGGCCGCTGTCGGTGTCCGATGTCTGCGAGCCGCATCCGTTGTGCGAGGCCTTCCTCACCGCCGCCGAGCAAAGCGGCATTCCGCGCAATGACGATTTCAACGGCGCGAAGCAGGAAGGCGCCGGCTATTTCCAGCTCACGGCGAAGAACGGCCGGCGCTGGTCGACCGCAGCCGGCTATCTGAAACAGGCGCGGCGCCGACCCAATCTGAAGGTCGAACTCAATGCGCTGGCCTCGCGCGTTCTGTTCGAGGGCCGCAACGCCGTCGGCATCGAATATCGCCAGGGCGACGCCACGCGCACCGCTTACGCCGACGGCGAAGTCATTCTCGCGGGCGGCGCGTTCAATTCGCCGCAGCTTCTGCAGCTTTCCGGCGTCGGCCCGGCCGAGCTTCTGCGCCAGCACGGAATCGCTGTAATCGCCGACACACCGGGCGTCGGCGCCGATTTGCAGGATCACCTGCAGGTGCGCATGCAGTTCCGCTGCACCGAGCCGATCACCGCCAACGACGTGATCAACGACTGGCGCCACCGCTACTCGGCCGGCATCCGCTACATGCTCACACGCAAGGGCTTGCTCAGCATCGGCGCAGGCTATGCAGGCGCGTTCTTCCGCACGCGGCCGGATCTGGCCACGCCCGACGTGCAAATCCACTTCCTCATCTTCTCCACCGAAACAGCCGGCGCCGCAGTGCATCCTTTCTCGGGCTTCATGGCCTCGATCTGCCAGTTACGGCCGGAGAGCCGCGGCACCGTGCGCATCAAGTCGAGCAATCCGAGCGAGTCGCCGGCGATTCAGCCGCGCTATCTGACAAGCCGCACCGACTGCGACACCGTAGTCGCGGGCCTGAATGTGCTGCGCACAGTGATGAGCCAGCCGGTGATGCGCAAGCTCATCGCCGAGGAGCGGATGCCCGGGCCGAAGGTCGTCAGCGACGCCGATCTTCTAGCCTATGCGCGCGCCACCGGCACCACGGTCTATCACCCGACCTCGACCTGCCGCATGGGACCCGACGGCATGGCGGTGGTCGATGAGCGGCTCAAGGTGCGCGGCTTCGAACGGCTGCGCGTGGTCGACGCCTCGATCATGCCGACGCTCGTGTCCGGCAACACCAACGCCGCCGCGATCATGATCGGTGAAAAAGGCTCCGACATGATCCTGCAGGACGCCGGCTCGGCCGCGCCGCTCGCGCTGTCGGCATGAGGGAGACCTGACGCCTACAGCGCCTTTCTGCAAAAGCCGTGCGACCCACGGATCCTTCTGCAGTCGATCAATGCGGCGCTGCAGAATGGCAACCGCGTGTGCGAGAGAAAAGCCGGCTGGCCCGGCAGTCGAACGGACGTTTTCGATGAACAGGCAGGATGAGCTGCAACATCTTAACCGCGCCGATGCGGGCATCATCGAGGCCCACGACCGCGTGTTGCGGCAGGCGTTTTGATTACCTTATGAGCGCAGCCGCGCGGTCGCGGCGGCATCGATCGCGCCACTCGCATCGATGACGACGCCGTAATCGCGGCGCGCCTCTTCCGCTGTGATCAGGCCGTCGAGCACGTCGTCGCGCACGGCCTGCGGATCGCGCGCCTTCGGATCGCCGAAGCCGCCGCCGCCCGGTAGATTGAGCTGGATGGCATCGCGCGGCGGCACGGTCTGCCGGCCCTTCGGCCTAATCGGCCGGCCCGAGCGCAGCGCCACGGTGCCGGCGCCACCGGCCTTGCCACCGTGGCGGCCGCGTGCCGGATTCCTCACCCGCTCGAAATTGCAAAGGAGCGCCACTGGAGTTACGCCCGCGCCGCCGATCTCGATCGCCTGGCCGAGGCCACCGCGGAATTTTCCCGCGCCCCCCGAGCCGTCGCGAAACTCCCGGCGATGAAACACCACCGGCGCAATGCTCTCCGTTGCTTCGACCGGAATGGTGCGCACGCCGGACGGAAATGCCGTCGCGCTCAAGCCGTCCTTCTCCGGCCGCGCGCCGGACCCGCCACAATGGAAGATCACCGTGGAGAATTCCGGCAGCGTGTTGGCATCGGTGCCGTCGGCCACTTCGTCGACCAGTGAGCCGCCGCCGAAAATCTGCGGATTCCACAAGGCCGACGCGCCTTCCGCCGGCACGCCGCCGGCAATCACGTTCTGTAGGCAGCCGAACACCACGTCGGGCAGCATCTGGCCGACAGTGTGGCGCGCCGCCACCGGCCACGGCCGCCTGACGTTGAGCAGCGAGCCTTCCGGCGCGCTCACCGTGATCGGCGCGAGCGAGCCGGCATTATTCGGCACCTCCGGCGCGACCAGGCATTTGACGCCGAAAGCCGTGTAGGCGAGGCAGTAATTGTAGACCACGTTGATGCCGTAGGCCGACGCCGACGAGGTGCCGGCGAAATCGACATGGATGCCGTCGTCTCTCACGGTCAGCGCAGCGTCAAGCGTGAGCGGCTTCTCGTAGCCGTCGATGGCCATGGCGTTGCGATAGGTGCCCTTGGGCAGAGCGCGGATGCGCGCCAAGGTCGCCTCGCGCGAGGCTTCGAGGATGTGATCGCCGAGCCGGTCGAGATTGGCAATGCCGAACTCTTCCATCATCTCGACCAGGCGCCGGCCGCCTTCGTCGTTGCAGGCGGCGCAGGCATAGATGTCGCCCTCGACCTGCAGCGGCTCGCGCACATTGGCGCGTACAAGGCGGAGCAAATCCTCGTTCATGCGGCCCTCGCGGGCGAGCGGCATGATCGGGATCGCGACGCCTTCCTCGAACACCTGGCGGCCGTCGGGGCCCATGCCGAGGCCGCCGATATCGACCACGTGGATGGTGTTGGCGAACAGCGCCACCGCCTCGCCGCAATAGAAGGTCGGCGTCACCACGGTGATATCGTGCAGGTGGCCCGACGTCAGCCACGGATCGTTGGTGATGTAGTGGTCGCCCTCCTTCATGGTCGCGACCGGATAGACGTCGAGAAAATATTTGACGCCGTTCGCCATGGAATTGACGTGGCCCGGCGTGCCGGTGACGGCCTGCGCCAGCATGCGGCCCTGGCGGTCGAACACGCCGGCCGAGAGGTCGCCGGCCTCACGCACCGATGTGCTGAAGGCGGTGCGGATCATGGTCTGGGCCTGCTCTTCCACCACCGCGATTAGGCGGTTCCACATGATCTGGGAATGGATTTGGTGGAGCGCGGCGTTGGGGCGAGCGGGCATGGCTCAGGTCTCGTGGCGAATGAGTTCAATATAACCGAAGCGGTCGATCGCGGCATCGAACAACGGGCTGACCACGGTGGAGGTATCGTCCTCAGCGATTACCGCGGGCCCGTGGATGTGAGCGCCTGGCGCCAAATCCGGCCGCCAGTAGATCGGCACGTCCTGGAACTCGCCGCTTGCGGGATCGAAGACCTGGCGCTGTGTGCGCGGCCTCGGTGTCGTCGATTTTGTGTCCGCCGTATCGGCCAGCGCGCCTTCGGCGGGCGCATTGACGGAAACCACCCAGCTCAAAATCTCGATCTCGACGCCGGGAATGTGCCGGCTGTAGAGCCGGCTATAGGCGTCCTCGAACAGCTTGCGGATGGCCGCCTGGTCAGCCTCGATGAAGTCGCGCACCGGCAATTCGACCGTGATCTCGTGGCCCTGGCCGCGGTAGCGCATCAGCGCCGAGCGCCGCTCGGAGAGTTTTGCGTCCGGCGCGCCGCGACGCACGATCGTTGCGGCTTCGGCGCGCATGTCGGCGACGAGCTTGTTGGCCGCCGCGCGATCGAAGCTTTCGAGCCGCATCAGCCGGCTGCGTACGACCTCGTAGGCGACCGGCGCGCGCAGCAGCCCGACCGCGGAGCCGACGCCGGCATTGGTAGGGATCAGCACGCGGCCGATGCCGAGTTTTTCGGCGATGCGCGCGGCGTGCAAGGGCGCCGCGCCGCCGAACGCGATCAGGGTGCGCGGCCGCAAATCCTTGCCACTCTCGATGCCGTGCACGCGCGCGGCATTGGCCATGTTCTCGTCGACCACCTCGCTTATGCCGAGCGCCGCGTGCGCGCCATTCAAGCCGAGCCTGTCGCCGATGCGCGCAGTGATGGCGCGCATGGCGCCGCCGCTATCGAGCGCCATCTTACCGCCGGAAAACGTCGCCGGATCGATGCGGCCCAAGGCCAAATCCGCGTCGGTCACGGTCGGCTCCGCACCGCCGCGGCCGTAGCACACGGGCCCGGGCTCGGAGCCGGCGCTTTGCGGCCCGACCGCGATGCGGCCGAGGGCGTCGACGCTCGCGATCGAGCCACCGCCGGCGCCGATCTCGACCATCTCGATGACCGGGATGCGGAGCGGCAGGCCCGAACCCTTGGCGAAGCGGTAGATGCGCGCCACTTCGAACAGCCGCGCAGTCTGCGGCTGCGCGCGATCGATGAAGCATATTTTCGCCGTAGTGCCGCCCATGTCGAAGGAGACGACGTGAGGAAGGCCGTGCTGGCGCGCGATGCAGGCGGCGAAGATCGCGCCGCCGGCGGGGCCGGATTCGACCAGCCGGACCGGAAAGCGGATCGCGGTGTCGGTCGTGGTGATGCCGCCGCCCGAGGTCATCAGCAGCATCGGGCAGCGAAAGCCAGCGCGGGCAAGCTCGCGCTCTAGCTTTTGCACATAACTGCCGATCAGCGGCTGCAGATAGGCGTTGGCGCAAGCAGTCGAGAAGCGCTCGTATTCGCGCATCTCCGGCGACACGTCGGACGAGAGCGTCACCGCGACATGCGGCAGCCGCTTGGCGACGGCGGCGCCGACGCGGCGCTCATGCTCCGGATTGGTGAAGCTGTGCAGAAAGCCGACCGCGACCGCCTCGACCTCCTGGGCGGCGAGCGTGTCGAGCGCGCGGTCGATGCTCGCGGCGTCGAGCGGGATCAGGACATTGCCTTGCGCATCGACCCGCTCGCGGATCGGCAGCCGCAGCCGACGGGGCACGAGCGGCGGCGGCAGATCGATATTGACGTCGTATTGTTCGAAGCGGTTCTCGTGGCGGATCTCGACAACGTCGCGAAATCCCTCAGTGGTCAGCAGCGCGGTCTTTGCGCCCTTCCTTTCGATCAGCGCGTTGGTGGCGAGCGTCGTGCCGTGGATGATCAGCCGCACGTCGCCGGGAGAAATCCCGGCTTCGGCGATAACGCTGCGCAAAATGGCAAGCACGCCCTCCTCGGGCGCGCGCGGTGTGGTCAAGCCTTTTGCGGTGAAGCGCCGCTCGCCGACCTCCAACGCCACGTCGGTGAAGGTGCCGCCGATATCCACGCCAACCCGAACGTCTTGCACTTTAAGCCGCGAGATTGCCGAAACGCGCGAGGTTCTCTTTCTGCTTGTCGTTGCGCGGCGGCAGCTTGAACAGGCGCGCCGCGGTGCCACCAAGAATATTGTGCTTGGCTTTTTCGGACAGGAATGGCAGGTCCCACACGGTCGACGGCAGGTCGAAGTCCCAGTGCGGATAGTCGGAGGCGTACATCAGGCGGTTCTCGGCATCGATCATGCGGAACGTGCACTCCAGCGCCACCATGTCTACCCGCTCCATCGGCTGCGACGCGTAGTACATGTCGCGCATGTAATCCGACGGCTTCTTTTTGAGGAGCGGAAATTCCGAGGCGCGCAGCATGAACTCGTGATCGAGCCGCTGCATCAGGAACGGCACCCAGGCGAGCCCGCCCTCGATCCAGATAACCGGCAGTTTCGGGAAGCGCTCGCCGAGCCCGTTGGTGACCCAATTGGTCACGTGGATGATGTTGAACAGCGGAAAGCCGAGCGCGTGCACCGCGGCGAAGCGGTTGAGGCCCTTGAATATCGGCTCGCCGATATTGATGGCGGAGTGGAAGGCGAGCGACAGGCCGCGCTCCTCGATGGCGCGGAACACCTTCATGTTCGAGTTGTGATGGATCGGCAGTGTGCGCGCCGAGGTGACGAGGAAGCCGGTGACGTTCTTGCAGTCGCCGAATTTCTCCACTTGGCGCAGCGCCTCGTCGGGCTCGGAGATCGGCAGCGACAGCATGGAGTAGAGCCGGCCGTCGCCTTCCGGCAGCACCACCTCGGTGAGCCAGCGGTTATAGGAAAAGCACAGCTCGATCTCCATCTCGACCGACGGATGTAGGCCGACCGAGAGCAGCAAGGTCGGGAACAGGCAGGAATAATCGACGCTCATGGCGTCCATCCAGCGTCGGCCCAATTCGACGTCGCGGATCTTTCCTGCCGCGGTCTTTTCCGACGAGCGCAGCGGATAGCGGGTGATGCGGCCGCCCATATCCTGGAAACTGACCTGGCTCGGGGTTAGCGCCTGCCGTCCCTTGGCGCGGCCGGCCAGCACCAGGTGGCGCAGCACGTCATTCTCGATGAAGGGGAGAAATTGATCGAAGCACTCGTTCTCGTAGTGATGCGAATCGACGTCGGCGATCAGCATGTTGTCGAGATTGCGCTCGTGGGCCTGCTTGCGGGCGTGGGCCAGGAGCCGGCTGGTGTTGAGCTCCTCGATGGGAACGCGGCGGCCGCGATCGGCAAGTAGGTCCATGGCTGAACTCCCGACGGGATGGGCGTGGTGACGTATCGCTCGAAAACAAACGAAAAGCGCCGCGCCGAGGGTGTCAGCGCGGCGCCAGATTGACGCGTTTTTTCCGAAAAAGCCACAGCGCGGCTTAAGCGAAATCCGTGTGCGAGCTCCGCGTCAGGAGCGCGGCATCGTCACCACACGCAGTGCCGGTGGCCGTAGCGGCCGATCCAGCAGTGGCGACGATGCCACCACATCTTGGTCATGCTTCACATGGAAAGCGCGATTAGCGCCGATAACCATAGTGGGCTACGTGGCGGTAACCGCCGTACCCACCGCCATATCGATAACCTGGTCTCAAGCCGTACCCGTATCCATAGCGCCTGTAGCCATATCCATACCCGGATCCGTAGGTGACAGCCGAGGCATAGGCATAAGTAACGGCAGGCGCATAGCCGTAGCCGTAATAATCACCAGGATAATAGGCGTCGTAATAACCGCCGTTGAAATACCCATAGGGCGTCACGATCGCGTTGCCGATGATTACTCCAGCGGCTAGACCAAAGCCTGCGCCGCCCAATCCCCAACCGCCTTCGTTCCAGGCAGGGCCTAAACCCCCATGCCAACCGACACCGCGCCATCCCCACGGCGATGCTTCGACAGAACCGGAAACAAATGGAACTGCGGCGAGAACAGCCGCTCCCAGTGCAAGTGCGCGCAGCTTCATGTTTTCTCTCCGATGCACCGGCCCCATGGTTTTTAGACGTCGCGGTTAGCGCCAGTGACCATCGCCTGGATATCCGTACCCGTATCTGTAGCCGTATCCGTAACCGCAGCCGTAGCCGCAGCCACGGTAGTCGCCATAGTATTCGGCCGCCGCAAGCCAAGCGTCGTAAGGCGCAATCATTGCTCCGGGTACAGGACCAAGATGCCAGTTGGCGTTGGCAAAACCAACGTGCCACCCGCTACCGTGCCGGCCCGATCGCCCTGCCTCGGCGGAACTGGAAATCGATACAACCGTTGCAGCGAGAAGTGCACTTCCCAAAGCGAGAACACTGAGCTTCATGGTCGCTCTCCTTCGCGAATTGGTCCCAAAGCACGATAGCTGATTGCCACTCCGACCGCCATTATAGGCTCAAGGTCAAGAACCGGCGGTGCGGCGTGAGGCGGAAGAGGATTTGGGCCGCTACTAGCTTGAAGCAATCCTTCGGCCTCTTTCGCAAGCTTATCCCAGTAATCTGCCCGATCAAGCCAGAATCGCATTGCGTACTACGTTCTCGTTTGTATTGGCTAATTGCCGACATGCTTTGGCTTTTAGGCGGAAATTGGCTGGGTCCTTGTCGGGCATAGGAGTCGATCCAAAGATTTGCTCAATGGTCGAGCGCCTGCACGGTGCTGAAATTTTCGCCAATGCTTGATGCGGAAAAACCATCGATAGCCCTCGGCTCGCTGCTTGTGCTGCGTGCGTCGGATTTTTTGGAGGACACTCAATTATAACAAAACAACGCCAAGATTCGCCGGCTCGGTGGTTAGCCACGCAGCGAGAGAGATATTTACGCTCAATGGGGACGTTTAACGCGGTTAGCCAAAGCAATCAATTATCGGAATTGATTTTTTAGATAACTCCTTGGCCGCGCATCGTGTTCGCCAAGCGCATAACACGCCAACTCCGTGGCGGTTCCGAGATGCCGCAATGAACGGATCGTCAGAAACGGGAATTCAGCTGAGACCAAATAACGCAAGCGCGTTGGTGCGTCCAATCTTGATGCGGTCCGTTTCGGCAATCTCCAAACTGTCGAACCAGGCGCAGCCCTCCATGTGATCCTCGAACGGATAATCAACCGCGAACAACACGCGGTCGGCGCCGACCGTGAGGATGGCATTGATCAGCGACGGCGTGCAGAAGTGGCCGCTTGTAGAGATGTGAAAATTGTTGCGGAAATATTCGCCCATGGGGCGCTTGGCCGGCCGGTTCGGCACCTTGCTGAGGCGACGATCGAGCCGCCACAGATCGTAGGGAATGCGCTCGCCGAGATGGCCGAGCACGATCTGCAGCTTGGGGAATTCGTCGAACAGGCCGGAGCCCATGAGGCGCAGCGCATGGAGCGCAGTCTCGTCGGCAAAGCCCCACGGCGAGCCGACGAGCCACGGATGGCCGTCGTAGGCTTGGCGGCGGCTCGGCAATTGATCGCGCGGGTGCAGATAGAACGGTACGCCGAGCCGCTCGACCTCGGCCCAGAACGGCCGGTATTGCGGCAGATCGTAATAGACTGCGGTGTCGGGTGATCCGACTTGGGAGAAGCCGTTGACGAGTGCGCCCTTGAATTTCAATTCGCGCACGCAGCGTTGCAGCTCGGTCGCTGCGGCGGCCGGGTCCTGCATCGGCATCGCGGCAAGGCCGGCGAAGCGGTCCGGCCGCTTGGCGACCGCCGCCGCCAACGCGTCGTTGGCGCGGCGCGCCAGCGCAATCGCCTGCGCCGGATCGGGCACGCCCTGCACGGCGTTCGAGTTGAGTGAGATGACTTCGAACTCGATGCCGGTCTTGTCCATCTCGGCAAGGCGCGCGTCGTGGACGTCGAGCAGCTTGGACGACAGGCCTTCCCAATAGGCGCCCGGATAGCGGGATTCGCTGCCCTTCGTCTCCGGGATGCGGAAATGCTCCTCGACCGCGACCTTGCCCTGCATGGCTTCCCTACCCTAACGATCTCTTCTGCGGGCTCAAGCCTGCGATAAGATAGCGGCAAAGTTACGGGCCGAGAGGATTGCTTCCTATGGTCACGAGCGCGACCATTTCCCTTGCGCAAGATGGCAGCCGCAGCTTCGACGCCTATCTGGCGCGGCCCGCGCAAGACAAGGCGCCGAGCATCATGATCTTCACCGAGATGTTCGGCACCGGGCAGCACAACCGCGAGATGGCCGACGACTTTGCGCGGCGCGGCTTTGTCGCGCTGATCCCGAACCTCTACTGGCGCTCGCCTTTTCCGGGCGAGCTTGCCTTCCAAGGACCCGACCGTGACGCCGCCTGGACGCGGCTCGCCGCCTTCGACGTCGACGCCGGCGGCCGAGACATCGGCACGGCGGTGAGCTGGCTCCGCGCGCAGCCGTTTTCGAACGGCAAGGTGTTCGCGCTCGGCTTCTGCGCGGGCGGCCGCATGGCGTTCGTGGCGGCGACGCGCACGAGCGTCGATGCCGCGGTGTCATTCTACGGCATGGGCATCGCCAAGCACGAGGACGAATTCGGTCGCGTGACCTGTCCGGTGCACCTACACTACGGCCTGCAGGATCCGCACATTCCGCGGCCGGAGATCGATGCGGTGATGGTCGCGGCCGAGCGCCGGCCAACCATCGAAGTTTTCCTGTACCCCGACGCCGGGCACTCGTTCTTCAATCCGATCCGGCCCGGCTATCACGCCGCGTCCGCCAAAGTTGCCGGCACACGGCTCGAAGCGCTGATCGCGCGGACGTTTGCCGCGGCGCCGCCGTAAGCGCGCTCAGAACAGACTGCCCTGCCCTTCGCCGCCGTCGGGCCGGCGGCGGCGCCGCCGCAAGACCGGCGCGGGCTGCGCCTGCGGCGTCACGTGCGAGTCGCCGGCGACCGCGCCGACGCGGCCGTCGGCGAACTCGATGTCGAGCCGCATGCCGGTCGTGACCGCAGCTGCCGCGCGCAACGGCTCGCCGGCGACACCGCGCACAAGGGCGAAGCCGCGTTCCAGCACGCCGCGGTAGGAAAACGCGGCAAGGAGCTGCCCGGCCCGGTCGACCTGCGCGAAGCGCCGGTCCAGCACCACCTCGATCGCGCGCTCGGCGCGATGGGCGAAGGCGACGATCCGTTCGCGCTCGCGGGCAATGCGCGTGCGGTAGGCCTTGATATTGGCAGCCAGGCTCGCGCGCAGACGCTGAGCGATGCCGCCGTAGCGCTCGCGGCGGCGCTCGACCGCGATGTGCAGCAGGCGCGGGCTCAGGCGGTCGGCAATGCGCGAGAAATCGACACGCTGGATTTGCGCATTGGCGCGCCGCGCGCGGGTGAGTGCCGCCGCGGCATGGTCGAGCCGCTGCCGCGGCACCGCCAGAACCTCTTCGGCGCTCGGCAGCGCGCGGGCCGCGGCGCGCAGCTCGGTGCGCCGCGCCTCCTGATTGCGCCGCCAGCAGGCAAGCGCCCGGCGCGCCAGCGAATCGACATTGAGGAGCAAGTCGGCGCGCACCGGCACCGCCATCTCGGCCGCCGCCGTCGGCGTCGGCGCGCGGCGGTCGGCGGCAAAGTCGATCAAGGTGACGTCGGTCTCGTGGCCGACCGCGGAGATGAGTGGGATCATGCTCGCCGCCGCCGCCCGCACCACGATCTCCTCGTTGAACGACCACAAGTCTTCGAGCGAGCCGCCACCGCGAGCGACGATGATGAGATGGGGCCGCGGCAGGCGGCCGCGCTCCGGCAGTGCATTAAAGCCTTCGATGGCGGCGGCGACTTCGGCGGCCGAACCCTCGCCCTGCACCTTCACCGGCCAAAGCAGCACGTGGCGCGGGAAGCGATCGGCGAGCCGATGCAGAATGTCACGGATCACGGCCCCTGTTGGCGACGTGATGACGCCGATCACGTTCGGCAGATAGGGCAAGAGCTGCTTGCGCGCCTCGTCGAACAAACCCTCGGCGATGAACTTCTTGCGCCGCTCCTCGAGCAGAGCCATCAGCGCGCCGAGCCCGGCCGGCTCGATGGTGTCGACCACGATCTGGTACTGCGAGCGGCCCGGATAAGTGGTGAGCCGGCCGGTGATCACCACTTCGAGGCCGGCTTCGAGGCGAAGCTTGATGCGCATCGCGGTCGAGCGCCAGATCACGCCGGCGATCGAGGCGCGGTCGTCCTTGAGATCGAAATAGACGTGGCCGTTGCCGTGGTAGCTCACCTTGCCGAGCTCGCCGCGCACCCGAACATAGCCATAGGCATCCTCGATGGTGCGCTTGAGCGCCGCCGAGAGCTCCGAGACGGTCAGCTCCGGGAGATTGAGCCGCGGTTCGTCCATCACAACGAGGCTTTCCGCCGCAGTCCCGCCGCCAATGGCATGGCTTCCTTCCTGGTCAAGCCTAACGACGTGCTATGACTTGAATGACGACGGCGTTGCCGTCGCGAATGATGTCAACGGTCTCCCACCACTTCACGCTCTTGACCTTGATCCGCACGGCCCGCTCACCACCCCTTCATTTTTCTGCGACACCG
>Ga0306925_10003035_pt1 | contig 14692 bp, 11 predicted proteins | sample flu12Cox44000176_FD_203755 | JGI IMG/M metagenome (GOLD analysis project Ga0306925, IMG submission 203755) | Lab enrichment of tropical soil microbial communities from Luquillo Experimental Forest, Puerto Rico - flux8day.12C.oxic.44.000.176 (v2)... | ecosystem: Environmental > Terrestrial >... | reverse complement strand
TCCTGACGCTCGCCGTGTTGTTCTGGCCGTACATGATCCCCTACCAGGTGACGGTCGCCGACGCGGCGGCGCCGGACAAAACGCTGACGTTTCTGTTCTGGGGCGCAGGAGTGTTCGTGCTCCCGGTGATCGTGATCTATACCGCGGTCGTCTATTGGGTATTCCGCGGCAAACTGCGTCATGGATATGGGCGGGTCGGACCGGGCTAACGTTGAGAGGTGCGTTGCGATGTCGCTCGACCCAGTCTTTCTTTCGCGATTACGATCATCACCCGCCAGTTGGGAGACAGCGGGAACCAAATGGACCGTGCCGATCGCGCCGACGCGGGGCGCGTCATGCGGCGTATCATTTGTGCGGACCGGTGCCGTTCATGCAGGAGATCCGCAGCGCCCTGATCGAGCGTGGTGTTCCGCCACGGGACATCCAGTACGAGGTGTTTGGGCCGGACCTGTGGCAGGCCGACTACGAAAGGAAGACGGACATGAGCCGCTGGGTGTGATCGTGCTTATCACGCTGGGCGCGGCTGCTATTGGGGCGGTGGTCGTCCTCTACCATCTGGTTCCGATCGAGATCGCCGCCGGGGAGGCGCGCGCATACTTTTTGACCTTGAACGCGCCTCCCGGCACCGTGACGACCGAAGCGAACCCGGCTTACAAGGGCGCCGCAGCAGCGCCGCAACCCACGGCCCCGCCGGCGCAACGCGCGGCGGCGGATTGGCCGAGCTACAACAAGACGCTCACTTCGGAGCGGTTCTCCGACCTCAGCCAGATCAATACGAATGCCGATGATTGCGTGGGTCGAGCAAGCCGCATTGCTGCTCCTCGTCTTCGGCGCAGCGCTGATCGCGCTCGGGCTCCTCAACTGGTGGGCACAAGGCCGTCTCTCGCGCCGGCGTGACCGAGCGATCGAGAACGTGAGATGATCGAGATCGAGCCAATCGCGGGGCCATACGGCGGCACAAGAGGGCGCGAAATGACAAATCGTCGTCTCGGCATTGCGATGGAAGCGAGGGAGCGACCAGGTTATTGGCGCTGGCCCACCCGGTCGCTGCATGGAGCAGATGGATGCGAATTTATCGGCGCGCAGGTCGCCCAGAAACATAACTATCGAAAACCAGATTCGGGAATTCCGTCATGAGCTCCTATGTGGCGCTTAAGCGTCCTCGGGTCGTCATTATCGGAGCGGGGTTCGGCGGACTTTCCGCGGCTAAGTCGCTTGCCAAAGCGCCGTTCGATGTCGCTCTGATCGACCGCCACAACTATCACATGTTCCAGCCATTGCTTTACCAGGTCGCGACCGCGGCGCTATCGCCGGACGACATCGCATTTCCGATCCGTACCGTGTTTCGCCGCAAGCGCAATGTGAGCGTCATGCTTGCAAGCGTTTCCGCGATTGACGCCGAGCGGAACGAAGTGATTGCTGAAGGCAACCGGATACCGTTCGACTACCTGATCGTCGCGACCGGCGCGCGGCAAGCCTATTTCGGACACAACGACTGGGCGCAGCATGCCCCCGGATTGAAGACGATCGGCGATGCGGTCTATCTGCGAAACCGAATTCTGCTCGCGTTCGAAAAAGCCGAAACCGAGCCCGATCCCGACGAGCGCCGCCGATTGTTGAACTTCGTGGTCGTCGGCGGCGGGGCGACGGGGGTCGAGCTGACCGGAGCTATCGCAGAACTGGCAAAGCGCGCGCTTGCGTCGGATTTTCGAACAATCGATCCGAGTTCCGCGCGGATCGTGCTCGTCGAAGCTGCAACGCGCATTTTGCGTCAGTTCGATGAATCGCTTTCACGTTCCGCTCAACGAGCCCTCGAACGGCTGGGCGCCGAGGTTCGTTGGGGAACTCTGGTGACCGGGTGCGATGAGGCGGGAATCTCCATGGGAACCGACCGGATCGAAAGTAGGACGATCATGTGGTCGGCGGGCGTTGAGGCTTCTCCTGCCGGTCGATGGCTCGGCGCGGAGACCGACCGGGCGGGACGGGTCAAGGTCGAGCCGGACCTCTCGCTGCCTGGGCGTCCACATATCTTCGTGCTGGGAGATACGGCGCTTGTCACTGGTGTCGGGGGGGAGCCGCTTCCCGGCGTCGCTCCGGTGGCCAAGCAACAAGGCGCCTATGTCGCTCGCGTAATTGCCGCCCGCTCCGGTGGGCGACCCATTGCCCCGTTCCAATACCGGGACTACGGCATGCTGGCGACCATCGGAAGGAGCCACGCGGTGGCGCAACTTGGGCGCGTCAAGCTCAGCGGCTTTCCGGCGTGGGTGCTCTGGTGCTGCGCACACATCTTTTTTCTCGTCGGATTCAGAAGCCGTCTCTTCGTGATGCTGAATTGGGCGTGGAACTTCCTCGCCTCCCGACGAGGGGCGCGGCTCATCATCGCAATGGGCGGGGCGCCGACGACCGATATTGAGCATGCCGAAGCCCGGTCCAGCCGCATTCCGCGTGAGGTGACGTGATGCCCGTCGAAAACTGCGCAAGACACACCACTGACGGCGTTCAGTGGAACGGGGACGGCCTCCTTTGGGGCGATCGCGGAGGTAAGCCGTTCGCAACCGAACCGGATCCGAGGGAGGAACTTCGTGGATTACTCGATGCTGTTTGATTCAGGCCCTGCGTCGCGTTCGCCGATCATCCCAAGTTTGGGATCTCATAGGCGCGAATCAGCTGTCGGAGGGATCGCGGACTTCCGCTGGGCCTTGTTAGCTCTCGGTATTCTGGTGCTGGCGGCGGTGTTGTCGGGCAATGCCGGCTATGCGCGCGATCGTCTGCCGGGCGATGTGGAGCGCCTGAAAATGATAGGCTTTACGGTCGCGGATGTCGACCGGGAAACAACTTTCTTCACCAAAGTCCTGACTTTCGAGAAGGTGTCTGATTTTCGCGTCGTCGGCAATGAATACGACAAAATGGAAGGCGTATTCAACGCGAACATGCGGATCGTCCACTTGAAATTGGGTGAGCAGATTGTTGAGCTCACGCAGTACATATCGCCTCCTACCGGGCGGCCGATCCCAGTACCCTCATACAGCAATGACCAATGGTTCGAGCATATGGCCATCGTCGTCCGCGACATGGATGCCGCGTACAAGATCCTGCAAGAGAACAACGTCCAGCAGATTTCCGCGAACCCAATCACGATCCCTGAATCCAACCGTGGGGCGGCCGGCATCAAGGCGGTCAAGTTCCGCGACCCGGAAGGTCACGATCTGGAATTGATTTACTTCCCAGTCGGCAAGGGCGACCCGACATGGCAGAGGCCGACCGGCCAGCTGTTCCTTGGACTCGACCATACGGCAATGACCGTGTTGAGTACGGAGAAGGGGGTGGCGTTCTACCGAGATTTACTAGGGTTCGACGTCGGCGGGGTCACATTCAACACCGGAGTAACGCAGCAGGTGCTGGACGATCTGTTCAACGACACCTGCCTCGTCACGCCGATGGTGCCAATCTCGCCGCCGCCGCACATTGAGTTCCTCGACTACAAGACGCCCCCCGGTGGCCGGCCGATGCCCGTCGATACCAAAGCTAATGATCTCTGGCATTGGCAAACGACATTGGTCACCAAAGATATTCAGGCGGTTGCCGATCGATTGCGCAAAGCAGGCGCACAATTCCTTACGCCGGACATTGTGTCGATCCCCCAAGAAACACAGACTGAACTGGGCTTCAAGAAAGCATTGATGGTCCGTGATCCGAACGGCCACGCCATACGTCTGATTGAGGAATAGAAGATGAGATCTCAGCCTCCAAGTTTGGTTCACGCTACCGAGCGCGCCACGACAGAACACGAACGAATACTTGCGTTTATCGCACGTTTTTGTCTGGTCCTGATATTCCCTTTGAGTTGCCTCAACAAGATATTCGGCTACCAATCTGCGATGGCGCAAGCCGCTAACGGGTTGATACCGCTCCCCCCGGCGATCGCGACGCTGTTGTTGGTGCTCGGCGGCACCCTCGAGGTTGTCGGTCCTCTTTGCATCCTATTTGGCTTTTATCGTCGTCAGGCGGCCTTACTGTTCATATTCTACGTGGTCGCGACAGCGGTTCTGTTTCACAACTTCTGGAGTTTTACCTTCAACAGCCACGAGTGGAATGAGAACTTTTGGCCGTTCCTCAAGAATTTTGGGCTGGCTGGCGGTTTTCTATACATTGCTGCTGACGCAAAGATGGAATCGCTACGCGGCGCCTTCTCATTGAGTCCGCGCGAGGCCCAATAATGAACAAGCCCAAAACGAAGAGCGCCGCCTCTGAACTGTTGCAGGCGTCCGGTCAAAACGGCGCGTCATCGAAATCGCACACTCAATCATCCGTTGCGGCTCCAAGTCCGATCAGATTCACCCGCGCGATCTGCGGTGATCTCGCCCAAGCAGAGCGACGCGAATGGTGGATCGCCAATGGGCTTGGCGCTTATGCCAGCGGCACCATCGCCGGCAGCCTCACTCGCCGCTATCACGGATTGCTAGTCGCGCCGGTTGCATCGCCGCTCGGCCGTCGGCTGATAGTTGCTAAGGCGGACGCCACACTGATCGAGGGTGCTCGTTATTGGCCGCTGTTCACGAATCGATGGAAGAACGGCGTTGTCGCTCCCGCCGGTCATTTTCGGATTGGAAGCTTTCATCTCGACTACTCCGTTCCCGTATGGACCTACGAAGTCGGCGGCGGTCGCCAAATAGAAGCGAGGATTTGGATGGAGCCGGGCGCCCATACGACCTATGCCGGGTGGCGCCTGCGACCGGGCGCCGATCCGCTGGATGATGAACTGTCGTTGCGCGTGACCCTGTTGGCCAACGACCGCGACCACCATGGGACGACATCCATAAGCGGCTTTGAGCCCGAGATTCGGGCCGATGGCGAGCGCCTCACGGTCACGAATACGCGGCTCTTTTCGCTGACCATTCGGGCGACCGGCGGTGACGTGGTAGCGAAGCGCGATTGGTACCGGGATTTCGATCTTCCGGTCGAAGCCGAGCGCGGCCTGGACTCGATTGATAATCATCTCTGCGTCGGCGAGGTAACGATGCCGCTGATTCCCGGACAATGGTGTGGGATCGTTGCGAGCCTCGAACCTGAGCCGTTGGTCGACCTCACGGCCGCATTGTCTCGCCGTCTCGAGCATGATCGCGCAGTAGTAGCCATTGCAACGGCCAGCAGCCCGGCGATGCGGCAGGCGCCCGACTGGATCGCCCGGCTTTCGCTTGCTGCCGATGCTTTTTTGTTTGCTCGGCCGCTCCCCAGCGTACCTGACGGTCAGTCAGTCATAGCGGGCTATCCGTGGTTTGGCGATTGGGGCCGGGACACGATGATCAGCCTGCCGGGCCTCACTCTGGCGACCGGGCGATCCGAGACAGCGCGTCGCATCCTCGAGACATTCGCGAGTTTCGTCAGCCAAGGAATGCTGCCCAACGTGTTTCCTGGAGCCGGGGATCGCGCCGAGTATAACACAGCAGATGCATCGCTATGGTTTTTCGAGGCCTGGCGCGCCTACTTCGATGCGATCGCAGATCTTGCCGCGCTGCGTCGCGCCTTCCCGGTCCTGGTCGATATGATTCGATGGCATCAAAAAGGAACCCGCTACGGCATTGGAGTCGACCCGGCGGATGGTCTGCTCAAGGCCGGCGCCGCGGGCGTGCAAGTAACTTGGATGGATGCAAAGGTTGGCGACTGGGTCGTCACCCCGCGTATCGGTAAGCCGGTTGAGATCAATGCATTGTGGTACAACGCATTGCGCGTCATGGGAGATTTCGCTGGACGACTGGCCGAGCCGGACAGTTTTAGCGCGTCGGCGGACATCGTAAAACGAAGTTTTGCACGATTTGTGCGGCCGGACGGCGAGGGTTTGTTCGATGTGATTGACGGTCCCAATGGCGACGACGCCAGCATCAGGCCCAACCAGATTTTTGCGGTGAGCCTGCCGCACAGTCCACTCAATTCGGACGATCAGGCGAGAGTCGTGCGGGTCTGCAGACGCCATCTTCTCACGGCGTATGGGTTGCGCTCGCTGGCGCCCAGCAGCCCCGGGTACCATCCACGCTACGGCGGCAGCGTCCTGGAACGCGATGGCGGTTATCACCAGGGACCGGTGTGGGCCTGGCTTCTCGGACCGTTCGGCCTCGCCACCTACCGTGTCGTCGGCGACGTGCAGGCAGCGCAAGCCGTGCTGACGCCGATAAGCGATGCATTGAAGGATCAGGCGGTGGGGACTCTCGGCGAGATTTTCGATGGCGATCAGCCTCACCAGCCTCGCGGCGCCCCGGCACAGGCTTGGTCTGTCGCCTGCACTTTGGACGCTTGGCGTCTGCTCGAGCAAGCAGAGCAGACCAGGCACGCCTAAAAACCGAAAGCCGCCAGATGGAAGGGCGACCACACATGCCACCAGCGATTGACGCCGAAAAGCGCCGGATCGAAGAAAGCCGGAGAGGCGAAAAAAACTGGCGCCGGTGGGGCCCGTATCTCAGCGAGCGACAATGGGGGACGGTGCGCGAGGACTATAGCCCCGGCGGAACCTCCTGGGATTATCTCTCTCATGACCAGGCGCGCAGCCGCGCCTATCGTTGGGGCGAGGATGGCATTGCCGGCTTTTCCGATGACCGACAGCTGATGTGCCTCTCGATCGCCCTGTGGAACGGCCATGATCCGATCCTCAAGGAGCGGCTGTTTGGCCTGACCAACGGGGAGGGCTGCCACGGCGAGGATGTCAAGGAACTGTACTACTATCTCGATGCCGTCCCCAGTTACGCTTATGCGCGCATGCTCTACAAGCTGCCGCAAGCCGCCTATCCGTACCAGTGGCTGATCGAGGAGAACGCACGTCGTCGTGGTTCGGCGGCGATGGAGTTCGAGCTGATCGATGCTGGCATATTCGACGAGGACCGGTACTTCGATGTCGAGGTCGAATATGCCAAGGCCGACGTCGATGACGTGCTCATGCGGGTGACGGTCCATAACCGCGGTCCCGAAAGCGCTTCAATCCATGTCCTGCCGCAGGCCTGGTTCCGCAACATCTGGAGCTGGTCGGCCGGCACGGAGAAACCATCATTGAAGGATCAGGGCGACGGCGTCGTCCTTGCTCGGCATGCTCAGCTCGGCGAATTTCGCATTCGCTTCGAGCACGCGGATCGTTTGCTGTTCTGCGACAACGAAACCAATTTCCACCGACTGTTCGGCTTCGATGCCGGGCCGGGTCACTTCAAGGATGCTTTTCACGAATACGTTGTCCACAACAGAAACGAAGCGGTGAACCCTGACGGGGAAGGCACGAAGGTCGCTGGACTTTACCTGCGCGAGATCCCGGCCTGTGGCAGCGCCACAATCCGGGTGCGGTTCTCCGTCGGTGCGAAAGGGCCGAGCGGCTTGGACGGCTTCGATGATGTTTTCACCCAACGCGTTGCCGAGGCGAATGCCTTCTACGCCGCCCTGCAGGGAAGCATCGCCGACGAAGACGTGCGGCGGATCCAGCGTCAGGCCTTTGCGGGAATGCTGTGGAGCAAGCAATTTTATGACTTCAATGTGCAGCGCTGGCTCGACGGCGATCCGGGTCAGCCCCCGCCCCCGGAGAACCGGAAGCACGGGCGCAACCGCGATTGGCGACACTGTGTGGTCGCCGATATCATGTCGATGCCGGACAAGTGGGAATATCCCTGGTTCGCAGCCTGGGACCTCGCCTTTCATTGCGTCACGCTTTCATTGATCGATCCAGATTTCGCCAAGGAGCAGCTCCTGCTGTTATGCGAGGTCTCGCTGATGCATCCGAACGGCGAGCTGCCGGCGTATGAGTGGGCGTTCGGCGACGTCAATCCCCCGGTGCACGCCTGGGCGGCAATGCGCGTATTCGAGAATGACCGCAATCAAAGCGGCGCTGGTGACTCGGCCTTCCTGGAACGGGTCTTCCATAAGCTGTTGCTGAACTTCACTTGGTGGGTGAATCGAAAAGACCCGCAAGACTTAAACATCTTTGAAGGCGGCTTTCTCGGCCTCGATAATATCGGGGCGTTCGACCGTTCGCAGCCGTTGCCCACCGGCGGCCATATGGAACAGTCCGATGGCACCGCCTGGATGGCGATGTATTGCCTCAACATGTTTCGCATAGCCATAGAACTCAGTCGACATGATCCTGTGTACGAGGACATGGCGATCAAGTTTCTGGAGCACTTCCTCTATATAGCCCGGGCGATGACCGATATGGGCAAACAAGGGATCGGGCTTTGGGATGACGTAGATAAATTCTTTTATGATATGCTGTGCATGCCGTCGGGGCAGAAAATACCGATGCGCCTCCGCTCGATGGTCGGGCTCATACCGCTGTTCGCCGTCGGAATTGTTGAACAGGAGGTGATCGATAAACACCCGAGACTCTGGGCCAAAATTGAACGATATCGCCTGCAGCGGCCCGATTTGGTGGCGCTCGTCTCGCGCTGGAACGAGGAGGGCCTCAAAGGACGCCGCCTGTTTGCCCTAGTGCGGGTCTTCCGTATGACAAAGATCTTGCGGCGTATGCTCGACGAGACCGAGTTCCTCTCACCGTACGGTGTCAGAGCCCTCTCTCGCTCTTACCTCGATAATCCCTACGATTTCGACTATCACGGGGTACACTCCAGGGTGAAGTATCTTCCGGGAGAATCCGATGGCGGATTGTTCGGCGGTAACTCGAATTGGCGCGGACCCATTTGGATGCCGGTCAACTATTTGCTGGTCGAAAATCTGCGCCGTTTCCATCAGTTCTATGGCGATGAGCTCAAAATCGAATGCCCGACCGGTTCAGGGGTGACGGTGACGCTTGACGAAATCGCTGATGAGTTGTGTCGCCGGCTCATAAGTATTTTCCGTCGTGACACCGACGGCAGGCGTCCCGTTTTCGGAGGGTATGAAAAGTTCCAGAGCGATCCCAATTTCAAGGACTATATCCTCTTCCACGAGTACTTTCAGGGTGACAATGGCCGCGGCTGTGGCGCTTCGCACCAGACGGGCTGGACCGGCCTCGTCGCCAACCTTATCGCTCAACTGGCAGCCGAACAAAGAATGGAAGGCGATCACCGAGCAAGGACGAAGCAAGATGAACCGGGCGCGGTTTTGTCCCGAGCGCTCCCCGCCTGACCGGCTCCGAAGCGGCTCGCATGAGTGCCGCAGCGCTACGGGGCTAGGTTGGGCATGCTGCAAAGCTGGCGCCAGATTGAGCGAGAGGGCGACCGGCCGAAGCAAGGATGATAGCGGGAGTGCGCTTTAGTTTGAGCGATCTGGGCAGATGCTACCTTTGATGCATGACTGGGAGTCATCTTGGAGGAGGATCATGTCGTTAAAGAACAAAGTTGCCATCGTCACCGGCGGAAATAGCGGGATCGGCCAGGCGATCGTTCTCGAACTGGCCCGCCAAGGTGCTCGAATCGTCATCGACTACCTCTTTCATCCGGAAGCGACCGAGGCGCTCGAGCAGCAGATCGTCAAACTCGGCGACCAGGCGATCGGTATCAAAGCCGATGTGAGCAGGCTCGCCGACCTGCAGAAGCTCGTCGACGCCGCGGTCGCCAAATTCGGCCGGCTCGACATCATGGTGAACAATGCCGGCATCGAAACGCGCACCTCGGTCGTCGATACAACCGAGGCTCAGTACGACAAGGTCCTCGCCGTCAATCTCAAGAGCGCCTTCTTCGGCACGCAGATCGCGGCCAAGCAAATGATCAAGCAGGGCGGCGGCGGTCGCATCATCAACATCACCTCGGTGCACGAAGACTGGCCGATGCCCGGCAACACCGCCTATTGCCTCGCCAAAGGCGGCGTGCGGATGCTCACGCGCACCGCCGGTGTCGAACTCGCCAAGCACAATATCCTCGTCGTCGGGGTCGGTCCGGGCGCGGTGGCGACGCCGATCAACCTCAGCACCATGGACGATCCGGCCAAGCTCGCGCAGCTCAACGCGGCGATCCCGCTCGGGCGCATGGCGCGTCCGGAGGAGATTGCCAGCGTGGTGGGATTCCTTGCCGGCGATGGCGCGAGCTACATTACCGCGACCACGATCTTCACCGATGGCGGCATCATGCAAAGCAGCGTCGGGCTCTAGCAGGAGCGGACATGGATCAGCAGTTCGACGTCATCATCATCGGCAGCGGCGCGGGCGGCGGGACTTTCGCGCGGCACCTTGCCCCTTCGGGAAAGCGCATCCTCATTCTCGAGCGCGGCGATTGGCTCAAGCGCGAGACAAAGAACTGGGATGCAACGGCGGTGTTCGTGGATAACCGCTACGTCTCGCCCGACACCTGGTACGACGGGCACGGCCGGCCGTTTCAGCCGCAGGTGCATTATTTTGTCGGCGGCGCGACCAAGATGTTCGGTGCCGCGCTCTATCGCTTGCGCCAGCAGGATTTCGGCGAACTCAAGCACTACGACGGCATCTCGCCGGCTTGGCCGATCAGCTACGCGGACCTTGAGCCGTATTATGCCAAGGCCGAGGAGATGTACCACGTGCATGGGTTGCGCGGGCACGATCCAACCGAACCGCCAGCCAGTGGACCTTATCCGTGCCCGCCGGTCTCTAACGAGCCACGCATCCAAGAATTATTCGACCAGCTCACGGCGGCCGGCTACCACCCGTTTCCGGCTCCCTGCGCGATCATGTTGAACGAAGCGGACATGGCGTACAGCACCTGCATTCGCTGTCAGACCTGCGACGGCTTTCCTTGCCTGGTGCACGCCAAATCCGACGCGGAAGTCGCGGCTGTGCGTCCCGCCCTCGAGTTCGCCAACGTGAAGCTGCTGCGCAACGCAAAAGCGGTGAAATTGGAGACGAATGCGGCGGGCACGGCGGTCACGGAGGTGGTCGTCGAGATCGCGGGCGAGACAGAGGTCTTTCGCGGCGATATCGTCGTCGTGTCCTGCGGCGCGGTCAATTCGGCAAAGTTGTTGCTGATGTCGCGCAACGACAAGCACCCCAACGGGCTGGCGAATGGCTCGGACCAGGTGGGGCGCAACTACATGTTTCACAACAGCCAGGGCGTGCTGGCGATCTCGCGCGAACCCAATCCGACCATGTTCCAGAAGACCATAGCGCTCAACGATTTCTATTTCGGAATGGACGGATTCGAGTATCCGATGGGCAACATCCAGATGATGGGCAAGTCGCTGGGCCCGATGTACCGGGGCGAGGAACCGCTCGAGACCGCGTTGCTCCCGACCGGCCTGCTGGACAACCTCGCGCATCATGCGGTCGACTTCTGGCTCACGACGGAAGACCTGCCCAATCCGGACAATCGCATCACCGTCGATGCAGCGGGCACCGTGACGTTGAGCTACACGCCGAACAACCAAGTGCCGAGGCAGAAGCTTTACGAAAAGCTCAAATCGATGCTGAACGCCATCGGCATGCATCCGCATTATCTGATTCCGCGCAACCTGTATATGAAAACGGACATTCCCGTCGCCGGTTGCGCCCATCAGGTCGGCACCTGCCGGTTCGGCCGAGATCCCAAGACGTCAGTTCTCGATATCAACTGCAAGGCGCATCAACTCGACAATCTCTATGTCGTGGACACGAGCTTTTTCGTCAGCATCGGCGCGGTGAATCCGTCGCTGACCGCGATTGCGAATGCGATCCGGGTCGGAGATCACCTGTTGCAGAGACTGTCTTGAGGGCATGAGCGATAAAGCCACTTCGTCATTGCCGGGCTTGACCCGGCAATCCATCCATCTTTGCAAAAAGCTTCTTGCGAAGATGATGGATGCGCGGGTCATAAGCGCGTTTACGCGCGGCTTCGACGCGCTTCTGCCCGCGCATGACTGGCTAGCGTGAAGGTCGCGATGGCAAGCCGCACCGAAATCGGCGTGGTCTATGGTGCCGCGATCGTGCAGGGCCTGGCGCTGGTGACGTTCCCCGCCGCCAGCTCGATCTTCACCAGCCCGGATGGCTTCGGCTTCGACAGCACGCGGTACGGAGCGATGTTCGTGCCGCAAGTGGTATGCGCCGTCCTCGCGTCCGCGCTTGCGCCGAAACTGGCGCGCCGCTGGAGCTTGCGGCGGGTGCTGCTGGCGGGGTTTGCCGCCGATATCGTCTCGATGGTGCTGCTGGCGTTGAGCCGGCTGCTGCTCGGCGCGCCTGACACGGCTTTCGGCGTCCTCCTGGTCGCCACCGCGGCGCTCGGTTTCGGCTTCGGCGCGACCGTGATGGCGCTCAACACTTACGCGGAGGCGTTCTTTCCCGCAGCGGTCGATCGGGCGGTTCTGGTGCTCAACGCACTGCTCGGGGTGGGAACGGCGCTCGCGCCGGTTCTGGTCGCGGCCGTGCTGGCGCTGGGCGCATGGTGGCTCCTTCCCGTCGCGGTGGCATGCGTTTTCGTGCTGATCTTGGCCATCGCTGTGACGCAGCCGCTAACAGCCAAGAGCGACGCCGGTCCCTCGATCGGATGGATGAATCTGCCGCGGCGGTTTTGGCTCTATGCCGCGTCCGTCTTTGTCTACGGCATCCTCGAGACGCTGAACGGCAATTGGACGATTGTCTATCTCACCAGCGAACGGGGCGTGTCGGCCCGCGGCGCGGCTTTTGCGCTGGCGGCGTTCTGGGGCATGGTCACGCTGGGGCGCGTAGCGATCGCGTTGCTCTCTCGATACGTGCCCGCGGGCTCGATCTATGTCGGGCTTCCGGTTCTCCTGCTCATCACTTTTCAGCTTTCCTCCCGCGTCCAGGGCGAAACCGGAGGGATACTCGCGTTCGCAATGGCCGGGCTCGCCTGCTCGGCATTTTTGCCCCTGAGCATCAGCTTCGGCGGCACTGAGTTTCCCTATCTTTCGGCGGTGATGGCAGGGGGACTCATCGCATTCTATCAGCTCGGCTACGGCGTCGCCGCATTCGGAACCGGACCGCTGCGGGATCTGATCGGGCTGCCGCTGTCCACAATCTTCGCAGGCGGCAGCATTGTCGCGCTGCCCTTGGCCCTCATTGCCGCCTTGATCATCCGCCGGCGCCCGGGGCTCGCCAGTATCCGTCCGTGAAGACGTGATGGCGCAGTGGTCACCTCGGTCATAAGCCTTAGTCGGAACCACGAACAGATCCATTATGCCGGAAGTGACGACTGCGCACCAATCACCTGGAGACGTGAACTGGAACCGTGAATCGTCGTGCGCGACTTTAAGTCCGACGACGGTGCTGGCGACGTCGCTACCAGCAAGGTCGAACTATGCTGAAACACTGGCTAATTGACCTCATTGGTCACGTTTCCGGTCTCAGTGATGCGCAACTCAGGCAAATTGAGAAATCGTTGCCAGCGACCAAGGCGCTGATTGATCTTCTTAATAGGGCACAGCCGATTATCGAACAGGCGCAAAGCCTGTACGCTGAAGCTGAGCCGCTAATCGATCAAGCTAAGGAGGAGTGGCAAACGGTCGGCCCCGCAATGTTCGCGCCGGACGACGCCTTTCTTACGACAATTCTCAGGCTGCTTCGGTCCCTGCCAGCTTATCCGATGTTCGGCGACGCATACGAGGAGCTGTTGCGGACCATTGCCCGTAGCGCAGGATTGCGGCCGGTGCTGATGCGGATGCCCTTTGCTTTCTGGAATGCCGTTGCCGGTCTCGCTGAAATCCTGCCGCAGCCACCCCTCACCCGCAATCAGGTTGAGCTTATGCAGATCGACAGCATGGCTTCAGAGAACCGGCCGGGATTTCGCACACTCGGAATTTCTCCACGATCGCTTGAAGAAGAACTCGAAGCAATGCTTAAGCCTAGCAAAATTCAGACGCAAAAGACCCTCACACCAGGTAAAGGCTGAGGAGGCTTCGTTACCGTGATTACGCCGGTCGTCCTGCCCTGGCCGTTGCACAGCAGCTTGGAGGCCGCAACGCGGCGCTGTTTGATCCAGGCGACCGGTCTTCCATCGATTTCTCGCGACCTGCCGGCGAGGCCGCGCCTGTGTCGCCCGGCTCGGTCGCGTGGCGCGTGTTCAAGAACCCGCTTTCGCTTCTCATCGGCGGCGTCTCTGCTGTCCCAAAAGCCCGCCGGTCGCCGGGCAACCGTGGATGGGTGAGAGGGCGTCAACCTTTCGGCTGAATGCAATTTCCGCAGACAGTTGCTGCGGCTACCCTAGTGCAGATCGAGGCAGTTGACTATTGCCTCAATCAGGCTCTGCTCCAGACCACACGCGGCATCGGGATTGGCAATGATATCCGGGGCCTCTTCCGCGAGATGCGCGGCTGCTGCGTGTAGCCGCCGAAGTCTCGCCATCGCAGACGGAGGAGGAGTGACCAGCGTTGCATCACGCGGCGGCCTCAGGTCAACCTTGGCGGCATCGCCGGCCGCCACCATGTCCTCGACCAGGGGCCCAGGGCACCTGATCCCGCGGTAACATCTATATGAAAACTACAATCCCCATTGCCGGCTGCGCCCACCAAGCCGGCACATGTCGCTTCGGCACAAATCCAAAGACCTCGGTGCTGGATACGAATTGCAAGGCGCATGAGCTCGACAATCTCTACGTAGTCGACACGAGCTTCTTCGTCAGCATCGGCGCGGTGAACCCGTCGCTGACCGCGATTGCGAATGCGATCCGGGTAGGCGATCACCTATTGCAGAGGCTAGCGTAAGCAGGCAGCCGCGCTAATGATCGGCATGAGGCAACGCGGTTTCTGCTAAGTTGGGGGATCTCATAGCCCAAGTCGCGACAGCATGGGGGGTGCACATGTCGACGGTTAGTATCAGTCTCGCTCTAGCAATCCG
>Ga0306925_10003034_pt1 | contig 14693 bp, 12 predicted proteins | sample flu12Cox44000176_FD_203755 | JGI IMG/M metagenome (GOLD analysis project Ga0306925, IMG submission 203755) | Lab enrichment of tropical soil microbial communities from Luquillo Experimental Forest, Puerto Rico - flux8day.12C.oxic.44.000.176 (v2)... | ecosystem: Environmental > Terrestrial >... | reverse complement strand
CACCGGAGGTGGTGGAGCAGGCCGAATCGATTCCGAACGTAATCAGCGCGCGCGACCTCGAAGGCCGGCGCGATTTTCGGGCGCTCGACATCGTGACCATCGACGGGGAAACGGCGCGCGATTTCGATGACGCCGTCTGGGTGGACCGGTTGGCCAACGGCCACTACGCGCTCCAAGTCCACATCGCCGACGTCAGCCATTACGTCCGTCCCGGCACGCCGATTGACGCGGAGGCCCGTCTGCGCGGCACCAGCGTCTACTTTCCCGACCGCGCCGTGCCCATGCTGCCGTTTGAGCTGTCCACCAACATCTGCTCGCTCAACCCGCGCGTGGAACGCCTGGTGCTTTCGGCGCTTCTCGAAATTGACCATCGCGGAGAAACGGTCGAGCAGAAGTTCACTGCCGGCGTGATCCGCAGCGTGGAGCGTATGACGTACACCGATGTCCACTTGCTGCTCGAAGGAGACGCCGGCCTGCGTTCGCGCTACCGGCCGCTGGTGGCACGGTTCCAGCTGATGCAGGAGCTGGCGTTGCTGCTCAACCGCAAGCGCGTCCGTCGCGGCTCGATCGACTTCGACCTGCCCGAACCGCTCATCGAATTCGACCGGTGGGGTGCAATGACCGGGGTTACGCGCGCGCCGCGCAATATCGCGCACCGGCTGATTGAAGAGTTCATGCTGGCAGCCAACGAGGCGGTGGCATCACATCTGGAGAACGCCGGCATCGGTTCCATCTACCGCATCCATGAAAAGCCAGATCCCCGGCGGGTGATGGAGTTCGAGGAGGTGGCCGCTCACTTCGGTTACTCACTCGGCGTCGGCGCGATTCCGGTCAAGAAATTTGGCATCACCGATCGCCACCGCGACGGCACCAAGCGCCGCCGCGACATCGTACTGGCCGATTCCAACGTCAACCTCTCTTCGCGCAACTACCAGCGGCTGGTGAGCAAAATCGAAGGCAAGCCCGAAGAGCGCATCCTGAGCTTTCTCATGCTGCGCTCGCTCAAGCAGGCGCGATACAGCGTCGAAAATGTCGGGCACTTCGCGTTAGCCGCTGAGACCTATACGCACTTCACCTCGCCGATCCGCCGCTACCCGGATCTGATGATCCACCGCCTGCTGCGCGCCCTGCTGGGCGGCGGGCGCACGCCGCACGAGAGCGAATTGCAGTCGATTGCCGAAGAGTGCTCGCAATCGGAGCGGCGCGCGGCCGACGCCGAACGCGAGTTGGTCGAGTGGAAAAAGGTCAAGTTTATGGCCGAGCGCGTGGGCGAGGATTTCGACGCGCTCGTCATCAGCACCACAAAATACGGGCTGTTCGTGGAACTCGGAGACCTGTTCGTCGAAGGACTCGTGCCGATCGACACGCTTCCCGGCGACCAGTACACTTATCAAGAGAATGTCCGAAAGATCGTGGGCAAGCGCACCCGCCGCGAGTTTTCCATCGGCGACCGATTGCGCGTGATGCTGGACCGCGTGGACGCCAATGACCGCAAGCTGCAATTCTCCTTATTCGAAGCGAGGCCCGAGCGATCTGGTCATGCTCCCCGGCGGCGCGTTTCTGATGGGCCAAAAAGACGGCCGCGATGACGAACGCCCGGTTCACCGCGTCACCTTGGCGCCCTTCCGCCTCAGCCGGCTCCCGGTAACCAACGCAGACTTTGCGGCCTTCCGACCGTTTGAGTTCACCGACGCGGCGCTGCCGGTGACGTCCGTCAGCTGGTTCCAAGCCACGGAGTACTGCGCCTGGCTTTCATCTCAATGGGGCATTGGGCTGCGCCTGCCGACGGAGGCCGAATGGGAATTCGCCGCCCGCGGCGGCCTCGAGCAGAGCCGGTATCCGTGGGGCAACGCGCCGCCCGAGACGCGTGCAGGCTACGCCGCGCGCTGGCTTCGTGGCCCCGAGCCGGTGGGAACCGCGGAACCGAACGCCTACGGCTTGTTCGACCTGTGCGAGAACGTGCACGAATGGTGTAGTGACTGGTACGTCCAAGACTACTACTCCGAGTCGGCGTTAGAGAACCCACAGGGGCCGGCAACCGGCCTGCGGCGCGCCTCCCGCGGCGGCGCCTGGCGTCATCACATCAAGATCGCGCGGTGCGCCGCGCGCAGCAGCCTCCCACCGGACTTCCGCTATGCCGATTACGGCTTTCGGGTGGCTGCGGACGCTTAGTCAGGCGGAAAATTTTTTTGGCGGAGTCAACCGGTTTTTCCCGCTCATACACGTGAACCCCGGGATGAGTACCGTGTCACCGTATCTTTTATTACGTTCGCCCCGCTCGTCCGTGATAAACTGTACACCAATCACGGAGCACCGGATGTCCCCACCCGCGGGCGAAATCACCCGGCTCTTGCACGCGTGGAGCGGGGGTGATCGGAGCGTCGAAGAACGCCTGTTTCACCTGGTATTGCCGGAACTGCGCAATCTGGCTCGCGCGCTGATGCGCCGCGAGCGCCGCAATCACACGCTCCAGCCGACCGAGTTAATGAACGAAGCCTATGTACGGCTGCTGGCCAGCCGCGAGCGGGACTGGGAGAGCCGCCGTCATTTTCTTTTCCTGGCGTCGCGCATCATGCGCCGCCTGCTGATCGATCACGCCCGCGCCCGAACCAAGCAAGAAGTGGTCCCCCTAATCAGCTCGCGCGATCTGCCCCCGGGGCCGGCGGGCCAGATCGAGCTCGCGATCGCCGTCGATCGCCTGCTCGACGAGCTCGAGGCGAGCCATCCCGAGTGGTGTTCGATCGTGGAGCTGAAGTATTTCGTAGGCCTGACGGACGAGGAAACCTCCGAAGCGCTCGGCCTTCGCTTACGAACCATGCAACGCCAGTTCAGCGACGCGCGGCGCTGGTTGTTTGAGAGGCTGAATCCATCCACATGCAAGGCGAAGGCGAACGCGACGAACTCGTAATGGAGCTGGTTTCGGCGACGCTCGAGCAATCGCCCGAAACCCGCGAGAGCTATCTCCGCTCCGCATGCGCCGGCGACGTCGATTTGTTCGCTGAAGTCAGCGAGCGGGTGGAGTGGGAGCAGCGCATGGGCGGCTTCCTCGGTCAGACGGTGGTGGAGGTGCTGGATCTGCTGGACCGGCCCTTCGAGGCCGGTGAGCTCGTGGCCGGCCGCTTTCGCGTGCTCAAGGAAGTCGGCCGCGGAGGAATGGGCGTGGTGTACGAGGCCCACGATGAGAAGCTCGACCGCCGGGTGGCCTTGAAGACCGCGGTGGGCGGCCACGACAATCGTCTACCTCCCGAGACTCGCGCCGCGCGCGAGGTCAGCCATTTCAACGTATGCAAGGTCCATGAGCTACATTCGGCCCGCACCGAACTGGGGGAAGTCGAGTTTCTCACCATGGAGTTCATCCCGGGTGAGACCTTGAGCGCGCGCATCCAGAGGACTGGGCCGCTCGCGCCCGCCGAAGCCCGGGACATTGCCGGCCAGATCTCGGCCGGCCTGGCGCAGGCGCACCGGCAGGGCGTCATCCACCGCGACCTGAAGTGCGGCAACATCATTCTCAACGAGACACCGGACGGCGGCACGCGCGCCGTGATCACCGATTTTGGGCTGGCCTCCTTCAATCTCGCCGAGGGCGAAAGCGGCGCCAGGAGCCCGTTGCGCGGATCCTTCGATTACATGGCGCCCGAGTTGTTTTCCGGCGGGCAGCCCGGCATTGCCTCCGACCTCTATGCGCTGGGCGTGATCTTTCACGAGATGCTCACCGGAAAAGTGCCGGCCCCGGCCGAGAAGCCTTCTGGTCCCGAAGACGCCAGCACGCGAACCCTGACCCCGGTGACGCGCCTCCGCCGACACCGGCCGGAGAAGCTGCCTAAACCCTGGGGGAAGATCGTAGCCCGATGCCTGGAGGCGGACCCCGAGGATCGTTTTGCGTCCACCGACGAACTGATCCGCCTGCTCGAAGCGCGCCCGGGAAAACGCCGGTGGCTGGCGGCCATACCGGCCGCGGCAGCGATTGTGGCAGTTGCGCTGTGGCTGGGGAGGGAGAAACCTGGGCCGCCGGTGCGGCTGGCAGTCCTTCCGATCGTGGTGGAAGGCGCGCCAGTTCCGGCGGCGGACGGCCTCGGCGTCGAGCTGGCCGAGCGGCTTTCCGGCGCGCGCCGCGGCTTCGTAGTGATTCCGCCCGCGGAAGCCCAGCGCAACAGCGTAAACACAGTGGAGAGAGCCAAGACCGCTATGGCCGCGACGCACGTGCTGCGCACGCGCGTCCGAAACTCCGGCGGCCGACTGGCTGTGGAGGCTTCCGTCATCGCGACGAATTCCAATCTCACGCTACAGGAGCTTCGAGGAGCCTACGGCTTGAACGACCTTGCCTTGGCGGCCAAAGCCTTGACCGCGACCATCACCAGTGCGTTCCGCCTGCGCGCGCGAGTTCCGATGGAAGTGCTGGCTAGGGCGGCGTACCCCTCCTATGTGCAAGGCCTCAACTTGCTGCGGCGCGACGCTGCTAGCGCCGACGAGGCGATGCCCTTCTTCCGGAAAGCGATTGAGCAGGACCCACGCTCGGCCTTGCCCTACGCTGGGCTGGCGGAAGCCTACCTTCAGAAATTTCAGCAGCGCTTCGGCACCGAATGGATGGATCGCGCCACTCGAGCTGTCATGAGAGCGCAGAGCCTAAACACGGACTCCGCTCCGGTACTCCTGGCGGCAGGTCTCTTGAAATATCTGCACGGTTGGTACGAGCAGGCTGCGCAGGACTACTCTCGTGCGGCCGAGCTCGCCCCGGGAAGTGCTGATGCATGGAATCGCCTGGCTCTCGCCTACAGTGCCATGAATCGGCCCGATCAAGCGATCACGACCTATCGCAAGGCCTTAGAGGCACAACCGGACTACTACCTCCCCTATATCGACTTCGGGCGGTTTTACAGGAAGCAATTGCAGTTTCCAGAAGCAGAGCAGTTGTTCCGTCACGTCACGGTGATTGCCCCGGACCTTGCCGTGGGCCATACGGTGTTGGGGCTTGTGCTGCAGCAACAGAATCGCCTGTCGGAGGCGGAGCAGGCGTTCCTCACATCCCTACGGCTGCAAGAGACCGGTCTTGCGCTGATCGATCTCGGCGCTCTGTACTATCAGGAAGAGTTTTACGACAAGGCGGTGCAGTATTTTACGAGAAGCCTAGCGCTTGACGGGCCCAACGCCCTACGCTACGCGAATTTGGCAGATGCCTACCGTCACTCGAGCCGCACCGAAGAGGCCACTAAAAGCTACCGAATGGCCGAGGCGCTCGCCAGGTCCGATGTCGAGCGGAATCCAAGTGACCCTTCTAAACGGTCTCTTCACGCCTTCATCCTCGCACATCTCAAGGTAGATGACTTGGCCAAATACGAGATCAACCAGGCTCTGGTCATGGGGGCTGGCAGTGCGGCGGTTACGCGCGATGCAGTGCTGGTCTACGAATCCTTGGGAGAACGAGAAATGACGATGAAGGTGCTGGCCGACGCCCCACTACCGCTGATCGAAGAGCTGAGTCGGCAGCCCGACGTGAGAAGCCTGCAACAGGACACGCGTTTTCAGGAACTGCTCAGGAGCAAGGCAGCCCAACCATAACAGCAGAACGATTAAGCAACAAGGAGATCCTATGGCAACTCCAGCAACGAAACCGATACGGGTGAAAGTGGTGTACGACTTTGACCAAGGAAAGTTCCGCACTGTACCTCCGAAACCGGAACTCAAAGTAAGGGCCTACGTTGAGTTCTACACCGATATAAAAGGGGCCACAGTTGACGTTTTACTGGACCCCGCCAGTGCGTTCAACCCCGCGGAATATAAGACAGGGCAAAAACCGATAAAGGTTACGAAGCCCTTTGGAAAGGGCATGATTTGGTGCGGCGGCACCTACCCATCCCCGAAGGGGGGGCTTGATACCGCACCTATAACGATTGACCCGAAGTCCCGGGAATACGGCTCCCACAGCGATGACGGAGGTACGACGTAGCTGCAACTGAGCAGGCCCTTGGGACTAGAGCCACCGGCTCTTCGAGGGCCTCATTTGAACCCTGCCCCACAGTCAAAACAATCCTTTTAAAACGGAAGCGCGACGTATGTCCACGACGAAACGCCCTTTGTTTGAGCTCGATCGGCCGCTCACAAACGCCGACCCGACGACTTACGAAACGGAACTCTCGCAGCTGCAAGCGAATATCCTCAAGCCGCACACACGCAAGGCGGCTGTCCATCTCTTTCTGACTTTCAAGCCTGACAAGCAGAACGAGACGAGGCAGTTCCTGAGCCAAACGGTGGTGACGTCTGCGGCCGAGCAGGCGGCCCAGAGGCAGCGGCAAAGTGAATCTCACACGGAATTACTCACGGTCCTTTTCCTCTCGGCCAAAGGTTATGCGTACCTGGGATTTCCGACCCAGGGCTTTTCGCAAGCATTTCAAGAGGGAATGCAGCAAGCATGGGAGCGGCTCGCCGATCCTCCGCCCGCCCAATGGGAATCCAAGTATCAAAAGGATCTGCATGCCATGCTGCTGTTGGCTCATGACAGCAAGGAGGAATTAATCTCCTTGACGCGGACCAATCTGGACAGGGTATCCGGCTTTGCCGAAGTGCAGACCGAATTCGGCAGCAAGATGAAAAACAGCCAAGGGAAGGCGATCGAGCACTTCGGCTATAGGGACGGCATAAGCCAGCCGGTGTTCTTCGAGGCAGACACCCCGCCGACACAACAGAACTGGAACCCCTCATCGGGACCGAATCTGGTTCTGACCGAAGTTCCGCTGGGCGCGGGCAAGGCCGACTGGGGCAGTTACTACGTGTTTCGCAAGCTGGAGCAGAATGTCCGGCGATTCAAGGAACACGAACGGGACCTGGCGGGCGCACTCAACCTTACCGGCGACAGCCGGGAGCTGGCCGGCGCCATGGTCATCGGGCGTTTTGAAGACGGCACGCCCGTCGCTTTGAGCGGCGCGGCTCTTGGCGCAAACACGGCGGCCAACGACTTTGTCTACGGTGACCCGAAGACCGACCCGCAAGGCTTTCGCTGCCCGTTTTCCGCCCACATCCGTAAGACCAATCCGCGGGGTGATCCAAACGGCGAGACACTCGACGAGCAGAAATCTCACCGCATCGCTCGGCGTGGGATGCCTTACGGCGATCCGACACCTCCCGGCAGCAATCTGGAGGCGCTTCCGGAAACCGGCGTGGGGCTGCTGTTTCAGTGCTACCAGGCGAACCTTGCCCATCAGTTTGAATTTCTCCAGCGAGCCTGGGCCAATAACGCCGACAAGGCGCGGCCCGGCACCGGCATTGACCCCGTGATCGGGCAGTCGACTAACGGCTCTATCCCCGACCTGAAATTTCCGACGCGGTGGGGCCAACCTGGAAGTACGCCCTTCTCCTTTCATAGCGTCGTTACGCTGAAGGGCGGAGAATACTTTTTTGCGCCCAGTATTACCTTCTTGAAGAGTCTCTAGGGACGCGCGGCCCGTTACGCGGCCAGTTCGCCGCGCAGCACCGTAACGGCTTGGCCGCCGAGGATCACGCGATCGCCGTTCACGCGGACGCGCACCACGCCGCCGCGCGCGGACGCCTGATACGCGGTGAACTCACGTTTTCCTAGTTGCCGGCACCAGTGCGGGCCGAGAGCGCAGTGCGCCGAGCCGGTCACCGGGTCTTCATCCACCCCCGAGCCGGGCGCGAAGAAGCGCGAGACAAAGTCGAACTCGCCTGACGCGGACCGGGCAGTGACGATCACGCCGCGCACGCCGAGCTTTCGCAGGGTCGTGAAATCTGGAGCGAGCGAGCGCACCTGTTGCTCCGACTCCACCTCTACCAGGTAATCGAAGCGGTTCAGACCAACAAATTTGGCCTTTACCCCCAAGGCCGGCAACAGTTCCGGGGGTGGCTCGGCGGGCGCGGCTACGGTAGCCGGAAAATCCAGATCGATCCAGTCGGCGCGCCGGTCAGCCAGCAGGCGGCCGCTGCGCGTGTGGAACCGAGCCTGCTCGCCCTGTGGCAAATGCTCGTCCTCCCACAAAACATGCGCGCTGGCCAGAGTGGCGTGACCACACAGGTCCACTTCGACAGCCGGAGTGAACCAGCGCAGACTGTAGGCCTCAGCTTGCTGCACGAGAAAGGCGGTTTCGGAGAGATTCATCTCGCGGGCGACATCGCGCATCCATGTCTCGGGCGGGCTGGACGGCAGCACGCAGACCGCTGCGGGATTTCCGGCAAACGGCCGGCTGGTGAAAGCGTCCACTTGAACGATGCGAACAGGCATACCCCAGCCTAGCGCGGCCGAAGCGCCGGCAACCATTCCCGCCGGTTCCTTACAGTAATCTCGCACATACCTGGCGGCGGTGGGACACACCCGGGCCTAGTCTCTCCGGTGAAATGGTTCACCAGCCTTGTGAGGGGACCTGCGAAAGTTCAGAATCGAGTCGGACCGATCTTGGATGACGAATCACAGGGGGCGCCGCGTGCCCGTGAGGGAGTTGGTTCTGTGGTGGGGTCCGGCTGTGTGCGCGACGCCGAGGCCGGCCCAATCCAACTCCAGGGGATGAGTTGGGGCCTCGCATGACGAACAAGAAAATCCCTTCGTGCTGCCGGACTGAAACGCACGTTGACGGACAGTTGATGGGAGGGGAGTCCGAGGGGCTCCGCTGAACGTGACGCAGTCGTCGAATCCTCACGCTTAGCCCGAGGGCAGCACCTGGCGCCTCGCGCCGCTCGACGCCCCCGGTAACCGAATACCGCAGGCTGGGGAGATTGCTCGGCACGGCTGGGGTATCGTGTTAGCCTCATGAATCGCAGACGCTCGACGGGCAGATCGCCAAACGCACAATCAGGGACTCCGCTCCGGACCCACGCCTGGTGCGCGCGAAACCGATCACCGGGCGAGATGGATTGGTAACTCCGCCGCGTACAGCATGGTCCGGTCGTTATCGCGCGCCGCCCATTTCAGCAGCGTTTTGACGCTTCGCTCCAGCCGCCCGTGAAAGACCTCGCGCCCGTTGGCTACTACCTGGATCGGCTGGTTGAAATCGAATTTCTCAGCCGACAACAAGAGTGTGAACGCGGTGACGCCGGCGGTTGTGGCTTCGACCCGATTGCCGCTCCGCACCAGATCCACGCGTCCCGCATTCTTCGATTTCCGGAACATCGGGCCTTCCGGCGCGCCCGAATCCTCGCCCCGCTGAATCAGGTTCAGGTCAGGCAGGCTCTGGGCCTCGCTTTCGGCCACGCCGTACTGATCGATGACCAGCCAGTGCGCCCGATTGTGCTTCAGATCCGCGGCCTCCCAGGTGAGGCGGTCCGGGTCCGGATCGCGCGGATGGTCCGCAACGAATTTCTCGAACAAAGGCTCGACCTCCGGCCACCACTTCGTGTTGTGCTCACCCTCCAGCTGCGGATGGTAGTCGATCGCCGCGCCCCCGCGCATCAGGTGCCGGGTGAAGGGCTCCACGAGGGCGAGAGGATATAGCCGGTCCAGGCCTCCGTTCACGACGAACAGCGGCTTGACGCGAAGGTTGTTGGGGAAGATGAGCCCGTCCTCGATCTCGTCGCTGGCCAGCACTAGAAGGAATCCGTTGAGGGGCAGGAAGCTGGCATAGGGAGTAGTGTCCCGCATCGCGATGTAATAGGCTCCCGTCGCTCCGTCCGACACGCCCGCCACCACCACCCGGTTTTCATCGACGTTGTACGTGCGCTTCAGCGTGTCGACGATGGTGGACAGGTTGAGCACCTGGTCGTCGCCCCACCACGGGGCTTGTTCCCACGCGTAAGGAAGCACGTAGATCTGTTCGGCGCCAGCGAGCGTTCCGATTTCTCCGCTACCCCGCGGGCGATTATCGGTTCGCGCGCCGATTCCGCCATGCAACTGGAACCGCACCTGATAGCGGCGTCCCGGATCGTAGGCCGGCGGGATGTTCACGTAATAGTAATGTTGGGTCCCATCCGCAGTCCGGTTCTTCAGCAGGAAGACCCCGGTCTTTTGAGCCGTGTACGCGCGCCCTTGTTTCAAGCGCTCGACAGCGTCGTCAAACGAGACGCCGGCCTTCTCGATCGGGCCGGCGAGCTGGCTGGCCGCCTCCGGCGAGTCCGCCGCCAGGAACTTTTCGAAAGCGGCGTCGATGGTAGAGCGGTTTTGTGCATAAGCGCCCGGGAGAATCCAAAGCGGCGTGAACGAGACGACGCAACCCACGAGTCGTGGCAGAATCATAACGCACAGTATAGATAACCGGAGGGGCCTCCGCAGGCCCTCGTATCACCGCGTTGTATTGCACCGTCAGTTCGGCCGATGTTGCCGTCTCATCGGGAAAGGCTGTTCGAACGCTCTGGGTGTGCAGCGATCCTCCCCAACGCGGCCGACGACTTTGTCGGTTCTGATCTCGGACATTTGGAATCGGTGCGCAAAGAGCCGAACCGGGATCCGGGCGGGGCCGCCGACAAGTCCTCTAACGTTGTGCCGCGAGCGCCCGATACGTGCCCGCTACGTTCTGCGGGCGCTGGAGCGCGTAGAACTCCCAGTCTTTGTAAGCGTCCATCAACACGCTGGCTTGCGCCTGTTCGAGCGTCTGCCCGGCGGCGATCGCCCGCGCCACGGCGTCTCGCAGCTCCTCGCGATAATGGATGTTGGCCGTGACGTCGGCCTTTTTGCCAACCTTTCCGTGGCTCGGGACGAAGTATTCGAAATCCATGGCTTCCACGGCCTTGACCAGGGGAATCTCGTCGGGCGAAATCGGCCCGAACGGCAGCCGGTCGACGGTGATCCAATCGGAGGCGAACAGCACGTTGGTTCCATCGACGAAGCGCACTAGCGTGTTGTCATCGGCGTGCGCTATCGGCCGCGAGATCACTTCGACGCGTTTGCCGCCCAGACGGATGGTGAGCCGGTCGGAGTACGTCAAATCCGGCGCGCGCACGTATTCGATCGGCCCGCGCACGGCTTCCGCGCCGCTGATGACGCCATCGTGGTTGGCGTCGTACAGGGCGAACATAGTTTTCAGATTGCCTTGGGCCTCGTCCGGCTCGATTTTTCCATCGCCGTCTTTATCCTGGGCGCGCACGTTCGCCGGCAGTGGTGTGTCCGCGGGAGCGAGCGCGATGTTCTTGATCATGTTCTCATGCGCGATAAACCGCGCCGTATCGGCATAGACTTCCCCGCCCGAGGCGTGGTCCCAATGCGAATGGCTGTAGATCACATACTTCACCGGCAGGTGAAAACGCTGGATCAGCTCGGCCTTCAGCCAGGTGGCAAACTCGGTGCCGATCGGCTCCACCAGCACGATCCCCTCGCGCGTGACGAGGAAGACCGAGACGTAATCATCCATCCGGGCGTAGTAGATGTCGCCCGTCAGTCTGCCGATCGCTTGGCCTTTGTATTCGGTCTGTTGATAGAAGGATCGCGGCTGAGCCGCCAGAACAAGGCCGCCTGCCAGCAACGCTATCAGACACTGTCGTTCGATCATTTCTCCGCCGGAGGCGCCCGGCAACTCCCTATGCTATACCGGGCATCATACTTTGTGGAGGTGTGGATGAAATCCGACGCGGTGCTTATAGAGCTCGAACGCGTTATAGAGGATGGGGCACAGCGAAACCCACCGGCACAGCGAGGAGACGCGGGCGCCGAGAGAATGCGAGCCCGGGGTCACATGCGGGAAGTCACGGCAGGCCTTGGGACGCGCCGCGTAAACCGTACACAGGTTCCCGTCCAGGAAGACGCAGCCGTCTTTCTTGCTTTTGAGAATGCGTCGCGCCGGAGCCTCCGGATCCGGGTCCGTCGAGTGCCGAACTACCTCTTCACGATTCACGTCGAGGTAAGTGGCCAGGGCCTCGATCTCGGCTTGGCTGACGGAAACCACCGAATGACGGCAGCAATTCGCGCAGGCGGTGCAATCGATCTGGCGCTCGATTCCTACGGCGAGGGTTTGAAGCTCCTCGATTCGACAGTGGTGGGCCGTCAGATAACGCCGGAACTCGAGGTTTTCGGCCTCCTGGATGTCTCCAAGCCGGCGGATCTCGACCAGATCGGTTACCACGCGCTCAGGATACTCCCCCCGACCCACCGAAGGGAAGCGGCCTCCAATCGGAAGCGCCCGGAAATCCGCCGGGGCGGCGTTTCCGCAGATACTACCGGATCGCAAATATTCTCCCGTCGGTGATTCCCTGGCTCACTCGAGGGTTTGTCGTCGGTCGGTCCAGTTCGAGCTGGCTCAATAACAAGATTCGAGCAGCGCCAGAACCTCTGCCTCCGTGACGGGACGGTCGACCACTTCGTGGTGTCGGAGTTCATTGAGGATCGGCCCAACGATCTGCCCGATCTCCTGGCGTGGGACCTTCGCCTCGCCTAGCGTCTTGGGAACATCGAATTGCGCAATGAACTCGTGGGCGCGGTCGGCGCACGCGAGCGCGGCCGGCATGGGATGGGCCGGGTCGAACGCGATTCCGAACCCCTCCGCCACGGGGCCAAACCGCTCGGGCGCGACCTGGGCCATGAACCGCATCGAGTTGGGCAGAGTGATGCAGGAGGTGACCCCATGGGGCACGTCCCACTTCGGCCCGATCTGGTGTCCCAGCAGATGCGACAGGCCGAAGCGCGTGTTCATCGCTCCGTAGATCGAGAACCAAGAGGCCGCCTGGCAGTGGCTGCGATGCGCCAGCCGTTCCCCGCCTTCGCTCCGGATTGATGCTGGCAAATGTTCCACCAATAGCGCGATCGCCTTGGCGGCCAGCGCGTCGCTGAGGGGCTGATGGCGGATCGCGTAGGCGCATTCGATGGCGTGATCGAGCGCCCGCATCCCGGTAGTTACCCACAGCCAGTCCGGTGTTGCCAGCGTCAGCGCAGGGTCGGCGATTACCGTGCGCGGCATCACGCGCGGATCGTACACGCCGCTCTTTACCCGCGTCGCTTCGTCCGTCACACCCCCGGCATGCGTGTATTCCGCTGCCGAAAGGGTGGTCGGCACGGCGATGTGCACCAGCTCCCGAGCCGGCAGCAGGCCGTAAAGCGCCACCTTGGTCGAGTCGATCGGGCTGCCACCGCCAAAGCTGACGGCGGAATCGGCGTGGAGCCGTTCCAGTTCCTTGGCGAGTGCATTCACCGTGCCCCGCGGGACGTGCTGCACCACTCCGGAAAACACGCCCGCGCACCGCGAACCCAGGGCGCCAGTGACCTGCTCGAGGATGGGAAGCGCGGCCACCGCGTCCGTGGTCACGACCACGGCGCGCCCCAGCTCTCGCCGCTCCATCTCCTCGGTCAAAGTGGCGATCTTGCCCGGCCCGTAGATCACCCGCTCCAACCGGCTCAGATTGAATTCTCCCGAGGGCGCTTCCCATCGATTCAAGTTCGCCGTTCGAGTGCTCATCCCGGCCATCCTAACAGACTTGCTTCGGCCCGGTAACGAGTTGGCGCGCTGCCGTCCGAGCGACGTCCACCCTTCTCGGCCGTGGCCTTCCACGACTAGAATGGGAACGATGACGACCGCCCTGGTGTTATCGGCGGGCGGAATGTTTGCCGCCTGGGAGGCAGGGGTCTGGAAGACGCTGGCCGGGCGGCTCCGCCCGGATTTGATTGTCGGTACTTCGAGCGGCGCCTGGAACGGCTGGGCGATTGCGGGCGGGGCCTCGCCGGACGATCTGGTGCGCGAATGGCACGACAGTTCGATCGCCGCCACCTGGCTGTTCCGCGCGGAACTGCTTCGCCGGAAGGCCCAGGACCTCTGGTCGCGATTCCAGCCGCGCATTCCCTTTGGCCTCACCGTGGTGGAGGTCCCTCGTTTTCATGCGCGGCTCGTGTGCGGCCCTCACATTACCTGGCGTCACCTGGCCGCCACCTGTTCCATTCCCGGCGCCTTTCCGGCCGTGGCCATCGAAGACAAGCGGTTCGTCGACGGCGGTTTGCTCGGCTCGCTGCCGCTGTGGGCGGCCGAGGAAATGGGCGCCACCCGGGCGATTGCCATCAACTGCCTCACCGGCCTGCCGTTTCGCATGGCCCGTGCCCTCTTGCGCCCACGCCGCCCGAGCGCCAGGCTCGATGTCGTGTTGATCGAACCCTCCGAGCCGCTGGGCACTCTGCGCGACACAGTCTGCTGGTCGCCCTCCAACATCGAGCATTGGATCGAGCTGGGCGAGCGAGACGCGAAACAGGCCTTGAGTTTGATTACAATGTAGGGCATGCCGCTCTTTCGGATCCATGCCCTCAGAGATTCGCTTCGGCAGCAGTTTCGTGCCGTGCCGCACGTCTCCGGTTCGGCCGCGGTGAAACCCAAGGATTACGAATTGCGAGGCCAGATCGAAGCGCTCCACGAATACGACGCCTGGCGGCTGCTGCGCGCCTCCGAACAGCCGCTGGTGATCGGTGATTTGCTGGAGACCGAGGACGGCCAGCTCCGCATCTGCAAATACGTCGGCTTCGAGCCGGCGCAATGGGTGGTGCCCGAGCCTCGGCCGCAACCCGAGCCGGAAGCCGCCCCCACCCCCTAGGAGTTCCTATGCCGGAATATCGTTTGGGTGACATCATCGATGACTTTTGCGTTCGCTGCAAACGCATCATGAACCATGCCGTGGTGTCGGTGCTCAACAGCGAGCCGGCTAAAGTCCGCTGCCGGACCTGTCATAGCGATCATGACTACCGGCACGAGCAGCCGCCGCCGTCCAAAGTCGACGCCCGCAAACAGAATCTCTTCAATGAGGTTCTCAAGAGGGTGAATCCTGAGGATGGCCAGCCCGGCGAACCCGCCGCG
>Ga0306925_10003032_pt1 | contig 14697 bp, 8 predicted proteins | sample flu12Cox44000176_FD_203755 | JGI IMG/M metagenome (GOLD analysis project Ga0306925, IMG submission 203755) | Lab enrichment of tropical soil microbial communities from Luquillo Experimental Forest, Puerto Rico - flux8day.12C.oxic.44.000.176 (v2)... | ecosystem: Environmental > Terrestrial > Soil... | reverse complement strand
TATCGCGAGCGGCGAGAAGATGCGCGAGGCGGAAGCCGCGGGCGCCGATTTCGTGGGCGGTGACGACATGGTGGAGAAGATCCAGAAGGAAAACTGGACCGATTACGACGCCGTGATCGCCACGCCCGACATGATGAAGTCGGTGGGTCGCCTGGGCAAGGTGCTCGGACCGCGTGGACTGATGCCGAACCCGAAGACGGGCACGGTGACCTTCGATGTCACAGCGGCGGTGAAAGAGACGAAAGCCGGCAAAGTGGAGTTCCGCACCGATAAGACGGCGCTGGTACACGTGCCGGTGGGCAAGATTTCGTTCTCGCCCGAAAAGCTGGTGGAGAACGCCGCGACCGTTATCACGAGCGTGATCAAGGCAAAGCCGTCGGTTGCGAAGGGCAAGTACATCAAGGGCTGCTATCTGAGTTCCACCATGGGGCCGGGAGTGTCGATTGACACGGCGGCGGTGGAAGCGGCGGCGAAAGGCTAGTTCCATCACCGGCTAAAGCCCGGATTAGGGAGGCCGGAAACGGCACGGCTGAAACTGTGCCCCCTTCAAAGCAGAGGTTGAAAAGGAATCGAAGATGGCAGTCAGCAAAGCGAAAAAGATCGAGCAGGTTGAGAAGCTAAACAAGGAACTCGAAGGCGCGAGTCACGCGATCGTCGGCACCTTCAGCAAGCTGACCGTGGAGAAGGATTTCGAGCTACGCAAGGCGGTTCGTGGCACGGGCGCTAAGTATCGCGTGGTGAAGAACACGCTGGCGGAACGCGCCGCCAAGGGCAGCAAGGTCGAGGACGCCATGAAGGACCTCGCCGGTGTTACGTCCATTGCATACACCAGCGGCGATCCGGTTGCGCTGGCCAAGGTGCTCAGTAAGTACGCCAAGGACAATCCGGAGTACACCTTCAAGGCGGGCATCGTCGACGGTCGTGTGATCGCGATCAAGGACATCGACGCACTCGCGAACATGCCGTCGAAGGAAGAGATTTACTCGAAGCTGCTCTTCCTGATGAATGCGCCGGCGCAGCGCCTGGTGACCGCATTGAATGCGATTGGTCGCGATCTGGCTGGCGTGCTCAATCAGGGCGTCGAGCAGAACAAGTTTTCCGGCGGGGAAGCGTCTGGCGCGTAATTCCCTCGTGGGTCGAGCCCGCTCGGGATTACCAAGGAGGTTTTTCGTACGGCACGGCTAAAGCCGGGTCCCTTCCAAGAAGGAGGGCTGATCGGCACGACTGAAGTCATGCCTGATACGAGGCTTTGAAACGAGTTTGGGGTCGCGAGAGCGGCTCCAGAGGGATTTAGTTATCCGTTGTGAAGGGTGCGATCTGCGTGTTGTCTGGCATGTGAGCGCACACTGGAAACCTCGACACGATAACGAAATCAACCCAACGAATAACGAATCATAGTGGAGATACACATGGCGGATCTGCAGCAGTTGGAAGAACAAATCGTAGGCCTGTCGCTTTTGGATGCGGCGGCCCTGGTGAAGAAACTTGAAGAGCGCCTCGGCGTCTCGGCAGCGGCTGCGGCCCCTGTCGTGATGGCGGGCGCAGCCGGCGCGGGCGCCGCAGCAGCGGCCCCGGCGGAAGAAAAGACGGAGTTCGCGGTCGTTCTGACCGCCGCCGGCGCCAACAAGATCAACGTGATCAAGGCCGTTCGCGAGGTGACGAGCCTCGGTCTGAAGGAAGCCAAGGACCTGGTCGATGGCGCTCCGAAGACGGTGAAGGAAGGCGTGTCGAAGGAAGAGGCCGAGAACATCAAGAAGAAGTTCACCGAAGCGGGCGCAACCGTCGAGGTGAAGTAGTTTCTCGCCCCGTCCCGCGAGGGACGGGGCACTCCACTCCGGGCACGCTGACCGGAGTTACAGGCTGCTGGCGTGGCGGAAGAAGTTACGGAATCTCCGCGGGCTCAAGTCCGCTCGGGATTCTAAAAAAAGGCAGCGTACGGCACGACTGAAGTCGTGGCCGGTACGAAGCCTTCCTGGTCCAAAGCCTTCGGAAACGAGTTTTGGGCTACTTCTGAAAGCGCGCCGGCGAACGAACCTCGAAGCGTTGGAGCGGGCGTTTCGGGGCGCGATGAATCCAAGGAAGCGAAGTGGCATCCAACAGCAGGGGGCCACAGAATTCCTCGGCATCGTGGAGAGGGATTCGGAAAGTCCGAATCCGGGCAACACAGCAGGTAGTGACGGGCGGCACGGTCGGCCGAACACGCGCAAGCTCAGGCGCGCGGCGAGCGAGCCGAGGACAAGGCCTGAACATACTGCAGCGGGAAGCAAAAATCAGCACGGCGCAGCCAGAAATGCCGTGCTCCCGGGCCAAATGGTCATGGGATTGCTCGACGCCTCAAATGGCGCTTGCGGGGAGGTCTGTCTCCGCGAGCGGTTGCGCGTTTTTGCGGCGGAATCGCGCAGAAAGCCTGCATTTTAGCCTTACCCATTACTTCCCGACGGGAGAACTTTCTGTCGTAGCACGGCATATGAGGGTCCCGCCCGCGCAGCGCGGCCAGGCGAGCGAACCTGACCGACACAGATTAGGAGCTTTCTAAATGGCGCAACAGAAGACTGCCAACCGAAACCGGTTCGATTTTTCCAAGATTCCGGCGACCATCCAGATCCCGAACCTCATCGAGGTGCAGAAGCGTTCCTACGACCGCTTCTTGCAGATGGATTCGCTGCCCAGCGAACGTGACGACTCGGGATTACAGGCTGTATTTCAGTCTGTCTTTCCCATCACTGACTTCCGCAACGTGTCGCAGCTCGATTTTGTCGAGTTTGCCATCGGCAACTGGGAGTGCAAGTGTGGCCACTTGAAGGGGCTGAACCACCTGCGCACTACCTGCCGCAATTGCGGCTCGACGGTCCGCACCGATCCGTTCCATCTCGGCGATGTGCTTTGCACCAAGTGCGGCACATACAACGCCAACACGCCCGATTTCTGCAACAAATGTGGAGATCCGGTGGGCCTGCAGTTGAAGTACGACGTGGCCGAGTGCGAAGAGCGGGGTATGACGTACTCCGCGCCGCTGAAGGTCACCATGCGGCTCACGATTTACGACAAGGACCCGGAAACCGGCAACCGCTCCATTCGCGACATGAAGGAGCAGGAAGTGTTCTTCGGCGATGTTCCGCTGATGACGGCCAACGGCACGTTCATCATCAACGGAACGGAACGCGTGATCGTCAGCCAGTTGCACCGGTCGCCCGGTGTGTTCTTCGAGACCGCGAACAACCGCACGTATTTTCTGGGCAAGATCATTCCGTACCGCGGTTCGTGGGTCGAGTTCGAGTACGACCAGAAGAATGTTCTGTACGTGCGTATCGACCGCAAGCGCAAATTCCTGGGCAGCATTTTCCTGCGTGCGCTGGGCCTGCGCTCGGACGAAGACATTCTTCGCACCTTCTACACCGTCGATCGCATCGCTCTGCGCGACAACAAGATTTACTGGACACTGGAGCCGGGGGTCGAGAAACCGACAAACCTGCTGGGCATGAAGCTGGCGCACCGCATCGCGACCAAGAGCGGTGAAGAGGTGGCACATTCCGGCCGCAAGGTCACGCCGACGGTGATGAAGGAAATCCTCAAGCACAAGATTTCCGAGATTGAAGCCGACATCACCGACCTGGAAGGTGCGTTTGTTGCTGCCGATGTGATCGACACGAACACCGGCGAAGTCCTGCTCGAGGCGAACACGGAGCTGACCACCGAAAAGCTGTCGAAGATGATGGAAGCCGGCGTGGCCGAGCTGCACGTCTTCTTCCCCGAGCGCGACGATGTGGGCACGGTCATCAGCCAGACGCTGCGCCGCGATTCGGTCAAGACGCCGCAGGAAGCTCTGATCGAGATTTACCGCAAGCTGCGTCCGGGCGATCCGCCGACCCTGGATACGGCGACGGCGCTGTTTCACGGCATGTTTTTCGATCCGCGGAAGTACGACTTTTCGCGGGTAGGCCGCTTGAAGTTCAACATCAAGCTGTTTGAGCGTGAAGACGCGACCAACCTGGAAAACCGCACGCTGGAGCCGGAAGACTTCTACGCGACGATTCGCTACCTGCTCAAGCTGCGCAAGAATATCGGCACTGTGGATGACATCGACCACCTCGGTAATCGCCGCGTGCGCGCGGTGGGCGAGCTGCTGGAGAACCAGTTTCGCATCGGCCTGGTGCGCATGGAACGCGCCATCAAGGAAAAGATGAGCGTGTACCAGGAAATGTCAACGGCCATGCCGCACGACTTGGTGAACGCCAAGCCGGTAATGGCTGCGATCCGCGAGTTCTTCGGCTCGTCACAGTTGTCGCAATTCATGGACCAGACCAACCCGCTGTCGGAAATCACACACAAGCGGCGCCTGTCGGCGCTTGGGCCGGGCGGTCTGTCGCGTGAGCGTGCGGGATTCGAAGTCCGCGACGTTCACCCGACGCACTACGGACGTATCTGCCCGATCGAGACGCCGGAAGGTCCGAACATCGGACTGATCTCGTCGCTGAGCTGCTATGCACGGATCAACGACTACGGCTTCATCGAGTCGCCGTACCGCAAGGTGAAGGACGGTCGCGTACTCGACTTCGTGACGGTGGTGAACGCGGGGGATAGCGAGTATCGCGTGGGCGACCACCTCGAGAAGGCTGAGGTTATCAAAGCCAATGCCGACTTGAAGGAACGCCGCAAGAAGCAGATCGACTTTGAGCCGTACTCATTCTATCTGTCAGCCTGGGAGGAAGACCGCCACGTGATCGCGCAGGCGAATGCGGAGATCGATGACAAGGGACGCATTGTCAACGAGCTAGTGAATGCCCGTAAGTCGGGTAACTTCGTGCTCGTCAACCGAAGCGAAGTGGACTACATCGACGTTAGCCCGAAGCAGCTGGTTTCGGTGGCTGCGTCGCTGGTTCCGTTCCTCGAACACGATGACGCGAACCGCGCTCTGATGGGCGCGAACATGCAGCGACAGTCTGTTCCCTTGCTGCGCGCGCAGGCGCCAATTGTCGGCACCGGAATGGAAGGGGTCACGGCTCGCGATTCGGGAGCGGTGGTGCTGGCACGACGCAGCGGCATCGTGGATTCGGTCGACTCGGAGCGCATCATCGTGCGTGTAGAGGGCGAACATCATCCGATGCAGCTGTCGCGCGAGGTGGGCAGCGACATTTACCAGCTCACCAAGTTCAAGCGGTCGAACCAGAACACCTGCATCAACCAGCGTCCCATCGTGAAGAAGGGGCAGCGGGTTGCGAAAGGCCAGGTCATTGCAGATGGCCCTTGCACCGATATGGGCGAGCTGGCGCTGGGCCGCAACGTGCTGGTCGCCTTCATGGCGTGGCGCGGCTACAACTTCGAGGACGCAATCCTGGTGTCGGAGAGGATGGTGAAGGAGGACTATTACACCTCTGTCCATATCGAGGAATTCGAGATCGAGTCGCGCGACACAAAGCTTGGACCGGAAGAAGTTACGCGCGATATCCCGAATGTCAGCGAGTCGGCGCTACGCGACCTCGACGAGAGCGGCATCATCCGCATCGGCGCGACCGTAAAGGCGGGCGACATCCTGGTGGGCAAGGTTACGCCGAAGGGCGAAACGCAGCTCACACCGGAAGAGAAGCTGCTGCGCGCAATTTTCGGCGAAAAAGCCGGCGACGTGCGCGACGCGTCGCTCACCTGTCCTCCGGGCATCGAGGGCACGGTGGTCGATGTGAAGATCTTCTCGCGCAAGGGACAGGAGAAGGACGAGCGTGCCAAGTTCATCGAAGCACAGCAGGTGGAACGGCTGCACAAGAACCTGGCAGACGAAATCCGAATCCTCACCGACGAGCGTTTGAAGCGTTTGGAAGCGTTGCTGGGCGGCAAGGAAGTCCTGGCCGACCTGCACGACGAGCGCACCAACAAGCGTCTGCTGACGAAGGGGGTCATCCTCGACCGCGACACCATCGAGCGGATCTCGACGCGCAACCTGAAGCGCATCAAGTTCCCCGACAAAGACCCGCGTGTCAACGAGCAGATCGACGAAATCGAGGAGATGACCTCGCGCCAGATCGATGTGCTGCGCAAGATCGTCAAGGAGAAAGAAGAGAAGCTGCAGAAGGGTGATGAGCTGCCACCGGGCGTGATCAAGCTGGTGAAGGTATACATCGCCATGAAGCGCAAGCTGAGCGTCGGCGACAAGATGGCCGGCCGCCACGGTAACAAGGGCGTGATCGCGCGCATCCTGCCGGAAGAGGACATGCCTTACCTCGAGGACGGGACGCCGGTGGAAATCGTGCTGAACCCGCTGGGCGTGCCGAGCCGTATGAACGTCGGCCAGATTCTGGAGACGCACCTGGGGTGGGCCGGACATCAGCTTGGCCAGAAGATTGGCGAGCTGCTACAGCAGAACTCCAAGGCGGAAACGATGCGCCAAGAGCTCAAAACGCTGTTCAAGGACACACCGTTCGTGGACAGCATGACAGAGCTTGACGACGAAACCCTGGAACGCGTCGCCGACGGCATGAAGGACGCCGTGTACTTCGGCTCCCCGGTGTTCGACGGCGCCAAGGAGCACGAGATCAAGTCGCTGCTGACGGAGGGCGAGCTGCCCAGTTCGGGCAAGACGTACCTTTACGACGGTCTGACCGGCGAGAAGTTCGAACAGCCCGTTACGGTCGGCTACATCTACATGCTCAAACTATCCCACCTGGTGGACGACAAGATCCACGCGCGTTCGATCGGACCGTACTCGCTCATCACCCAGCAGCCGCTGGGGGGCAAGGCGCAGTTCGGTGGCCAGCGCTTTGGAGAAATGGAAGTCTGGGCGCTAGAAGCCTACGGCGCGGCATACATCCTGCAGGAACTGCTGACCGCGAAGTCCGACGACGTTTATGGCCGCACCAAGATTTACGAGGCCATCGTCAAAGGCGAAGCGGCGATCGAGCCGGGTGTGCCCGAGTCGTTCAACGTGCTCATTCGCGAATTGCAGTCGCTGTGTCTGGATGTGGAGCTGATCAAGACGAACAGCAACAAGCAGCAGCTCGTGGCCGAGCCCATCGCCGCCGACTGATCTTTGAGGATCGGGGTAGCTGCCTCCACTGCTCCCGCAGGAGGCAGCACCCGCAGGACAGAGGTAAAATCCGGGAGCCGCCAGCGGCCGCGTAAAGGCCGCGGGAGGACAACTTGTTCCGATCGAATCCATTTGAACTCGGAAACCCGATTGCCGACTTCGACGCGATCCGCATCAGCCTGGCATCGCCGGAGAAGATCCGCAGCTGGTCGCACGGCGAGGTAACCAAGCCGGAGACTATCAACTACCGCACGTTTAAGCCCGAGCGTGATGGCCTGTTCTGCGCGCGCATTTTCGGCCCGGTTACGGACTGGGAGTGCTTGTGCGGGAAGTACAAGCGCATGAAGCACCGCGGCGTGATCTGTGACAAGTGCGGCGTGGAGGTCACACTGTCGAAGGTCCGGCGCGAACGCCTGGGACACATCGAGCTGGCGTCGCCCTGCTCGCACGTGTGGTTCTTCAAGGGACTGCCGAGCCGCATTGGGCACATCCTCGACATCTCGCTGCGCGACCTCGAGTCGGTTCTGTACTTCGAGGCGTACGTAGTGGTCGAGCCGGGCGAAGCTCCGGTCAAAGAGCGCGAAGTGATTAAGGATGAAGTGAAGTTCCGCGAGCTCGACCAGCAGCATCGCGCGAGCGGCTTCAAGGCGATGATGGGAGCCGAAGCCATCAAGGAACTACTGAAGCGCGTTGACGTGGACACCATGGCGACCGAGCTGCGCGACAAGATGCGCAACGAGTCGTCGGTGCAGAAGCGCTTGAAGTACGCCAAGCGCCTGAAGGTGGTCGAGGCGTTCCGCAAGAGCGGCAACAAGCCCAACTGGATGATTCTCGACGTGATTCCGGTCATTCCGCCGGAGCTGCGTCCGTTGGTTCCGCTCGACGGCGGCCGCTTTGCTACCTCCGATCTGAACGATCTGTATCGACGCGTCATCAACCGCAACAACCGGTTGAAAAAGCTGATGGACCTGCACGCGCCGGAAGTTATCGTGCGCAACGAAAAGCGCATGCTGCAGGAAGCCGTGGATGCGTTATTCGACAACGGACGCCGCGGCCGCGTGCTGCGCGGAGCAAATAACCGTCCGCTGAAGTCGCTGTCGGACACGCTGAAGGGCAAGCAGGGACGCTTCCGCCAGAACCTGCTTGGCAAGCGCGTGGACTACTCGGGCCGATCGGTGATCGTGGTCGGTCCCGACCTCAAGCTGCATCAGTGCGGCCTGCCGAAGAAGATGGCGCTGGAGTTATTCAAGCCATTCATCTACCACCGCCTGGAACAGACTGGACACTGCACCACCATCAAGCAGGCGAAGGAAATGGTGGAGCAACAGGAACCGATTGTTTGGGACATCCTGGAAGAGGTCATCAAGGATCATCCCGTCCTGCTGAACCGCGCTCCCACGCTACACCGCCTCGGCATTCAGGCGTTTGAGCCGGTGCTGGTGGAAGGCAAGGCGATCAAGATTCACCCGCTGGTGTGCACGGCGTTCAACGCGGACTTCGACGGCGACCAGATGGCGGTACACATTCCGCTGTCACCGGAAGCGCAGGTCGAAGCCAGTGTGCTGATGCTGTCGTCGCACAACATCCTGTCGCCGGCGTCGGGACAGCCGATCACCGTACCTACGCAGGACATGGTGCTCGGTATCTACTATCTGACCAAGGGAAAGCAGGGCGCCAAGGGTGAAGGCCGCGCCTTTGCCAACATCGAAGAAGTACTGCTGGCGAAGGAAGCCGGTGCGGTGGAAACGTTGACGCCGATCAAGCTGCGCTACACGGGCGAGGTTCTTGATTTGACGCAGGCTTACGACGATCAAGACGTGATCCACACCGAGCCGACGCACTTTGAGCGGCAGTACATCTCGACCACGGTCGGTCGCGCCATCATGAACGACCACCTGAAGCGCGGCGCCCCCGGCATGCCCTACATCAACGGCCTGCTTAAGAAGAAGGGCATCGGGCAGTTGGTGAACTACTGCTACCTGCGCTTCGGTTTGGAAACGACGGTGCGCATGCTCGACGGCATCAAGCAACTTGGCTTCACCTATGCCACGCGCGCGGGCCTCTCGATCGGCATCGACGACATGGTCATCCCCCCGGGCAAGGAAGACCTGGTGCGCAACGCTGAGAAACAGGCCATCGTGGTGCAACAACAGTACCTCGACGGCGCTATCACCAACGGCGAGCGCTATAACAAGGTCGTGGAGATCTGGTCGAAGATCACCGAAGAAGTCGCTGACGAAATGTTCGGCAACATGCAGACGCAGGACAAAGAAGGCCAGATGAACCCGATTTACGTCATGGCTGACTCTGGCGCTCGTGGCTCGAAGCAGCAGATTCGTCAGCTCTCCGGTATGCGCGGCTTGATGGCCAAGCCTTCAGGCGAGATCATCGAGACCCCCATCACCGCCAACTTCCGTGAAGGACTGACCGTGCTGGAGTACTTCATCTCCACCCACGGCGCGCGTAAGGGATTGGCCGATACCGCACTGAAGACTGCGGATTCAGGCTACCTGACCCGCCGTCTGGTGGACGTGGCGCAGGACGTGATCATCAGCGAATACGACTGCGGAACGGTAGATGGCATCTACGTGACTTCTATCGTGGAGTCAGGTGAGATCATCGAGCCACTGCGTGACCGTATCGTTGGCCGCGTCTCCCTGGAGAAGATCAAGGACTACGAGGGTAATATCATCGTGGACATCAACCAGGAGATCACGGAAGAGCTGGCGAGCGCAGTGCAGGCTGCCGGCATCGAGCGGGTGAAGATCCGTTCCGTGCTTACCTGCGAATCGAAGCGCGGCGTCTGCGTGATGTGCTATGGCCGCAACCTGGCGTCTGGGCGCTTGGTCGAACTGGGCGAAGCCACGGGTGTGATCGCGGCGCAGTCCATCGGCGAGCCGGGAACGCAGCTCACCATGCGTACATTTCACATCGGCGGGACGGCTTCGCGTGTCAGTGAGCAGTCGCGTCTGGATGCCAAGAACAACGGTACGGCGCGCTTCGTGAACCTGATCACCGTGCGGGCGAAAGAAGGCCACCTGGTCGTGATGAACCGTAACGGGTCGATCACGGTAGTGGACGAAAAGGGACGCGAAAAAGAACGTTACTCGGTCGTGTACGGCGCTAAGGTAAAGGTCGAAGATGGCCAGCAGGTTTCGTTCGGCGATGTGCTGGTCGAATGGGATCCCTACACCTTCGCGATCCTGACGGAAATCGGCGGAACCGTGCAGTTCAAGGACCTGCAGGAAGGCCTTACGCTGCATGAGGAAGTCGACGAAGTCACCGGCCTGTCGCGTCACGTAGTAATGGATTCGCCCGACGAGAAGCGCCAGCCGGCGATCATGATCAAGGGCGCCAAGGGCAGCAAACGTTACCTGATGCCTTCGCGCGCTCACCTCATGGTGCAGGATGGCGACGAGGTCACGCCCGGGGAAGTGCTGGCGAAGATCCCGCGCGAAACCACGAAGACCAAGGACATCACGGGCGGTCTGCCGCGCGTGGTCGAACTGTTCGAAGCCCGCAAGCCGCGCGAGACCGCTGTAATCAGCGAGATCGACGGCGTGGTGAAGTTCGGCGACGTGAGCAAGGGCCAGCGCAAGATCTACGTGGTGGCCGACAACGGCACCGAGAAGGAATACCAGGTGCCGCGGGGCGTTCACATCAACGTGCAGGAAGGCGAGCGCATTCGCGCCGGCGAGCCGCTCATGGATGGTCCGCTCAACCCGCATGACATTCTTGCCGTGCTGGGTGAGAAGGAGCTGCAGGCTTACCTGGTGAACGAAATCCAGGAAGTCTACCGGCTGCAGGGCGTGAACATCAGCGATAAGCACATTGAAGTGATCGTTCGCCAGATGATGCGCTGGGTGAAGGTCGAAGACGTGGGCGACACGTCGTTCCTGCTCGAGCAGCAGGTCGACAAGTTTCGCTTCCGCGAAGAGAACGAGAAGGCGATCGCCAACGGCGGCAAGCCGGCTACCGGCCGTCCGCTGCTGTTAGGCATCACCAAGGCCTCGCTCTCGACGGACTCGTTCATTTCGGCAGCGTCGTTCCAGGAGACCACGCGTGTGCTCACCGAAGCGTCGATTCAGGGCGCTGTCGATCATCTGCGCGGCCTCAAAGAGAACGTCATCGTGGGCCGTCTCATTCCGGCAGGAACCGGCATGGAATACTACCGCAATGTCCGGTTGTCGGAGGAGATGGAACAGGCTGCCGCCAAAGTGCAGGAGGAGGTCACGGCCGCGTACGAGGAAGCCGAGCGCGCGCTCGAACTGCTCCGCCACGAAGGCGAAAACGAGGCAGAAGAACTGGCAGCAGAGTAGTCTATTGTGTAAGTGCGCCGCTCGTGTGTCCCACGGGCGGCGTTTTTCTTACCCGGGTAATTTTGCGCGTCATCAAATATTAAAGGGTGAGCACCTGGGCGCGTTCTGCGCTTGAGTGTGTAGACTTTAGGCGCGCAACAGTTCCGGATAACTATGTCACGGTTCTTTCGACATTTGCGGATGGCTTTCTGGCGCGCCTTTGAGCACGACGCCTTCGGCGTGGCCAAGGGGGCGGCGTTCTCCGCCATTCTGACGTTCTTTCCAGTCATCCTGGTGCTTGCCTCCATCCTCTCCATTTCGCGCAGCAGCGAGCTCTTTGTGGGTGAAATCTTTCACGCGCTGGGCCGCATTCTTCCGGAGGGCACCAGCGCGACCATCGCGTATTACCTGACGGGCGCCAAACCTGCGCAAACGAAGTTCCTGGTGTCCACCAGCATCCTGACTGTCTGGACGGCCTCGGGCGCCATGATTTCCTGGATGGAAGGATTCCGCAGGGCGTACCAGATGCCCAAGGTCTGGGGACTGGTGAAGGAACGACTCATCGCCTTTGGGTTGGTGGTGCTGGCCGGCGTTCCCATGGGTTTTGCTTCGTTTCTCGTCGTGTCCGGAAACCTCATCGAGCGCTGGACGATGTATCACGTCGGGCACGAACTGACGCCCTATATCCTCGGACTGTGGACGGCCGTGCGCTGGATCATTGCGGTGCTCACGAGTATTGCCGTGATTAGCCTGGTTTATCATCATGGGGTCCCCAGGACTCAGCCGTGGCATCGTGTGCTGCCGGGATCGGTGGTGGCCACCGTGCTGTGGGTGTTTGCCACGGTGCTGTTCGGCTGGTATCTGCGGCGCTACGCGAATTACGATGTCATCTACGGATCGGTGGGAACTGCCATCGCCCTCCTGATCTGGTTGTACCTGGTATCGATGGTGGTGCTGGTAGGCGCGGAATTCAACGCCGTACGTTATCCGCGCTTCCTGTTCGGAGCGCATTCGGAACTTAGCTCCGAGAAGAAGAAGCGCGTCGCTGTCAATCAGTCCTGATATGCAGAGTGCAAAACCAAACCTGTTCGAATCGCAAGACCGCCCGTTGCGGGGCCTGGGCTCCGCCCGCCGGCGGGCAAAGATCGTCTGCACAATCGGGCCAGCGAGCAACTCGGAAGAGATGATCTCGGATCTGATGCTGCGCGGCATGGACGTGGCTCGGCTGAACTTTTCGCATGGCACTCACGAACAGCACGCGGTAGTGATTCAGCGGCTGCGAAAAGTAGCGGCCGAATTGAATCGCAGCATCTGTATCCTCGAGGACCTGCAGGGCCCCAAGATCCGAACCGGCAGGCTAGAATCCGGTGAGCCAGTTGCTCTGAAGAAGGGACGGACGGTCACGATTACGTCACGCGACGTGCCGGTCACCACAGAGATCATATCCACGACCTATCAGGGTCTGGCGCACGATGTGAAACCCGGCGAGCGCGTGCTCCTGTCGGATGGGCGCATTGAGCTGGTGGTACAGGAAGTTCGCGGCGGCGAGGTCATTTGTGAAGTGCTGAATGGCGGCCTGCTGGGTGAGAACCAGGGCATCAACCTGCCCGGCACCAACGTCACTATCCCCTCGCTTACGGAGAAAGATCAGCGCGATCTTGAGTTTGGATTAGAGCAGGGCGTCGACCTGGTGGCCATATCGTTTGTTCGCACCGTCGAGGACGTGATGAGGGCGAAGGACGCGATCGCTGCACAGCGAAGCGATGTGGGCTTGGTCGCAAAGCTGGAAAAGCCACAAGCCATCGAAAACTTGGATGGCATTCTCGAGACCGCCGTAGCCGTCATGGTGGCGCGCGGCGACTTGGGAGTAGAGGTTGCGCCTGAGAAAGTCCCGGTGATTCAGAAATACGTCATTCGCCGGGCGCTCGATTTCCGGCGGCCGGTGATAACGGCTACACAGATGCTGGAGTCGATGACTGAGAATCCGCGCCCCACGCGGGCTGAGGCGAGTGATGTCGCCAACGCCGTGTTCGACGGCACTGACGCGTTGATGCTGTCGGGAGAGACGGCAAACGGCAAATATCCGCGGGAAGCGGTGGACATGATGGCACGCATCGTGACGGAGACGGAGGCCAACACGACGCATTCACTGAAGCCGGGACACCGCGAGGCGATACATCTATCGGTTGCCGAGACCATCTGCGAATCGATGGCGCATGCCGCAAAAGACCTGAAGATCCGCGCCATTGCGGTGTTCACCGAAACGGCGACCACGGCGCGCATGCTGTCCAAGTACCGGCCGGCTGCCGATATCTTTGCGTTCTCGTCATCGGAGACAGTTCGCAATCGCATGAACGCGTTGTGGGGTACAGTGCCGCTGATGTGTCCGCCGCAGATGTCGGTGGAGCGTATGGCGCAGTTTGCCGAAGAAGAATTGAGGAGCTTAAACGTGTTGTCGCCGGGAGACGTTTTTGGACTGGTTGCGGGTACGCGGAGCTCGCCGGGGGCAACCAATTTCATGCGGTTGATTCAGGTGAAGGGCGGCGGCGATCGGTCGAGCCGGAACGGTTAATGGGAGCAAGGCTGTCGAGACTCTGTCTAACGCTGAGGGGAACAACATGGCAGAAGAAGTGATGTCGGTAGCGATTCTTGAAGCCCTGCCAGGCAAGGAAACCGAGCTGGCCGCGATTCTGCGTGAGTTCTACGCGATGATGAATACCAAGGGTTACTGCAATGACTGGCTCTATTGCGATAGCAATCGTCCCGACCGCTTTATTCATCTGCGCCGATGGAAGTCGGTGGAAAAGCGCAGCGAGGCGCAGATTGATCCCGACGTTCATCGCTACTGGCAACAGTTGCCGAACCTGTGTACGATTCCTACGGTGTACGAGCATCTAGAGACACTGTTCGAGAGCTAAAATGGACAGACCCTGCTGGTGCCCATTCATCAAACTCTGATTTCGGTGGTTAGGCTCAAGGCTGAAACTGGTCGCCTCCCGGGATTCAGCAAATTAAAATTAGGAGGCGCCGGCGTATGACGAAAGAACTTAGAACCGTGCTGGACGAGAGTGGCACTCCGCTGCTGCAAATTGTTAAGGAGAACAATGCAGTGGTCATTTACGAAGCCGACAACATGGACCGGCAAATTCAGTTTCCAGTTTCTGGAATTCCCGCCCTCCTGGATCAACTCGAAGATTTGGAGTAATGCTGAGGACGTAGCGCTGGTTGCTGTCGTCATCTAACTGGCACCAGTTCTCAGTCTAAGTACTCAATTTCGTAAATACACTAACGTATAATTTGCTAGGGTTGCAAGGCGTTGGCCTGGCATCTTGTTGGCAAGGTGGATACCGATGCCAAGATCAAGCCCTTATGCCATCAAGCTCT
>Ga0306925_10003031_pt1 | contig 14697 bp, 10 predicted proteins | sample flu12Cox44000176_FD_203755 | JGI IMG/M metagenome (GOLD analysis project Ga0306925, IMG submission 203755) | Lab enrichment of tropical soil microbial communities from Luquillo Experimental Forest, Puerto Rico - flux8day.12C.oxic.44.000.176 (v2)... | ecosystem: Environmental > Terrestrial >... | reverse complement strand
ACGGAGTCGCCGGCCACGACACCGTCGTCGGCTTCGATACCGGGCATGGCGACCAGATCGGGTTCGAGGGCGAAAACAACGCGTCGATCGACAACGTCGTGGCGACGGCCAATGAGAATGGCGGCAACACGACGATCACCTTGCCCGACGGCTCGACGATGACGTTGGTCGGTATCACCCATATCGACCACACGTTCTTCCATTAAATCCAGCTGAGCGCTGTTGCTGCAGATCGGACGGCGGCCAAGAGCTGTCGCCGTCCGTCCCGGGCGCGGCTCCGTAGACGTTTCCTCAGCTTTTCTTTGCTAATAATAGGGGCCCAAGCGAGGGAGGTCCTTTGTCCATCGTAGCCGACTCTGCGGCGCCTGTGCGCCTCCGACCCAGTCATCTCAAACGTCTCGAGTCAGAATCGATCGGCATCATGCGGGAGGTCGTGGCCGAGTTCCGCAACCCGGTGATGCTCTATTCGATCGGCAAGGATTCGAGCGTCATGCTGCACTTGGCGCGCAAAGCGTTCTTTCCCGGCAAGCCGCCATTCCCGCTGCTTCACATCGACACGGGATGGAAGTTCAGCGAGATGATCGCCTTCCGTGACGAGACTGCGCAGCGGCTGAGTCTCAACCTCCTCGTGCACACTAACGAGGAGGGGAAGGCACGGGGCATCAACCCGATCACCTCGGGATCGGCCTTGCACACGACGGTGATGAAAACCGAGGCGCTGAAGCAGGCGCTCGACTATCATCGATTCGACGCCGCGTTTGGTGGGGCGCGACGCGACGAGGAGAAGAGCCGCGCCAAGGAACGCGTCTTCTCGTTGCGCAGCGCCGAGCACGGCTGGAACCCGAAGAACCAGCGGCCGGAGCTCTGGCGGCTCTACAACACGCGTCTGAGTGAAGGCCAGTCGATGCGTGTCTTCCCATTGTCCAATTGGACCGAGCTCGACGTCTGGGAATACATCGCGATCGAACAAATTCCCGTGGTGCCGCTTTATTTCGCCAAGAGGCGGCCGGTGGTAAAGCGCCAGGGCGTTTTGATCATGGTCGACGACGACCGCTTGCCTTTGCAGCCCGGCGAGCACCCCGAAATGCGGCTTGTCCGTTTCCGTACCTTGGGATGCTATCCGCTGACGGGTGCCATCGAATCGACCGCGACGACACCGAGCGACATCGTCGAGGAATTGCACCGATCGCGCTGGTCGGAGCGGCAAGGGCGGCTGATCGACAATGACGAGGAAGCCGCAATGGAACGCAAGAAACGCGAGGGCTATTTTTGATGGCTGCCGACGGCGGGCTGCTTGCGGCGCGGCGGGAGAAGGACCTGCTGCATTTCTTGACCTGCGGATCGGTCGACGACGGCAAGTCGACCTTGATCGGGCGTCTGCTCTACGACTGTTCCCTGGTCCTCGACGACCAGCTGGCGATTTTGCAGCGGGAGTCGCGTCGGTCTGGTACTGCCGCAGGCGACCTCGATTTTTCCTTGTTGCTGGACGGGCTCGAGGACGAGCGCCAGCAGAAGATCACGATCGATGTCGCCTATCGGTTTTTCGCGACCCAAGAACGTGCGTTCGCGGTGGCCGATACCCCGGGGCACGAGCAGTACACACGCAATATGGCGACCGGTGCCTCGACCTGCGAGCTCGCCTTAATCCTGGTCGATGCGCGCAAGGGGGTGCTGCCGCAGACCAAGCGGCATGCCTATATCAACGCGCTGCTCGGTGTTCGTCATCTCGTGCTCGCCGTCAACAAAATGGACCTCGTTGGATTCGACGAGCACTGCTTCGAGGAAATCGCGACGCAGTTCGCGGCCTTTGCTGCCGGTCTCGGCAACCCCTCGGTCCGCGCCATCCCGCTCTCGGCGCGATTGGGCGACAATGTCACGACACGGTCGCCGCACATGCCGTGGTACCAAGGGCCGACTTTGCTCAAGCATCTCCAGTCGATCGAGGTGGCCGGCGGCGAGCGGCCGTTCCGTTTTCCGGTCCAATGGGTCAATCGTCCAAATGGCGAGTTCCGCGGTTTCTCGGGCACGGTCGTTTCCGGCTCGATTGCACCGGGCGATGAGGTGCTAGTCGCAGGCACTGGCCGCACCGCGCGGGTCAAAGAGATCGTCAGCTTCGACGGCGCGCTCGCCGGTGCAGCCGAGGGAGACGCCGTCACCCTGACGCTCGACCGCGAGATCGACATTGCCCGTGGCGATCTCCTTGCCGACCCGCGTGAGCCGCCGGAATGCGTCGACCAGTTCGCCGCGCATGTCATCTGGCTCAGCGAGCAACCCCTCGTTCCGAGCCGTTCCTACCTGTTGAAGATCGGCACGCGAACGGTACCGGCCACCGTCACCGCCCTCAAGCATCGGATCAATGTCGAGACCCTGGCGCAGTTGGCGGACAAGACCCTGGGCCTGAACGAGATCGGGTTCTGCAACCTATCGACCGCCACGCCGGTCGCGTTCGATCCCTACAAGGCCGACCGGCACACCGGTGCCTTCATCTTGATCGACCGCCTGACCAATGAAACGGCCGGCGCCGGCATGATCGCCTTTGGCCTGCGGCGGGCCAGCAATATCCGGTGGCAGGCGCTGACTGTCGGCCGTGAGCAGCGCGCCGCACTGAAGGGACAGGCTGCTGCGGTACTGTGGCTGACCGGACTGCCGGGTGCCGGGAAATCGACAATCGCCGACATCGTCGAGAAACAGCTGCTGGCCGCGGGCCGGCACACGATGCTGCTCGACGGCGACAATATGCGGCACGGCCTCAATCGCGACCTCGGCTTCACCGACGCCGACCGCGTCGAGAACATCCGGCGCGTCGGCGAGATTGCCAGGCTAATGACCGAGGCGGGTCTGCTCGTGGTCTGCTCGTTTATCTCGCCGTTTCGCGCCGAGCGTGGGATGGTGCGGGAATTGACCGCCCCCGCCGCTTTCTTTGAAATCTTTGTCGACACGCCGCTCGACGAGTGCATCCGGCGCGATCCCAAGGGCCTCTACGCCAAGGCAAAGCTCGGGCGAATCGAGAACTTCACCGGTATCGATTCGCCCTACGAGCCACCCGAAGCTCCGGAGGTGCGGGTGACAACGATCGGCACTACCGCCGAAGAGGCCGCAGCGCAGATCATCGACGAATTGCGGCGGCGCGGGATTATTTAACCGGCAGCCGCGCCGGCCGCGTGGCCGAGCGCCGCACCGCACCCCGCGTCCATCAGCATGATATGAGGCAGCACGCATGTCACAATCGATCCTGGTAACGGGCGGGGCCGGATATATCGGGTCGCACGCCTGCAAGGTGCTGGCACGCGCCGGATACCGACCGGTCGTCTTTGACAACCTGTCGCGCGGGCACCGCGCGGCGGTGCGTTGGGGGCCGCTCGTCGAGGGCGACATCGGGGATCGCCCACGCCTCTGTGCCGCGCTCGCCGAGCATCGGGTAGCTGCTGTCATGCATTTCGCCGCCTACGCCTATGTCGGCGAGTCGGTAACTGATCCGGCGCTTTACTATCGCAATAATCTCGTCGGCACCTTATCGCTGTTGGAGGCGATGCGGGAAACGGGCGTCGGCGAGATCGTTTTTTCTTCGACCTGCGCGACCTACGGCACGCCCGCCGGCACGCCGATCCGCGAAAGCGCGCCGCAGTGCCCGGTCAACCCCTATGGCGAAACCAAGCTCGCGATCGAGCGGGCATTGCATTGGTACGGCGAGGCGTATGGGATGAGCTCGGTGGCGCTGCGCTACTTCAACGCCGCCGGCGCCGATTCCGAGGGTGAGATCGGCGAATGCCATGAGCCCGAAACTCACCTCGTACCGTTGGTGCTGGAGGCAGCGCTCGGGCTAAGGCCGCAAATCGATATCTACGGCACCGATTACCCGACGCCGGACGGGACGGCAATTCGCGATTACGTCCATGTCCACGACCTCGCAATCGCGCATCTGCGCGCGCTGGAGCGCCTGCGTGCGGGCGGCGCCAGCATTGCCGTCAACCTCGGCACCGGCAGCGGTCGGTCGGTGCGCGAGGTGATCGCTGCCGCTGAGGGGATAAGCGGCCGGAAGGTCCGGGCGCGCGCCGCGTCGCGACGGCCGGGCGATCCTCCCGCACTGGTCGCCGACCCGAGCCTTGCGGCCGAAATTCTCGGTTGGCGCGCGCAGCACTCCGACCTCGACACGATCATCCGCACGTCCCTGGCTTGGCGTACGCGCAATTCGAGCGCTTGAAGAGGCACCTCTTGGAGGTCACCAGAGGATGATCCGCTCGGTCGACCTGCTTTATTCAATCGCGGGGTTTTGCGTCAGCCTGCTGGTCGGCATGACCGGGGTCGGCGGCGGCTCACTGATGACGCCGCTTCTGGTTCTGTTGTTCGGCATTCACCCGGCGACCGCTGTGGGGACCGATCTGCTCTACGCGGCGGCGACGAAGAGCGCCGGGACATTGGTTCACGGCCTCAACCGCAACATTGATTGGCGCATCGTCGGCCGACTCGCCGCCGGCAGCGTTCCGATGACCGCGCTGACCCTGCTCGCGTTGTCGGGCTTTGGCATCTACAGCGGCGCGGCGCGGAGTTTGATCACCGCGGTGCTCAGCGGCGCCCTGGGCGCGACGGCTGCGGCGCTGATCTTTCGAAAGAGGATCCTGGCATTCTTTGCTGCCCATGTCGGCGAATTGAGCCCGCGCCGCACCGTCGCCCTGACCGTGCTCCTCGGCGCGGCTCTGGGAGTACTGGTGTCAATCTCCTCGGTCGGCGCCGGTGCCCTTGGCGTGACCGCCATCATCCTGCTTTATCCAAGGCTGCCAACGGCGCGGATCGTCGGCTCCGACATCGCCCATGCCGTGCCACTGACCCTTGTCGCCGGCCTCGGCCACTGGATGTTGGGCTCGATCGATTGGCACTTGCTCGGCTCGCTCCTTGCCGGCTCGCTGCCCGGCATCGTCATCGGCAGTTATTTTTCAGTGCGCGTACCCGACGCGGTCTTGCGTTTCACGCTCGCGACGACACTGCTCCTCGTCGCCGGCAAGCTCGCGCTGTAGCGCGTGAAGTGTGGGTGTTCCTGCTCAGAGAGCTCGAACTGAAGTCGCACTGAGCCAGGGCGCTACATGGATAGCCGGGATCAACCCCGGATCAGGGCCGGGGCCGTTAATGAAGGCGCAGAGATGCCTAGGCAAGCAGTTAAACAACTGCTTTCGCATTTTCGGTGGCTCTTCAGAGGTTCCTTACTGCCCTAGCACAAGGTGGCCAGTTGCGGTCTCGGCCCCGCACTGGTAGAGACCGTATTGAGTTCCGAGCCAGTCAAACCATATCATAGATCTAACGGCCGCACCCCAATTCGCTACATCAGCTAGAATCTCGTAAGCTAGCTTATAGCGGGTGTTGTCGTTGAGCGGGCATGTAAAGCTCGGCAAACGAAAGCCCCATTCGGTTACGGTGCATGAGACGCCATACTTGCCACACTGTGTCAATGCGTTGTCGGCAAGATCGTTATACCTCTGGGCCGGAGTCGCACTTGAATTGGGATAGAAATGGATGCCATAGGTGTCGGCCGTTGTATCCAAACCATGACTCCGCAGATAGTGTAAAGTTGCATTGATCGAAACCGCATCGACGGGGGCACCATCAACCGCCACACCGCCAATCCTTGGCGCTCCCGGATTCGAGAGGCCAGCGGAGATTACCGGGGTTGCCTGGTTGAGAGCTGAAGCGTCACGGATCTGTCTTAGTGCTTGTAGGCTCAGCATGTAGGCCCGATAGCCGGCGGCGATCACCTCCGCTTCGGAGTTGGTATAAAGATCGGCAACACTGAACACGTTCCCCTCTCCCGGGACGGAAAAATCACCGTTGAACGGAGCCCAATTAATCTCATTTCCCAATTCGAGACCGGCCAATACGACGCCGCTGGTTTCCAACTGAGCTAGAATTGGCGTGAACCATGAGGTGAAGAGGGCCGGGTCCGATTGAGAAAGCGGGTAAGCCGCCCAAATGTCGGGATAAGCGGGATTGTACGGGCGGGGTTTTACCGTTGCCGGATATTGTAACGGTACAATGACGATTGGGCTTATGCCACGGGCATAGGCCGCTTTGATAAGCGCAATGCTGTCGGTATAGACCCCTGGCGGACCCCATGTCCTTGGCTCCAATGGGATACGGATCACCTTGGCGCCGGCCGCCTGCAGCTCCGAAAATGCGGTGAGCTGAGCTGATTGCGATAAACGATCACCATTGGTCAAGTTTACGCCGACTTGGGTCTGCGAAGATGCCGGCCCGCTGTAGGCTAGGCCAAATAAAAAAGCGAGCGCTCCCGTAGCCTTCCATGCGCTTGTCACCGCAACGCTCCGTAGTAAGAGCGTGGACGCGCCCGCCCACGCCGCCGTCCCCCGGAGCGGGCAATCTAGGGCGTTTCAGCCAAATCCTCCGCAAAATTGATAGTTAAGCTGCTGAAATTATCGGTTAATTCGAACCATTTCGTGTAGTGGAGCGCAGCGGCCTCGCCGTCCGCTCGGCTTGATGGAGTGCAGCCGACCTTCGTCGCCGGCATCGGTCACTGACGTTCGATTCGCTCTTGCTGGGCCCATCGCTGGCCGGCTCGCTGCCAGACATGCTCCTCGGCACTTCTGCCTCGTTGCGGATGCCCGAAACGTCTTCGCGCGTCACGCTCCCGACGACGTTCCTCCTAATCGCCGGCAAGGTCGCGCCGTAGCGCCCTCTATTCCGCTTTCTCTGTAGCTAGCCCTGCGGGTCCGCAACCAGCCCTTAACCGTTCCGGTCTAGGGTTTTTTGCAGCACTGCTGCTCAGCAGTCTTCGACGCTCGTGCTTGGGAAGGAAAATGATCGATCACCACCAAACTGAGGTCGGGATTCTCCAGGCGCAGCTGACGGAATGGAAGCAAGGCATCCCATCCGAGACGTTATTCTGGGATGGGTGGATGGAAGAAAGGGGAGGACAGTGGTCAGGAGATTTCCAGAGGCGCTTCGATGCGGAAACTCCGCTGGACCCGTGGCTTGCAGCGGCGGCTCGGAGTCTCAGCAAAGAGGAGGTGTCAATCCTGGATGTAGGCTCCGGGCCGGCCCCGGTCATCGGGTACAAGCTCGAGGGCGTAGCACTGCGCATTACTGCGGTCGATCCCTTGGCATCGATTTACGCGAATTTATTGGCGCGTCACGAGCTAAACCCTCCGATTACGCCGATGTTCGCACCGGCAGAGGAGCTCAGCAGCTTTTTTGAACCCAACTCATTTGATATCGCCCATTGTCGCAACGCGCTCGACCATTCGTTCGACCCGCTCCGCGGAATCAGCGAGATGCTGAAGGTAATCCGCGTCGGCGGTCTTATATTGCTGCGCCACCATCGGAACGAAGCGGAGCAGGAAGACTATAAAGGATTTCACCACTATAACTTCGATTGCTGCGGAAATCGCTTCGTCATTTGGAACAAATCCCTGAAGGCGGATATCGGCGATTTAACGAGGGGCTATGCGGAAATATCGTGCGCAATGAACGGCTTTGTAGACGTAACCATTCGCAAGATAACAGACCTTCGGGAATCTGCAGGAGCGCACAGAGCTCGGGTGCGGCAATATCTGGAGGCTTTCGTCGAGGCGTCTGCCGGCTGTCGCTGACACCCGGATGTTAGGACGCTAGGCTGTGCGCGTATCAATAAGGGCTTCCCCTTCGCCGCTCAATCCATGCACCGATAGGATTATCGCCGTAGCCTCCGGGAGACCTTCCATAGGCGGACTGGGAGAGGTCTTTCGGTTGAGAAGTGTCATTCCCGCCCAACACAAGAACCTAATTTAATCCCGTGTAGTTGTGTGCTCCACGCTCGCCCGAGAAGGACACGTGTGCAGCTGCCGCATTTATTCATTTATGCGAAATTGTCAGCCGGTCCCGATTAGCAAGCTCAAAACCAAATTTTTCCCATAGCTTGGCCGCTTTAGCAATGACCGTGCGGCCCAAATCGAGCATTTGTAACCGATGCCAGGAATCGCGACGAGAGAATCGCATCGTCTTCTTTTCGTGCTCGGGCGGCTGCGCGTACCTGTAACTCCAAGGTTTTCCAGCTTCGGGTGGCGTCTGGACATAGAGGTACTCGAACGCTTTTAAGCACGCTCTGTCGAACTCGATCCCCAAATAGCCGCACATTCTCCGAACCTCTTCCTCAGGCCGCTCGACTAGATCCTGATAAAGGGTCGCGTGATTTACGAGGCTTCTCTCGTGCAGCAGAAGGTCATAGACCCTTTCGATCGACTGCCATGCCTGCAGTTCAGTGGATTTGAAATAGGCCATATTCGAAATGACCAAATCACACGGGTCTCTTAAAAGTGTGAAAAACCGGCCTTCTGGGAATAGGTACTCCAGACCGGACCAGTACCAATCACCAAAGTTTGCTTCTTTTTTTGTCGCAGAAAAATACCAATGCACTTCCGGTGTACCGATCGGCTTTTGCATCCAGAATTCCTTGTCTGAAGCAAAAAATGACAATAGCAGCTCCCTAGCGGCTTCCCCTCCGCGAAGTCGGTACCCTTGATGCGTTAGTTGATCTGGACTACGAACCACAATTTTCTCAGATTCCGTAAGTCCAAACCAGGTATAAAATAATATATGGCCCGTTTCGCCTACCGCATGACATCTTGGATGTTGTTCGAAAATGTTTTGCACAAGAGAAGAGCCCGATCGCGCTGGGCAGATCAGGGTACACGGACTTTTAATGTTGTGGCACGATGGCATTGCGTGTTCTCCGATTGCAACGTAGAATTCGGATCAATCGACGAGGCTTTGAGTTAACGCTAATTGGCCGCTGTACGTTAGACCGCCACATCGATAGACCCCGTACTCGCGGTCATCCCACGAGAAATAGAGCAGCCCCTTCAGGCGGCCGTCGTGCGTAAATTCGCGAAAATCGGCGAGGAGCTCACGCATAAATCCGGGCCGGTGCATATCGTCGCCAGGGCAAGCATCGGGGCCAGCGGGCAGCCCCCACTCAGTTAGCCAACATGGTTTGCCTTGAGCAACCGGTCGACACTCCACGAGTGTATCCTCTTCCAGCTGTTTTAGACGGCGGGCAGCGGTTTTTGCCCAAGGGTAGGTGTGTACCGCATAAGCATCGACCAGCGCATCGATGCCATTGGCGCGGAGGTATTGGAGGGTCGCGGCGATCGCGACCGCATCGGTCTTTGAGCCGGGCAGCGGCCTGGCGGGGCCGGGATCGGATAGGCCCGCGGAGAGGATCGGCGTGGCTCGGTTGAGTCGCGAATGATCGCGGATGTCTTTCAGTACGCTCAGTGTTTGCAGGTAGGCGTGGTAGCCGTCGGCAATCTTGCGCCCCTCCGGATCGCGCGCTAAATCCGCCTGGCCGAACACCCGCCCCTCGCCGGGAATCGGGAAATCACCGTTGAAGGCGGTCCAGTTGATCTCGTTCCCCAACTCGAGAGCAGCAAACGTGATGCCCATGGTTTCCGCCTGACCAAATAGCGGTTCGAAAACCGCTCGGAAGCGTGCCGAGTCTGCAGCGGACAGCGGATAGGATGGCCACATCGTCGGCAGGTCCGTGACCGCGGGCCGCCTTTGTGCGCCCTCGCGGTACTGCAGCCCGACGATCAGATCGGTCTTGATTCCGCGCTCATAGGCGCGGCGGCTGAAATCGATCGCCGGCCCGTAATCGTCTCCGCCCCGCGGCGGCGCCAGCGGCGCGCGGATGACTCGGACGCCTGCTGATTGCAGCTGGTCGAGCACCGCTTCGCGGTCGGCCGCGTTGAGGCGCTGCGGGTTGACGACATTGACCCCGATAGTGACGGCCTCGCCCCCCGCAGCGGGTGTACCGAGGGCGAGCAGCAGCCAACTCAATGTACAAATCTTGGCACGCGACATCGTCATAATGTCCCAGCCGCCTCAGCCCGCCGTCAGATGATCGAGTCGCGCCAGCAAGTCCCTGGCGGAACTCTCCCATGTCCAGCCCTTGGCCGCCGCCGCGGCGGCGGTCGAGACGCGGAGCAGCAGCGCGTGATCGTCGCAGAGGGTCTGCAGGATTTGCACTGCCTCGCGCGCGATCGCACCGGTGCCCTTGGCAGGCAGCAGAAAACCGGTCTCGTTGTGCGTGATCGCCTCGGCGACGGCGCCGACCGCCGTCGTGCAGACCACGACGCCGAGGCGCATAGCCTCCAATATCGTCAACGGCAGCCCCTCCCAACGCGATACGATCAGGACGACATCGGCCCAGGCGTAGCATTCCGTCAATCCTTCCGCCGTCAGCTTGGGTGGCTCGATTTCGATCGACAATTGCTCGAGCTCTTGCTGCCCGGCATCCCCCATTACCGAGGCGCCGATCAGACGCCACTCGATCGGTAGGCCCGCTTCCCGGCTCAACCGGGCTGTGGCCGTCAGCCGATCCAACCCCTTCTGGCGATCGAGCCGGCCCAAGAACAAGACGCGCAGCGGCCCAGGCTCGCGCGATAGCCGACCCGTCATTACTCCCTCGACCGCGGCGGCCGACAGATCGTAGGACGGCGCATTCCACAGCAGTGCCAGCTTTCCCTCGGGAATTCCCATCGCATGGCACCAGTCGAACAGCTGCCGCGAACAGCATGCGAAGAGATCATAGGCGTGCTCGTAGCCTAGCGTGAGGTAGGTATGGCCATTTGGTCTGTCGAGCTGAGTCAGGTCGGTCACGTGCAGCGAAGCGATGGTTTTCGTCCCGCGCCGCCGCAAAGGAGCCATCAACGTATGCGCTTCGGCGCAATGAAAATTTGCGACTGCATCGAGCCCGCAAAGCAAACCCAACGCCCGTGAATGACGTCCCTTTGTCACCCAGCTGGGATAATGAGAACCCATATACCGCAATTCCGGATCCCAGGTCGCGACTCCTTGATCACAAAGAAAGTTAACGCTCTCAAAGGTCTCGGTAATCAGCGAAGCTGGCTGTGCTGCTTGCTTGCAAAATATGAATAAATGCGTTGACCAGCCATGACTGCGCATCACGGCAGCCAAATTGTACGCGGTCTTCTCGACGCCGCCGAACTCGGCGATTGGCACAACAAATCCGATGTGCTTTCTTCTTTCCCGAGAGACACGCGGATAAACGGGGGAAGCGTTGAGCATTCGCCGGGTAGCCCTGAACAGCTCCTGCTTTGGGGATAACGGCGACTCTCGCCAATTCCACGATAATCCGTACCAGACTGTCGACCGGAATTTTCGCATCTCACGGAATAATTCCAGTAAGCCAGAATTAGCCCGACCCGTTGAAGGCTCCTCGAAGTTAGGCAGCGAAAGCCGGAACGCGCAAATTTGGGGCTGGGGGAAATGGGTGCCAAGACTCATGATCCAACTGTCTCCCGGATCATCCAGACACTCGTCCAACAGCTCGGCGCTGACCATCACCAACCCTGCGCAATGATGCGCATTTCCCTCTTGGGCATCGGAAAGTTCGGTGACCTCTATGCGGTCCCCTTGCGGATTTGGCTGACGAATCAGGTAAGCGAAACCGCCGGATTCTATAGCAGACTCGAGCAACCAAAACGCCCACTGCAGAAGTCGCAACTCTGCCAAGGTCGCTCTTAATGATGAATCAATCACTAAGATGAAGGGCGGTCGGGCATAGCGCGCGGGTGCCGAACGCGCGCGGTAATACCGCTCGAAGAATTCCGTCGTTGACAGGGATTCCCCCTCGATAGCGGGATCGGACGTCAAATTGACCGTGCCGGTATCGCAGGTATATATCCCGTATCTCGGTGCCTCCTCCTGCTCGAGCGCCAGCAAATTTTCAAATCGAAATAAATCTTTATGTTTTCGATTGATATATGACACTATTTCCGGTCTGTCCCGCTCAGAGTCGCTGAGCATGCTCTCAGGTCGTCTGCGGTAGCGGAACCCGAAATTTTCTAGATGTTTGCCGCGAAAGCCACGCTCGATCGCGCAGAGCCAAAAGTCCCAATCTTCGAAGCCGAGCCGCATGCTCTCGTCGAAGCGAGCGCCCCTCTCGAACACGGCCCGCCGGACCAGGCTGCCGGCCTCACAGGTATTTTCTTCCAGATGGCGGAGCACCGAATACTCGCCGGAGTAATCGCTGTTCCATTCCTGTCCGAACATGTCGATGTTGGGATAAACCCAGCCGACCTCAGGATCTTGCACGAGTACGTCGTAAGCCCGCTGCAGGGCGCCCGGCAAAAGGCGATTGTCGGCATCGAGAAAATAGATGGCTTGGACAGTTTCCCAAGCGCCGAGGACGAAATCGATGCCGGTATTGCGCGCGGCGCTCAATCCGCCATTTGACCGGCGAATGTAGGATACGCGATCCGGTGCCGCGGCGACGAAATCGAGGCAGGCCTGGTGCGTCTCCGGCATCGGACAGCCGTCGTTGACGATGACGATGACAAGCTCGATGTCCGCCTTTTGGTTCAACGCCGCGATGACGGCTTCTGCGAGCAGCACGCTGTGCTTGTAAACGGGTATCACAATGGCGAGCTGCGGCCCCGAGGCCGGCGCGGCATTCGCCGGGAGATTGGAGGTTTGCGGCTGACCAGTGACCCTGCGGCTCATTGTGAGGATGCCTCGGGGACCCCGTCGACCACGAATTCTAGCCATCTTGCCTGGGCGCAGATGGCCGCTTGGCCCTCGGCAAGACGCGTCGCCAGAAAGAGGTCGAGCGGCTTTTCGTTGGGGTCGGTAAGCGTCAGATGTATCTGGGTCGCGAACTCCGGATGAATTGGTAGCCAGCCCGAAAAGCCCCCCGGTAGACCGTTGAGCCGACCCTTGGTCAGGACTTTCCTATAGGCACTGCGGGGGCCGAGAGCGAGAAGAGCATATTCGACGAGGGGACCGCCGGGGTCCTCGGTCTTGATCGTCGCGGTCAGCTGGCGCGTCCCGGCCGGCAGCGCGCCAGGAAGCTTTGCCACCGTCATGCTGCCATTCATTGGCCGCACCTCGATAGCGACCGGGTCTTCTACGAACGTCACGAGAGGTTCGTGACCCGGCATCGGATCGAGTTCGGCGACCCCGCGCAACACGCTGTGCGCCAGCCGATGACCCAAGCGTCCCGAGTGAGGCTGGCGCCTGACGCCAATTTGCCACGGATGGGCAACCCGTCGCGATCCGGGCAGACCAAGGTGCAGCCGTAGCGCCAGACTCCGCTCACTATCCTCACCTCCCGCCACACAGACGCGTGCTTCCGGCACTGGTTGCAGGGCAGTCAGAGACAGTCTCGGAGGTGTTCCGGAATGCGTAACCCAGGCCGCGTTGAGCATCACCGATTGTCTCGGGGCAATGTCAATTTCCGGTAGGTCGAGAAACATCCAACCGTCCGGCACCACTGCGTATGGGATTGACCACTCCCCCAATATCCTGTCTTCCTCGCAGGTCGCAATGCTGACGGTCAGAGACCCGTCGCCGGCGGCAGCGGCGGGGGTCGCGTGCAATTCAATCGCCGCAAGGCCCTGAGAGGGAATCGGGAGGAGCTGCGTTAGGCGGAATGCCGCACCGGCGGCTTCCGGTCCGATGGTGACCTCGGTCGGTTCGCAGGCGAACGCCAGCCACGTTGGCGGCAACTGCGAGCGACTCAGAAAATTCTCCACGGTGTCGAATGCGTTTTGCAGCTGGTCGTGCACAATCCGGAACGCGGTGTACTGTCTCTGCAGCGCCAGCAGGCGAGCCGTGGAGGAGCCGTACGCGTCGGCGATCGCGTCGAACAATGCTCGATGAACCGCTGCGGCAGCGGCATCGTGGCCATCCGTGGGATCGATAAAGGTCGAATTCGGCAGAAACCCCTCTGCGCCAACGGACCATGCCTCGCGCAATGCCTCGAGCACGCGCTTGCCACCGGAAGACATGGCCAGCATTGCCAAGCAAAAGGTTGGCGGGTGGTTCAGCGGGATGCGCGTTGCGCCGCGTTCCGCGTCGGCCCGGTAGATTTCGCAGCTGCCGCGTCGGCCGCCGCGTTCGCAAATATAAATCGCTATTTTGCTGCTCAGCCGGCAGATCTCTCTCACAGAGGGGAGGTCTACGGCAGGCAATATGATCTTCAATTCGCCATTGTAGATCGTGCTCGATGTTTCGGGATCGGTGGTCACCGCGGGACGCATGAAATTCTGCCCATCATGCTGTTGCTGCGTTTGGCCGGGGTCGCCGCTAATCGTCATAGCACCGCGCCGCGCGGTAGCAAGGTCTTGAGCAGAGCGAGATAAGCGGGCAGGCATATGGATCTCAGATCGTATTGTTCGATCACGGTCTCCCGCGCCGCCGATCGAAGACGGTTGTTGCCGTCGGCGAGGCCGGCGCTGATTTGGTCTGACAGGCTGTCTTGATCGAAGAAGTCGACGAGCTGTCCGTTCACCCCGTCTTTGATCACTTCCTCGACCGGCGGCGTGCGCGAGCCGAGGACAAAGCAGCCCGCCGACATTGCTTCGAGCAATGACCAAGAGAGTACGAACGGGTATGTCAGATAGACATGAACCTTGGAGACCTGCAGGACGGTCAGATATTGTCGGTAGGGCAGGCGTCCGAGAAAATGCACACGCCGCATGTCCAGCTCTCCCGCCAGCTCGGCGCAGAGCTGTTCTCGATAGGTGGAGGCGCCTCGCGGCCGCCGTCCGTAGCTGACGCCATCGGCGCCGACAATCAGCACCTGCGCTTCGGGCCGTTCTCTTAGCACCTTCGGCAGTGCCCGCATGAACACGTGAAACCCGCGATAGGGCTCGAGATCGCGGGCGCTGTAGGTGACGATCTCGTGCTGCG
>Ga0306925_10003025_pt1 | contig 14701 bp, 10 predicted proteins | sample flu12Cox44000176_FD_203755 | JGI IMG/M metagenome (GOLD analysis project Ga0306925, IMG submission 203755) | Lab enrichment of tropical soil microbial communities from Luquillo Experimental Forest, Puerto Rico - flux8day.12C.oxic.44.000.176 (v2)... | ecosystem: Environmental > Terrestrial >... | reverse complement strand
GCGCGGTCCCAATGTCATGCCGGGCTACCGCAACAAGCCGGACGAGACGCGTGCCGCGCTGCGCGACGGCTGGTATCATACCGGCGATCTCGCCCGGAGCGACGAGAACGGCTTTCTCACCATTACCGGCCGGCTCAAGGAGCTGATCATTCGCGGCGGCCAGAACATCGCGCCGGCGGAGATCGAGGAGGTCGTCAACAGCTTCGAGCACGTGCTCGATTGCGCCGTGGTCGGCGTGGCGCACCCGCATCTCGGCGAGGTGCCGGCGCTGTTCGTGGTGCCGCGTCCCGGTCAGGCCGTCGAGACGGACGCTCTGATCGCCCATTGCCGCACGCGCCTCTCCGCGTACAAGCTCCCCCACACGGTGCGCCTCATCGCGGAAATTCCGCGCACCGGATCGGGCAAGATCATCCGCTACAAACTGCGTGAAGCGCTCAAGGAGCTTGAAACCTAGGAGACGTCGCCATGGACAGCGTTGAATCGCTCTGGGCCGACTTTGCAAACCCGATCGTGACCGCCGACGACTACATCAATTCGCTGCGCGGGCGCCGTATGAATGTGTTTTTCATGGGCGAGCGCGTGGCGGAGCCGGCGGATCATCCGGTGATCCGGCCCTCCATCAATGCGATGGCGGAGACCTACCGGGTCGCGTCGGAGCGGCCGGAGCTCGGCACCGTGCGCTCCGACATCGCCGGGTTTGCGATCAATCGCTTCCTGCACGTGCCGACGAGTCCGCAGGAGCTGGTCGCAAAGCACGAGATGCAGCGCGAGCTCGGCCGGCGCACCGGCACCTGCTTCCAGCGCTGCGTGGGTCTCGACGCCATCGGCACCTGCCATTCGGTGACGTTCGACATCGATGCGCAGGCGCGCACCGATTATCACCAGCGGTTCCTGGCTTTCCTGCGCCGCGCGCAGAGAGCGAACGTCGTCATCGGGGGAGCGATGACCGATCCGAAGGGCGACCGCTCCAGGGCGCCGCACCAGCAATCGGATCCTGATCTTTTCCTGCACGTGGTCCGGCGCGACGGCAACGGTATCTACGTCTCCGGCGCCAAGATGCACCAGACCGGCGCGGTCAATTCGCATTGGCTGATCTTCATGCCCACCATGCGCATGACCGAGGCGGATCGCGACTGGGCCGTTGTCGGCGCCGTGCGGGTCGATGCGCCGGGCCTCACCTACATCGTCGGTCGCCAGACCAACGACACCCGGATCATCGACGGCGGGCAGATGGACGCCGGCAATGCCCAGTTCGCCGGCCAGGAGTCGCTCATCGTGTTCGACCAGGTGTTCGTGCCGCACGAGCACGTGTTCATGGATGGCGAATGGGCCTATGCCTCGTCGCTGGTCGAACGGTTCACCACCTATCACCGCTCCTCATACGTCTGCAAAACCGGGTTGGGCGATGTGCTGATCGGGGCGGCCGCCTCCGCCGCCGAGCACAATGGCGTCGAGGCGGCTTCCCACATCAAGGACAAGCTCGTCGAGATGACCCATCTCAACGAGACCATCTATTCGAGCGCCATGGCGGCGGCGCACCAGTCGAAGCCGGTGGCGTCCGGCGCCTACATCAACGACGAGATGCTCTCCAATGTGGCCAAGCAGAACGTGACGCGCTTTCCCTACGAGATTGCGCGTCTTGCCCAGGACATCGCCGGCGGCCTGGTCGTGACCATGCCGTCCGAGAAGGATTTGCAGAACAACGAAATCGGACCGCTGATCCGCAAGTTCCTGCAGGGCCGCGACGGCGTGGAGGTCACCGACCGCATGCGCATCCTGCGCCTGATCGAGAACATGACCATCGGCCGCAATGCGGTCGGCTACCTGACTGAGAGCCTGCATGGCGCAGGCTCCCCGCAGGCGCAGCGCATTCAGATCGCGCGCGGAATGAAGCTCGATGAAAAGAAGGCGCGCGCCCGCGCGCTCGCCGGCGTGAGCGAGCGGGCGAAGAGACCGGCGGGAACGCGATAGTAATCAACGTGAGCTACTCTTACTGCGTCAGATGAGCGCTGCGGCAGGTTATGGCCGCCCTCTCCCCCTTGCGGCAGAGGGCAACTGCGGAGGTGCAACAAAAAAGAATGGGTGAGGGGGGGCAGATACCCCTCACCCATTCGAGCTTGCTGTGATCTGGACGCTGCGGGAGAGGGCACAATAACCGGCATCGGCGCCCGCTGCACTTTCGTGGGGCTACCACACCTTGCGGCCGGGGTCGAAATTCTTCCGCAGGCCGTTCCAGCAATCGGCATAGCGGGCGTCCATGAGCTCGAGCTGCGATGCGAATGCGGTCGGCGAAAGCGGATAGCGGGTCTCGAACATGAAGGCCATGGTGCCGGACAGCCTGACGGGCGCAAGCGGCGCGTGCGAGCCGTTCTCGAACGCCTCGCTGTCGGGACCGTGCGCGATGAGCGCGTTGTGCAGGCTCATGCCGCCGGGCACGAAGCCGCCGGGCTTGGCGTCGTAGACGCCGTAGATGAGGCCCATGAACTCGCTCATGACGTTCATGTGGTACCAGGGCGGACGGAACGAATCCTCCATCACCAGCCAGCGCTCCGGGAAGATGACGAAATCGACATTGGCGGTGCCCGGCCGCTCCGACGCCGAGGTCAGGACCGTGTAGATCGACGGATCGGGGTGGTCGAACAGGGTCGCGCCCACCGGCGAGAAGCGGCGCTGGTCGTATTTGCACGGCGCGTAGTTGCCGTGCCAGGCGACGACGTCGAGCGGCGATTGGGCGATCTGCGTCTTGTACAGCCTGCCGCCCGACTTGACGTACAGCTCGCACGGCTTTTCCGCGTCCTCGTAGGCCGCGCACGGATAGAGAAAGTCGCGCGCGTTGGCGAGACAGTTGGCGCCGATCGGCCCGCGCTCCGGCAGGTCGAAATAGGAGCCGTAGTTCTCGCAGACGTAGCCGCGCGCGTTGCCGGCGAGCAGATCGACGGCGAATTTCAAGCCGCGCGGGATGAGACAGACTTCGCCCGGAAGCACCTCCAGCACGCCGCACTCGGTTCGCAACCGCAGCCCGTTGAGCTCGGGGACGATGAGCAGCTCGCCGTCGGCATCGTAGAAATATTTGCTCGCCATCGATTGGGTCGCGACATAGACGTGTGCGGCCATGCCGAGCTGACAGAAAGCATCGCCGCAGGTGGCGATGGTGCGCAGGCCGGAGAGGAAGTCGAGCGCCTGCGCGGGAACCGGAATCGGGTTCCAGCGCAGCTGCCCGATGGGGAGCGGGCCCTCATCGCGGCAGGGCGCGGTGCGCACGAGGGCGCGCTCGACCTCGGCGAAGCCGCGCGCGTGCAGCACGGACGGCCGGATGCGATAGAACCAGGTGCGCCGGTTGCTGGCGCGCGGGGCGGTGAACGCCGTTCCGCTCAGCTGCTCGGCATAAAGCCCGTAGGGCGCGCGCTGCGGCGAATTGCGCCCGATCGGGAGCGCGCCGGCAAGCGCTTCCGTCTCATGCGTGCCGAGGAATCCCGACTGGTAGGGGAGCGATCCGGCCGCGGCCACGGCCAAGGGGCTTATCCCGGGCTTGTCGAGCATTGCTGCCTCCTACAACGGAACAGATGATTATGACGGACCGACGCTTGCACTTGGGTGAGAGTAGCACGCGCCGTTTCATTGCAAAGACACTCAATCCGGACTACGCTGTCTAATACCAGTGGCAACAAACTCTGACCTTGTCATACCCGCGAAAGCGGGTATCGAGTAAACCATAGCGGTTGAAGTTATATCGATACGCTGGAGGGTTACTGGATCGTCCGCTTTCGCGGACGATGACTGGCGAGAGTCATCATCCGATACGCTGGTGTAGCTGGCGCAACCGGCTGGCGCATTGCCCCTCACGGCCGAGCAATTGCGCTTCGCCTCTTCGCGCTCGCCACGACTGTGGAGGGCATCATGAGAGGTTTGCTTCATCGTCGCTCGTTTGCTTGCGGATCCGCCGCCGTGATTGGCGGCACGGCGCTGGTCGCATCGTTTGTCGTCGGCATGGGGGAGGGCGCAATCGATCGCGCGGGGCTCGCAGCGGCCAACGCGGCCGACAACACTCTCGTTCCCGCGGCCCTTCTCACGGGCGTCGACTTCCCGCTCTGCCACACGCCGGCAGCCGGCAATGCGACGGCCGCGATGATCCGTCTCGCGGCGACGCGCACCGAGGTGCCGCCGACCGAGATGAAGGCGGCAATGCCGGCGCCCGAATTCGCCGACATCGATCCGCCGCTGTGGGACGGGCTCGGCCCGGTCAGCTACAAGATCACGACCGCGAATGCGATGGCGCAGGCCTATTTCGATCAGGGACTTCGCCTCGCCTATGCGTTCAATCACGGCGAAGCGCAGCGCGCCTTCCGCAAGGCGCAGAAGCTCGACCCGCTCTGCGCCATGTGCTTCTGGGGCGAGGCGCTGGTGCTCGGTCCTAACATCAATCTTCCCATGCAGGAGGATGCGGTCGCCCCCGCATTCGCCGCAATGGAGAAGGCCCGCGCACTCACCGCCAATGCCACTGCGCGCGAGCAGGCGCTGATCGGGGCGCTTGCGCTGCGCTATGCACCCGACGCCAAGGCCGACCGCGCGCCGCTCGATGCGGCCTATGCCGCCGCCATGGGCAGGGCTGCCGCCGCGTTTCCCGACGACGACGAGATCGCGGTGCTCTATGCCGAATCCGTGATGGATGTGAGCCCCTGGAACTACTGGCAGCCGGGCGGGCGGGAGCCGAACCCGCAGAGCGTCCCCATCGTGCCGACGCTCGAGCGCGTGCTGGCGAGGAGCCCGAACCATCCCGGCGCGATCCATTACTACATCCACGCGGTCGAGGCGTCGGACCGTCCGCAACGGGCCGAGCCCTATGCCGACCGGCTGCGCGGCGCCATTCCCGGCGCTGGCCATCTCGTGCACATGCCGAGCCACATCTATTATCGGGTGGGCCGCTACCTCGACGCGCTTGCCGACAACCGCGTCGCGGTCGGGGTCGACGAGAAGTATCTGGCCGAGACCAACGCGCCCATGGCCGTCTATCGGCTTGGGTACTACCCGCACAATGTTCATTTCGTGATGGCCTCGGCGCAGATGGCAGGGGACGGCGCAACCGTCATTGCCGCGGCGGAGAAGCTGCGCGGCCTCATTCCCGACGACATCGCGCGCGCCATCGCCATGGTGCAGCCGGTCAAGGCGGCGCCCTATTTCGCGCACGCGCAGTTCAGCGCGCCGGATGTAATCCTGGCGCTGCCCGATCCCGGCGATACCATCCCCTACGTGAAGGCGATCTGGCACTACGCGCGCGGCGTTGCGTTGGCCGCTCGGCGCGATTTCAGCGCAGCCACGGCGCAGGCCGACGCCATCGAGGCGATTGAGCGCAATGCGGACTTCTCGCTGCTCAACGCCTCGGCAGTTCCGGCGCAGGACGTCCTGAAGCTTGCGCGCACTGTGATTGGAGGCCGCATCGCGCAGGGGGAGGGCGACTTCAATTCCGCCATCGCGCGCTTCGGGCAGGCGGCAGCCATTCAGGACGCATTGCCCTATACCGAGCCGCCCTACTGGTACTATCCGGTGCGCCAATCGCTGGCGGCGGCGCTGCTGCAGGCGGGCCGCCTCGCGGAGGCCGAAGACCAGTTCCAGCGCGCGCTCAATCGTGCGCCCGCCAACGGCTGGTCGTATTTCGGGCTGGCCGAGGTGTACAAGGCGCGCGGCGACGCGGCGGCCGCCGACAAGGCCGCGGCCGATCTCGCCCGGACCTGGGTCGGCGATCGTGCGCTGCTGCAGGTGTCAAACCTGTGAGGCGTGAATTTATCATCGCCGACGGACGGGCGGAGCGAGCTGCTCGAAGAGACAGTCTCCTTATCGCAAGGGCGTAACCGGCGACCATCGATCCACCCGAATTTCTGAAGCTCCTCTCGGAAAGCGGCAACATTGGCGTTTCCTTCAACGTCGCCCTCAGAAAAGGCCAAGAGACAGCCGATGCGCGGCATCGGGTCGGGTTGCTGCGCATATCCTGCAATAGGCCATACTGCTGCCGCGCCGGTGAGGAACGTCAGGAACTCGCGCAGTTTCATTCTTTCCCTCTCCACTACCGGCTCATCGGCTAGCTGTCGCAGAAGCGGCGGCACGTCGACTCTGAGTCGAGAACGGCGCTAAGTCTGCGGACCGTCATAGCCCTCGATGACAAAGAGATCGAACTCGGCCTTGCCATTCCGTAGTGCGGCCGCAGCTTGGTAGTCGTCCGACCGATAACACGCGAGCGCTGCCGCAAAGCTGGGGAATTCAAGGACTACGGTCCGCGCGCGCACCTTGCCCTCAACCACTTCACGCCCGCCGCCGCGCACCAGGAAACGACCGCCGAATTTGCCAAGCGGTGCCATGTCGGCAGCCATGTAGGCTTTGTAACCCTCCGGGTCGGTCACGTCGACGTGGCCGATCCAATAGCCCTTGCGGGGCGCCGCGGTCGGCGGTGTCACCGGGGGCGGCGGTTGGACGCCCTCATACCCCTCGGCAATCACGAAATCGCAATCGGAATGTGGCAGACGCAGCGGTCTTGCGTGCTGATATTCTGGCGAGCGGTAGCAGGCGAGCGCGGTGGTGTAGTCGGGAAATTCGCGCAAAACGTTCCGCGAGCGGGCGTGGCCTTCCAGCACCTCGCAGGTCCCACCCCGCACGAGTGCCCGTCCCGCATATTTGTGATGCGCGGGAGGCGTGGCAGCCATGTAGGCCTTGTAACCTTCCGGGTCTCTCACATCGAGATGCGGAATCCAATATCCCTTGGCCATCTCAATCTCCCGCTCTGGACCTAACCGGCTCCGACTACTCGATCACCTCGTCGGCGAGCAATTGCAGCGAGTTTGGCACAACGAGGCCAAGGGCTGCTGCGGTCTTGAGATTAATGACGAGTTCGTATTTGAGCGGGAGCTGAACCGGCAGATCGCCAGGATTTGTGCCCCGTAGTATCCGGTCAACGTAGGACGCTGCCGATCGCACCAGCTCCAGTTGATTGATCCCATAGGACATCAGGCCTCCGCTCGCGGCATAGAAGCCGAACGAATAGATTGCCGGCAAGGCTAAGCGGGCCGCCAAGCTGATAATTAAGTCGCGCCGCGTTGCTGTCAGCGCGCTCGGTGTCACGATCAGGCCGCCTCCTTCTTGCCCGAAAGCCGACAGCACTCGCTCGATGTCGGCGGCATTGCGGACTTCACCTGCAGTCACAGCTACCCCCATTTGAGGAGCAACGGTTTCGATCACACGCAGGAATGCGATATTCGGAACAATCTCCGGAACATGCATGACGGCGACGCGACGCAGGCCGGGTGCGATCTGCCCGAGAAAGGCTAACCACTTCCCGGCGATCGCCGGCTCGAAATTATGGAAGCCTGTAATGTTTCCTCCGGGATGAGGCAGGTTGGCGACGAAGCCGCTGCCGACCGGATCGGACACCCAGGTGAAAACGATTGGAATGGAGCGCGTGGCGTTCAGCGTTGCTGAGACCACCGAATTCGTGGAGACAAAGATCACATCAGGGGCAAGGCCTACGATTTCCCCTGCCATGCTGCGCATCTGCTCCTCGCTGTCACCGGCAAAACGGTAGTCGAAACGGATGTTGTGCCCCTCCGTCCAGCCCAGGTCTTGTAAGCCTTGTCTGAACGTCGCCAGATACGCCTGCCAGACCTCGTCGTCCTCGGCAAAACCCATAATCACGCCGATGCGCCGCATGCGCTCCGCCTGCTGTGCGCGCGCCGCGAGCGGCCACGCCGCCACGTTGCCGAGTAGCAAGATGAACTCGCGTCGCTTCACTCAATCACCTCGTTGGCACGGGCAAGCAACGTTGCAAAATGTCACTGCCGAGCGTCCTTGCGGTCCTGCTCGAAATGCCTCAGATCGGGAAGCGGAACCAGAAACAGGAAGCAAACCAAGAATGCCAATCCGCGCAATTTTGCCTTCTGCGCGGGGCGCAAGCGGCCAAGCGACTACCACGCTGCCAGGCAGCGTGATGAACTCGCGCCGTTTGAGTTGGCCGAATTGCATTTGCTCCCTGCTCCTAGCCGGACGCGTAACACCATAACGGATTGGCGAAGAGCAAGTCAGGGGGCTCGCTGCGCTGCGGCCTTGCGACCCGCCTCGCGTCGGCTTGGGGTCCAAATCCGGAACTCACCGTATGCGTTCTTATGTCAGCTTCCGCCGTCTGCGGACATGCCGCCCATCGAGGCTATGGGCGAGACGTGCCAAGAGGCAACGTATGCAGCGCAGAAAATTCCGCTCTATTCGATCACCTCGTCGACTTGTGCGAGCAAGATGGGCGAAAGCGATAGCCCCAGCGCCTGCGCGGTCTTGCTGTTGACCGTCACTTGAAATTTAGAAGGTTGCTCAACCGGCAAGCTCGCCGGATTGGCCCCTTTGAGAAGTTTATCGACATAGACTGCGGCATACTCATACAGCACCGGGAAATTAGCCGAGAACGAAGCCAATCCTCCGTCCACCACCGCACTGCGATCGCTGGACATGTACCCAATGCGATGGTTGGTCGCTAGCTGCGCAATCCGTTTTGAATAGGGTCCGAAAAATCCTTGCACGATGACGGCCTGCGCTCCCTCATTTGCCAGGACGGAAAATGCCTCCTCCAGCTCGCTGGGACCCCCGATGAGGACCGGTGCGACCCGCACGTTCAGGGCTGAGCCCGCAGCCTGAATATCCGCTACAAACGGGCGACTAAACGGATCAGTGGTCGGCGTGGTTGCGAGTACACCGACACAGGCGAGCTTCGGAATAAGATCGCTCAGAAGCTGGATGCGCTTGCCGCCGAGTTCGGCGTCCATGCCGGAGAGGCCGGTGACGTTGCCACCCGGCTCATAGAGGCTCTTGATGAATCCGGATTGCAGTGGCGCACCCGCCACCATCACGATTGGGATGGTCTTCGTGGCCGCCATAGCGGCCCTCACCGCCGGCGTAAAATGGGCGACGATCATAGCGACGTCGCTCCTGACAAGCTCGGCAGCAAATTGAGCGGCGAGATCGCTTCGCCCCTGAGTGTAGCGGACATCAAGCGCGATATTACGCCCTTCCGAGTAGCCTAGATTTTGCAATCCATGCCGCAGCGCATCGGCAAACGGGTGGGGCTCCGATGCGGAGACCAGAACACCGATGCGGGGTACCTTTGCGGCTGGCTGCGAAACCGCCCGACCACGCGCGGACAATAGCCAAGCCGCGCTGCTACTAAGCAAGAAAAGCAAATACCGTCGCGTCATGGGACTCCCGCCTCCGGACCTTGGGCGAGCCGAGGCTATCACATCCGAAGGCGGCAGCGCTTGTGCGTCACAGCAAATTTGGCGACCAATATCAGCAGAGGGTCAAAACGAGAATCTGCCTTTTTCGGGCTTATGTCAGCTTCCACCGGCTATCGACATGCCTACATTCCCGCGTGTTCATCATTTCGTGGCTCGCTCCCATGCCCCACGCACCCGCTTTGTCAACGGCCGCACCATCGCAACGCTCACCCGGAGAACCGCGCCGAGGGTGCCTGCAAAAGACGGCTCCCGACCGTGATTGTGATCGGGGGCCAGCGCCACCGGCCAAGAGGATCGAGAAATGGCCGGCGGCAGAGCTTGTATGGCGTGCGCCCCGCGTCAATACATGCCGAAGAGCGCACCGTGTTGCCCGCCAAACAGGACATTGACGCCGACCTTGAAGACACTCTTTGTCTCCTTGATATCGACTGGAAACCCGAAGGTGTTTCCGAAGCAGGCTATTGGTCCGCAGACGAAGTTATCTGAATTGGTTCCGAAGTTGTAATAATCATACTCGACGAAACCGGTGATCGAGTTGGTAAGGGCATATTCAACGCCGATGCCGACAGTGCCGCCGCTGCGAGTGTCGCTTAGGGTGGCGATCGCACCGGTGGGGAAGAACGCGAAGGTCATATCATCTCGCTCCCACGCAACTCCGCCCTTGACGTAGCCAAGGAGACGGTCCCAGGCATAGCCGATGCGGCCGGTCACCGAACCAACCGACTTGACAGTGAAGCTGTCGGTAAAGTTGGCAAAAAGAGCACCATTTCTGTCCAGATGGGCGTCGGTCCAATCATAGTCACCCTGGATGCCAACGACCCACCCCCCGGCAAATTGATAATTGCAGCCGCCTTGCAAACCCCCGGCCACGCTGCTGGCATTCGCGCTGAAGGTCTCATCGAAAAATGGGCCGGCAGGAGACAGAACAGTGAAATCCTTCTCGACCCAAACTCCGCCGACGTTTCCGCCGACGTAGCAGCCGGTCCAGCTGAAGAAATAAACCGGCAGCGGCGCCCTATATGCCGGCACGCGCATATCGGCCGCGACCGCCGGAGCAGCCGCCAAAGCGGCGAAAGAAACAGTTGTGAGCAGAAGCTTCTTCATCCTAGCGCCCCCTTCGTGGTTTACGACACATGTTTCCTTAGCCCAAATTCCCCTTTCAAACTGTCGCCCCGTTGCCACAGCGGGCGCACATCTGCATGATCTCTTCAAGATGATACCTTCTAATTTGTTGACTGGTAGTTTGATGCCACACTAGCCGGAGTCACTCGCAACCATCACGCGAAACTCCATTCCTGAATATTCGGATGCAGTGATTGCCAACCTGTTTTCTGCTCAAGGGACGATCAACCGATCATGCGAGCCTTCGTGCAGCCCTGCCGGTGCAGACATGGCCCTATGTCTATCAATGGTGCCCTCGTATCGTTATCGAGGGGGCCGGACCTGCGCGCAGGGGAACCAATTTCATGACAGGGCAACGTTTCAGGGTCGGCATCGTCGGATTGCAGCCAGACAGGAGCTGGGCGGCGCGGGCCCATATCCCCGCGCTGCGCGCTCTGTCCGAGAGCTATGAGATCGTCGGCGTCGCCAACACCACTCTGGCCGGTGCCGAGAAAGCGGCCGCTGCGACCGGGTTGCAGCGGGCCTTCGCGGATGTCGCCGAGCTGATCGCGGCGCGCGAGATCGACATCGTCACCGTCACGGTGAAGGTGCCGCATCATCTGGAAATCGTGAAGGCGGCGATCGAGGCAGGAAAGCACGTCTACTGCGAGTGGCCGCTCGGCAACGGGCTGGCCGAGGCCGAGGAGCTCGCCGAGCTCGCGCGGGCCAAGGGGGTCTTGGGCGTGGTCGGAACCCAGGCGCGCGTCGCCCCGGAGATCGAGTATCTCAGGCAGCTGATTGCGGACGGCTTCGTTGGCGAGGTGCTGTCGACCACCCTGGTCGCGCGGGGCGGCGGCTGGGGCGGTTCCATCGCCGAGAAAAAGACCAGCGCCTATCTCCTGGATCGCGCCAACGGCGCCACCATGCTGACGATCCCGGTGGGGCATACTTTGGCGGCGCTCATGGACGTGCTTGGCGAGGTCGCGGAGGTCTCCGCGGTTCTGGCCACCCGGCGGACGTCGGCGCTCGCGGTCGATACCGGGGACACGCTGCCCGTATCCGCCCCGGACCAGGTGCTGGTCAGCGGGCTCCTCGCCGGCGGTGCCCCCCTCTCCATCCACTACCGCGGCGGCACGGCGCGGGACGATGACGGCCTCTTCTGGGAGATCAACGGCACAGAGGGCGACATCCGGGTCTCGGCTCCCTCCCGGGGCCATGCGCAGTTGGTGCCGCTCTCGCTCAAGGGCGCGCGGCGCGACGAGAAGGCGTTCCGGCCGCTGAAGGTCCCTGCATCCTACCGTTGTGGTAAGCCGGAGGACGTGGTGCCGGGCAATGTTGCCCGCGTTTACGCCAGGATGGCGCGGGACCTGCGCGAGGGCACCCGTACTGCGCCGAGCTTCGCCGACGCGGTCGCGCTGCATCGGGTCATCGCGGCGATAGCCGAAAGCGGGAGCCGCACTGTAGTGGCTTGAGCCAGGATCAAGAGGGAAGTTCCCGCAACTCCGGACCGAGATGAATGATGCGCCGTTCAGCGATTGGCCGGGCTAATATCGGCTCCGACCAGGTGCGGACATTGCCGGCAAGAGACACCTTTGCGAAAAGCCCGTATCTCAGTGGGGCGTCTTGAATGCGCGCTGGGCGCCCGCAGCCATGAGGTCGACAATCCCCATGTGCACTTCGAGCGACATCCCGTCGACGGTGGATTCGCATTTGCCGGTATTGCCGTCGACGAGGCCGGCATTGGCGGCGGCTTCCACCAGGCGGCGCTCCATCGCCGCGCTGTGCAGCAGCTCGGGCCTGCCGGTGAGGATGGCGAGCGCCGCCTGGATCGCGTAACAGCCCCAGTTGGACACGCCCGCGGGCAACAGCACGTCGGTTGCCAGCCGCGCGCACAAGATCTCCCCGTGCGGGACGTGCTTGTGGACGGCTTCCACAATGGCGCCCATTCCGATCTCGTTGCCTCCGTCACCGACGCCGATGGTAGGAACGCGCTGCTTCGTCGCTTCCTCGACGAGGTAGTCGATCCGCGCGCGTCCTTGGGTAAAATCCTGTCCGAGCATGTTGTGATAGGTCCCGCGCGGTGTCATGCCCGCGCGCTCGACCGCAATCACCGCCTTGGGGTGGAACTGCGCGATCATTCGGCTTGCCTCCTCGCGCGCCTCGTTCTCCTCGACGGGAAAACCTCGGGTGACGGCCACGCTGCAGAAGCGGCGGTTTGCGGTTGCGCGTTTTGCCTCCTCCAATGTCACCACCGCCTGCCCCGCCGCGCGCAGGCATCCACCGACGGGCTCGAGCAGCGACGTGTCGGTGACCACCACCGGGATTGCGTTGAAGCCGTAGCTGAGCGCGCGCGCGAGCGCCGCCACTCCGACCGGACCGTCGGTCTCCCCGATCCGGGTCGAGACCCAGGGTCTCGTCAGCGAGCCCGTGATGATGATGACGCAGTCTCCCGCAGTCGTCGTCATCAGCAGGCGTGCCGCAGCCGCGCACAGCGGCTCGCTGGCGCGAGCCCGCGCCGGTGCATAAAGCTTATCGACGCCGCGATTGCCGATATCGAGATTCATGATGCGGTCAATGACATCGAACATGAAGTTTGCTCCTTTGCTCAGGCCAGCGCGGCCGCGAGCTCGGCGAAATCCTTGACGATCAGATCGGGCTGATGCGGGGTCTCTCCGAACGGCCGCCTGCGCCGGTCGATGAAGGCGGTGCGCATGCCGTATGATTTTGCGCCGATGCAATCGAAGGCATGATTGGCGACGAACAGGATGCTGGAGCGGTCCTCGCCGATGATCTCGGCTGCCTTGGCATAGGTCTTCCAGTGCGGCTTGAAATAGCCGGCCTCCTCGACCGAGATGACATGATCGAAGCGGAATCCGATGTGGGGTCCGGCGGCCTTAAGCATGTCGCGATCGCCGTTCGACAGGATCGCGAGCCTGTATCCGCTGGAGCGCAGCCGCTCCAGCGCTGCCACCACGTCCGGAAACGGCTTGAGCTTCTCGATCTCGCCGACGAGGGCCCGCACCTCATCCTGGGTATAGACGATACCGCAGCGGTCCATGACGTAGGAGACGGCGCGATGCCCGATCTGGCGGTAGGGCGTATGGCCGCGGTCGCACAGGGCGTCGATCATCGAATTCTCGAAATGCGTGCGCCGCCACCAGGTGACGAAGCTGTCGGGCTCGCCATGCCATTCCTTGCGCTTGAGAAACGGCGCGACGGCCTCGGTAAGCCCCTTCTGCATGTCGACAATGGTGCCGTACTGGTCGAACGCCAGCGCCTTGATCTCGCGCTTGAGGATTTCAGGGCTTTCCATCGGTATTATCTTCTACGTCACGCTTGATGGCGAACCTCGCCACGCTGCGGTTCTACCATTGCCCAAACCGGCGCCATAACGTACCCTGATCCAATCCCGACCTGTGGCGCTGCGCGGCGATGAAAGCTCTTTTCGTTCATCCGGGCCCGTTGCTCTATACCAATGTCTTCCTGCGGCTCGAGCCGTTGGGGCTCGAGCTGGTGGCGCAGGCTGCGAGGCGCGCGCGGCATCAGGTGCGTCTCATCGACCTGCAGGTCGAGAGCCACGCCGATTATCATCGCATGATCGCGGAGTGGCAGCCCGATTTTATCGCCTTCTCCTGCAACTACCTCGCCAACGTGCCCGAGATCGTCGATCTGGCAAAGGCGACCAGGCTTGCGCTGCCACGCTCCTTTGTCTGCGTCGGAGGGCACAGCGCCTCGTTCACCGGGCCTGCCATCCTGGAGCACGGGGAGGGCGCCATCGATTGCGTCCTCAAGGGCGAGGGCGAGCCGGGCATCGTCAAGCTGCTGGAAGCCGTCGCGGGCGACCGCAGCGCCGTCGCCAAGGTGCCCGGTGCCCTCACCGCCGACGGCGAAGGTCCGCGGCCCGCCTTCGTGCACGATCTGAACGAGCTGCGGCCGGCGCGCGACCTCGTGCGCCACCGCCGCAAATATTTCATCGGCATTCTCGACCCGTGCGCCTCGATCGAGTTCTCGCGCGGATGCCCGTGGGACTGCTCCTTCTGCAGCGCCTGGACGTTCTACGGCCGCAGCTATCGGGCGATCAGCCCGGAGCGGGTGGTCGAGGACCTCGCCTCCATCCGCGAGCCCGGCGTGTTCATTGTGGACGATGTCGCCTTCATCCAGGAGAAGCACGGTTTTGCCATCGGCGAGGCGATCGCCCGCAAAGGCATGCGCAAGAACTTCTACCTGGAAACGCGCGGCGATGTGCTGCTTCGCAACAAGGAGGTGTTCCAGTTCTGGAAGAAGCTCGGTGTCACTTACATCTTTCTCGGCATCGAGGCGATCGATGAGGAGGGCCTGCG
>Ga0306925_10003020_pt1 | contig 14718 bp, 14 predicted proteins | sample flu12Cox44000176_FD_203755 | JGI IMG/M metagenome (GOLD analysis project Ga0306925, IMG submission 203755) | Lab enrichment of tropical soil microbial communities from Luquillo Experimental Forest, Puerto Rico - flux8day.12C.oxic.44.000.176 (v2)... | ecosystem: Environmental > Terrestrial >... | reverse complement strand
ACAGCAGGATTGACCCCGGCCTCAATCGGCTTGTTGACGCCCGACATAGATACACCTTTCGGATCGTGTTACCGGGCGTCCGCTTTTCTTTACTAGAGCTATAGGAGCCAAACAAATCTTCTTGTATCTTCGCGGCTAGCTCGGGAAACAGAATGTCATGATACTCCCCACGGATTGGCACGCAAAATGCCTCGGCTGGCGGATGACCAACAAAGCGCGGGTAATTCGTCCGTGCCAAGTCAAACAAGCTTTGCCCAGGTGCGGGCTCAACCCGATCACGGCACAGCGGTTTTTCATATATTTCTTCGCCGCGCGCATTCGTTCCCGTATTCTCGAACCCATAGTACAGGATGACGCTGATCAGGATTCTTTGATCGCTAAAGGTCGTGAGGTAAACCAAATCAAATGCGTTTCTCTGAGCAAACCACAATACCTGTTTAAGAAGAAGCTCTCCTAATTTTTCACCACGGTATTTGGGTTTTACCTTGAGTGTGCAAATCTTGAGTATTTTCGGCCCGGGAAATCTCGTCTTCGCCTCGGCGTGTGTCTCCTCTTTGCGCACCACCAGTCCCGCGAGCTCGTTATCGATCGTTGCCGCCCAGCACAGCCGATGCCCACGGACGCATTTGGTGCGCCACCATTGATCGAAATCGGGATAACCCTGCCGCAGACTGTCGAAAATATCATCTGCTTGGTCTATCGCATGTGCCGGCACCTCCTCGACAAAGGGAAGAGTAACTCTCGTTGGCTCAAAGGACGCTCGTAGCCAGGCCACGGCATCCACGACGGTGAGAACTCGGTCCGCCAGCGGCGGGGTCGCGCGCCGTGCGCGACCGTGGATTCCCTGATCCTCAGTGACGAGAAAATCCACGGCTCCGATGTCGAGAGCATGCAGCAGGGCCACATCCACCCAGTCGTTCGGTCTGGGCATCGCGCCAAACCGCTGCTCCAGCGCTGCCCTTGAAGGCTGCCGAACATTTCTTAGTTGCTGGAATTTCCTAATTTTGCTGACGGAGACATTGCGGCGGGGAATATTCGTATCGCGTGCAATGTCGGCGAAGGCTGCTTCATGCACAAAGACGTGAACGCTATGCTGATTGCATAGCTGGAGCAACTGTGCAAATTCTGGGGCGACCTCGTGTTGATCCTCCAGGCCGATAAAGACGTTCGTATCAATGAGGAGCTTGCGGTCAGTCACATTACCAGAGCACGCATATGTGGCGGTATGTATTGATAAGATTGCGGTGCCTCAAATCCAAAACGTTGCCTAAGTTCGGGCAACCCAACGGGTCGAATAAGAGGCTGTGGAGAGGCCAGAACGATTGCGTAACCACTTGCCAGTCCGGAGAAGTAATCCTCAAATTCTCCTTTTTGGAGGCAGGCCGCGGAGCAATGCCTTTCCCATAACTCTGGTACAGCTAGTCGCTGAACCTCTTTTATACGAGCAGAACCCGTCAATGCACTCCTTGGGCTAGTAGAGTATATAAGAGCAATTGTACCCGGCCTTACGCCGCCGGTAAATCGGCGGCGCAGCTCGACAGTCTTGCTGCCATCCAATATCTTCTCGGCATGAACCGGCCGGATGCTAAGGATCACATCCCGCGACGGGGGGAGCTGGGCGGATCCCAGAATATGTGGAAGGGTTAGTTGGTCGCGGTCGTTTTGCTCCGGGGGAGCACTCGGTTCTTCTCTCAAGTGCCAACGCAAGTCGCCAACGAGAGGGACGGCCTCGGCATCCGGAACAGTCGCCGCCACGTGAAGCTGACCGCCTAGCGCCTCTACATAAGCGTTTAGCGTCGACAACAGAATGTCGTCGCGGCGTTCCCTATGCGAGAGCGCTGTCTGGCTGATGCCAAGCTGCTTCGCCAACGTCGACTGCGTAGTGTTTTGAAGCAGGCGCACATTTTGTAGGCGCAAGCCGAGGGTATCCAACTCGTTACCGCCAGCCGTCTTAGAATTCGCTTCAGCACGCCGTTGCTTCATCACTCACCCTCAGGGAAATCCGGCTAAGATTTGCTCTACCTCAGAGTTTTATGACTTGCAAGTTATATAGCCCTTGTTGGCCTAACGGGCGGTAAATCGGACCGCAGATTTTTTGTGGGTCAGCAGACCCTGCTCTGGGTCGAACTCAGTGGTCTGATCTCAATCGAGTTAGGGCGGCTGTCGGCCGCATCAATGAAAGTAGCGGGAGTCGATGACCCTCTTCTGGCCGGTTATGGTGATTCTCCATCCCTGGCCGCGTCAGACAGCCCCGCGGAGGGATGAAGCTGTCGATACGGCGCTTTGGACGCTCGTGCCACCCAATGTTGAAGGCCGCGAGCTTCGGGAAGAACTGCAGCTCGCTATACGGGAGATGGTCATGGATCCACCAAGCCATTGCCCGCCAGTCGGCGCCCTCAGCGTATCGATCGGCAAACCACGGAATGACCACCGTGGTCACCGCGCCCATGCAGCCGCGAGCGTCGCGACGATCCCAGATATGGCGGGCATAGTTCCGCTCGTTCGATGCGCAACTCAGGCGATGCGCGTTGCCGAAGGCGTTCACCGCGGGAGCGCGATAACCTGAACGGATCGCCAGCCGGCCAAATGTCGCTTGCAAGGGCTCCAGCAGTTCCGCGCAAAGGCGCCGCCCCGCCGCGATCGCCAATGCGGGATCATCGGGAATATTCGGAATCCCGTGCAGATCCGCGATCTCGCTGTGCAAGAAATCGCGCATGAAAAAGGATGAAGAAAGGCGCACGCGACCGAACTGTTCGAGGCTGCGCACTGATATGGGCTTGCGCATGGGGAGTGAACCTTAGGTGGGTGACCGTATATCCAACAGCCGTCCGCTTGGGTTGCCCAACGCTTGATTATTAGCCGAAGCCCGCACTCATCAGTCAATACCGCCGCTGGTCCGCAAGATCACCGATGACTCGATATGATACAGGTCTTGGCGTTGCACGGCCGGGGGTATCGCGAAGTCGGGCCACGCCATCACCCGCCCGGTCAGGTGTCCTCTCCTTCTCGTGCCAGGAAGGAGCGGGGCGTGAGCACGTCGATGCCAATGCTGTTCTTGTGGGATAGAAGGTGGGTGTCGTTGGTGACGAGGGGCGTTTGTGCCGCAACACTCAGTGCTGCGAATTTCCGATCCTCGGGATCCGGGACGAAGACGAACCTCTCAGGATCGACGGGGTCAAGAAACTCCATCTCGGGCCGGAAAAGATCGGCAACCCTCTCCCAGTCGAGGGGCGGAATTTGGCGCATGATCAGCTCGGTCTCCCGGCGGGTCGGCTCATTCCAGATCAGGTGAAAGTGACCCTCCCGGACCGCTGTGAGGATACGCGCGGCTGCGCTTCTCGGGTTAAAGCCCGCTGCAACGAACACGTTGGTATCGACTACAATCCGTCTCACGAGCACTCCTCGGGAACCATGGAAGGCCTCGCCCGTGGTATGTCGATCCTCCCTTGAGGATCTCACACTTAAGATACGAACGCTTCTGTCGCTGCCGTGATGGCGAGATCGAGAAGTACCACGTCGCGCGGCGATCCGAGCGGGCTTCCGAAGTGGGTCAAGCCGCAATTGTGCAAGCTGGTCGATGCGCCTCCCCGCGGCCCGAATTGGTTGCACGAGATCAAGTACGACGGCTATCGCATGCACGCTCGCCTCGACGGCGGCCGGGCCCAGCTGCTGACGCGGACGGGCCTCGATTGGACGCACGAATACCCATCGATAGCCCAGGCCGTGTCCACTCTGCCGGCCAGGCAGGCGTATCTTGACGGGGAACTCTGCGGCGTTCGCCCGGACGGGAAGACTTCCTTCAGCCTGATCCAGACGGCTTCGGATGCAGGTAACGCTGATGCCCTGGTCCTCTTTCTGTTCGACCTTCTCTACCTCGAGGGTGAGGTGATCAGTACGGCGCCGCTTCGCGAACGAAAGGAACGGCTCCGCGGTCTGCTGTCTCGTACGGACCCCCCGCTTCAGTACAGCGATCATCAGATCGGACGAGGACCGGAGTTCTACGCACAGGTCTGCGAAATGTCACTGGAGGGGATCATCTCCAAGCGCGCCGACGCCCCTATTCGTCGGGCGATCGCGGCCTGTGGGTGAAGGTCAAGTGTGAGTTCGTGGTCGTCGCTGGACCGATCCCGAGGGCATTCGGCCACGGCTCGGGGCGCTGTTGCTGGCATATTACGATCCCGGCGGGCGGCTCGTTTACGCAGCTCGCGTCGGGGCAGGAATTGACCACGCTGACCTCGGCCGGCTGTGGCGTCGCCTGCAACCGCTCGCCACTGCGGAGATGCCACCGGGTAAGGCTCCACGTCGGAGCAATCGATTTGGCTCATCGCTCGTGTTGAGCCGTGTGCATTGGGTCCGGCCCGAGCTCGTGGTCGAGGTCAAATACCCGACTTGAACGGAAGACAACCTGCTTCGTCAGGTGGTCTATCAAGGTCTGCGGGAAGACAAGGACCCCAGAGAGGTACGGCGTCGGGTCCCGAGTAGAATATAATAGTGGCTCACGAGCGCCCAAGGAAAGCGTACCTGCTGGGAAGGAGGTCAACCCAAGCGAATTGGCGGCTGAGCTTGCAAAGCAAGAAATATGCAACAACACCAGGGAATCGGCGCGCAGCGGTCAGCGGCGGCAATACCCCCGTAAGCTGACCTGTCGGGCAGCTGCAAGACTTTCAGCAATGTGCCAGGAGCTGACACCCCGCCAGTCGTCGAGAGGAGATCGCATCCGCGCACCCAGCGGAAGACACATGAACAAAACCTCCTTGCTGCACCTATGGCCGGCGATTAAAGCGAGACCAGGGCCGGCGCCTGGTGGAACCGTCGTTCGGGCGAGCTCCGAATGCCCTCAGACAATGACTCAGAAGCTTTGCATAGCCCCGTCGAGTAGGATAACGCCGCAGACATACACATCCGTTTATTGTATCCTTACGGGCGATGCCTGGGAAGACGAACGATGGGAGTGACCCCTTTGAAGGCGGCTCTAACACACTGCATTGATCGGGCAGTCGAGATTTGTAAGCGCGACGGGTCGGGGTGATTTAATGGCTATCGAGCGGCCTGACGAGATCCGGATCAACGCGTGGGACGGTGAAGAAACGCCGGTGCTTATCTTTCCAGCTACCGAGGATATTCATGTCCGGACTCCATATACGCCGCTAAGCCTCGCTCCTACCTTCCTTGAGGAACCCTGGAACTGGCGCTCCCCTGACGTGGGCTGGGGGCTCGTGCTGCGCGACAATGACGAGTTGTCCGCGAGGGACAAGGCCATCGGCGTGGACGCGCCCGAACCGCTCCGCCGATTGCTAATGGCGCGCGACCCGGCCCCGATATTGCGATATCAGCCAGACAAGCCGCCTGGGTACCTCTTCCGCTATTATCCGGACGGCCATGGCGAGCCTCTCTCCGCGGCGGCGCCCGACCGGGGCGTCCGCGAGGGGCAGATCCCACAATACCTCCTAATCTATGGTTCTCCGGCTGAGATCCCTTGGGCCGTTCAGTATGGGCTCAATCTCGCCACCTTTGTAGGCCGTCTCGATCTAACCGTTGAAGAAGGTCTCGATCGCTACGTCGACGCTCTTATCTCCGACTGGGCGGGTTACTACCCAGCTGATCTTACCAAGCCGGTCATTTGGAGCACTGACTGGGGCGTGCCGGACATCACGTTTCTCATGGCCAGGGTTATTGGAGCCAAGCTCGCGGCCAAGTTCGGGGCCGACGCAGAGACCGCGGATCGGGTCTGGCTCACCGGCCCAGACGCCACTTGTGAAGCGCTTGTCGCGGAGCTTAAGTCTCGGCGACCCGGCCTTATCTGCACTACAAGCCACGGAATGACGGGCCCGTTGCGTGATCCGGAGGCCACCATCTCCCATCTTGGTTCGCCGGTGGATCACACGCGGCAATGCCTGGCCCTAACGTCTTTGAGCGATTGGCGGGCAGGCGGCGCGATCTGGTACGCGCACGCCTGCTGTTCGGCAGGCTCCGATTCCGTCACGCGGTACGCGGGTCTGATTGGTCCGAACCAAAAAGGAGGGGCTCTCCTGCGAGGAGTGGCGGCCACGGCCGGCACCCGGGTCGCGCCGTTGCCGCGGGCGCTCCTCGGCGGACCCAGCCCTTTGGGCGCATTTGTGGGGCACGTCGAGCCAACTTTCGATTGGACGCTTCGCGATCCCAACACGAAGCAAGAACTAACCCACACGATCGTGCGCTGTCTCTATAACGCCCTCTACACCTGTGACCACCTTGCCCCCATCGGTTGGGCACTCTCCGACATATTTAAGGAGGCGGGCGCCTTCTATGGTTGGTGGCAGGTGCCCGCAGACGCCGACGACCGAGCGACACTCGACGTCTATCGCCAACTCGCGGCCGTGCACCGACAAAGCATGGTGATCATTGGCGACCCGACCGTCGTCGTCTGCCGGAGGAGCCCGTGATCCGAGCAAGACACCAATTGTAGCTCCAAGCCCGAGGGACGTGAGATGGAAGTCGTACTGTTCGTGCCCGGAATCCTAGGCTCGAAGTTAAGGAGCCCGAACGGAGAGGAGGTCTGGCCGCCGACACCGCTCGAGGCGCTGCGTGGTTATCGGAGAATCGACAAATTGTTGCGGCACGATCTCCAAGTGAGCGGCGTGGTCGAACGCGTATGCATCGACGTCTATGGATCCTTGATCCAGGCGCTGGAGGGGTTCGGCTATACCGAAGGTGGTCCGCGGAGGCGGCTCATCAAGTACGGCTATGACTGGCGGCGGGATCTGATCGCGCTCGCCGACGAATTAGGGCAGACACTGAACGCCCTCGCTGCACAGCACGGGCCCGGCCTTGAGATCAAGTTGATCTGCCACTCGATGGGGGGCTTGGTGGCGCGCGGGCTGCTCGAAAAGCCAGGGGCCGCGGAAGAACCTTGGGCGACGGCGGTGAAGCTCGCCGTGTTTCTCGCTACGCCACATGAAGGTGCGCCACTGGCCTTTGCCAGAGCCGTAGGCGTTGGTGGCTCGAGCCTTGGATTAAACGCCGTCGAGCTGCGGCACCTCGCCGAGGCGCCAAGCTTCCCCGCGGGCTATCAACTCTTTCCTCCTGCCAACCTGCTACCTTTGTCGAAGTTGAATGACCCGACCCCTTTCAGGGGTTAAGCCTGTTCGATCCGGCTGTCGCTGCCAATTACGGCCTCAACACCGAACACTTGGCGGCAGCGAGCGCCTTGCATGGCAGGCTCGATCCCGCGCGTCGACCGGTGAGTTGCCGTTACTACGCCATCGTCAGCGCAGCGCACCAGACCATCACCCGCCTTGACGAGGACCAAAACGTGGCTGTCCCGGTGATGGTGAAGAGCTCGGGAGATGGGACTGTCCCGATCCAGAGCGCGTCAGCACTTCGTGTGCAGACTGCCTATGTGGAGGCAAACCACGTCGGAGTCACGCAGAAGTCAGTAACCCACAAAATCGTCGGAATGCTACTGGGGGCACTTCCCGCGGAGCCCGTTACTGCCGGGTTCGATGCAGACCTAACTGGCGCGTCCGTCTCCATGAATCTCTCGCTCAGCGAGCGCACAATAGAAGACGGCAAAGCCTACGAAATTGTAGTCACTACCGCGCCACAAGATACCCTGGACGCCCGCGTTCGGGTGCGGATGGACCGCAATGGAGCCCTGGGTCTCATAAACGAGATCCCGATAAATGTTCGAACGGAGTGCCTCGAGCGGATCTCGATCAAGGGACCGTCGCTAAAGCCTGGGCGGTACCTATTCGATCTCGTTGCGGACGACGACCGCGTGTTCGACAGCGAAGAGTTGCTGGTCACCGGCCGCGATGACTGATCTACCATGGGGCGAAAGCGCGTCGCCTTCCGCTTATACTGCACGAAATCGAGGCGCGCCGTGACAGTTCGGGCGGTCATCGTCGGCATCGAGCGGTACGACCAGGACGAATGGAACGTGCCGGCCCCGGCGGTCAATGCCATTGCTATGGCGCGGTGGGCACTGCGATCGGGCGTGCAACCGAACAATATCTTGCTGTTCGTCTCCCCGCTTGATCCCGCGATCACGCAGGAACTCTCTAATGCAGGCATTGAGGTCCGCGGCGCCACCCTTCGTGACATCGACACGGCACTGCGAACGCAGTTGGTAGGCGCCGAGACCGGCTCCAACCTCTTCTTCTATTGGTCGGGCCACGGCATGACGGATCGAATCGGGCAGCGGCTGTTTTTTTGCTCCGACTACACCCCCGTTCTCGCCGACCGGGTGTTCAACGCGAGCCTTTTTTTCCGCAAGCTCAGGAGTGACACATTCGTCAGCTATCGCAAAATGCTCGCGGTGGCAGACGTCTGCGGCACAAACAGCAAAACACCAGTCGAACCCGCCACCTACGACCCTGGACTCCCATCCAAACGGGATCACCTGATCTACTTCGCCACACCGGAAGGCGGTTACGCCACAGCGAGGACCGGCGAAGGCGCCTTCACTTATTCTGTGCTACAGGCGCTGCAAACATTTACCGGCTTCCCGGAATTTGATTCGTTCAAGGCTCGGCTCGATGCGGAATTGAAGGCCTCAAGCCTGCCTCGCTTTCTGCTCGATACCCGAACGGAGACTGGCGAATCGGCGGCACATTTCGGGGTTGCCATGAGGAGCCCGGACGTAATCGCCAATAGCCTGATCGAGCTCTTGGTCACTTTACGAGTTCCTTCCTCCGATTTGCAGACACATTTCCTCGCAACTGCCGAGGCTCTGAATAACCCTCGGCTTTTTACAGCTGAGGGACTGACAGGCATGGTCCGAGAATTAAGCGGACTTCGCGATCCTGATCCGGGCGCTACGCATGGGATTGTCCAATTCGTGCTGCGTCTGTGTGCTGACCAGAGACTAAAGGAGCCCCTCGAGGCTTGGCTTGTTCGTTGGGCCGAAGACCCCACCGTGGACTTCGAACGGACACGACTAGAGGCAGAACAGAGCCGTTGTCTGCTGATCCTGGACGTGGAGGCTGACGCGGAAGGCGAGATTGCCGGTCTTAGGCCCTCGCTGAGAAGCCTCGATCAGACTCAGCTCCGAGGTCGGCCGTTCGATCCAGTGCCGGTGCGCACTTGGGACGATGTCAGGGACGCGGTATTGGCCATCCTGCAGCGGCTCGAAGCTGACGGCTTCACTAGGGACCTGGAAATCCACCTCGTTGTGGAAGCGAGCGTGTTCGGTCGCCCCTTCCATCGCCTTCCCAGCCTGAAAAAGGGCGTTAAACTGGGGGAAGAGTTCGTAGTGGTGCTGCATCATCGGGAGCGGATCATCCCGGGCCTCTCCGCAGCTAAGCGCCGTTGGCTCAAGTGGGTAAGGGCGGTTAGCTGTCTCGATCCGGCCGAACTAGCCTGGACACGGTGCGCCGAGAATCAGGCTTTGCCAAACCGTCCGTGTCTCTGCCTAGCAGCGGGCCCCCCAAGCCATCAGGGCAAGGGGACCCTCGCCAAACTCGTCAATCTGGGCGCACCCTTCATCTATTGGCCGCATGGCGTAGACGAGCCGGATGCAGAAAAGGATCTGACCGCCTTAGTCCAAAATCTCACGACGCTTGCAGGCATGCCGGAGGCGTTATTGTGCAAGCGTATTATTGACGAAGCGGCGTCGGGCTCACTCCTCTGGGACGAACTAAGTTTCAACCCGTACGGGAGGCTAGAATGGCGATGAATGATTGGAAAATCTTCAGGGGGAAGGGCGAGTCGCACGACGACATCGCGAGTCTCCCCGATCCCCCGCCCTGGCGTTTTGCCCGCGCCCCAGAACGATCGGCCCACCCCCTCCGGACCTCGATCTGAACGCCGAGGCCGCACGGTCGGCCCCGTTCCTGCCGACGGAGCCAATGGTTCTTGCGGTGAATACGGCACTCTATTTGCGCCGGCCGCTGCTTCTAACCGGCAAGCCTGGGACGGGTAAATCGACGCTGATCAGTAAGGTAGCCTGCGAGCTGAAGCTCGGGCCGGTATTGAAGTGGCCGATCAGCTCGCGCTCGACGGTCCGCGGTGGGGCGTACGAGTACGATGCCGTGGGACGTCTGCAAGCCGGCAAGGGAGTCGATCCTCCGGTGGAGAACTACTTGACCCTCGGCCCTCTCGGTACCGCGTTGGTGGCGCGGGATCGTCCTCGGGCGCTGCTCATCGATGAGATCGACAAATCCGACCTGGATTTCGCTAATGATCTACTAAACGTCATCGAAGATGGTGAGTACGACATACCTGAACTCCAGCGCCTTGGGGTGCCATTCGTCACAGTCAAGGACATCTCGGGTCGGCCGATCCAGATCGAGAAAGGGCGCCTCGTTTGCCGGCAGTTCCCTTTCGTGGTCATGACCTCCAACGGGGAGCGAGAGTTCCCGGCACCTTTCCTGCGCCGGTGCGTGCGCCTCATGATTGAACCGCCGACTCAGACGGAGCTTGCCAATATCGTCGATGCGCACCTGGCACAGTTTCTCGATGACGCCAAGCGGGCCGACGTCGAGACGTTGGTCGCAAAGTTCGTCTCCGATCGTCAACAGCAGGACATCTCCACCGATCAGCTTCTCAACGCGATTTTCTTGACGGTGGCGATGCGTGGCGTCGACGCGCGCACTTTTAGTCCGGAGGAGCTTACCCAAGTGCGGACCGCTCTGTTCCGGCCGTTGAGCGGCGCGGGCGCGTGAGCCTTAAGACATTTATCGAGGTTCTGGAGACGGCGGGGTTAGACGCCAACCGCGACAGCATTCTCGATGCGCTGTGGCTTGCGAGCCTCGATCGCACCTTGTCAAGCAGCCTACAGCCGCCCCCCCTTGTCCCCCCGGAGAGGGATGCTCCCTACTCGGACCCAACGCCCGGGCCACCCGAGCCTAGGTCCAAGCCACCTGAGCCTGGGCCCCGGCCACCCGAGCCTGGGCCGCCAGATCCTGTGAAAGTAGACCTATACAATAAGGGGGATGTCTCCGCGGCAGACATAACGGTGCCTGCGTCGGGCGTTCTCTTGCCTTCGGCGCGAGCGCTTCCCGAGCGGTTGCCGCTGATGCGGGCCCTCCGCCCGCTATGTCGACGTTGGCCTTCAGTCTATGGCGTGGAACTCAACGAGACCCGCACCGCCGAGCTGACCGCGGAGCTGCGCTTGGCCGTAGGAAACGGGGTCTTCCCCGTTCTGGGTCCACGTCTCGAGCGTTGGTATGAAGCTCATCTTGTGATTGAGGATGATGCCGCGATCGAACTTTGGTCCGCGCCGTTGCGGGAGTTCGCCCAGCTGTTGCGCGATACAGGCGCTTTCCGTCTCGTGAGGACTTGGCGCCTTCGGCTCGACTCCGCCGAGCCTACAAACCTTGCTCGAGCCCAGCTCGAGACCCCGGCTGGCGGACTATCCTCAGCGCGCGTGCTCGCCGGCGATTCGAGGCGACTGTTTTTCTTTGCCAGTCATGGCGACTCGGTCCACTGGGCAAACGGGCTCCACGCGCGTCTGCTGAAATCCTGGACCTCTGGGAGCATCGCGCTCCTCCACCTGCTGCCTCGACGGCGATGGGCCCACACCATGCTAGGCGAACCCCATGGCCTCGTGCGCGCGGTTCAACCGGGTAGCACCACTGCGGCTCTTGAGGTGGAGCCTTTTTGGTGGCGTTTTGGACCAGACGCCAATGAGCCACGGGTAGTTCGCCTTCCCGCCGTCCCAATCGAGCCGGCTTCGCTCGAAAATTGGGCGCGCATGCAAATGGGACTCGGACGAGGCAGCGAGGCTTTTCTATTGGATCCGTCGGAGACACTGAGCGACGATGAGGCTACCCACCTTGCATCGGATCGGATCAATCCCGAGCTCGCCCTTACCAACTTAAGTGAACGTTCGTCTGTAGCCTTCGATCTGGCGATGATGCTCGCCAGTGCTCCGTTCACGCTTCCCGTCGCGCGCCTCGTCCAAGAGGTAACGCAAAAGGGCTCCAGCGATTTTTCTGTCTTGGCCGAGTTAATGTTGAGCGGTCTGGTCGTCGCGCACAGCGGTGAGATCAACGTCACTCGAGAGACAACCTATTACGCGATCCGGGAATCGATACGCCCGCTTCTCCTCAGGTCCCTCCGAGGCGCCGACGCGACTGCCTTGGCTGAGGCATTGAACCAGAGGATATCGGACCATCTCGGTGCTATCGCGGGCCGGACCGTCCACTTCTCTGCACTTATCGAGAATAGCGGCGGAACCGAAAAGTTGCCGACGTGGGCCCAGGCGTTCGCCCACTTTACAAAAGCGCTTGAGGATCGGGGCCGACGCATTCTAAACCGGCCCTGGCGCCCGGTCCTTGAGACGCTCAGCTCCGCCGTGCTTGGTCAACTGGCTCGCTTGTCCGCAGCCGAAATCCCACTGAGTCATGAAACCGTCCGTGCTGACCTCTGGCGTTATGTGGACGACCCCCGTTTCATCGAGCTTTCCACGACGAACGAGCTGCGATTCCAACCGGACGTAGCAGTTTACTTGAAGAGTATCTTGGCGAAAGCTCCCTTCTTCGGCCTTCGCATCCTCTGGGTCGACGAGACTCCCGGTAAGAACGCTTCCATAGCAGCCCAGCTAGAGCGGGGAGGTGCCGAACCCATTGTGCAAGCCTCGGCGACGGTGGGGGCCCTCTACCATCCCGCGCTTCCTGATTTCGACATTATCGTCAGCGACATGGCCCGCGACTTCAACTATCGAGCGGGTTACGACCTGCTGAAGGGCCTGCAGGCCCGACGCATCTCCGCACCAGTCATTATCTTCTCCAGGTCAACCATGACAAGCCAGGGGCGACGCGCGCAGGTGATCTCAGCGGGCGCGTTTGGAGGGACAAACCGAAGCGACGAGCTGCTGCAGCTTGTCGAGGAGGCAGCGAAAACTGCCGTGTTAAACCGCTACCCATCTCACTCGGACGCGCCTGACACTACAGACTTTCGGGAGTCAATTGATGCGAATATCCCACAATCCTGGCGCGTTGTAGACATACCCGAGGGACAATTCTGCAGCTCCGGAGAGATCGCCCGAGAGGTACAATTGTCCGGCCGCGTTGAGCGCGACGAAACCATCGTTGATCAGCTTTTGATATTCGCGACTCACCGCCAACATACGTGGCTCGTTGCTACCGAACGCTCCCTGGTTTTTGTGCTTGACGACGCTGAGACACGCAAAGAGCAGCGGTTGGTACAACGAGTGATGGAACTCACACATGCTCTACCAGTCAGCGCAAGTATTGGCGTCGACGGCGCGGCTACAGTGGGATTCGGGCGAGGTGAGCTCCCTCGCTGGTATTACAGTCCGACTCTATTCACTTCTCCGCGCGCGCTTGAAGCTTCGGTGACCTCTCTTATAGTTAACTCACTCAGCAGGCCTGCACAACAGATGTTGAACGGTCCCGACGAATTAGTGGGAACGCCAACGGATGCGCTCGCGGCTATCACGCGGGAACAGGTTCGCCATGCGCTTGTGGAAGCGGGTATAGAATCTGCCGACAACGTTGCTCTAGATATCATACTCGAAGCGGCAAGATTTCGGCCGGCGCCGGGATTTGCGGCGGAGATTTCTTTAACTCGCCTCTTCTGTGGGGCCGTCGTTGTTGGTGATCGCCTCCCAAATGAAGTGAGTAATTGCGAGAAACTTCGGGCATTTGCTCTGACACTCAGAACACCAACATGGCAACACCTGCGAAATGGAATCCTTGCCCAATTCGTCCAGGGAGGTCTTGGCGAGGCGAACAGCCGTCTCGCGCTTGGCTTCAGCGAAAACACTCGCAGGGCGTTTAAAGTCGCCTCTGAAAGTAATAACGTTTCCGGACAATTGACCGGAGACTCTATAGTCACGCTACTGCTTGATCCAAAGTCAACATATTTAAGTAGTATGCTTTATAATGCCCTTCCGAATGTGGTTGAATTACGCCGCGACGTAAATAGTTTTAGAAATGACCGTCCGTTGGAGAATGGGGACCAGCATATATAAAAATAATCAATCTTTCCCGTTTAACAAATTATGCACGCTAATTGAAAAAGCGCTGGGATATTTTTCAACTTGGCCGCCAACGGCAACAATAATACTTGGAAACATTGGGATTTTAGAAGATGGAGCATTTATTCATGTCGGATATTTTGACAAAATCCTAGAAGTCGGGGATATTCGCAAGATCGTGACTCCTAACTCCGATGTAATGTATTCGTTATTGGGCTCGGTTGCTATCAATCAGGGAAGACGAGGAGAAGATTCGAGCTTGCTCACAGAATCAGTTACCAGAACTAAGTTCGTTACAGTTGAATTTGGACGAGCAAACGCATTAGTATTACGGGCCGCTGGGTGCGTAGAAGCGCACTTTTCAGACTTCGCGTTGCTTGCAGACGCGATACTAGCTTGCCACTCCAATGGAGAGAGGAAAAGCAACTGGGTCTTGGTTACGCACGTGGTAATTGCCGATGAGACGACCATATTTATTTCGAGAAAAGCAGGTGGGATGCTGCAATTAATGATCGGGCCTGACGATGTACCGGACGTTTCAATGTTTGCCGACTCCGACGTGATTGCAGAGAAGGATATTGCTTTCAAGGTGATTGCGTCGAAGGGATGCACGCCATTGTTTCGGGTCGCACAAGTGAAGCGACGCTTCCTCGGCAGGGCGGGATTCACGATGGTGTGAGCTTCCGGACTGCACTCTAGCGTCACCCTTAGAGCGAGGGCAGCTTTGGGTCACGGGTGAGGTGGACCCCGATCGTGGGACAGCCGGAGCCGCTTGTTAAGGTGTAGCCCCGCGG
>Ga0306925_10003017_pt1 | contig 14722 bp, 17 predicted proteins | sample flu12Cox44000176_FD_203755 | JGI IMG/M metagenome (GOLD analysis project Ga0306925, IMG submission 203755) | Lab enrichment of tropical soil microbial communities from Luquillo Experimental Forest, Puerto Rico - flux8day.12C.oxic.44.000.176 (v2)... | ecosystem: Environmental > Terrestrial >... | reverse complement strand
ATCACATGGGAGAGGTCAGGGGTTCGATTCCCTTTCGCGCCTACCACTGTCGGGCATCTTAATGTTTTCATTATCGTCATACCTCAATACTCGGCGGAACCGATACGTTCCGGCCGAGCCGATAATGCTGGTTACATTGTCACTGGTCTTCTGTTTGCTGGGTCAACCAAGTCATTGCCAGACACTACGGCCAGATGCCGAGGATGGATGGTCCGGGCTGGCGGCTTGCGTGCTGCACGGTCAGGAATTGGCCGCACAATGGCTGGCCGAGCACCCGAAATGGGAGCTCGATCGCATACGCTGCACCCCCGGAAACTCGCCGCGCAGCGACGACATCTGACGTTGCCGGTATAAGATCAGCGCTTCCCGCACACTCGACCGCGCCGTCGCGTCGGCGTAGGCTCGCCAGCGAAAACATCCGAAGCGGGCCGGAGGGGAAGATGCAATTCACGCGTATCGGCGATTTCGAGGTCCATCGCGTCGCCGAGTATGAGGGGCCGTTCATCGCTCCGGAGACATTTTTTCCCGATTTCGATGCTGAGGCGGTGCGGTCGAACCCCGATCATCTCGGCGCCAAGCTGATCGATCGAGCGACAGGCAACCTGCTCTTCAGCTTCCATAGCTTTGTCGTCAGGACCGGGCGTCACACGATCCTCATCGATTCCTGCCTCGGCAACGACAAGGAGCGCCCGTCTCGGCCGCAATTCCATCGGCTGCGCACCTCCTATGTCGCCGACCTCGCCAGTGCCGGGATCGCGCTCGAAGAAGTCGACTACGTGATGTGCACGCACCTGCACTGGGATCACGTGGGCTGGAATACGCGGCTCGAAAACGGCCGCTGGGTCCCGACCTTCCCGAGTGCGCGCTACATCATGGCCCGCCGCGAATTCGCACATTGGGAAGGTGTGCACCAGCGCGGCGAGGACACCCCACATCGTCTCGCTTTCGAGGACAGCGTGTTGCCCGTCGTGCGCACCGGACAAGCGGTGCTGGTCAATGATGATTATGCGCTGGAGGACGGTCTGTGGTTCGAAGGCGCTCCCGGCCACACACCGGGCAATGTCGTCATTCATGCGCGCTCGCGCGATGAGACCGCCGTGTTCATGGGCGACGTGATCCACCACCCGCTGCAGCTGTTGAAGCCGGAATGGTCGACGCTCGCCTGCAGCGACCGCGAATTGTCGCGGCAGACCCGGACGCGATTGATCGAGCAGCACGCCGGGCTCGGTACCCGCCTGTTGCCGGCGCATTTCCCGAGCCCGACCCTCGGGCGGATCGTGCGCCACGGCAGCGCCTACACGTACGCGTTCGAATAAGAAAGGCGCCAGATAAGGAGGGACGCGATGACGAAAATGACGGGTGGCGGGGCGCTGGTCGAGATGCTGCGCCGGCATGGGGTGGATACAATCTTCGCGCTTCCCGGCGTGCAGAACGACGCGCTGTTCGTCGCCTTCTACGATGCGGGCGAGGCGCTGCGCGTGATCCACACGCGGCACGAGCAGGGCGCGGCTTATATGGCGTTCGGCTACGCCCGCGCGAGCGGCAAAATCGGCACCTACGCTGTCGTCCCGGGACCGGGCTTGCTCAACACGACCGCGGCCCTCGCGACCGCCTATGCGACGAACGCGCCGGTATTGTGCATCAGCGGACAGGTCGCCTCCGACCTGATCGGCCGGGGCTTCGGCCTGTTGCACGAGATTCCGGATCAGCTCGGCATCCTGCAGCGGCTGACCAAATGGGCGGTGCGGATCGAGCACCCGGCGCAGACCGGCAAGCTCGTCAACGAGGCGTTCCGGCAATTGCGCGACGGCCGCCCGCGCCCGGTCGGAATCGAGATCCCGCCCGACGTGCTGGCGCTCCAGACCGAGGTGACGCTGCCGGCGGCCGAGGGGCCACCGGTGCCTACAGCGCCCGATCCCGAGCTGATCGACAAGGCGGCGGCGCTGCTCGCAGATGCCAAGAAGCCGCTTTTGTTTGTCGGCAGCGGCGCCGTCGATGCCGCCGAGGAGGCGGTCGCGGTCGCCGAGATGCTCGAAGCACCGGTCGTGAGCTTTACCGGCGGCAAGGGCATCGTCAGCGATCGTCATTATCTGGCGCAGTCGGCGCTCGCCGGTCACGAGCTGTGGCGCGAGGCGGATGTCGTATTGGCGGTCGGCACCCGCCTGCATCAGCCGCAGGTGCGCTGGGGCGTAGATAATGACCTGACGCTGATCCGCATCGACATCGACCCGATCGAGATCAGCCGCATTCGCCGCCCCACCCTCGGCATTGTCGCCGACGCCAAGGCGGCGCTCGCCGCGCTCCACCAGGCGCTCGGACACCGCAATACCCCGCGCCGGTCACGCAGAGACGAGCTCGAGACTCTGAAGGCCCGCAGCCGCGCCGCGCTCGCCGACAAGCTCGGCCCGCAATGCGAATACCTCGATGCGATCCGTGCCGAGCTGCCCGAGGACGGCATTTATGTCGAGGATCTGACGCAGGTCGGCTATGTCGGGCGCGTGGCGTTCCCGGTCTACCGCCCACGCAGCTACATCCACAGCGGGTATCAGGGCACGCTCGGCTACGGTTTTGCGACCGCGCTCGGCGCCAAAGTCGGGCGCCCCGACCTGCCGGTCGTCTCGGTCTCGGGCGATGGCGGGTTCATGTACAACGTCCAGGAGCTCTCGACCGCGGTCAAGCACGGCATCGACATCGTCGCGATCGTCTTTGCCGACGGCGCCTATGGCAACGTCCGGCGCATGCAGAAGGAGGATTACGGCAACCGGCTGATCGGGGTTGATCTGCTGAACCCGCAATTCCCGAAGATGGCCGAAAGCTTCGGCGCCGCCGGGGTGCGTACGACCACCCCGGACGGCCTGCGCCGCGAGCTTGGCGCTGCGCTCAAACGGCGCGGCACGACGTTGATCGAGGTCGCGGTTGGCGAGATGCCCGACCCGTGGAAAGTCATATTGCCTTCGCGCGTCCGCGGCGGCCGCTGATCGAAGAGCGCAATGTTCGACAAGGAAAAGCTCGAAGCGCTGCGCGCCAGATATCAGGGCGCCAAGGAAACCGAAGTCGGGCCGGACGAGTTCAAAAAGGCGCTCTCATTGGTGTTCGGCAGCCGTTACCAGCGGGCGATGCCGTTTGCCGGAATATCAACGCTATTGGATCTGCCATACCGGCCGGAGGCGCCCGACCAGCCGGATTTCGGCGGCGTCGATATCGCCCTCGTTGGGGTGCCGATGGATCTCGGTGTCACCAACCGCGCCGGCGCCCGCTTCGGGCCGCGCGCGGTGCGCGAGGTCGAACGCATCGGACCTTACAACCATGCGTTGACGGTCGTGCCGCGGGCCGAGTGCCAGGCCGCCGATATCGGCGATGTGCCGATGCGGTCGCGTTTCAGCCTCGACAGCTGCATCGAGGACATCGAGACCTTCTTCGATCGCATTCACGTCGCGGGGGTGCGGCCGCTGTCGGTCGGCGGCGACCATTCGGTCAGCTTTCCGATCCTGAAGGCACTGGGGCGCGATCGCCCGGTCGGTCTCGTTCACATCGACGCGCACTGCGACACGATGGGCGAGATCGAGCAGACCAAGTTCCATCATGGCGGGCCATTCCGTCAGGCGGTGCTTGCCGGCGTCCTCGACCCAGAGCGTACGATCCAGATCGGAATCCGCGGCGCGGCGGAGATTTTCTGGGGCTTCTCGTACGAGTCCGGGATGACCGTGCTGCATATCGAGGATGTTGACCGGATCGGCATCGAAGGCGTCGTCGCAAAGGCGCGCGAAGTGGTCGGCGACGACCCGACCTACATCTCGTTCGATGTCGACGGTCTTGACCCGGCCTACACCCCCGGCACCGGGACGCCGGAGGCGGGCGGGCTGACCCCACGCGAGGCGCAGGCGATCCTGCACGGCCTCAGGGGTGTCGATATCATCGGCGGCGATGTCGTCGAGATCGCGCCGCAATACGACCCCACCAGCAATACCGCAATGGTCGGCGCCCAGATGCTGTTCGAGATCTTCTCGCTGATGGTTCTCTCGCCGAGCTTCGCCCGGCACGAGGTAGGGTCCTGATCTCGAAGTTTGGTCGACCAGCCACACTCCTTTTATTGTCGCCCCGACGCAGGTCGGGGCCCACCCCTCAACCGCTCCTGCGTTGGAACGGTGGATACCGGCCGGAGCTTGTCCTCGGGCCGCGCTCCGCGCGGACCCGTGGGCCGGTATGACGATCGAACGCGCTTGTTTGCCTGAACATCAGCCCCGTTTTGCGGCGAGAAGATCGCGGATCTCGGCGAGCAATACCTCGCTGCGTGGCGGCGCGGCGGGCGCTGCCTCCTGACGGACATGGAGACGCGTCAGCGCCTTGACCAGCCAGAAGACCGCGAAACTGACGATCAGGAACTGGATCACGGCGTTGAGGAACACGCCGATGTTCAACGTCACCGCGCCGGCCTTTTGCGCGTCGGCGAGGGTCGGCGTCGACGGTCCCTTCAACGTCACGAAGATGTTCGTGAAATCGATGCCGCCCACCAGGAGGCCGATGACCGGAGTGAAGATGTCCTTGACCAGGCTGTTGACGACAGTGGTGAAGGCGACGCCGATGATGATGCCGACAGCGAGATCGACGACATTGCCGCGCATGATGAACGCGCGGAATTCCTCGATCCAACCCGGCTGGTGCAAACCGAACGGGACGGCAGTGCACTCGCTCATCGAGATCCTCCCCTTCTGGGCGTCACGATCGTGCGGTATGAAGTTTAGCCCGCGCGCAACTCTGCCGCGAGTGCGTTTATCTCGGCGGCAGCGGGGGTCGTGTGCGCGGTTTCAACGACCCCGAGCCCGAGTGCCGTGGTGCGGGCTAGCGCGATCCGATTGCCGATTCTCGTACTCGAGATTGCTACCCCAGTGCCCTTGAGATTGGCGGCGATCGCATCGGCGAGGCCGGAGCGTGGCGCGACCCGGTTCAAGACGACAAGCGAAAGCCGGCGTTCGTCGCGCGCCATCTTGAGGGTCGCTTCCGTCGCCCAAAGATCGAGCGGCGACGGCTGAACCGGGATCAGCACCAGCTTTGCCGCGCGCACCGACATTCTCGCCTCGGTCTCGGCATGCGGCGGGTTGTCGATGACGACCAGATCCGCCTCGCGCGCGCGGTCCTCAATCCATTGCGTCGCGCGCCAGCCGGGCAAGGCGGCAAATTCGAAACCGATTGCTTCGCTCCCGAGCCGTGCCCGCCGCAGATCGACCCAGGCGGCAAGACTGCCCTGCGGATCGGTATCGAGAGCTGCGACGCGCGCGCCGCGGCGTACCCAGGCAACCGCTAGCTGCGCCGCCAAAGTGGTCTTGCCGGCGCCGCCCTTGCGCTGCGCGATCGCAATCACCAGTCCTGCCACTTCCTTCCCCCAAAGCAGTGATATGTACTGTTGCGGGATGGGGTAGCCCGCACAAGTTTAGTGGGCAACCAGGTTCAGTAGAGGGGCTTCCCACAATGCCCGCCCCGACTTCGGCTGCTACGCCGCAGGCGATCGCCGAAGCTGCGGCTCACCTGCGCGCCGGACGGCTCGTCGCGTTTCCGACCGAGACCGTCTACGGGCTCGGCGGCGATGCGACAAACGAGCGCGCCGTTGCAGAGATTTTCTCGGTCAAGGGCCGACCCCGCTTCAACCCGTTGATTGTGCACGTTCCCGGTTTGGCGCAGGCCGAAAACTTCGCGGTCTTCAACGCAGCCGCGCACCGCGCGGCCGCGCGTTTCTGGCCGGGACCGCTGAGCCTGGTATTGCCGCGCCGCGAGGGTTGTGGCTTGTCGTTGCTGGCGAGCGCCGGGCTGGATACGCTCGCGATCCGCGCGCCGGACCATCCTGGGGCGCAAGTCCTGTTGTGCGCGACCGGGCGCCCGATCGCCGCGCCGTCCGCCAACCGCTCGGGCCGGGTAAGCCCGACCGAGGCGGTGCATGTGGCCGAGGAACTCGGCGACAAAGTCGCGATGATCCTCGATGACGGCCCAACGCCGGTGGGGCTTGAGTCTACTGTCCTCGACCTGACGGGCGAGGTCCCCGCGCTGCTCCGCCCCGGCGCTGTTACGCTCGAACAACTGGCCGCGCTGCTGGGCCCGATTGCAGAGCCCGGGGGTGGCGCGCCGAAGTCGCCCGGTATGCTCCGGAGCCATTACGCGCCGGCGTTGCCGGTCCGTCTTGACGCGACGGAGGCCCGTCCCGGCGAGGCCCTGCTCGCCTTCGGTTCCGACGCTCCACCCGGCTTCGCCGAAGTATTATGGCTCAGCCGTTCCGGCGATCTCACCGAGGCGGCGGCTAATCTGTTTGCGATGCTGCGCCGGCTCGACCGGCCCTGTTTCACCGGCATCGCAGTGATGCCGGTTCCGGAGCGCGGCCTCGGCCGCGCCATCAACGACCGCCTCCGCCGCGCCGCCCGGCGCCCGTAGGCTAATCCGGGTCGGCGGACCCACGCCATTGGTTAGTTGATAAATATAATCTAGGCTGAAGCCAGTTGATATTTATTACGATGCTCCCATATGTCTGAGTGCCAGTACTATGCTGGCAGAAGCAGGAGTGGATAATGGCAGAATCCCAGGGTTTTCAGCTGCGATGCATCGTGGCCGCCAATCCGGGGATCAGCTACGCTGATCTCGATGCCCGTCTGAACGCGGCGGGGAACACGTTGAAGAAAAACTCTAGGCGGACCTACTGGCTTCATACGCGCTGGGCAATTGCCGCCCTCGAAAAGGCCGGCCGGCTGAAGACGGCGGAGCCCGGGGCGACCGAGATTGAGGAGACTAGAAAGGAATCTTGGCGTTTCAAGCTGCTGTGCATCCTGGCTGCTAATCTGGAGATCAGCCCAGATGATCTCGATGCCCGTATGCAGGCGGAGGGGATCGAGTTGGAGAAAAGCACTGTGCACGACGCCCGGTACGACATACGCGAGACAATTGCCGCCCTTGAAAAGGTCGGCCGGCAAGGGCCGGAGACGGCCGTGCCAGAGGCAGCGGGATCCGAAGAGGCGACCGAGACGGGCGGCCGATTGAAAGAGGTCGGCGCCTTCGAGGCGAAGAACCGGCTGGGTCAATTGCTCGACCTTGTCGAGGGCGGCGAGGAGGTGGTCATCACCCGGCACGGCAAGGAGGTCGCGCGGCTGGTTCCGCCAAAGGGAGGCATCAACCGCGCTGAGGCGCGCGCCGCCGCGCAGCGCATTCGCGAGATGCGAAAGGGCGTCACCCTTGGCGGGCTTTCGCTGAAGGATCTGATTAACGAAGGTCGGCTGTGAGCCTTGTCCTGGATCCTTCGATGGCGCTGAGCTGGTATTTCGAGGATGAGTGCTCGCCGGCGGCGGATGCGCTGCTTGACCGTGTGGCGGAAGACGGCGCGATCGTTCCGTCCCTGTGGCGGCTGGAGATCGCCAATGGGCTACAAATCGCGCTCAGGCGCGGACGCATCAATCGCGCTTTCCGCGACCGGACCTTGGCCGAACTCGGCCGTATGGCGATCACGATCGACCCCGATACAGACAGCTATGCCTGGACCAACACGTTACAGCTCGCCGATCGCTTCCAGCTGACGGTCTATGACGCTGCCTATCTCGAACTCGCACAGCGTCGATCCCTGCCGCTCGCCACGTTGGACAAGCCGCTGCGCACGGCGGCAGGCACGCTCGGAATAATGTTGTCAAACGCCGACGCGTGACGCCGCCCGGCGGGAGCGGTGGTGGAACGGGCATGGTAGCGCATTATCAAATTGACAAAACGTATGGTCTCGTATATATTGCAAAAGTGAGTATATCGCTTATCGTGTCCACGGTTTGCCTCTAAATTGGCGCGGCCGGGGCTCGTCGGCGGGTGCCGGGATCGGAGGTCGGACCGCGATGAAAATTACTTGGGTGCTCACCGCGGTATAATTGATGAGCGTGACCGTCATTCCCTGGGCGCTGGCGCAGGACACGGTCGGAGTTGATACACATGGGCTCACCAGCCTGCCTTCTTCGATCAGTTCAGGCTCCTATGGAACAGGTTTCTACGGCCCAGGCCTCACTGGCCCAGGCTCTTACGGGCCGCGTTCTTATGGCCCGGGTTCTTACGGTCCGGGAACTGGAGCCTCCACCGGTCCGCGGACCCCTTTTACTTACTTTACGCAGGGCGGTCCCGCCGCTGGCGGTGTCGCGGTGCCAAGCGCCCCATCTCAATAAAGCTCAGGTGCGCGCGACATAACAAAAAACAGCGAAATGCCCATGGTAGATCGACGGTCGTCAGCGCGTTCCCGCCCCTAGATGGGGCGGGCCAGGGTGGTGGTGATCTAGCCGAGGACGCCGGAGTGCCATCACTTGCTCGGCGGCAGGCGGGCTTTGTGTTCCCGCTTACCCGTCACTCCAGCGTTCACCCCCTCCCGATCCCTCCCCCATCGAGGGGGGGTTCACACAGGGGGAGAGGTCGCGTACGAGCGGAATGGGTTCTGTGCCGGGTTGGGTTCGAGCCGTCCGGCAGTACGATGTCGGTATCGCCTGTGACCGCCCGGTTGGCGTGGACAGCTTCAACTTTTCGGGGAAATCTCGCTGCTGATTTGCTGCAGATTAGCCGATCGGCCAAATATGAACAATCATTGGTTGCAGGATAGCGCGGTCAGGACCGAGGAACGGAGGATGCAGATCGATGCGGCGTTGGAGCGCATCAAAGAGGTGGTCGGGCCAAGAGGCTGGATCGCCGACACCGCCGACTGCGAACCCTATCTGGTCGAAGCGCGGCGCCTTTGGCGCGGCGCCACCCGGCTCGTTGTCCGTCCCGCTTCGACCGCAGAAGTCGCAGCGGTAGTGCGGATCTGCGCCGAAGCGAGACTGCCGATCGTGCCGCAAGGCGGCAATACCGGCCTTGTCGGCGGCAGCGTTCCGCCCGAGGACGGGCAGAATATCGTCCTCGCGCTCGGCCGCATGAACCGCATCCGCGCGATCGACCCGGTCAATTTCACGATGACCGCCGAGGCAGGCTGCATCCTCGCGCAGCTGCAACAGGCAGCGGCCGAGGTCGACCGTCTGTTCCCGTTGAGCCTCGGCGCCGAGGGCAGCTGCCAGATCGGCGGCAATCTGTCGACGAATGCGGGCGGGATCGCGGTGCTGCGTTACGGCAACACCCGCGAGCTGACCCTGGGCCTCGAAGTCGTCCTGCCGGACGGCCGGGTATGGGATGGCCTCAGGGGGCTGCGCAAGGACAATACCGGCTATGATCTGAAGCAGCTCTTCATCGGCGGCGAGGGCACCCTCGGCATCATCACCGCCGCAACCGTCAAACTCTTTCCGAGGCCGCGCGAGGTGGAGACCGCGTTCCTGGGGCTCACCAGAGTGGAAGAGGTCATGGACCTTTTCGCCCGCGCCCGCGCCGCCACCGCCGATCAGTTGACCGCGTTCGAGCTGATCCCCCGGGCTGCACTCGATCTGGCGCTGATCCATATCCCCGGAAGGGTCGATCCACTCACAGCACCGCATTCCTGGTACGTCCTGCTCGAGATGTCGTCGAGCCAAACCGACAGCGGCATTCGCGGACTTCTGGAGAGACTTCTCGAAGGGGCGCTTACCGACGATCTCATCGCCGACGGCGTCATTGCCGAAAGCGGCGCGCAGGCCAAGGAGCTGTGGCGCATCCGCGAGGCGATCGTCGAAGCGCAGGATAATCGGGGTCGATCAAGCACGACGTCTCGGTGCCGGTCAGCTGCGTCGCGGAGTTTATCCTCCGCGCCACCGCGGCGGTGACCGAGCGGCTGCCGGGAATCCGGCCGATGGCCTTCGGCCACGTCGGCGACGGCAACATTCACTTTAACTTGACCCGGCCGGACGGTGCCAAAACTTCCGCCTATCTCGCACGGTGGCAGGAGTTCAACGACATCGTTCACGGTATCGTGCGCGAGTTCAATGGCTCGATCAGCGCCGAACACGAGTCGGCCGCCTCAAGCGCGACGAGATCACCCATTACAAATCGCCAGTCGAAATCGAGCTGATGCACACGATCAAACGCGCCCTCGATCCCGACAACATCATGAACCCCGGGAAGGTGGTAAGCGTGTAGCACTGCCTCCGAGTATTTGGGGGAGTTTAAGCTAAGTGTAGTCCCGCCTAAAAGATCACGGGGTTTCCGCGTCCAGGGCACGCACCTGGATTTCTTCGATAAGTCCGCCGCGCAGCAGAAAGACCTTGTCTTGAGGTACCGGCAACGCGAGCGCCGCCTCGCGTGGCAGGCCCGCGTAGAGCCCGCGCAGCACGCGGCTGACGACGCCGTGAGTGACGGCGATGACGAACGGCGCGGCGGCCGCCTCACTCAGCCACTCAGCAACGCGAGCGGCAAAACTGTCGTAGGTCTCTCCGCCGGGCGCGCGGAAATTCCATTCATAGCGGCCGTCGCCGTCGAACGTTCCAGGAGAAAGCTGCTCGATGTCGCGGAAAGTGAGCCCATCCCAGGCGCCGGCCGAAATTTCCCGTAGCCGGTCGTCGATGACCAAGTCGGCTACGGCGGCGAGATGCGGGCGGATGATCTCCGCGGTCCGCATGGCGCGGCGCAGCGGGCTGGCGACAATCCGGGCGGATGCGGCTTCCGGCAATTTCCCGAGAAGCCGCCCTACGGCCTGCGCCTGAGCCTCGCCGCGTGAGGTCAACGGTGAGTCAAAGCGGCCCTGGATCCGCCGCTCCAGGTTCCATTCGGTTTCGCCGTGACGGACCAGCAGGATGCAACCGATCACGGCCGGCGGAGCCGGTAAAGGACGTGGGGTCGCAACGGGTGTCCCAGCGGCAGCCGCGGACTATCGAAATCATCCTCCGGCGCGCGGGTCATGCCCAGGCGCTCCATGACCGCACGCGAGCGCCGATTGGCGGGCACGGTGATCGCGACAATCTCTGAGAGACCGAGCTGCTCGAAACCGTAATCGAGCGCGGCACGGGCGGATTCGGTAGCGTATCCCCTGCCCCAATAGGGCCGCGCGGGCCGCCACGCCACCTCGACCGCCGGGGTGAAATGCGCGTCGTAGCCGACATGTTCGAGGCCGACAGCGCCGATGAAGCTCGCCTCGCCGGGGATCTCGACGACCCACTCGCCGAACCCGTATTCGTGCCAGTGCGCGCGTTTGCGGGCCGCCCAGTCCGGTCTCGGGACCAGATACTCCATCACAGCGGGATCGCCGGAAAGCTCGTCAGCAGCCGCGACGTCATCGTCGCGCCATTGGCGCAGCAGCAGCTGCGGGGTCCGAAGCGAAACGGCCACAGCTATTTCTTTTTGCCGAGGCCGCCGGGTTGTGACAGGAACATCTCCTGCAGCTGCTCGAAACCCTTGAGGGTCGCCGGCAGCAATGTCTTGAGCATCGCCTCGGGACCCATCGCTTTCAGCGTCGCACGCAGCCGCTCCTCCACTTCGGGCAGCAGCGCCTCCTGCAGCGGCTTCACATCCGGCAGCCCGAAGAAAGCGCGAGCTTCCTCCGGCGTGCAATCGACATCGATCTTGAACTTCATCGCAGTATTTCCTCCGGGCGGGGAATATTGACTGAAGCTGCGCGAGAACGCACCTGGTGTCGAAGATTTCGTGTAGTCTCTTGGCCATGGCCGTCGAGATCCCGTTCCGCCGCGAGTTTTCCTTCGAATATGGCCGGCTCGAACCGGTCGCGCCGATGATCCGCCGCATCGTCGCACGCAACCCGAGCCCGTTCACATTCCGGGGCACCGGAACCTATGTGGTCGGCGAGGGCACGGTCGCGGTGATCGATCCGGGCCCCGATCTTCCCGAGCATGTCGAGGCGCTCCTCGCTGGTCTCGTGGGCGAGAGAGTCACCCATATCCTGATCACCCACACGCATCGCGATCATTCGCCGGCGGCGCGACCGCTGCAGGCGGCGACCGGCGCACCGACCTACGGCTTCGGCCCACACGCGGGTGGCAATCGCAGTGACCCAGCGGTGGAGGAAGGCGGGGATTGGGATTTCGTTCCCGACGTTACGCTTGGCGATGGTGAAAGGATCGCGGGTGCAGGCTGGCTCTTCGAGGCCATCCACACACCAGGCCATACCTCGAACCATCTGTGTTTCGCGCTGCCCGACAACGGTGTGCTGTTCAGCGGCGATCATGTCATGGGATGGTCGACGAGCGTTATCGCTCCGCCTGATGGCGACATGGCTGCCTATATGGCCTCGCTCGACAAATTGCTCGGCCGCCCGGACCAAGTTTATTGGCCGACCCATGGGCCGGCGATCAGTGAGCCGCAGGAGCACGTCCGCGCCTTCATCGCCCACCGCCGGGAGCGCGAGGCCGGCATTCTCGACTGCTTGCGCACCGGCATGGGCCGCATCGATCCGGTTGTCGAGCGGCTCTATGTCGGGCTGCAACCGGCGTTGCGCCGCGCCGCCGGGCGCTCTGTGCAGGCGCATTTGATCGACCTTGTCGCCCGCGGCCTTGTTGAGAGCGACGGCCCGCCAAGCCTCGAAACGAATTACCGGATCTCCCGCCTGTAATGCGTATCGGCGTTGCCGCCGCTCTTGGCGGACTGGCCATCGCGGTCACGCTCGCGGGCTGCGCTCAACCGGTGGCGACGGATCGGCCCCAACTCGGCGCTCCGCCAGCGGGCGTCAATACGAAGCTCGGCGGTCCCGGTGCTGTCGGAGCGGGCAGCTTCCCGCGCTCGTTTTTGATGCCGGGGACCGATACCTCGATCCGCCTCGCCGGCTGATATCCTCAGCGCGAAGCTTTGGTCTTGGCTGAGCGCTAACGTCAGCCCCGAAATCCTTGCGCGACCAGGTAGGTCTCCACCGACCGGGTGCGGCTCGCCGGAGGCTTCGCGTGGCGGACCTCGGCGAAACCGCTCTTGAGCTCTGCGAGTAGCGTGCCCTGAGCGCCACCCTGAAATACCTTTGCGACAAAGGTGCCGCCGGGCTTCAGGATCTCGCAGGTGACCGCGAATGCCGCCTCGGCTAGCGCGACAATTCGCAGGTGATCGGTCGCAGCATGACCGGTCGTCGACGGCGCAATATCACTCAGCACGACATCGGCAAGACGGCTGAGCTCAGTCATGACCGTCACTGGGACAGAGGGGTCGTAAATGTCTGCTCGCAGGATCGCTGCGCCGACGATCGGCGCCGTTTCGCCAATATCGATCCCGACGACGCGGCCGCTGGCGCCGACGCGTTCTACGGCGACCTGCGTCCAGCCTCCCGGCGCACAGCCAAGGTCTACGACCCGCGCCCCAGTTCGCAGGAGCCGGTACCGATCGTCCAGCTCGATCAGCTTGAAGGCGGAACGCGACCGATAGCCGAGACGCCGGGCCTCGGCAACATAAGGATCGTTGAGTTGCCGCGACAGCCACGCAGTCGAGGACGGTTTGCGTCGGCCGGCGTTGCGAACTCGCACCGCCATGTCAGTCCCGCATCAGGTCGAACAGGATCCCTTCGCGCACGCCGCGATCGGCAACGCGCAGGCGCCCGACCGGCCAGGTCTTGCAGATCGCATCTAGGATCGCGCAGCCGCTCAGCACCAGATCGGCGCGCTCGCGGCCGACGCAAGGATTGGCGGCGCGCCCGGCGAGGTCGAGACCCGCCAGCCGGGTCGACACAGTCGAGATCTGCTCGAACGTCAACACACTGCCGTCGACCAGCGCACGGGTGTAGCGCGGCAACGCGAGGTGAATGCCGGCGAGGGTCGTTACCGTTCCCGAGCTCCCCAGCATCTGCACCCGGCCAGTCCTGACGTGGCGCAAAAGCTCGTGAGCTCGCTCGAACGGCGCCAGCGCCGCCATCGCTTCGGCAACCATGGCTCGGTAGGTCGCCGATGAAACCTCAGCGCCGCCAAAGCGATCGGTCAGGGTAACCACCCCGAACGGCAATGAAATCGAGCCGATGATATGCGGTCGCCTCCGGCGGTTTTGCGGGCCCATCAGCCGCAACCACACGATCTCGGTCGAGCCGCCACCAATATCGAAGACGATGGCGTATGGGATACGTGGATTGAGCAGCGGCGCGCACCCGGCGACGACGAGTCGGGCCTCCTCAGTGCTTGTGATTATTTCGATCTCGAGCCCAGTCTCCTCGCGCACCCGGGCGACGAACATCTCGCAATTGACCGCCTGGCGACAGGCTTCCGTGGCGACGTACCGTCCTTCGGCTATGTTGCGGGCGGCGATTTTGTCGGCACAGATCTTAAGTGCGTCCAGGGTTCGCGAAATCGCCTCCTCCGACAGAGCGCCGGTTGCCGTCATACCTTCACCGAGTCGGACAATCCGAGAAAAAGCATCGACGACGCGAAAGCTCGGGCCGGACGGCCGTGCCACCAGGAGGCGACAGTTGTTCGTGCCAAGATCAAGCGCCGCAAAAACCGGGCCGAAGCGGTGGGCGACCGGCCGTGGCAGCGCAGGTCGATACCCCGATAGACGGGAACGCTCCGCTCGCAGCCCCACCGCGCCAGATTGCAGCCTACCATGGCCCTGAGCGGGGGTGACCGAACCGCCTCCGCGCGATGCCAATGTGCCAACCGGCTTATCCACGGGGTGACCTGTCGTCATCGGAGCAAGCAGGGATCGTAGCGCAGTCGCCACCAAATCGAAACCCTGTCAAAATGGCGAGTGATTACACCTTTAGAATTATGTTGATTTTTCGCAATCCAGAACGCAATCCTACCCAATCCCGTCTGACTGTGATGCAGCGCACCCTCGGCGTGGGGGATCGTCTAACGGTAGGACAGCGGACTCTGACTCCGCCAGTGTTGGTTCGAATCCAGCTCCCCCAGCC
>Ga0306925_10003013_pt1 | contig 14732 bp, 14 predicted proteins | sample flu12Cox44000176_FD_203755 | JGI IMG/M metagenome (GOLD analysis project Ga0306925, IMG submission 203755) | Lab enrichment of tropical soil microbial communities from Luquillo Experimental Forest, Puerto Rico - flux8day.12C.oxic.44.000.176 (v2)... | ecosystem: Environmental > Terrestrial >... | reverse complement strand
ATGGGTGAACTGAGGTGCCAGCAAAGCCGCGCTGTTGAGGTCGGCTATGCGGAAGCCGAAGCCTTTGCCGTTCTCGCTCCACGCAGTGGCGTTCCTTGTGTCGTCACCGTCGAGTAGGAGGGTTGGTGCGACGGTTTGCAGATACGTCGCAAGGTGAATTGCGGTTGTGGTTTTACCTACGCCGCCCTTATAGCTGGCAACCGTGATTATCATGCAAGCCGCCTCCGCCCCTCTGTGTGTCCATCCGTATTGATATGCATGAATCTATCTGTGCGGATATACATACATATAAATACACAAATGTCAAAACCTAAATTCTTACGCCCAACGTGTGCAGCCGGAGATCACATATCAGCTCCTGATTTCCGTGGTGGAGACCATGACGGGCGTGGCTCTGCCCGACTACAAACCTTAAGGAAACGGAGATATTGCAGACGAATCGCGGACGTCGAGTCCAGGAAAAGGCGCGAGCGTTTGGACTCGACGAGGAACAAGCGAAAGCGCTGGCGCTCGAAGCCTATTTAGATGACCGGTGGCTTCATAGGAAATTTAAGAAATTCATCCTTGATAATGTCTCGGCCGAAGAAGTCGACAGTATGGACTCGGTTTTTCCGGGGTGGGACTTCTTCCGCCCAGCTCGTGAACAGTTCGAAAAAGTTTTGGGTAGCATTTATGATGCGCGCTCGGGCAATCTCCATCAGGGCGATCCGTTTCCCCCTGGGGTGGGTTTAGGCACAAGTACCACGGCTGTTCCGATGCACGTGCTTCTTAAAGGCCTTGGTCCGAAGGACGTTCCTCCCGTCGCGTGGTTTGAGCGAGTGGTAGTATCGGTTCGAAAGACTCAAGGGTGGGGCTGTGAAGTTGTGGGTAGTCTGTATGGCAGCAGAATAGTAAAACTCGCGCCCCGATTTTTGCCCTCGCTCTCGGCGACTATCTTACCGCTATGTAACTCAACTATATGCTTAACAATGGATAGCCCGAGTCCGAGGCCACCCCGACGTTGCCTGCTCGGGTTCGCTTGAGCGAAGCGTTCAAACACGCGCGGAAGAAATTCCGGAGCGATGCCATCTCCTCGGTCGGTGACTTGCACCTCGGCGCTCGATCCCATCCGACGCAAGGAGATTCTTACCTCTTGGCCCTGGGCGCTAAACTTGATTGCGTTTTCGAGCAGGTTGCAGACACATTCCCGAAGTCTCTCCGGATCGCCAATAATAGGGACGCCATCGGCTTTTATGTCCGACATCAGCGTGATCTGCTTGGCTTCCGCGACCGGGGTCATCAGTTCGACCGCTGAGCGGATTACAAATGCAAGATCTATCGATCGGCAGTCAAGCTGCAGCTGGCCGGTAACGAGCCTGGCGGAATCGACCACGTTATCAATCATGTCGCTGAGCGTCCGAACCGCGAGATCGATTCGGCGAAGCCTTTGCGCGGCAATTTGCGGATTGCTGAGGTCCTGGCGAAGCACGTACGTTGACATGGTTATCGACTGCAGCGGTGTGCGCAGCTCATGGGACATCAAGTGAAGGAATTGTTCCTTGGCTTCGCTTGCGCGCTCGGCGGCCTCCTTAGCGTTTTCGGCCTGTTCCTTGGCGAGGTTTAATTCACCAACTGTTCGCTCTAATGCCAATCGCATCAATCTCTGTCGGCCCACGATGAGGCAGATGCCCAAGCAGGTGAGCATATACAAGCTCAGCCCGAGCAGATCCGCAGTGGAGGAGAGGTTTAAGTGCAGAGAAAAAATTGCGGCCAGTCCACATGTCGCTGCGGTCACGACACTCGGGCCAAAGCCGAATAACCAGCCACTGAGGACGAGGGCGAGCGAAAAAATCATTAAGGGATAATGCGTGATCCCCAAATGCTGCAGCCACAGGTGCATACTGATTGCGCCGGTGGCGGTGAGCACGCCGCTGCCATAGCCTAGCAACCTCCGCCAAGTTGCGACCTGTTCGCCACCATGCCGTGGACCAAGAGAAAAAATGGATTGCAGCTCCATATCAGACCGCGCGACGGAGGAATCACAGGAAAAAATTACTGGAGAACATAGAGGCCAAGCGCATCGCACGCAGTGTTAATAGTGAAGAATATAGCCAATGTGGGATATTTTGTCTGGCATGTCTTTTGATTGAACTGCCTTAGTATTCGACACATTCTATCAGACTCTTTGGGCCTGAAATCAGCCCGCAATGGATAGGGCCAATCCGATACTGATAATCGAGGATGATCCGCTCGCCCTTGAGGCCTTCACTGACGTCCTCGAGATGGCTGGATATACCATCATTGGTGCATCTGACGGACGAGAAGGCCTGGAACGTGTCCATACTAGTGATCCTGCACCCTTCCTGATCCTTCTCGACTTGGGATTGCCTGTCATCGACGGATGGGAATTCCTACGAAGGCAGAAGAACGACACGAAAATTGCCCACATCCCCGTAATCATTGTAACGGCGACTCCTTCGTCCCGAGTTCCAGGAGCAGACGCGGTCCTGAAAAAGCCCGTCAATGTGGACCAGCTGATTAATTTGCTGGCCCAATATCGGTGAGAATTCAATTCCCTCCTCTGTTGAATTCTTAAATGCTCATCCTCCACATCGCGGTGCCGTCCGTAGCTGACGCCCCATCTTGGAGCGTTCCGAGCTGAGTTCTTGATGAAATTTATGTAGTTGCCTGAAGTCACAGCTGGCTATTCACGGTCGCCTGAATACAGGCGATTGCGCAGCCGAATCATATATTATCGGCTTGTTATTGAAGTGGTTCTTGAGTCAATGCCGCACGCGCCTCTTTAATCATGCGGTAGAGCACTAAAGAATCAGAAGCTGGCCCAGAGATTGAATAATGCGGCTTGGAGAGCCCGTAACGTAAAAACAGGCTGGATATACGGCGAGGCACCAGTCATCGGCTGCAGCGGTCGACGTCCGCATCGGGCGGGGTTTTAACTGTGGTAATTTTTACACGCGTCACTCCCTGTCACTGATTCCGATTTTCTGTGCGGCGCGGAGCGAAAGATCAAAGCTGCGGTCGCATGCAAACGGACCGCAATCGTTGATGCGTACTCTTACCGAGCGTCCGTTCTTTGGATTTTCGACTTTAACGACCGAGCCCAGGGGCAAAGTGATGGACCCTGCGGTAAGTCGACGGGGATCGAAAGGTTCACCACTGGTGGTCGGCCGACCGGCAAATTCGCTTCCGTACCAGGACGCTGTCACTTCGTGGACCGTGGGCTTCGGGGGTTGGTGTTTACCAACGTCGCCAAGCTCTATGGGCTTGAGGAAGCCTGAGCGCGGTTGCCACCCGCAGCGTGCGTTCTTTTAACCCCTACGAGGCAAGCGAGTGTATAAGGTGACTATGATGTTGGTCATCGCTTGAGTTTTTGTTGAGGGGTGGGGACATCGCTTCATTAAGCGAGCAAGATTCATTGCCTGATTCCGGCATATTTGCACCGGGCCAGCGAGGGTTGACCATCGGCTTGGTGCTGGTGTTGGTCGTTGGGGCTTTTGAAGGACTGGCGGTCACCACGATAATGCCGGTAACGGTGCGGGCACTGCATGGGCTCGCTCTGTACGCCTGGAGCTTCAGTGGTTTTATGCTCGGCAGCCTGGTTGGTACGGTCGCGGCCGGTGATTACACAGCTCGGCGTGGTGCAGTGTTCGCCTTCAGCGCGGCTCTCGCGATCTTCGCCGCCGGTCTGCTCACCTGCGGTATCGCCGCCAGTATGCTGATATTTATCGGCGGGCGTATCCTTGAGGGGCTGGGGATGGGAGCCGTTCGTGCGCTGACTTGGTTCGCGATAAACCAGGCTTACTCGCCGCACGATCATGTCCGCATGGGTGCGGCGCTCTCCAGCGCCTACATCCTGCCAACCTTGATTGGGCCGACTGCAGCCGGGATTATCGCTGACCTGTATGGGTGGCGCGCAGTGTTTCTTTTCCTCTTGCCGCTCGTACCGGTGGCCCTACTGCTGATTGTGCGCGCTCTCGCCCGCTTTGACTCTCCGCCGATTGGGTCGCGTGCAGTACCGCGCAAAGCCGGGACTGCAATGCTAATAGCTGCGGGTTTGGCTCTGGCTCTGGTGGCACTGGATATGAACTCGATTCCGCTGATGGTGGGTTTCGGGCTTCTGGGCGGTACAAGCGCTTTTGTCGCGGCGCGCCGGGTGCTTCCCCGTGCGACGCTGACGTTCGGTCATGGGCTGCCGGCCATTCTCGCGATGCGCGGTGTCCTGACCTATGGCTACTTCGGTGCGCTCGCTTTCTTCCCGATGGCGCTGGAACTGGTGCGCGGACTCAATCCGACCCTGGCCGGGGTTGGAGTGTCTGCCGGTTCGATCGGTTGGACGAGTGGATCGTGGACGGCCGTGGCCCTCGATCGTCGCTTCGGCCTTACCGCACGCCCCCAGATTGTTCGAGCAGGTCTGGCGCTGGTAATTGTGGGCACCGCCGGCACAATTGGAACGTTAATTCATGGTTTTCCAGTCGGAATCGCGATCGCTTGCTGGGGCGTCGCCGGGCTTGGGATGGGAATCGCCTACAATACCAATTCGGTACTCGCCATTCAGGCGCAGAGCGAGCACAGTGCGGCGACGGTTACCTCTTTGATGCAATTGACGGATTCGCTGGGGCAGGTGTTGGGAACCGGGATGGGTGGAGTGGTGCTGGCGCTCGCCACCTGGACCAGGCTAGGCACCCCGGCAGGTATCGGGATTACTTTCGGTCTCACTATCGTAGTCTGTTTTATCGGAGTGATTTTGGCCCCGCGAATGTCAGCTCCGGCCGTGGAAATGGCTCAGCCCCTTATCGCAACCGCGGATATCTAGTTGGACCCGCGGGCGCATTTGAACAGAAAGTTACGGTTTCGATCTTGAAGCTGATTGGAGAAACAGAGGGTTCTGCACGATTGCTCTGTAAAATCAGGGTTAACCACGCAATGATGTTCAGAAACTCACAGCGCCCCGCTTTTCCTGACATTGATTTTTAGACGGGTTTTCTGACGTGTTTTGCTGGCTGCTCCCTCCCTTTTTGTCCCTGTAAAGAAAACGGACGTTTTTCTGATAGCAACGGATAAGCTTCCGAAAATAAAGGAGAAACCCGCATAGAGTCGCAAATCATTCTGTGAATTGTTATCCCCTCGAATTCAGAACCGTAACTTTTTGCGCACATGAGCCCGCTGGTCCTATTTCCATTTACAAACCCGAAGCCATCGAGCTGAACGGATAACGCCGAATTTGTGCACGTCAGCGACAAACACCGTACTATCCTTCGATGATTGACGTGCTGCTGCTGTGGCGTACTCGTCGTTTTCTGACCCGGCTGCTTTTTAGCATCCTGCTCCTTGCAGGGTGCGCTTTGAGTTCAAGTGGTGGGGTCGCAGGTGGGGTTGAGACTCCGGAGTCACAGGTAATCACACCAGTGATTTTGTCAATCCGGAACGCGCCGGTGCCGTTCACCGGCTCGGATAGCCGGACGCATCTCGTTTACGAATTGTGGATGCTGAATTTCAGCAGCCACGATGCCACCGTGGAACGGGTCGAGATGGTGGCCGATGGCAACGTGCTCGAAACGCTCGATGCCAATGATGTGGCGGGCAGGCTGCAACCGGCCGGTCGGCGCCAGCCCACTGGCGTGATAGCCGCGGGGAGCCAATCCCTGCTTTTCGTTCATGTGATACTCGCCAATGGCGCAACCCCTCCCAAAAACCTTAGCCACCAAGTAGTGGTCAACGCACGAGGCCGCGAATTCAGCGAAACCGGGGGTGCCACGACCGTGAATACTCGGCCCGTTGCAGTCATCGGCCCGCCTCTGCGCGGCGGTAACTATGTCTCAGCCGATTCGTGCTGCGACGCTACGCGCCACACACGCGCCGCGCTGCCGGTCAACGGCCGCGTCTGGCTGGCTCAGCGTTATGCCGTCGATTGGGAACAACTCGATGCCACGAACCGCATCTATGTCGGCCCGCGCGACGACGTCAGCAGTTACAAAATCTACGGCGCGCCGGTACTGGCGGTCGCGAACGGGACGGTGGTGACCGCGACAGACGGGCTTCCCGACCAAACACCCGGCAAGTTCCCCGAAAATCTCCCTATCGAGCAGGCCGATGGCAACGCGGTGATTGAGGACCTCGGCGGCGGCAATTACGCCCTATACGCGCATATGAAGCCGGACAGTGTCGCAGTCCACGAGGGCCAAACGGTGACGCGCGGGCAGGTTATTGGCCTAGTCGGCAATTCGGGGAACACGATCGCTCCCCATTTGCACTTCCAGTTGATGAACGGGCCATTGTCGCTCGCGAGCAATGGCCTGCCATACGAGACTGATGCTTATGGATCAGCTCATCATTTCATTTTCCCAGTAGCAGTCCGAGCGTGAAATCGCGGCTAGGCCGTGGGGTGATTTCGATACTGTGAAGCGCCGCATTGTCAAAATCATGGGGTTTCGAGCCTGCGGCACCGCTGTGTTGTGCAGGCTCAAGAGGAACGCCAAAAAGCGGATGAGACCCTGAACGCCGGCGGCGGAAATCCTGGTCGGAACGTCATTGGAGCCCGGATTGTCAAAAGGCGAGAACTCGTAGACGCATGCTGAAACTGTGGAGAACAATCTGCCTCGTCTGTGTCGTATGTGCGACGGCGGCAACTAATGCGCCAGCAGAAAGCATCAAAACCCTGGCGAACTTCGATGGCATCAACGGAGAAACCACCTCTGGGACATTTGTTCAGGGCTTGAACGGCAATTTCTACGAGACGACTTCCGGACACCACCAACTTGGCTCCGCTCGCACAACGCCACCCTTGAGTCACGAAGATTTTGTCAACGCCTTTCAAACAGTGGATAACGTAGGAGCATGATGAATCTCACTGGTATTGTGGCGACTGTAAAGGCATCCCGCCCTGTGCTTGTCGTCTCCTCTCATCCCGCCGGCGAAAACCTCCCACCATACCGCCCATGGCTGCCCCCGCCGCGGCGCCTTTACCAGCGTCGCCGGTGATAGCTCCACCCACTGCCCCTAGTGCCGCACCACGGCCGGCGCCTCTCAAGATATGACGCTGGGACGGTTGGTACATATTTGGCGCGGAATAGGCAGGCGTGGTCGGATAGCTTTGTGTCGGATAGCTTTGTGCCAGTGCCGTTGCTGCGAGGAGTGAACCCGCGATCAGTATGACCAAGGACGGAAACCCGAGGACCGTTCGTTCCATCCGAAAACCTTCAGAACGTTGATGTTGCATATTTGCGTCTTCAATTCCTGTAACCGTTGTGGAATGGCTCAGCCCAATAATCCATACTCTTATCGCACTCCAAACGGCGGGCCAGCGGTTTCGTCGCGCCGGGCCAAAAGCGCGATCATCTTTTGACCGTGCCGCATTTCACCCGGCGCCTACTCCCCACCCTGGTTTAGGTGGCCAGTTCGTCCAGCAGCGCCTTGGCCTCCTTAAGGTCGGCGGTGTCGAAGCCCTCGGTGAACCAGTTGTAGATTTCTGTTAGCAGAGTGCGCCCCTCATCTCGACGATCGGTGTCGCGCAGCAGACGGGCGAGGCTAACCGTTGTGCGCAGCTCCCACCATTTGGCCTCCTGCGCACGAGCGATTGCGAGCGCTTCGCGAAAGCATTTCTCGGCTTCCGCCGTCACTGAACGGTCGCCCATGAGCAGCACTTCGCCCTTAAGCCGCAACATCTCCGAGTGTTCCGCGTTGTCGCCGCTCCGTCCGATATTCGCCAGGGTCTCGTTCAATATTGTAAGCGCTTTGTCGATCCGGCCAGTCCTGGCGATCGCTTCGGCGCGAACCGTGTTCAAATACTGCAGGCGTGGAACTCCACCGAGTCGCTGGAAGCTTGCGATTCCCACCTCCATTTCGGCGAGCCCCTCGCTAACCTGCCCCAACTCGAAGAGCGCCCAACCATGGATGAATCGGCCCCACGGAAGCCACTCGGCAAATCCGTGTTCCTCAGACAACGCGATTGCTTCCTCGCAATGCGCGCGGGCGATGTCAGGCTGGCGCCGCTCAAGCGACAGTTGAGCGCCTCCTATTGCCAGCGCGTAGCCGAGGCTGAATAAATGTCGGGACTCGCGAGCCTGTCTCAGGCCCTCCTCGGCTACTTTTGCGGCCTCACTAACTCGACCGATGGGCAGCAGAGCCAGGGAGAGTTGGGCCGGGAGCACGCTAGCGTATAAGACGCCAAATTGTGGCGAAACGCTGCAATTCGTTCTGTGCGCCTGACGCAAGGCCTCTTCGAAGTGTGAAGCAGCCTCTTGGAAGCTCCCGCAGCGCCAGGTTAACATTGCCGCGTTGTAACGTAAGTCCACCAGCAACCCGTCGTCTTGCGAGGCGCCGCCGAGTGCGAGACATCGTCTTGCCAGCTCGAGCCCACGGGCCGACTCGCCTTGCGTAAAGTAGAGTGAGCTGAGGGTACTGAGCGCGCGCAGGAACTGGTCCCCTTCTCCGATACTCTCACCCAGCTCACACATGCGCCTGACTGCCTGCTCACGTTGCTTGGACGAACTGCCGTACAAAACAAAGGCGACCGTGCTTTCGATGGTGCGGAGTCCCAGCTCGGTGCGGCTACGCTCGACACTCTCCGGCTTACCGAGGAGCTTCAAAGCATCGTTTATCAGGCTCATTGCTTGCGCGTAAGCGGCGCGGCGGACGGCCTGCTCGGCCGCCAATTGCGCATACTGTATTGCCTTGGCTGCGTCGTTCCCGCGGAGGTAGTGGTAGGCCAGCTCGTTGTAGTGGTCTTCGAGCTGATGCGCATAGAGATCTTCGATCCCGCTCGCCGCCCGGTCATGGAGCGCGCGACGCCGCTCGGCGAGTAGCGAATTGTAGGCGACCTCCTGGGTCAGCGCGTGCTTGAAGGTATACTCGACCCAGGCTGCGGCGGGCGCTTCATAAATGAACTCGCCCGCTTGCAACGTTGCCAGCATCTGCTCCAGTTCGCCTTCGGGCTGCGTGGTGACCTGCCGAATGAGGGCCAGCGGCGATTCTCGGCCCATGACGGCGAGGGTCTGGACTAACTCCTTGTGTTCACGAGGCAGCCGGTCGATGCGGGAGGCCAGAAGGCCTTGCACCGTCGGCGGCAGCCGCAACTGCGAGAGTGAACGCGCGACCTTAACCGCGCCATTGCGCACCAGCGCGCCCTGGTCGAACAGCGCCTGCACCATCTCCTCGATAAAGAAGGGGTTGCCCTCGGTGCGCTCGGTAATCAGGCGCTTGAGCGGATTGAGTTCAACGCCATCGCCCAACAACGTCGACAGCATCTCGGCTGCGCTTTGCCGACCGAGTGGGTCCAGCCGCAACTGGGAGTAATAGCCCTTGTTGCCCCACTCGTGGCGATACTCCGGACGGTAGTTCACAGCCATCAGCACACGCGCATTGGCGATGCCGTCGGCCAGCAGGTCGAGCAAGGCCTGGGTCTCGCCGTCGATCCAGTGCAGGTCCTCGAAGATGATGACCATTGGCTGCTTGAGGCCCTCGCGCAGCACGATTCGCTTGAGCGCTTCCACTGTGCGCCTGCGCTTTACCTGCGGATCCATCTGGGCGAGGGGGTCGGGACTCTCTGCAATAGTGAGCAAGGCGAACAGGTAAGGCTGCGTATCCGCAAGTGCCCGGTCCAGCGCAGCCAGTGCGGCTCGGAGCTTGTCGCGCCGGGTTGCCGGATCATCGGCCTCCTGAATGCCAAAATAGTCGTGCAACAACGCGAGCACCGGCAGCCAAGCAGAGGCCTTGCCGTGCGAGACTGAGTAGGCCTCCAGCACTTTACAATCGGCCGGCAGGGTCGCCTTGAACTCGTAGAATAGCCGCGATTTGCCCGTACCTGCCTCGGCCACTACGGCAATCATCTGCCCGTGCCCACCGCGTGCCAGTTCGAGCGCGTGCGCCATCTGTTTAAGCTCGCCCTCGCGCCCGACGAACTTGGTCAGTCCGCGCCGCACCGCGAGGCCAAAGTGACCGTGGAGCGGTCCAGCGCCGATCACCTCATAAACATCGATCGGCTCGGCAACTCCTTTAACTTCAGTGGGACCTGATTCGCGAAGCTCGAAATAACCCTCAACTAGGTGCCGCGTATCTGCGCTGATTATGATTCCACCCGCCGGCGCGGCCGATTGCATCCGGGCAGCGAGGTTAGCCGCGTGTCCGACCGGCGCGTACTCGGTGTGGCCGCCGGTATGGACTAGGCGCAGCACCACTTCGCCGGTGTTGATGCCGATGCGGATCTCGACTGCTGGCCGGGCTGGTCCACATCACGGCGACGGAGCGCGTCGCGCATCGCGATGGCGGCGTGGACCGCCCGCTGGGGATGGTCCTCGTGCGCCACTGGGGCGCCGAACAGCGCGAAAATGCCATCCCCGGCTGACTGCACGACGTAACCATCGTAGCGATGCACCGCGTCCATCATGAGCTGTAGCACCGGGTCGATGACTGCGCGCGCCTCCTCAGGGTCAAGCTCGCGTATCAATTCGGTCGATCCCTTGATGTCGGCGAACAGCGCGGTCACCGTCTTGCGCTCTCCCTCTGTCGTGTCAGGCACTACCCCGTCAGTGTGGACTTGAATGGTTGCCGCGCCCTCAGGTGGCGTGACGATTCGTGGTGGAGATCCAGGCAAAGCTGCGCCGCATGAGTCGCAAAACCGTGCTCCGGCACGTACCAGTATAGCGCACGAGGGGCATTGCACCGGCAATTGTGCACCACAGCCATCGCAGAACCTCGCAGCTTCTCGATTGTCAGCGCCACATTTCGAACAGCGCATATTGCCCCATTCTGGTCGCGATAGTTTTGGTCCGGTACAGTTGTGCTGTCTTTTAGGTCGTGTCGAAGCCTTATCATGCATCGGATAACACACCTAACGATTGAGCAAGGCGTATTCGCGGCGAGATCGATTGCGGCCGGTCTGCAGGCGGTAATGGCGCCGCTACCACCGCCGCCGCGGGGCATCGCCGGCGGGGGAGTCGCGCGGGCTCGGCATGCCTGGCGCTATGACGACGGGACGTTCATGTCGTACGAGAACGAGGAACAAATCCGCCTCGAACAGCACGAGCGGATGGCGCGTGGCGGGCGAGCTCGTGCAAGCGTGGCTAAGCGGGCTCCGGATGGGACTTTTGTTGCTTGAGCGCCTTTTGTTCTTTGAGCGCTTGCTTGAGTACCTTCCAGTTGACACTGCCGTGGCAGGCAGTGCGCAACGCGTAGGCGAGCTCCTCCGCGTCGGTGACATCGCAAATCGGCGGCTCATCATCGCGACCTCGGACCCGAATCCAGTAGGTGCGGCCCTCATAGTGCGCCAGGGTAAAGCCACAGGCGCAACGCTCATATTCAGTGGGCCCGAGCGCGCCGATCGGCGCGGGGTGATGTTGGACCACACGCGCCAGGATTTCCTGCCGGTGTTGCAGCATATCGCGCTCTGGTTGCGGCTCGGGCAGAATCGTTGCCGGCTTTTCTATATTCGCGGAAGTGGCCGAAGCCATTGGCCGCGTAGGTAAATCTGGATTCTTGGTAGTTGGAGATGGGGCAGGGCTCGACGATGGGGAATTCGTATGGGGAATGTTCGTGCGCTTTTTCATAAGTCGCCTCCCATTCGGCGGGGTTATTCCCGGACATCTATTATTATTATAGGTGCGCACTTCGCATAAGGACCAAATCGTTAACTTACGATTTGGCTTAGATTAGCTGGTTGTAGACTAACTAAGACCTGCTTGACGATTTTCGATTGTTAGGCGAATTTGGAGCTTTACCTCAGGATCCGCTGGTTTGGGCTCCGATCGCGCGATTGCAGCCAATTGCGTGTTATGGAAACCACGCTCGGGTCTAATGTCCAACCGAAGGCCCGGCAGCAAGCCTTAGCAGTTGTGCCAGCAGAAATTAGCAGTTGGTGCTAAGAGAAATTAGCGTCAAAGCTCTGCTATGCCGCAAATCATGGAGTTTTTCCATGGCAGCGCTCTTGCACCCCCCGCGTCATTGACCCCAACACGTCAGAGAGCAAGGGAGAGACCATCATGAAGCAGCACAAACCGATCGGCGTACGCGGCCTGCGGGAAAAGAGCGGAGTTAAGGCCGACGGACTTGGCTCAGGCAGTGGTGGCATCGCAGAGAATCACAATGAGACGCTGGTGCGTGACCTGCCCAAGGTACGCGGTATACAGGTCAAGAGTGGAGTTAAGGCCGGACTCAATGTCGTTAACTTTCCATTCGGACTGGAGCGGTAGGGCCTCACTCAGTTTGGCTTTATCACTTGCTACTCCCGATGCCCATCAATCGCATCAGACGTTACATCCGCTTGCGATTAACCGTGTGGCCCTGGGTCTGGAGCCAGGCTGTCATCCGCCGCGAGCCATAAAATGGCGAGCGTAAATACTGATGGTCAATGAGCGCCATCAATTGGAGTTCGTAGACGCTGACTTCCACCGGGTGATAGTAGAGCGCTGCTCGATTCGGTTCCAACTGGTGGCTCAAAACAAGCAAGTATCGGAGAGCAGTGGAGGCGCGGCCTATGTGTAACGCCTGCAATGGTGGTCTCGCTGTCTTCTCCCGCGCAAGGTCCGGGGACGCCATAGCGACCACCGAAACGAGAAGCCCCGCGCATGTTTAGCGCGGGACCGAGGCGGTTAAACCCACCGAGCCGGTGCACCTTTTAAACGGGTTCCGGTGCGCTCGCTAATTTGCAACTGAAATATGAAACATCAAAACGCCTGATTTTATTGGCTTTTCTGAACGTTGCAAGACTTACCGATGCCGTTGAAAAACTCAGACAAACCAAACATCGGTGACGACTAAGTATTCTTAGGCTTTTAAGGGCGCCCTTTGGACCGGCGGTCTCGGTGGTCGGAAGCCCTTTTTCAACAGTATCTACCGTTTGTGAAACATAGCACGGCGGAGCGAAGCAGTTCAGTTTGTTTTATTTGGGTGTAACGACTACAGCCGCGCCTAAAGGAGGCTCCGTGCCTTGGTGTTGGGCCGTAAGCCGCACACGGCAATCAGCGTACTGCGAGGTGCCGAACTGCAAGCCGTATGACTGGCACAGCTTATCATCCGCATCAGCGAATTTGTTGGGGTCGTCATAACCGGCGGTGTCGGGCAAGCAGTCGGAGTGATGAATGCCGAGGGCGCAATCTATTGGGTGGTTGGCGCAACCAATTAAAGCGACACAGACGCTGATGACCAAAATCCTAGAAATAAAACCAGTCACCACAACCCCCAAAGACCAAGGGCGAGATGATAAGCCGGATGCGGCGAGGCAGGGAAGAGGCTAAATCGACCCTTTGTGCGACGGGGGAGTGCAGGGGGATAATACTTCCTTATATGGCTTCGAAAGGTGAACCATTTTCTAGAACTATTTCCGCATGTATCGAGAATGGAAGGAACCTTCTCGAAGACGCAAAAAGCCTATTTGATTGGGGTGACTACTCGGGCCGCTTCTCGACGGCCTTTGCACTCGCGGTCCTTGCTCAAGAGGAGTTTGCGAAGGCGTTTTTGCTGAAGCTTGTGGCGGATGACGCGCTACCGTGGCTCCCGGCGGTTCGGCGGTCAATTGCTAGACATGAGTGCAAACATCTTCTCGGGATTGTAATGGAATGGCTCCCACTTTTTGACGGAGACAGCTTCAGAGAGCGGGAGAAACGACGCAACGAATGGTGGGCATGGTTGAAACGCTTCAGAGAACGGAAGTTTCGTCCGGATGCAGATGACCCGGAGCCGCAGATTTACAACGAAGTTTCTTTTCCCGCCGACGTTGCTACAGCCCTAAATATTTACCGCCATGAAGAGATAGAGAGACTCGGGGATGGCGAACCTTGGAAGGATACAGATTGGGCTACCGGAAAGGCCCGCAAGATTGCAGACGGTTTGCTGGACCGCAAGAAGCAATCGGCGTTGTACGTTACTGTTACTAAAACCGGCGAGATTGGGTTACATCCAGGGCTTATCACTCGCGAGGAGGCATCTGAAGCAATCAAGCGGGCGGAATATTACAACGAGGGCCAATACAATTGTTCTGACGAATATAACGCTTAGGGACGTTCTCGTCCTTATTTTTGCGAACTTGAAAGATACCTCAGAAGATACTCGATATGTCCTTAAAGGCTAAAATATCTCGACAAAATGTGCTCTTCTGTCGAGTTTCGGGGGAAAATTCGACATTTCGTATCAAACTGTCGAGAGTTGCAGCGTTTAAACGATGATGCAAATTCTACCCTTGTGCATCGTCGGAAATAACGATGCGGCTGGGCGGCTCCATGGAGATGAATTTCGGTCGTCGATAGCCATTCGGCGGCTAGTCGGGACCTAGTTCTTTCAGCGTTTTGATGAAGACAGTGAGTCGAGCCCGCGTCCGCAACGAGAGCACCCCTTCGAAGTAGGGAGTATTGCCTTTGACAAACCCAGTACTAAATGACGTGGAACGTCTTGGCGACGATAAGCGCGCCTAGGATCAATCCGACGCCCATAAAGCCGTAGGCCATACGAATTATGTCGTGGACTGGGGCGGATGCCGGTCTAGCAGGCTGTTGAAAAACCTCGAGCGGATTTTGGGGCGGGGTAACAATCAAAATCTGTCATCCTGGCCAAGCAGAGCTACGGCCGGGATGACAGGGGTTTAGTGCGATGGTTTGTACGGAATAACCCTCGGCACCTATCGCGGCACGTTCTTGCAGTAGGTGCGGTACTCCTCGCCGAATTGCTGCCGCAGCGTGGGCTCTTCATAGATCACCACGACTGCAAACGTGAAGAGCCAAAAGAGCACGCCCCACGCCGCCACCCGT
>Ga0306925_10003012_pt1 | contig 14734 bp, 10 predicted proteins | sample flu12Cox44000176_FD_203755 | JGI IMG/M metagenome (GOLD analysis project Ga0306925, IMG submission 203755) | Lab enrichment of tropical soil microbial communities from Luquillo Experimental Forest, Puerto Rico - flux8day.12C.oxic.44.000.176 (v2)... | ecosystem: Environmental > Terrestrial >... | reverse complement strand
CTTCCGGCGCGAGCGCGACGACCTCGGTGGCCTCCGCCTGCCTGAGCTCGTCGCGCTGAGCCAGGTAAGGAACCGCGGTGATGACGGGCAGCTGCGGATAGAATTTGCTGAGGTGATCGATCATGCGCCGGACCGACGGGTCCGCGCCGTTGGTTGCGATCAGCAACCGAGGCCGGGCGATCGCAATCTCATGCAGGATCGCGGGATCGGCGACGTCGCCATAGCGGACGCTGTGCCCCAGCTTTCTGCCTTTCGCAAGCCAATCCGGATCGACGTCGAAAGCCGTGTACGGGACATGGGCGCGCTCGAGCATGCCGCAGATCGTTCGACCCACGTAACGATACCCGGCGACGACAACCGATCCGGCCGCGGGCGGTTCCTGTTGCGCGCCTGGCGGCCGCGCATATTTCAGGCGTTCGCTCAGTTTGTATCCCAGATTGATCAGCAGCGGCGACACGATGAAGGACAACGAGATGACGCTGAGACCAAGCGTGTAGTCTCTTGGCCTCAGCAGCCCGTTGGCGTTCGCGCTCGCCAGGATGACGTAGCCGATCTCGTCGAAGGGCATGCTCAGCAGGCCGGTCAGAAGAGCCGCGCGAAACCCGAGCCCGAAAGCTCGCGCGAGAAAGAAGAGCACGAGAGCCTTGATCGCCAGGAGTGCCGGAAGGTAAAGGATCAACCCCGTCTTCACCTCTGCCAATTCCCTCAGATCGATCGCCATCCCGATGGCGATGAAGAAGATGGCGAGGAGCAATTGTTTGGCGGGAGTAACGGCTGCCTTCACCTGCTCGGCGTATACGCTAGTCGAAAGGAGCACGCCGATCATGAACGCCCCCAACGCCATCGAAATGCCGACCGCTTCCATCCACCAGCCGGCGAAGAAAACGCCGGCAAGGACGATCGGCACGAACCCTCTGGGGCCCAGGCCGCGCGCGGTGAGAGCGAGCACGCGTGGCAGGACCAAGCGGCCCAGGGCAAAGACTCCCACGAGTGCGGCAAGGACTTCGAGCGTCTTCTTGAGGTCCGGCGAGCCCCCGCTCGCAGCCGAGCCCGGGGCGAGAAAAGGAATCAAGGCAAGGACGGGAACGACCAGCAAACCTTGCAGGATGTCGACCGCAACGACGGCTCGACCATGCGCCGTGGTGCCTTCACCGCGCTCCTGCAGCATTGGCAGTGGAATCGCGCTCGAGCTCATCGCCAATCCGAGGCTGACGACCAGCGCGGATTCCCACTGCACGCGCGCGATGCCGTAGCTGACGGCAATGAACGCCAGGAGCGCGGCTGTGGTCAGCGCGTATTGCGCCGAGCCTAGGCCGAACACCAGACGGCGCATGAACCATACCTGCGTCGGCTGGAGATCGAGCCCGACGGCAAACATCAGCAGCGTGACGCCGATCTCGCCGATCGCCTGCATCTCGTCGACGTGACCGGTGAGCAGCGGCATCGGCGAGTGCGGGCCGAGCGCCATCCCGACGACCAGCAGCGCGACGATCGACCCGAGCTGAAGCTTCTTCGCCACGCCGACGGCGATCGCGGTGGTAAACATCATCACCGCGACCGCAAACATCAAGTGGCTAATGTCCATGGCTGCGCGCAACGCGCGGTCCGCATGCCCTCAAGGAAGCGGCCAGCCATGCGACGCCGCCGTACAGGAGCGCGAGCACCGTCAGGTTGAGCACCTGCGAACGAACCTCCATCCAGGTTGCGCCCATCTGGTTGAGCATGATAAAGCCTTGAATCCCGGGCGTGCTCGGCAAAAGGTGCGAAAACCAGACGAGCGGCTGCCAGATCGACTCGACGGGAAACGCGAAGCCGGAGAGGAACAAGAGCGGGATCGAGATGCCGGCGATGACCTGCAGAGCGCGCTCGCGCACGCCCATCCAGCAGCCCACCGCGATCCCCAGTCCTGCGACCGCCAGCGCGTAGAGAGCGCCGAACACGATCGCTCCAGACAAATTCGCCGCGCGCGGGAGATCGTGAAACCAGAACACGAAGCCGATCCAGAACATGACCGCCGCAAACACCAGCAGCCAGAATCCGCCCAGCGCGCCGGCGAAGGCGGCGAACGACAGCCTCCCGTCCGTGGCGATCGCCCAGCGTCCGCCCTCCACCCAGGTGCCGATCACGATGCAAATGGTGATGAGCAGTAGCTGATGCACGATCAGGCCCATCGATGCGGGCACGACGTAGCTCGCGTATCCCTGAACGGTGTTGAACAAAGGCTGCTTCACCGCGATCGGGTCGGCGCGCGCGAGGCGCATGACCGCAGCGGGCGGCACGTTCGACTGCAGCAGCTTGGCGGCAAGCGCGGGCGCTGTGGTTTCGGCGACGACTTCCGCCGTAGTTTGCAGGACGGCGCCATCGACGACGATGTAACCGCCGTTGCCCATGACGGTGATGCCGGTTGGCGTGCCGTGGAGCACGTCGCGGTAGAAGTCCCTCGGCACGACGACGATGCCGCCGATTTCTCCGCGTTGCAGTCGAGGCGTGGCTTCCTCGACGCTGGCGGTGACGCCTTCGACGCGAACGGCTTCCGTCGCATCGAGGTCGCGGCGGAGCTGGCGCGACATCGGACTCGAGTCGTAGTCGGCAACGACGACGGGGACGGCGTTCACGGTTTCCGGCTTGTAGGGCAGCGGATAGAACACGAAATAGAGCAGAATGCCCCCGACCGCGGGAACCACCGCCCCCTTGTCGAAGAAGACCGAACGCAGTGTCCACAGAAACGACCGCCACGCGTTCATCGCTCGCCCCATTCCGAAGGATCGCGGCATCGCTTCGCAAGCAGCGGAATCGCAAGAGCCAGCGGAACGGCGATGTAGATCCCGAGCAGCACGGCGAAAGGCGTCGCCGACACCGAGAGTGGCGCACCGATGTTCCACTGCTGCTGCTGGATCTCGTAGAAGTAGTGGAACGGGACGATCGCGCTCCACACCTTGGCCGTCGTGGTCATCGAGTACAGCGGATACGTAAAGCCCGTGAACGAGATCCCGGTGACGTTGGCGACGGCAACCAGCGCCAGCACCGTGCGCAGCCCTCCGGTAAGTCCGACGAGAAGCGCGGGGATGGCGCAGCAGGCGCCGATCAGCGTAAGCAAGCCCAGCCACCATACCAGCACGCTTCCATTCGCCGTCCACCCACGGTATCCCGCGAGCCAGGCGACAATGCCGACCGCCAGCGCCCCGAAACAGAGCAGCAGCGGCAACAGTTTTCCGATGAGCGCCGCGACGATGCTGCCGTCCGCGGACGCCAGCCACTCTCCGGCGGTCTTGTCGCGAAACTCGCGTCCGATGGCGTAGGCGGCGCCGCCGAGCACGAACATGTGGAGGATCGTCGGCAGGAACGCCCCCGCGAGCGCCCGCTCGAAGGAGAGTTGCGGACCGTAGAGCGTGCGCAGCTCGACGCGCACCGCTCCGACGCGCTGCTCCGCGCCGGCGAAGCCTCCGCCGAGCGCAGCTAGCAGGGTGCTCGCTGCAGTGCCACCGACCTTCTGGATGGCACCGAGCACGTCATTCGCAATCGAACCCGAGGCTGCGTGATACTGCTCGTTGGTGTAGAGGACGACCGGCAGCGGATCGCCGCGCTCCGATCGGCGTTGCCAGTCCATCGGCACGTGCAGGACTGCGTAGACTCGCCGCTCGCGCACCAGCGGCCACGCCTCTTCGAGCGTGGTCGGGCGCGCCGCGATGGTCGTCGAGCGCACCGCTTCGATTGCGTCGGCGAGGCGCCGCGAGCCGGGCGAATGGTCCTCGTCGACGAATGCCAGCGGCAGCTTTACATTGACGCCCTGCGCGAAGATCGCCCAGGCGATCGCCATCACCAGCGCGGGAAACCAGCTGATCAGCGCGAGATCCCAGGGATGCGCGAGCAGATAGGCGATCTCGCGTGCACACGCGCGTCGAACGCCGGCGATGAACACCGTCAGCTCCGGTCGACAAGGACCGACATTCCCGGACGCAGGCCCTCGACCTTCTCGGTCGGTCGCGCGCGCACCTCGAAGGTCTTGATGTCGTAGCCGCTCGACTGCCGCGTCGCGCGCCAGGTCGCGTACTCGCCCTTCGGACTGATGTAATACACCGAGAAAGTAACCATGCGCCCGCCGAGGGCAGGCACCTTGCCGGTGATCTGCGTGTCGATCTTGATGTTTGCGATCTCCTCCTCGCGCAGATTAAAGACGACCCACACGTCGTCGAGATTGACCAGGCTGATGATCGGAAAACCCAACGTGGCCAGCTCGCCTTCGTGCAGCACCACCTTGTCGACCTCCGCGCTGATCGGCGACTTGAGCGTGATGTCCGCGGCCAGTGCGTCGACTCCCTGCACCGCCGCCCCCGCGCCGAGAGTGACCTCGGCGGCGGCAGCGCGCTCTTCCTTGCGGAAACCGTTGAGCGTGAGCTCATACTGGGCGCGCGAAGCGGTCGCGGCGTCGACCGCGGACTTGTACGCCGTCTCGGCCTCGTCGTTGCGCTGCTGCGAGACCAATCCGTCCTTGTAGAGCGCGTTGACCCGTTTGAACGTGACTTCCGCCAGATTCGCCGCGGAGACCCAGCGTTCCCAGTTTGCTTTCGCGACGCGCACTTCCTCCGCTCGTATTCCATTGTCCAGAAGCTGCTGCTTGGCGGCCGCCGCCCCGCGAGCCGCCTTCGCCTCCGAGACCTTGGCCTGAATCTCGGGGCTGTCGAGCGTGACGAGCACATCGCCCGGCTTGACTTCGTCGCCCTCGCGAACGTGCAGCTTCGCGATCCGGCCGATGATCTTGGGCGAGATGTCGATGTACCTGCCGTCCATCTGCCCTTGCAAAGGCGCGACCACCGGCCTGTTGGCGAGATACAGGCCATAGACGATGAATGCGATCGCGCCGAGGACGACGAGCGCTCCGATGACTTTCTTGGCAACCGGTGGGAGTGTCTTGTTCATGAGCGAAGTTTGATGTCGGCTTTGTCTACGAACTCGGGCAGACTGTGGGCCTGGCCCGAAGCTTCGAGCAACGCGGCGAGGGCGACGACGAAGTCGTAGGCCGCCGCGGCGCGCTGGGTTTCGGCTCGTGCCAGTGCGTTGCGCGCATCGTTGACGTCGAGACTGGTGGCCTGTCCCTCTTCGAAGCCCCGCTCGCGCAGCCGGAGGTTCTCGCGCGTGAAGGTGAGCGTCGAGTCGAGCAGATTGAACTGCTCGCGCGCCTGCTCGACCTTGCGGTAGGAGGTTTCGACGGCGCTGTCGATCTGGTTGCGCGTTTCCGCCTCGAGCGACTCCACTTGCCGGAGTCCTTCGCGCGCTGCGCTGACGCCGCTTGCGCGATCCTCTCGTGAAAAGAGGGTGAACCTGATTCCGATGCCGGCGACCCAGTTCGGCTCGATGAGGGTCTGGTAGTGCCTGATCATCGCGTACGAACCGAAGGCGAACACCTCGGGCTTCCAGCGCGAGTCGGCGATCACGATGCTCTGCTGGGCCTGCTCGCGCCTGGCGTCGAACGCCCCAAGAATCGGGTTCTGGTGCTCCGCGACCTGAAGCCATTCCGAGAGCGGCTTGAGCGCATTGTTGAGCACGAACAGCGGCGTACTGACCTCGATCGGAGTATCGCGATGCAGCAGGCGCTGCAGGCGCGCCTGCGCGATTTCCCGGTCGCGCTGAGCGCGGACAAGCGCGCGCTCCGCCTCGTCGCGTGACACCTGGGCGTTCAGCCGCTCGACCTTGGGAATGACGCCCTGCTGCTCGAAGCGCTTGGCGCGCTCCAGATGGCGATCCGCTGCCTGCAGCACTTCGCGCTGAGTGCGCTCGACATTCGCGGCGAGCTCCTGTCCGAAATAGACCTCCGTGAGCTCGAGGTCGAGGTGCTCATCGGATGAGGCGAGCTCGGCTTTTGCCTGATCGACGCCGGCAGCGAGCGCGCGCTGCGTCGCGGTGATCCGTCCGCCGGTGTAGATGGCCCAGGTCGAATCGACCGACGAGCGCGGGCCGTTGAAGTTCAGGTTGACACCTATCGAGCCCAGAGGTGTCGCGAGGCTGCCGGTCTTCTGGCCGTAGATCTGCGTGGCCTGCACGGATACCTCCGGCAGCCCAAGCGAGTCCGCGGCTCGAGCCTCGTACTCGTGCCTGTTCACTCCTGCTTCGCCGGACTTGTGCAGGTCGGAAACCGAATGCAATACGTTCCGGGCGTCCTCGTAGGAGAGAGACGCCGCGCGCGCGACTTTGGCGCTGCAGATTGCTGCAATCACTGCGATCGTCAGCAAGACAACGCGATATGAGCGCCTATCCGGTGTAGTTAACACCGACGCTCGCGGGCGAGTAATGCCAGCCCTCCTGGTCTCGATTCCAGCGGTGCTCGCTCTCCGATGAGCCACCGGCATCCTCCGTTCGGTGATGGGGCTAAAACGCTAAACGCCACAGATCGGCGAAACCCAACCCTGTCATTCCAACCGCGCGATCGCTCAGCAATATGGCGTTGCATCGCTTCAGTGTGACAAGTGACACACCAGCCGACAGTGATGACAAAACCCTGTCTCACCCATCAGCGAGTCTTGGTGCGTCGGGTGAGACTACGGCACCCCGAGCGGACAAGGATTGCGACCGTCATCTCGACCACGACCCTGCCACCGCTAGCAGGCGCTCGCGGATTACTACGCCGGACGATAGCCGTCGGTGACCACATCAGGAGGACTCATGCACTCTGATCAGATCGTGCCAATACATCAGCAGGAGCTCGATGTCGGCGCGAATCCCGGGCGCCGAAAAATTCTTGCGCTGTTGATCGCGTCGGCCTTTCTCCCAACGCTGGTCAATGCGGCAGCGTCCATTGCTCCCACGGCAAGTCAAAACTTCATGACAGTGTCGCTTTTCGCGACCGGGCGGTCGAAGCTCGATCCGGAGATCGGCACCAAGCTGTTCGCTGCCTTGGTCGAGTCAGACGCATCGTTCGCCGATACCACCAACTCGCTCGCCGCGGATGCGGCGTCCCAAAAATATGCCGACGTCGAGAGTCTGGAGACCGCGATTCGAGGCACGCGCCAGCATGCGACGCTGCTCGCACTCATCGCGGCCTGGTACACGGGCACGGTCTCGGTCAAGGGCGAGCCTCGCGTGATCACGCTAGACGACGCGCTCATGTACCAGCCGATCGCTGACGGCAGCCATATCCCGGGCAAGTGCGCGGGAGGCACGAACTCGTGGGCTCAGCAGCCGTATCCGGCACTCGCCGACATGCCCAGGCTCTAGAAATTCCTGTACCGGAGGTTCGACGATGGCGACTGAACAATCAGCGGATGTCGTGGTGGTCGGCTCCGGCGTATGTGGGGCGATGGTCGCGCACGAAGCAGTACGAGCGGGGCTATCCGTTCTCATCCTCGAAGCGGGGCCACGCGGCGAACGCGGCGATTACTGGCAAAGGTTCATGAGTCTTCCGGCCGACAATCGCGCCCGCGGCGATATGCAAAGCCCGTTTCCGCAATCGCCATACGCGCCATTTCCGATGTTCGGCAACGACGACTATCTCATCCTGAAGGGCCGCGACGCCGGCGCGTTCCGCCAGGGATACTTGCGCGTGGTCGGCGGAACGACCTGGCACTGGTCGGGGCTTTGCTGGCGGCATTTGCCCGTCGATCTGCGCCTGAAGAGCACCTACGGTGTCGGCCGAGACTGGGCCATTTCGTACGAAGATCTCGAGCCGTACTACACGAAGGCCGAATCCGAAATGGGAGTCTCCGGCCCGTCGGACCCGGCGATGCAGTCGCCATCGCAGCGCTCGGCGCCCTACGCAATGGAATCGATCGCGTACGGAACGGCCGACCGCCGCTTCGCAGACGTGGCGACGCGCGGAGGATACAGGTGCGTGCCGATTCCGCAGGCGAAGAACAGCCGTTCGTACGACGATCGGCCGGGCTGCTGCGGGAGCAACAGCTGCATGCCGATCTGCCCGATAGGAGCGCTCTACAACGGGATGGTTCATGTCAACAAGGCGACCAAGCTCGGCGCGAGCCTCGTCGACCAAGCGGTGGTCTATCGGATAGACACCGATGACAGGAACCGCGTAACCGCCGTCCATTACTACGATCGCAACAAGCAGTCGCAGCGCGTCACCGGGCGCACGTTCGTCATCGCCGCGAACGGCATCGAGACGCCTCGCCTTCTGCTCTACGCGGCCAACTCGCGCAATCCCCGAGGGATCGCGAACAGCTCCGATCAGGTGGGCCGCAACATGATGGACCACCCGGGAATCCACATGTCATGCATCACCAAGGAGCCGATGTGGACCGGGCACGGCCCGGTGCAGCAGAGCTCGATCGTCGACTTCCGGGATGGCGCGTTCCGCTCCGAGTATTGCGCCAACCGCATCATGATGAACAATCAGTCGATGGCGGCGTCGGCCGGCGTCACCGCAGTTTCGATGGGACTCGTCGGCAAGCGACTCGATGCCGAGATCCGGCGCCGTGCAGCATGTACACTGGATTTTTCGATCGGCTTCGAAGTCCTTCCGGAGCCCGGGAATCGCCTGACGCTGAGCTCCGAACACAAGGATGCGCTAGGCATCCCTCACCCCGAAGTGACTTACGACGTGGGCGACTACGTCCGCAAGGGCGGCGACAAGGTTCGCCCGACCCTACAGCACATCGCGAGCCTCCTCGAGGCGACCGACGTGAAGATCACAGACGCGTACAACGCGAACAACCACGTGATGGGCGGCGCCATCATGGGACGCGATCCCAACAACTCCGTCGTGGACGCCGACTGTCGCACGCATGACCACGAGAACCTTTACATCGCGGGCGGCGCCACGATGCCAAGCGCGAGTTGCATCAACTCCACGCTGTCGATGGTAGCCGTCTCGCTGATGATGGCGGACAGGCTCAAGCAGGCGATGAAGTCGTGAGCATGTCCGGTTAAGCCGGCGCTCGTCTAAATCACTACGTACACGAGCGCGACGAAGGCGAAACCCACCGCGAGGCCGAGCCAGAACGGCGGGATGCGCTTGGACCTCAGCAGAAGATTGGTCATTCGAATGCGTGCAATTCAGCCCAGTCGCCAGTAGTGATCGGCGAGCAGCGCGGCGAAGAGAAGGAAGAGATAAGTAATCGAGTAGCGAAACATACGTCGCGCCAGGCGGTCCCTGTAGCTGACGTAAAGCCTGACCGCATAGGCGAGGAACACGCCGTTCAGAACGACCGCGCACGAGAGATAAATCCATCCGCTCATGCCGCTCGCGAAAGGCAGCAGGCAGATCGCCGCCAGGATGATCGCGTAGATCAGGATGTTGAGCAGCGTATAGCGCTCGCCATGCGTTACCGGAAGCATCGGCACCCCGGCGCGCGCATACTCGTCTCTGCGATACAGGGCGAGCGACCAGAAGTGCGGCGGCGTCCACGCAAAGATGATCAGGAAGAGCAGCAGGGCATCGAAGGAAACGTGACCGGTAACGGCGCACCAGCCGAGAACGGGCGGCATCGCGCCGGCCGCGCCGCCGATCACGATGTTCTGCGGCGTGCGCGGCTTCAGCAAGAGCGTGTAGACGACGCCGTAGCCCATGAACGTGGCGAGCGTCAGCCACATGGTCAGCGCATTGACCAGGCTGTGCAGCATCCATAGACCGGTAACGCCCGTGCATGCGATGAAAGCGAGCGCTTGCGGCGAAGTCACGTAACCTTTGGGCAGCGGTCGCGCACGGGTGCGCGCCATCACCGCGTCGAGCTTCTGCTCGATGACGCAGTTCACCGCGGCCGCCGACATGGCGACGAGCGCGATGCCGATCGCACCGAACAGCAACGGCGATGCCGGCGGCAGCCCCGGCGCCGCGAGAAACATCCCGATGATCGCAGTGAAGACGATCAGCGAGACGACCCGGGGCTTGCCGAGGCGCAGCAGCTGTCCGAAGACGAGTGGCGCCGGCCTGAATGTCTGCACGTTCATTTGCTTGCCACCAAGCCCTGGGGAGATCCTCCTTTGACGAGGCGACTGCTGTCTTGCGTCCGTTCGCGTCGTCAGCATGTCGCGCTTGTCACAGTTGTCACGTGCTCGCGGTCATGGTCGAGTACCCGCAGCGAAGGCGTCGACGTCGCTCACGCTGATGCCCTGATTGAGTGATGACGTCCGTCGGACAACTCGAGCACGCGCACGCCCTTTACAACTTCACTCGCTTTGAGCCGCTCGAGGCGCGCGTAGGTGCTGCGCACGTCGTCCAACCCTGCTTGCCAGAGCTGCCGAACCGTCGCCCGCGAGAATTCGTAGTCTTTGGCGTTGATCGAGGTCGGGAGGCGCCGGTTAATGAGGTGCGCGATGGTAATCCGGCGCGTGAGCTGGGCGAGTGGCGCGAGCGCTTTGTAATCCGGGTCGTCGTGCAGCTCGCCGGGCACTTTCTTCAGCAGTCGGCCGAGGGCGTGACGCAGTTCCTCCAGCTCTTGCACGCGCTCGGTATTGAAGAGCATCTTGCTCGAATACTGGATGTCCTTGGCGCGCTCCTGCACCTGGTCGAGATTGACCGGAAGCTCCCCGTACCCGTTGAAGAGATCGACCTGCACGATCAGCGCGTTGATGCGCGGCGAGTCGTCGAGCACGTACCACAGCGGCGAGTTCGTTACGATGCCACCGTCCCAGTAGTGAGAGCCGTCGATCTCGATAGGCGGAAAGCCCGGCGGTAGCGAGCCGCTCGCCATGACGTGCTCCGCTCGGAGGCGCCGGCTCTGGTTGTCGAAATAGACCGACTTCCCGGTGTGCACATCGACCGCGCCCACGCTCAGGCGGATGCCCTCCTTCTCATTGATTCGTTCGAAGTCGACCAGCTCTTCCAGCGTGGCGCGAAGCGGCGAAGTGTCGTAGACGCTGAGCGCGCCCGGCATGCCGTCGGGCACCAGAAAAGCCGGCGGGACGCGCGGCACAAAGAAGCCTGGAGCGCCGAAGGCGGCCACGGTCGCAGCGCTGAGACGGTTGAGGGCGATGCGCACCGGCTCGATCTGCTCTGGCGGCACGATCGGCATCCCGGAGGAGACGCGATCCCAGAATTCGCGCAGCCGCTCCACCCGTTTGTCCGGGGAGTTGCCTGCAATCAATGCGGCGTTGATCGCGCCGATCGATACTCCGGTGACCCAATCCGGGGCAAGGCCGTGGTCGTGCATGCCCTCGTACACGCCGGCCTGATATGCCCCTAGGGCGCCGCCGCCCTGCAGCACCAGCACCGTATGTTCGTGATGGGCGCCCCGAGAAATCGGCGGTTTGCCCTTATCTCTTGTAGCCATATTCGTTGGCGTCATACACCACCAGAAAGAGCCGGCTCAGCAGCGCGAGCTGTGAGCCGGCGAGAAGCCGAAACATGCAGGGAAGAGGCTGAAGCAGGTACGGCCAGGGATCTGATTTGTCCTTTGCTTTCGGATTCCTCATGACTCAGTGCAGCGCGAACACGATGATCGCCGAGGTGCCGTTTCCGCCGAAGAACCCGGAGACCACGCCCGAAGTCGTCGCCACGTATTGCTTGCCGCCGACTTCATAGGTCACGACGCCCCCGCCGACGCTTCCGCCGGTGTTGAACTTGTACAGGGTGTTGCCGTTGCTCGCGTCGAGCACGAGGAAGTTGTTGTCGAGATCGCCGGTGAAGAGAACACCACCCGATGTTGCCGTGACCGCGGCAACGAGCGGCGTCGGCCATTGCTTCTTCCAGCGCACCTTGCCGGTCGTGCTGTCGATCGCCTGCAGCCAGCCTCTGGACTGTTCTCTCGGATCGGGCGTGACGCTGCCGCCGTAGTAGTGCGCGTACGGCGTGAACTCCGGCGCGTCGGCGGTCTTGTTGAACGTACCGCACCAGTCGACCGTCGCCGCGTACAGCGTTTTCGAGACCGGATCGTAAGCCGGACCGTTCCACTCCAGTCCGCCGAGAAGCCCCGGGCAGCGATGCACCCCAGCGACGGTCGGCTTGACGTCGATGTTCTGCCGGGTCGTGATCTCGAGCTTGTAGAGCGTCTCATGCGTGTCGCGATCGATCACGTACAGCAACCCATCCTTGCCGCTGATGGTCATGAGCTTGCGAGCCTTTCCGGCCACCGTGCCAGAGAAGATCGGGCTCACCTGGCTCAAGTCGGAGTCCCAGACGTCGGGGGAGAGGAATTGGCGATACCAGAGGAGCTTGCCGGTATGTACGTCGAGCGCCACCGCCGAGTTCGTGTAGAGGTTGGAGCCTTCGCGCACGTCGCCGTAGAAATCCGGTGCCGGATTGCCGACGGGAACATAGAGAACACCGCGTTCGGCATCCAGCGCGAGCGGGGTCCAAAGGCTGCCGCCGCCGTGGGCCCGCGCCTTGGGATCCTTCCACGTCTCTGCGCCCGGCTCGTTATCGTCGGGAATCAGATTGAATTTCCACATGGGCTCGCCGGTGGTCAACTTGAACGCACCGATCCAGTTCTTTTGTCCCCAGTCCGCTCCGGCGGGGCCGTAGATCACCATGTCTTCGTAAATGAGCGGCGGCATGCTCAGGTACTGCGACTGTTCCGCGCTCGCGATCTGTCGCGACCAGAGGAGCTGCCCCTTGTCCATGGTGAGTGCGATGAGCCAGCCGTCGGCCGTGCCGCGCACGAAGATGCCGTCCTTGATGGCGGCGCCGCGATTGGTAGGCGATAGCACGCGGCCCTTCGCCTCCCATTTGTAGACCCAGCGCATCCGGCACGTCGTCGCGTCGATGGCCGCGTTGGAACCATCGGACGTGGTCACATACATGACGCCCTTGTAGACCAGCGGATTGGTCTGCGTGGGCACGGCATGGTCGGAGCGAATGATGCAGATCGGGCGCAGGTCGTGCGCGTTCTTTTTGTTGATTTGCGAGAGCTTCACGTAGCGCTGCCCCGTGTAATCCTTGCTCGCGTACAACCAGTCGCTCGTGCTGGCGGCGGCGTGGTTGAGCTCGTCCTGCGTCGGACCGCCGGTCGGCACGGGTGTCACAGGCTTCGCACTCTCCGTGGGTGCGCCCATGGCCGAGGGTGCAGTCAGGGTGCTCACGCTACGCAGATACGCGATGATCTGCGCGCGGACATTTGCATCGGGAATCGAGACCGGCATGCTGGTGCCGGGCACCTTTTTGGATGTGTCCGTGAGGAACGCGTCGAGCGTCGCCTCGTCCCAGACGAGACCCGAGCTGGCCATCCCGCCGCTGTAGTTGAAACCAGCGACGTGCCCCGCGGGACGCCCGACGACTCCTGCGAGCGAAGGTCCGAAGCCGTTCACGCCCGGCTTGACCGTGTGGCACGACGCGCATTGCGATTCGAAAGCCTTTTGCCCTTGAGCGACCTGGTCCTGGGCGAAGGCACAGGCGGCGAATACGAGAAGAGCGCTCGAGAAGCAGATTCTTGTGGAGATGGACATGGATACTCCTTGATTCCGGGTTTATTTCGCGCGTCGCGCGAGGTTTGGCTCAGATCGGCATCTGGCGTAAATCCGATGGCGTCAGGGTCCTCCGAGCGGGCGTCCTGGGAATGTCCGGTCGGCTCCACAAGACGACGGCCGACACTAGCGTGTGTCAGCTGTTACGGCGCTCATGGGCGACGCGACGGCTGCCCAACACGCGCTCGAGGGCTGTCTGGAGGTCGCGCGCGAGCAACGGCTTCTTCAGAACGTCGGTCGCGCCTGCTTCTCGGGCGCGCTCGATGACCGCAGGACTGAGATATCCACTCACGAGCAGGATCGGAACGGTTGGTCGGAGCGCGCGCATTCTGCGAATAAGCTCCGATCCCGATGCGCCCGGCATGCTCTCATCGGTGATGACTGCATCGAACTGTTCGGGAGCGGCCAGGAACGCTTCGATAGCCTTGGCACCGGAGGTGAAGCCAACGGCCGCGCATCCCAATTCCGTCAGAGTTTCGGTAGCAAGCTTCACCAAGGCTTCTTCATCGTCTATGACCATGACCCTGCCGCGTGCAAGGCGCCGCGTCCTGCGCTCCAGGCGCTTCCCAGGCTCCTTCGGCACGGCGACGTGGTCGGCGACTGGCAAATAGACTTTGAACACGCTTCCCTTGCCGAGGCTGGTGGCGACGTCGATCGCACCGCCCAGCCCGGTCACGATGCCATGCACCAGCGAAAGGCCGAGGCCGGTGCCGACACCGACTTCCTTGGTGGTGAAGAACGGATCGAAGATCTTCTCCAGGATCTCTGCCGGGATGCCGGTGCCTGAATCCGATACCTCCATGACGACGTACTCCCGGGCCGCGATGGAGCCCGTCGTCACAACGCGCCGTGCCTGGACAGGAATGCGGTCGAGAGACACGCGGAGGGTTCCGGTGGAAGGCATCGCCTGCACAGCGTTCGTGAGCAGATTCATGAGGACCTGATGAATCTGGGTCGGGTCCCCCATGACGGCGGCGCTGCCCGCATGCAGCTGCCGCTCGATGCTGATGTGCTCCGGCAACTTGGCGGCGAACAGTGCGAGCGTTTCCCGCACGACCGCCTCGACATGCACCGCAACCTGCTCGCCCACTCCGCTGCGGCTGAACGCGAGAATGCGCTCGACCAGAGCGTGACCGCGCTCGCCGGCAATCATGATGCTTTCGATGTCGCGGCGCAGCCGAGTGCCGGCGCGGACGTTACGGAGCGCCATCTCCCCATAGCCCAGTATTGCGCCGAGCAGGTTGTTGAAGTCGTGGGCGATGCCCCCAGCGAGCGTACCGAGCGCTTCCAGATGTTGAGCGTGGCGTAACTGGCGCTCCATCCGCCGCAGTTCCTCCTCGACAACATGGCGATCCGTGACGTCGAGCATGAATCCAACGATGTGTGTCGG
>Ga0306925_10003010_pt1 | contig 14738 bp, 15 predicted proteins | sample flu12Cox44000176_FD_203755 | JGI IMG/M metagenome (GOLD analysis project Ga0306925, IMG submission 203755) | Lab enrichment of tropical soil microbial communities from Luquillo Experimental Forest, Puerto Rico - flux8day.12C.oxic.44.000.176 (v2)... | ecosystem: Environmental > Terrestrial >... | reverse complement strand
TCGTTCTGCTCGTCCATTGGGTTGGCGGGGTCCACACCGAGATACGCCTGCCCAGGCGGCGGCGCGGGCAACGCACCAGCACCTCGGCCGATGTGATTGCCGCCGTACGCCAACTGGTGCTGATCGCTAACGACGATCTCATCGCCGGCATCCTGAACAGGAACGGGCTGGTGACCGGCTATGGCAATCGCTGGACGCGCGAGCGTGTCACCTCGCTGCGATCCTATCACGGCATTGCCGTCTATAAGCCGGCTGACGACGGAATCGAACCGTGGCTTAACCTCAACAATGCCGCGCGGCTTCTTCAGGTGGCGCCTAAAACACTCAGGGTTGCGGCGGAAGCTGATGAGATCGAGGCACTCCACCCTTTGCCGGACGGTCCCTGGATCTTCAGCCGTGCCGTTCTCTCCACGGCGCCGGCGCGTGCCATCACCGAACGCGCACGCCAGAACCCAAGGCACCCCGCGGGATCGCATCCCGATCAGCAAAGCCTGTTCTCTTCAATGACATAGACAGATGGGTGTTGTGATGCGCGCTTGTAGTGGCGCCGCCAGCTCTCGATGACGATTTGGGCCTCGCGGAGAGTGTAGAAGATTTCGCCGTCGAGTAGCTCGTCGCGCAGGCGAGCGTTGAAGCTCTCGATGTAGCCGTTCTCCCAGGGGCTGCCCCGCTCGATGTAGGCGGTCTTGGCACCGACAACCGCGATCCATTCCTGTACCGCCTTGGCGACGAACTCCGGTCCGTTGTCGGACCGGATGTAAGCGGGAATGCCCTGCAGGATGAAGAGGTCGGACAGAACGTCGATCACATCGATCGCCTTGAGCTTGCGGGCGACACGGATCGCCAGACATTCATGGCTGAACTCGTCGAGCACGTTGAGCATCCGATACTTACGTCCATCGTGGGTGCGGTCCTCGACAAAGTCGTAGGACCAGACATGATTGCGCTGCTGCGGCCGCAGCCGAATGCAAGATCCGTCGGCCAGCCAGAGCCTGCCGCGCTTGGGCTGCTTATGGGGAACCTTCAGCCCCTCACGTTGCCAGATACGCTCGACCCGCTTGTCGTTGATTGTCCAGCCCGCCTGGCGCAGCAGCGCAGCGACCTTGCGATAGCCATAGCGGCCGTATTGCCGGGCAAGCTCGATAATATCGGCGGTGAGACGCCGCTCGTCGTCACGACCGCGCGGGACCTTGCGTTGCGTCGAGCGATGCTGCCCGAGCGCCGCACAGGCGCGACGCTCGGAGACATGCAGCTGCGCTCGCACCTGCTCAATGCAGGCACGGCGACGCGCGGGGCCTAGAAGTTTCCCCGGGCGGCCTCCTGCAGAATGAGCTTGTCCAGCGTCAGATCGGAGACCGCCTTGCGCAGCCGGCTGTTCTCGAGCTCAAGGTCCTTCAGGCGCTTCACCTGCTCGCTCTTCAGCCCGCCGAACTCCTGGCGCCACCGATAATACGTCACCTCGCTCACCCCAATCTGGCGGATGGCGTCCGCCATGGGTTGCCCCTGCGAGACCAGAACGTCGACCTGCCGCAGCTTCGCAATGATCTCTTCAGGCTTGTATCGCTTCCTTGCCATTGCAGTCCTCCTTGATGTCAAAGACATACCTCAAGTCGAACCACTTCAATGGGGGTGGATCACGAGGGCGTGCGCGCCTTTGCCCGTTTCGACCTCGACAAATGATCGGGTCGTTCACGACTCTCCTGCCAAAAAATGTGATTTCGAGGGGAAACGGATGGAACGCGTCGAGTGTATGACGACAAAAGGCTCGATTTCACGCCATCAGTTGTCATACGCCGTCAAGTTCACGAACTGATAAGCAAAGTAGTGTTTCTTAGCAAGTTGCTGCGGTTCAGCCGCGCGAAAGGGCCGACGAGTCGCCGAGGGGAAATTCCGTTACCACCGAACCCCGATGGGCGGAATCCGCTTAGGATCCCAGTACCGCCGGATCGCGGGATGGGCGCTCGTTAGGGCAGCCCGCGCTTTGCGGGTTCGCCCCTTCGGTCCCAGGTCCCTGATGGCGCGCGACGCTCGAACCAACTCGCGTTTCGGTTTGGCGTTGCAGTCGACGAACACGCCGAAACATAGCGAAAGCAAATAAAGCAGCTGCCGATCGCCCTCTATTTGGCGAGTGCGACAGCCCTGGGCTCCAAGAAATGTTCGAGCTCGATTGCGCGCTTTCTCGACCCTCCTTGCTTTAGCCCAGCCGGGCGGTTCCGGCGGCAACGGCTTGTCAAACGTGTTGTAAGGCGAGTCTTCCCACGGTGGGATATCACGCTTAAAGTTCTTCTTGGCTGACATGCTCAGAACTTTCTTTTGATTAATCAATTGGACCCTACGAAAGTTGATCAAAGTCATTTTACAAGAACGCTGTCGCGCGCTTTTAAGCGGGATTTTTGATTAAAATCACAAACTGATAAGCAAAGTGCCTCAATATGCCGGCGGGACACTGGTCTCAACCCGGCCTCACCGTTGGCCTCGGCAATTCGCGTACAGGTCCGCGCAGGCATTGATCCCACCTCTTTTCTTCATGAACGTCTTCAGCGGTGTTCGCTTCTTGACCCGAGCCGTATACCGTAACGCCCTTGACCACTTGCTGACGGTCTTGCGATCTAGCTGTTGGTCGCAAGTACATCGAATAACAACGGCAAAAGGGTCGGCATTCATATCAACGGCCAACCCCGCAAATTTGAAAGCACGGCGTATGAGTTTTTTAGGCCGGCCTTTCCACCGGTAATGCTGGACAATCGAGAATACAGCTCTCAAATATCCGTAGACTGCGTCCCGATCACGGGTCTCGCGAAATTCGTCCCAAGCATTACAAACGTCTGCAAGCCTCCGCCGGAGCCGTTTCTTTTTCGGCGTCTCTTTGCTGGGCGAACCAGTTCCGGCTTTCGCATTTCGCGAAGTTAGTACGTTGTTGACCTCGGCTACCTGGGGCAAGCTTCTCGGGGCAATTGGGATCTGCGCTACCTTTGCAACATCATTTGCCTCGGGCGTGGTGGGCCCGCGTGAATTAGAGGCAGCGGCGATACGGTTCTCCTGTGCCTCTTCCTCTTTGACCTGACGCAGCCATTTCTGAACATCAAAGTTTTCTCTGCCTTCCCGGGCCAACGCCTCTACCCATTTCTTTGTGCGGCCGGTATACATTTCTAGCCTCGCCTTGTTATTCATTGTGCGACGATAACCAGTGTCGCTTCGACAGCAAATTAGTATCTGACGAATAAAACGCTCAAACCAGAAAACACGAAAACAGGTCCAAAAGACCTATTTTCCCCCGATCGCCCGAGGCGAAAAAATTCCGTTTTAAATTCCGCGTTATTTTTCCAAAATTACGGATATCATGGCCTTTTCCCGGAGCCCAACATGCCCAAAATCAATCTCGCAAAAATGTCTGTCGAAGCACTTCTGCAGCTTCGCACGGACATCGAAGTTGCCCTTCGCCGCAAGGCAAAAGAATTAGCGAGGCAACTTTCTAGGCTGAACTATGACGCTGACCTCAGAAAAGAGCGCCGAGACAGCGCGCTAAAAGGTCGAAAAATTCCTGCCAAGTATCGTGATCGTTCAGGGAACACGTGGGCGGGCCGAGGCGCGATGCCCGTCTGGCTGCGCGATAAAATAAAGGCTGGTGCCAAGCTCCAGGATTTTGCTGTCGATAAGAAAGCCCGAGGTGCACGCGAAAAAGCCAGGAAGCGCCGCAGAGCGAAACGCTGAGCGCTGACGTAGTTTTTCACTGAAGTTTCGAAGAGCGCCCGAGGCTACGGATTTTCTTGCTTTCGAATATCAGACTGGGGTGGACTGTGCTCGGCCTTGGCGCCAAGGTGTCGGCTGTTGCTTTTGCATCGCGACTCTTGCGTCGACGAACGCCTCCTTGAGATCATTCGTTGCCGATTCCGGACCTTGAAACGTGATTGTTCCGGTCGATTTCCACCAGTTCAACACAGCCCCAGTCGTGGCACGGTATTGATGGCGATTTTCGCCCTCGCGCCACCCTCCGGCAATGCCCGTGAGCGCCATCACCTGTTGAAGGTTCCGGTAATTTCCACGAAATGTCAGCTTCATAATACGATTCCTTTTGCGAGTATCAGACGACAGCTTGATTGCGTCGTGCTGCGAATCATTTACAGGAATACGGTCCGGCAAATTAAGGGCTTGAAATGCGGTGATTCAGGCTAAAAACCCCCTCCTCAAACGACGGAAGCTGCGGTCGGAATCACTTTCGAGTCGCCACGGCAATGATCAGCCCTGTTCGTCCAATATACTATGGTGAACTCACACACGATCGTTGCGTGACCAAAGAGGTGCGCCATGAGCAATCCAAAAGAGCGTCTAGTATTGGATTTGGGCAAAAGAGTTTTCAGCGAAGACCCACCACTGATCGTAAGACCGAGTCTACGCGGTGATCTTACCGGCTTTTCGACGGTTGACGACCTTATCGGCAAGCTGTCAAGAGATAGGCGGCCGGCATTTCCATATGAACGGGAATTGGCTCTGTATCTGCTTTTGATCGCTTCCATTTGGCCAGGCGATCGTGAGCGTTTACTCGCCGCCGCGCGAATTTTTTCCGGCGCCTTAAACTTTCATTTTTCACGCGCTCAGGAAGATGCGGCTTCCAGCGCCAGCCGCCGTTACCTTGCACTTAGGCAGAAATTATCACCTAGCGAGATCAACTCGTACAACGAGAACTTCTTTGTTAAGTTTGGTGGCCCTCAGAGCCTTTTGTTTTCTCCCAGCGTCGAGGCCTTTCACCGAGATCTCTGGAAGCGAATAGCGGAGCTGACCCTAATTCACGACTTCGCCGAATATATTTTCAAGAGCTCCATTTTGTCGAAGCGGATTAGCTCTGCGACCTTCGGCTATCACGCGATCGCCAACAATATCTTTGCTAGGGAAGGTGGTTACGGGGTTGCAGGAGGGCCGAAGAGAAAGCGCGGGCAAACTACTGCTGTGAAGACAGCAGAATCGGTTCGTGCGAAATGTAAGTCCGTTCCGGCCACCGTGATTCTGAGTTTCATCATGACCCGATGGTACGGAGTACATCTCTTCGATCCAGCCCATTCGCAGTTCCTCATCACCCTGTTCAGGCATGAAGGAACAACTAGTTCCGGTCTAAGGATTGCCATGTCCATAATTCGAGACCGGCTGCTCAAAGGTAGATCAAAACTGAACAGGTCACTAATTAAGTGGGCCGGTGTCGACTCCCCCCGCTACGAAAGCCGGCACGTCTGTACACACTCAGTGCGGAGGAACTCGAACGGGCGTTTGAGATTAGCGAAAAGGTATTCAAGAAGCCAATGAGCCAGGAAGAGCGGGACACCGCTCGCAAAAAACGCGACACCTGGTTGAGACAAATACCAGATACACACGGTCCGGCCTAATCCCTTTAATCCGGCATTCTCGGGCGCACATAGCGCGTCAGAATCGCGGGATGGATGATGGATCATATTTCGAGCCCCCTTGTCGCTGAAACTCTCGGCGATGAGCAGTGGTACGGCGACGACGCACCCAGGTGGGAGAAGGCCCCCACCTCAAACCAAGCTAGGCATCGGCGGCGCTGTTGCGTGAAACGCATTCGGCGCCTCGGTAAAGGCCAGCACGACGCGGAAAACCTTGCGGATCTTCTGGACGAGTGCGTGCCTGGCAACCGCTGCATGAGCGGTGCTTGTCCAGAGTGCTCGCGTGCTATCCAGCGCTGGTTCGTCGCAAACGTCAGGAGGCTGATCCATGCCCCTGATCGGCACAGCTCGCACGAACCCGCAGCGACCAGCGTCGTCTTTCCCGACAGTTCTGTAGACCCTGACGACCTTGACAAGCTTGCCGTTACCAACATCCGCCGTCGCTTCACAGAAGTCGTCAAGGCCATCGGCGGCACCGATTGGCTCGTTGGAGGGTTCGATATCAGCCTAAACGACGACACCGCCAAAGGCCTGGGCATTTGCTGGCAGCTACAACTCTACGGGGTGGCCAAAGTCCACAAACGCATTTCGTTATCCGAAGGGCTGCGAACCCACTATCTCCCCTGCCCCCGAGTCAGACGTCCGGTTCAGACCAAGATCAGCGATGGCTCGCGATCTGCCATCTCCTACGGGTTCAAGACGGACTTTGTTCGTCGGGTCACCTACTGGGGAGCGGTTGGGGCAAAGGGCAAACCTCGGAAATGCTGGCGGACCCGCAAAGTCTCGCTCAAGCCAAGAGAGCACCTCGAACTGCTCCTGTGGCTCCACAAAACTGGCCTCGCTGGACGGCTTTATTTACTAGGCGTGCGGATGACGAGGACCCGGAACGGTGTCGCACTAGTCGAAATTAGGAGGTGCGAATAATCCAGTATCAGTGAATTGCCTCGCTATCGCTTCTGGACCGGTCAAGATGCCCTAAAGGGGGCCGAAATCGGCAAGTTGGAAAGAAGAAATAGCAACACTGCAAACGTCAGCGAATGCGCTGTCGCTGACTTTCAGGCCTAAGCCAATATGCCTTCAACCACGTGTGCACCCCGTGCACGCGACCGGTGCTGCACATGCTGCACGCCGATTTATAGGACAACGACAATGACCAAGAAGCACAAAGATCCGAAACCTGCGATCCATAAGCTCGCCCGTATCAAAGACAAGGCGACAAGCACCTACGTGGAGGTGATCAAGTTCCGTGTGTCCGAATGCGAACACGGTACGCTCGAATTACCACCTTCGATCGTCAATGACATGCACCTCCTCGAAAAGCGGCTCCGTGACGCCGGCGCAATCTTGCCAAAAGACGATAGCAAGTTGGAGGAGCTGCTCGTTGCTGTGGCCAAGTCTGACCCGCCTGAGGAGCGAGTATACGAAGCCCATACGGGCTTTCGAGGGCGGGAAAGCGTTCGTTACTGTCGACGGAATTTTCGGTGAGGCGTCCATCAACATCGTAGGTGTCAACCGATCGAACGCAATCGATTACGAAAGTGGTAAGCTGTCGGCACGCGGGACGTGGAAGGGCTGGCGGAGCGGTGTCGGCGAGCCGGCTCGCCTCTCCTCAATCATGATGTTCGCCATCTCTGTGGCCTTTGCCGCCCCGCTTCTTGCCCTCGTAAAATGGCCCTCGTTCGCAATTTGCCTTTCCGCCAGAACGAGGGCCGGAAAATCGATCACGACGCTCATGGCGGCGTCCGTGCCGGGTATTGGTGGCATCGACGACCTGATCACTTGGAATATCAAGGACGCTCGCCTCGAGCAGCGCCTGGCCGAGTACAACGACACAATCTTCCCAATTGACGACCTCATGGGTATGGCTGGCGGAGACAAAGAAAAGTATCTGCGGATACGAGACCTTGCTTACAAATTCGCACAGGGCTGGGCCACCGGCCGGCATGATTCATTTACACAGACTCATGGCGGAGTTCACGAGCGTTGGCGCTGCATCGTGCTAACCTCGCACGAAAAACCAATTAGTGACCTCGCGCGAGCAGCAGGGCTCGAATGGCAACACGGCGAGGCCCTACGCCTGATCGACGTACCAGCAACTTTTGAAGGCCTAGATCATGCCTTCGATCGGTTGCCGGCTAGTCTCGCCACCGGCAATTTTCAGAACTGGAAAAATGACACGTTCAAGAAGATCGCTGATGCCTGCTATTACAATCACGGGAAGGCATTCAGGAAGTACATCAAGACTCTCATCGCTAATCCCAATTTGGAAGAATACATCCATTCGAAAATTATGTATTTCGTGAACAAAGCCCGCGATGAGTTCGACGGGGGCGTGGCTCGCGATGTCGCTGAAAAATTTGGCTTGATTTATGCCGGTGGAAGGCTAGGCATCCGATGCGGGCTGTTGCCCTGGGACAAGGGCGAACTCCTCGACGCTGTTATGAAATGCCACGTCGGCGCCCGGAAGCTGTTGCCGGACGAAGGCATAGCATTGCGTGAGGGTATAGCGGCCTTACGGGCGCGGCTTCGCGAGCTGTTGGTGATGCCCGCAACGTCGCAGCAGACGAACATGACGGCCAATTTCGACGAGGTCGATGGCTATCGGCGACGGCAGAAGAAATGTACCCGCTACATTATCAAGCGCGAAGCATTCAACGCTGTATTCACGAGCAGGACCCAAAAGACTCTGGTCATCGGCTGGCTCATTGAAAACCAGCGCATCACCCGGGCGGTCCCCAACGCATCCGCAGGGGCTGACGAACTCAAGCCGAAGGGGCAATTCTTCTGGCCCGACGGGGTGAGGCGGCGCTCCTACGAAATCTTTTGGCCACGAAAGCGAAGGGCCAAGAAGGCTTCTGCCAGAAAACCCGGCCGAAGTGTTTGAGCTGGCCCTTCGCAGACAAACAGCGAATAATTCCGACATCGAGGGTGAACCATGAGGCATCACCGATCTGCTATTCTGCCGGACTCCTGTCCTCCGCGTGGCTTGTCCCGAGTCGAGTCAGCCGCGTATGTCGGAGTCTCACCTTGCCTCTTCGACGAGATGGTGAGGGATGGTAGGATGCCTCACCCTAAACTCATCAACTCACGAACCGTTTGGGACCGGCATCAACTCGATCTCGCTTTCCAAGCGCTGCCCGAAAAGGATGGCGAGACGCCTCGGCCGATAAACGAATGGGACGGTATGGATTGAGGGCCTACCCGTGAAAATCAGACTCAGTGATGGCAGCGGCACGATCGATCTCAAATACCTGTACGAGGATGTCGATCGGCACGGCAGAGTTCGGGTGTACTTTCGCCGCAAGGGGCAAAGGAAAACCAACCTCCGCGCGCCCATCGGAACCGACGAGTTCCTGCACCAGTACCGGCAGGCGTATGCCGGAGAGCCAACGCACGCTTCTGTACCCGATGCACCGAGGCAAGCGCCAGCAAAGCCGGGATCGCTCCGGTCGTTGATCGAGCAATATTACCAGTCTGCAGAGTTTATGAGTCTTGCTGAGAGGACCCGGTATGTCCGCCGCCTGATCCTTGATGGATTATGCGCCGAGCCTCTCAACGCTGAAGATCCAAAGACACCAACCATAGGCGCCGCACGCTTCAGCCTGATGGAGCCAAAGCATGTCCGCAAAATTCGCGACCGCAAAGCGAAAACTTCGGAGGCCGCCAACTCCCGCGTGAAAGCACTGCGCCAAGTCTTCAAGTGGGCGATCGACGTCGGCCACTCCAAGGTCAATCCCGCAAGAGACGTTCCTTACCTCCGTTCGGGATCGCAAGGCTTCCATACCTGGACGATCGAGGAAGTTCAACAGTTCGCGGCGCACCACCCGGTCGGAACGAAGGCGGGGCTCGCTTTTGCATTGCTGCTTCTGACCGGGCAACGCCGCTCCGACGTGGTATTGTTCGGAAAGCAGCATGTGCGCGACCCAAAGAGCGTTGCGAAAAGCCTGCGCGACATTCATCCGGGCAAGTGGTTGCACTTCACCCAGCAGAAGAACCGAAGCCGGAAGCCAGTCACATTGATGATCCCGCTCCTCCCCGAACTCGAGGAGATCATCGCTGCTTCGCCTCACGGGGACCTCACGTTTCTCGTAACTGCTTTCGGCAAGCCGTTCACCTCGGCCGGATTCGGCAACTGGTTCCGTGACCGGTGCAACGAGGCCGGTTTCCTCATTGCACCGCACACGGATTGCGTAAAGCAGGTGCGACGATCGCAGCCGAGAACGGCGCCAGCGAGCGGCAGCTCATGGCCATCTTTGGATGGCAGACGAGCAAGCAGGCCGTGCTCTACACGCGCGCCGCCGAGCAGAAGGTGCTCGCTGGTGGCGCGATGGCCTTGCTTTCGATCAATCGCAAATGACGACGCGGTCGGGCTCGTGGAGCACGCAAAGCGAACAAAACTGCCCAACCTTCGTGGAGCGTCGCAATCGGTTGGGCAATTTCGTCAACTAACTGATTGAAATTTTGAGACCCCAGAAAGCCGGTGGTGCCCAGGGGCGGGGTTAAGCAGTGCTGCCGCGTCAACAACTTATCATGTCCCACTTTGCGTTCGCGGCCCATTGTCTTCCAAGGCGTATTTTTAACTTTGTCCCACCGATTTTCGCGGCTCCCTTTAATCAAGGAAACGGGAACCGAACCGACGCCGTGACGTATGTCTACGTTATCATGTGATCTCCATCTCACTACCCAGATGGCGGCGCTGGACAGCGCGGCAAGCTGAGACCACTGGTGCGCTCTGCGATCCCTGACGTCCTCTCATTATGTTCCTACGGAAGCTATACTCGATGACCTATTTCGTGATTCGGGCTTGCTTCTAACAATGACCATGTCCCATCTGGAACAGCTCAATCCGCAGCAACGTCGCGCGGTCGAGCACGGTCGACCGGCTTTAGCTGAGGCAGGGCCCCTTTTGATCATTGCGGGTGCGGGCTCGGGCAAGACCAACACGCTGGCGCATCGCGTGGCGCACCTCATCGTTAATGGCGCGGATCCACGGCGAATTTTGCTGCTGACTTTCTCACGACGCGCTGCGACCGAGATGATCCGACGGGTCGAGCGCATCACGTCGCAGGCCCTGGGGCAAAATGCAGGTCTCATGACAGGTGCGCTAACTTGGTCGGGCACCTTTCATGCCATTGGCGCCCGCCTCTTGCGAGAATATGCGCATCAGATCGGACTCTCTCCCTCATTCACGATTCATGATCGCGAAGACTCCGCCGATCTCCTAAATCTTGTTCGGCACGATCTTGGTTTCTCAAAGACAGAACGGCGTTTCCCGCCGAAAAGTACGTGCCTGTCAATTTACTCGCGTGTCGTGAATGCCGAGAGCCCACTGGAGGACGTGCTCAGCTCGCTCTTTCCGTGGTGCGCGATGTGGGAATGTGAGTTGCGCCAGCTTTTTTTAGCGTATGTCGAAGCAAAGCAGCGCCAGGGCGTGCTCGATTATGACGATCTTTTGCTCTGTTGGGTGCAAATGATGATGGAGCCTTCCATCGCCGCTGCCATCGGTGAGCGATTCGATCATGTCCTGGTTGACGAATATCAGGACACCAATCGACTTCAAGCCTCCATCCTTTTAGCACTCAAGCCGAACGGCAAGGGGCTTACGGTAGTCGGCGACGACGCGCAATCCATCTACTCGTTTCGCGCGGCGACCGTGCGCAACATTCTCGATTTCCCCGATCATTTTAGGCCGCGCGCCGCAATCATCACGCTGGAACGCAACTACAGGTCAACGCAGCCTATCCTCACTGCGGCCAATGCAGTCATGGATCTGGCCAACGAGCGATTCACCAAAAACCTCTGGTCGGATCGTGCGTCGGCCGAGCGGCCGCAATTGGTCAGCGTCCGCGACGAAGCCGACCAGGCGCGCTATGTGGCGGAGAGGATTCTGGAGAACCGCGAGCGGGGCATTTTGCTCAAAACACAGGCGGTGTTGTTCAGAGCCTCCCATCACAGCGCTGCGCTCGAAATCGAGCTCACCCGGCGTAACATCCCCTTCGTGAAATTCGGCGGCCTCAAGTTCCTGGAAGCCGCGCATATCAAAGATGTCTTGGCGTTTTTGCGATGGGCGGAGAATCCGCGAGATCGCGTCGCCGGATTTCGAGTTATCCAACTCATGCCGGGTGTGGGTCCGGCAACTGCCGCGCGTCTTCTTGACCGCATTGCCGCAGCCCCAGACGCGCTGCAGGCCATTCAAGCCTTCGCTCCGCCTGCGGCCGCTGCTCAATCCTGGCCATCCTTCGTCGAAGCGATCCGCGTTGTGGCTGGCAGATCAGCCGGATGGCCCGCAGAACTTGACCTCATTTGCCACTGGTACATGCCGCATCTGGACCGCATGTACGAAGATGCTGTCATGCGCCAAGCCGATCTGGCACAGCTTGTGCAGATTGCTTCGACTTACCCGGCGCGGGAGCGCTTCCTCACAGAGCTAACGCTCGATCCGCCGGATGCGACAAGCGACGAGGCCAGAATGCCATTGTTGGATGAGGATTATTTAATCCTCTCGACCATTCATTCTGCCAAGGGTCAGGAATGGCGCACGGTCTTTATTCTAAACGCGATCGACGGTTGCATACCCTCTGACCTCAGTACAGGCAACACCGCCGAGATTGAGGAAGAGCGCCGGCTTCTCTATGTCGGAATGACGCGCGCGAAGGATCATTTGCACCTGATCCTGCCGCAGCGGTTCTTTGCTCATCAGCAGAGGAGCAATGGCGACCGCCATATGTATACCGCACGCACCCGGTTTATACCGGATTCGATAGTCGATCGATTTGAGCTCTGCGCTTGGCCAGAAGCCACAACAGTTGAAATGGCTAAGTCAGCAAATGTCCAACCTATCGATATAGGCGCTCGAATGCGCCGCATGTGGAGATGAGACCCCGTTGGTCTGAGCGCAAGGAGTAATAGACGTGGCCGGCGAGTATGTGGGCAATGATTCGGCCCTGGCCCAAGTAGCAGAAAGGGCTGCGGCGGAACACCGAGCAGCGGAGGAGCAGGCATTCGCCGACAAGCTGGCGAAGCGATCGCCGCCCGATCCGGTCGAGCGTGCCGAGATCGAAAAGGCGAGGAAGCGAACAAAAGCCCGCACGCCACGGATTGCTATGCGCGTAGAGGATCGCGGGAAAGCGGGAAGCGTAGTTTATCCGGTCCATTGCGACGAAGAAGGACACGAATACCGACTTGCCGACGTGTTCGGCACTCGCTCGCTGCAATTCGTGTATTCAATGCTCAAGGGTCTAGGGACGGCAACCGAGGACCATTCCCTGAGCCTCGATCTTAGTCCGGGTAGTCCCGATCAACTTACACTCAACGCCGTCCTAGCCGTGATTGATGGGGTGCGGCCGACGGACGAGGTCGAGGCGATGCTCGGAGCCCATATGGCTCTCGCGAATATTGCCTTGCTCGATTTGTTCGCTCGTATGCGCGCCGCCGTGGCCGGCCATAGATACGAGGGTGATGGCATCAGACGGCTGGAGGTCCTTGCCAACCTGACGAACAAATTTATGCGCACCTACGCCATGCAATTTGATTTCCTAGCGAGAAAAAGGCGCAAAGGCGAACAAAACATAAAGGTCAAGCACGTCCATGTGTACGCAGGCGGACAGGCTGTCGTTGGCAACATCAGTCATCGAGGTGAGAGGGGGGTACCGAAAAAATGAACAGCGAGGCTATGAACGCGGAGAAGAAACACCAACAACCCCTGCAATTTCAGACAGCCCGTCAATGCGGAGCGCGGACCAGGAGCGGGAAACCTTGCCGCTCGCCAGCGACGAAAAAGGGACGCTGTCGATTGCACGGCGGCGCAAGCGGTAGCGGCGGCCCTCCTGGCAAACGGAATGGGCAATATCGTCACGGTGAGCGGACCAAGGCCGCGATTGCGGAGCGGCAAAAATTCAGCGCATTGCTGAAAATGCTCCGCGCTGGCCTGACGTGAAAAACGTCGAGAGGGGACGTGGTTCTGCAGCCCTCCCCTATGGCCGCCGAGCCGCTCGCCATGTGCTATCCTGGTCTGGCTGGAGGCACTTTGAGGGCCGGCTAACGCCTCGATTCAGAACATTTCAGGTCTGCCCCAAGGACAAGCCGGCGCGCCTATTGCACGCTGAGGATGCCGTGGTCCGCCCACTGGGAGGTGGTCGCATGGTCGACTTGAGGCGTCGCTCGTTCATCACGCTGCTCGGCGCAGCGGCGGCTGCGTGGCCGCTGGCGGCTCGCGCGCAGCAACCAGCGATGCCGGTGGTCGGCTTCGTGAACAGCGGGTCATCCGTTGCTTCCTGGAGCAATGCCTTCCGTAAGGGCCTCAACGAAACCGGCTACGTCGAGGGCCAAAACGTGACGGTGGAATACCATTGGCTGGAGGGCCAATTCGAGCACCTGCCATCGCTCATGGCCGACCTCGTGCGTCGTCACGTGGCTGTTATTGCCACACCCGCCGGCAACCTTGCTTCTCAGGCGGCTAAAGCCGCAACGACGACGATCCCGATCGTCTTCGGCGTTGGCGAAGACCCGGTCAAGCTCGGTCTGGTCGCCAGCCTTGCTCGGCCAGGCGGCAACCTTACGGGAATCAATTTTTTCAACACTGAGGTGCATGCGAAGCGATTGGGGCTCCTGCATGAGATGGTACCCCAAGCCGTTCGTGTCGCTGTATTGGTTAACCCTGCCAATACTACTAGCACCGAGGCCACGCTGCGAGTCATCCCCGAAGCCGCACGCGCACTCGGACTGCAAATGGCGGTCCTGAGGGCGGGCACCAGCGGGGAGATCGAGGCTGCCTTCGCGACTCTCAGGCGTGAGCCGGCCGACGCGCTTTACGTTGGTCCTGACCCTTTCTTCGTGACCCGGCGGCTGCAGATCGCACTGCTGGCGATGCGGCAGGGAATCCCTACGGCGCTATTCAGCCACGAGATGGTGGAAGCTGGCGGGCTGATGAGTTACGGAACGAACGTCGCGGACATGTTTCATCAGGTCGGCGTCTACGCCGGTCATATCCTTAAGGGGGCCAAGCCAGCCGACCTGCCGGTCTTGCAGTCGACCAAATTCGAGTTCGTCATTAATCTGCAGACGGCGCGGGCGCTTGGCATCGAGGTGCCCAACTCGGTCCAATTGCTCGCCGACGAGGTGATTGAATGATCCGCCGCCAGTTCATCACGCTGCTCGGCGGCGCGGTGGCGGCGTGGCCGCTCGCGGCGCGGGCGCAGCAAGGCGAGCGGATGCGGCGCATCGGCGTGCTGATGGGCTGGCCGGAGAGCGATCCGGAAGCCCGATTAGAGCGCGCAGCGTTCGTCCAAGAGCTTCAGAAATTGGGCTGGTTAGACGGCCGCAATTTGCGGATCGATACTCGCTGGG
>Ga0306925_10003009_pt1 | contig 14740 bp, 10 predicted proteins | sample flu12Cox44000176_FD_203755 | JGI IMG/M metagenome (GOLD analysis project Ga0306925, IMG submission 203755) | Lab enrichment of tropical soil microbial communities from Luquillo Experimental Forest, Puerto Rico - flux8day.12C.oxic.44.000.176 (v2)... | ecosystem: Environmental > Terrestrial >... | reverse complement strand
GACGGCTCGACCTTGTTCCCATCAACATCAATCTTGACCAGCGATGACGCGGTGATCTCGTCGTACAGCATGCCGAAACGGTTGATCAGGAAATGGTTCTGCGCGCCCGGAACGCGCGCCGTGATGCGGGTATTGATCAGGTCGGACCAGCCGAACAGGTCGACGAGCCGATAGCCGGCGGCGAGATCGATGCGGGTCTGCGCCTCGGCCTGAGTCATGTGGCTTCTGGATATTGCGGTGACGGCCATGCGACGGTCCTCTCATGAAGCACAGCGAACCAGTGCGAGCCATACCATGCAGACAGATCGGCTGGCTATCGACCTAATTCGTTCGCCGATCCATCCGAGTCGACTCCTCACGGTGATGAAGGTCGCTTTTGGGGCACCTTGAGGCGCTCCCGCCGCCGAGGTCGAATGCCAGCTGTCTAATACCAGGCGACATTGTCGCATTTCGACTACCGCACCATGAAGCCGCACGAGCGGACCGGCGTCGGTAAGGGTACGACCGACCGCGAGGCTGCGGCGGCGGCCATTGGCGAAGCGCTGGAGCGCTATTGCGCTGGTCAGCCCGATCACCGGCGGGTTCGGCGGTTTGCCTGGAAACAGAGATCCGGTGATGCGATCACGCCGCCTGAATGCGTGCTCTATTCCGAGCGCCAATATGCCCGCCCCGGCTTTCCCTACCGGCGCTGGCGCGAGGATATGGAAGTGCCCTGGATCGCAGCGCGCGAGCTTCCCGGCGAGGGCGAAGTGTGGGCGCCGACCTCGCTGATCTACCTCGATTATCTGGGCAACGACGCGGACGTCTATTTCTGCCCGCCGACATCGAACGGGCTGGCGGCGGGTGTCGATCTGCGCGCCGCCATTCTTAGGGCTCTGCGAGCTGATCGAGCGCGACGCGTTCCTCGTCACCTGGCTGAACAGGTTGCCGGCGCCGGAGATCCGCATTGCCGGATCGACCAGCATCGCTGCGGAGTTTGCCGCGCATTACCGGCGCTTCGGCATCGAGACGCATCTGTTCTTGCTCGCCACCGACATGCCGGTCTATGATGGCGGTACTCGTCGATCCCAGCGGCAAGCAGCCCGCGGTCTGCGTCGGTCTCGGTTGCAACGCCGATCCACTGATCGCCGCGCAAAAGGCCTTGTTCGAGGTCAGTCAGGTGCGTCCCGGCGCCGTCGCCCGCGCCACCGCTCCCGACTTTGTCGAGACCCTGCACGATTATCGCGACGTCCGCACCCTCGATGATCACGGCGCCTTCTTCTCTGCGCCGGAGCGACTTTCCGAACTCGGTTTTCTGCTTCAACGAGGCTGCACCAGGGACCTCGACAGCCTGCCCCCGCTCGGCGGAGAGCCGGGCGAGGATCTCGATCGGTTGGTCGCGGCGCTGCGCTGCGCCGGATGTCGCGTTCTTTATGCCGATCTGACCACACCCGATCTCGAGCCTTTTCCGGTCCGCGTGGTCCGGACCCTGCCGATCCACTTCGGTTATGGCGAGGAGCGGCTCGACGGCACCCGCCTTTATCGGCTGCCGCGTCTCCTCGGCTATGGCACCTCTGACCGGGACGAGGCGAGCCTCAACCCTTGCCCGCATCCGCTGCCCTGAGGTTCTCGATGCAGCTCCCGGCCGATGACGCCACGACGCTCGCCCTCTGGTACCACCTGAATTCCGGCGTCTGGTCGAATATCGAAGCCTACCTCGAGGCCTCGCACGAGCTGCAGCACAAGGTCGTTGCCGATCCGGAGCCGATTGCCCTCGCACCCGACGAGCGCCCCTCGGTCCTCGCCGGGCTCATCGAGGCGCGGCGTTCGACGCGCCGCTATGCCGCCCAGCCGATGCCGTTCACGCAGGCCTCGCGCATCCTGCACGCGGCCTACGGCGTCACCGGGTTGCGCCGGCACACCCCGAGCTTTGCGAGCTGGGGGCGTAGCGTACCGTCAGCCGGCGGGCTTTATCCGCTCGAGTTCTACGCGGCGACGAGTGCCGTCGAGAGCATCGCCGACGGCGTATACCACTATAATCCGATCGACGCGCGGCTCGAGCGGCTCGCCGGCACCGGTCTTCTCGAGGTTCGGCAGGTGATTTTCTATCCGGAATTTGTCGAGCACGCGAACCTGCTCCTGGTGATTGCCGCCGTCTTCGAGCGTACCCTGATCAAATACGGCCCGCGCGGCTACCGCTACGTCCTGCTCGAAGCCGGCCATGCCGCGCAGAACGTCTGTCTCGGCGCAGTCGAATCGGGATTGGCCGCCGTCTGCCTCGGCGGATTTGATGACGGCGCGATGAACCGTGCCGTCGGCCTGGACGGGCGGCAAGAAGCCGCGGTCTATTGCCTGGCCGTAGGGCTTGCCGCAACCGATTGACCCGCTCTGGCCATCGCCAGCGGGCGCTCGGCGCGGACCTTGCCCGGCGGACAGCTTTCCGGGTCGGTTTCCCGCTTGCCCGCATCTGGTGGCGACTTGCGCATGCGCGGCATGAGGGCGTCGCGGTAGCGGTCTATGTCGGTCCCGCTCTCTTGCTGGTGCGTTGCTCGTATCGAACCGGGTGGCACTTGCCCGGTGGCGGTGTCCAGCGCGGTGAGACGCCAGACGCGGCAGCACGGCGGGAATTGAGCGAGGAGATCGGACTCTCGGCTTCGGCGCTGGCTCCCGCCGGCTCTTTCTGCACCATTTAGGACGGACGACGTGACCGCGTACATTTCTTTGAGCTGCGCCTGGTCGAATTGCCAAGACTGCAGCTTGATAATCGCGAGGTCATCGAAGCGCGGCTGACCTCACCTATCGAGCTGCAGAGCATGGTATTGACAAAGCTGGTTGCCACTTATCTCGCACGTCGGCTGTCGCTGGGCGACCCAGAGCCAGCTTGATCTGCGTCTGAGGCTTCGGCCAGACGATTTTGTGGGCGCAGCTGGAGCCCGGCCGCGAGACCGGAGCCACAACGTCACCGCGCAGTGCTCGGGCATGCGTGGGAAAAGCGCGTCAGCTCCGCATTTAGCCGAACACCTCCAACACCCCCTGGAAATCCTCGGAGAGTTCCGGGCCCGGCGGCCACGCGGCGCCGTCACTTCGACCCCGGCTCCAGGCCATGACCGCCGCTGTTTGTATACTTGCGGCGTCGGCTCAAAAAAAGAACATCCACGGCCACGCCGATTAGGGTGCAGCGCGAAGGCGGGGCTGCGCATCACGGCGTCTGGGTGGCCGCGGCAAAATCGCTGGCCGCCAGTAAGGCGTGGCCTTTTTGAAGCGACGCACGTCCTCGCACAGTTTTGCTTCCAAGTTTGTTAGTTCGCGGAGGTGCCACCCAATGACCACGCCGGCCGCAAGGCCGACGGCGTTAATATCATGCGTCATTGAGCCCGCGGGCCCGCCTTTGCAAAAACCGAGTTCGCAACCGACTCTCCCCTGGAGGGAGATGGATTCGAACTTCCGGTTCCGCGCTAGATAAGCAACGGTTTTCGTGGGTTCGTCCGAGTCGGGGCCGATCAACCGGTGCACCGGTCATCCGAGCAGTTGCCAGCTTCCGCACACCGACCGAGTTGTCGAGCGGCGGTCCGAGGAGCCACCGCTCACCGCCCGGATCAGGCGGCGTCACACTACCGCGGCGCTGTCGGCGGTGCCAGCGCATCACGGAACCGAAAGTTCGAATCCGTTCCCCTCCAGCCCTCCAGCGGTGAGTCAGCAAACTTTCGGTTCCTCTCAAGACGACGGGCCCGGTTGGGGCAAGGGCGGCAGGTTGCCGTTTTGAGAAAGATCCGGCGGTGCTGGTCGTGGTCCGGCGCCCACTCTCCACTGTCGCCCGCCTACGCCGAGCCGCATCGCCGCGAAACAGGAAGAGGCAAATAGGTTTCATCGCTTTCGCAGGGGGGTGGTTATGATGCCAGGGGGGAAACCTTCGGCATGTGACGAAATAACGCCGGGATCGCCGGTGCGGGATGCAGCGCGCGGGAAGCATTCCGCTGACTTGCCGGTTGGCTGGGGCGTTCCAGGGTCTCCTCGGCCCAATCCGAGTCCCTCTCACCGTCACCTCGCCAGACCTTGACGCGGCGGAGACGCGGAAAACATCGCGGCCGAATGGCCGCTTGAGGAGTTGTCAATACGTGGTCGCACGTATTGTTAACCAATAATCGAGAAGGTTAACTCCCGTCCGGCAGCGTCCGCATGCCGATTTAAGGGCGAGGCAAGCCAGATCAAGCTCGCGCTCGAATAATCTTCGTCGGTGCGAAGCGCATCACACAGGTTTCGTTCCGCGCGCACTTATTTGGGACGCCGTAGCCCCCGGAAGAGGGTGCCGCAAACATCCGCTTCGGGGCGGGTGCAATCCCAGACAAAGGAGACATCAATGCCGCAAATCGCCGTGATCAACGAGTCGACCGCCATCTCCGACGCCGACGTTCAAAAGATGATCCCCGCCTTCGACCAGCAATGGAACAAGGATTTACGACCGATTTGGGGTGTCGACGCCGCCACCTTCAACTTTATTCCAAAAGGACGGATGCCGCCGGCCGGCAGCTGGTGGTGCGTATTTTTGGATAATAGTGATCAGGCGGATGCGCTCGCCTATCATGATCTGACGAATGAGGGCCTTCCGATCTCCAAGGTTTTCGCTAAAACCCTCATGCAGGACAAGGCCAGCATCAGCGTTGGCGCCACTCACGAGCTATGCGAGATGGCGGTCGATCCCTGGCTCAACAGCGCTTATCAGGATCCGCACGGCACCTTCTGGGCCGGAGAGGTCTGCGATCCCGTCGAAAGCGACCAGTACGGCTATGAGATCGGCGGTGTTCTAGGGACGGACTTCATCACGCCGAACTGGTTTGCCCATGAACATGCGCAGGGCGCGATCGACCTAAAAAATCATGCTCGCACCGCGTTCCAAGTCCTCTCCGGCGGTTATGCACAGAGATTCGACCCGCGCCGAGGCTGGGTGCAGGTCACTGGCCGCACGGCAGCGCTGACCCATCAGGCTCATGCAGCCCGCGGCTCACGGCGAGAGCGCCGTGCGCGATTGGACCAAGGACTGCGGGTCAGCGACATAACCCGGCGGTGACCCGGTCGACCGAAACCACCGCCGCCCGAGGGGGCTGACGCTTGCCGCCGCGGTCCGGAGCGAGCAGACGCCTCACTCCGGGCCGCGCTGCTTCGGACCTTGGTAAGGCGTCCCACCCCGATGTGTGTAGAGGGCCGGTTCGGACTGGCGCCGCCTTTGCCAGCGGCGCACGGCAGGAGCGGAGGTCGCTTGGACTCGCTGCTGGCGCAACGCCCTGCCAAGCTGCTGCAAACTTGAAGTTCGGTTAGCCGACATATGAGATTGATCTGTTAGTTGCGCTCTCTGCCTGGAGCAGAGCGTGATAGATGAATTCGTGCGTCGGAGCGGTAACGCCCTGTTCACGCGCCAGCCGGACCACCGCACCGTTCCAATATTCGAGTTCGCTCGGCTTTCCGTCGACGATATCGCGCTGCAGCGAGGTGGTTCCGTCGGCCGCCAACGAATCGATAAAGGTCATTGTTTCGGCGACGATCGTGTCCGCCACGACCTCGCGAGAACGGGCAACGGCGAATGCCTCCTGCATACATTGCTCCCTCAAGAGCGTCGAGCGCGGGGTATAGACACACCCGGCCGTTGAACGTGTGCGACAGCGCCAGGCTCGACCTCGGGGCCTGGGGAGCTTCCCGCTGGCTGGGGTCGACCGACTTCTGCCAGGAGTAAGCGATCACGTCCTCGGGCTGCGTTGCCATCCGATTAGCAGGCGAGCGAGCTTGCTCTATCCAGCCTACGCGACTTGCCGATGCGCCTGATCGTGCTTTTGGGACAGGAACTCCATCAGCTTCTCGATGTCGGTATCCATCAGATAAACGCTGAGTTACCTCGCCAGTGTGGGATCGCACGCCGACGACGAAATCCACCCCGGCGACGCGGTCGACCGGTAGCCGGGCTACGATCTGCTCTTGAAACCGATGGTAGAGCCGTGTAGTGATCCGCGATCTCGCGGCTCGGGATAGGTATCAGTTCCAATGGTCACCTATCGCAGATTGGGCAGCCGGATCACCTGGAGCGCGCGACCATACAAACCGCCAGCACATAATCACGCCACCTGACGGCGGGAGAGTGCGTGCTCGGTAGAGATCAGCAGATTGACCAAGACCGAATATCAGTGCTGGCTCGCCGGGGAGAGCGCAGCGTGCTGGTTTGTTGTCCAACGCTCGAACACCCTTGCGCACATAGAACACCCTGTCTGAGCCGGTCGGCCGATATTGCTTGGTAGGCCCCCAACGAACAGCTTCGCCGTCGCCCGCAGGTTCCTCGACCCGTACATCACCGAATTTTTTTGGCTCAACGCGATTTAAGCTGTTCCACGGAACTGCGATCCACAAAAATAAGATCACACTAGTGACGATCCCGATCACCGCCCACGAGATCACAAGCTCGGTGCGGCGCAGATGGTCTTCGTCCCTCACTCGGCCTGCTCGTGCTCCCCACGGCCCCTGGCGGGCGTTGTAACGACCCCAATCGAAGGGGTGCTGCGCCGGTAGCGCCACAAGCGCCAGGACTGTTATCAGTAGCCAAAACCTCACTCCGCGGCTCCCATTCTTCGAGCACGCCGACCCTTTTATATAAGATTTCATCGTCGCCGATAGCGGCCCGCCCGCGGCGGTTCATAATGTTTCATCGACGGGAGGGGTTCGGGCTTTCGGCTCCAGCCCCTTCGGGGCTAGGGACGCCTTCGGCGGCTCCGGGGCGGATCTTGGCGAGAGTGCCTTTCAGCAGTTCCACCCGCGGCGACAGCGGGTGCGATCCCTGTCGATTTCATCGGAAAGCAGCCGTTCAAGTGCTGCCGTTTTCGTCATCGGTTAGGTCAAGGTTCATCAAATTCGGGTGAGGCGGTTAACCGATAATGGCAAGTCCGCGCTTCATCCAACCGAGCGGTGCGGGGAGGGATTACCTTGCGGTAACCATTGGCGCTTACATTCGGGAGCCGGTGAGGTGTTGCAGCCTCGATAGCGATGTTCAGCTTCGGCTGAGAGCGGCAATCGCAAGGGAAAAACGATATGGAGGAGGGGCAATAGGATAGCCAGCCCCATTCGACCAACACCCGCCCTCGGCCACTATGCCCTCGGCAGAAAAAATTAACACACTGCTCAGTGCATAGAGTGTAGGAATCCTCAGACCAAGACTGAGGGAGACCAATATGAATAGGTCAATCGCCGCTTGGGCTCTGCGAGCTTGCGCCATTCGGCGCAGTCTGACAGGCTTCGCCGGTCAAGCCCGAAGGGCTTGCAGCGCAATCGGCTTGTCATCGGCGCTAACCGCGTGCACGGCTGGTTGGGTGGGTGCAGATCCAAGCACTGGCCCAACCCATATAGCTGGATCAGCCGATCACACCACCACCGCGTTCGATGGCGAATATCAGGATCTTTCGGTGGTGAATAACAGTAAAGGCAACACTCTGGGTCCATCAGGCGGCACCGGTAATGCAACATGCCGGAATTATTCCGGAGACCAATTCCCAGCTTTGACTGTGAAAAACGGTCTCGCGCAATTCGAAGTAATGGGCGTGCACTTTGCAGGGTATGTGACACCGCAAGGACACCTGAAGATGAGCAGCGGCTACGGGGTGACCGTAAGTGGAAATATCCACGAGACACCGGTCGATGAAGATTTCGATGGAGACTTCGACAGCGTGACCCACCGACTGAGTGGACAAGTAGTCGGGACTTGCGCCTATAAGGTCGTATGGCACAAGGTTTAGCGGAATCCCGGACCATTTTCCCAACGGAAGTCCTGAGCACCGCAGGGGCTCAACAAATGCCATCCGGCACGAGACAGTCTTGCGTCGACCAAGTGCCCATCGAATTCAAACGCACGCCTTTGGAATCAACGGTTCTCCCGAGGCTACGGATCTGGGGCCGGGCTATTTCGTCAAAGCCAAAGGGCTAAGCTCAGATTGCAAGATGTCGTAGACGGGGAGTCCAAAATAGGCCACCATTGAGTCCACTTTGACCCTCCGCGGGGTCGTGAGAGCCGCAGAAACGCTGGGGTCAGGTTTCTAGCCCGTGTGCGGGCAGGATCCGGGGAGGCCGGCAACGGCCCGGCGTAGCATGTGGTGCGGGTGCTGAGCGGCTTCATCGGCGGTGCGCTCGGCCTCAGCCTTGCCTGTGTCAGCGTACGAGAAGTTCGAATCCATCCTCCTCCAGCGGTGAGTCCAGCAAACTTCGACGTCGCGCGAGCAGAGACGGCTATCCTCAAATTGGGCGCGGCATTTCAACGGTTGAAATTCTGGGCGGAAGGTCGCGCTGTTGCTCTTCTGGTTCCCGCTTGCCCTCGAGCGTCAGCACTGCCGTTGTTAACCTCGGCGACGATGCGGCCGGCTTCGTGTTTGCGCGTTTTTTTGGCTGCACCAGATCCCACGCCTCGCCGAACTTCGGCATTGCGCTAATCGCTCGGCTAGGGCCGCCGCCGGTTTTTGCGGTAGATTTGGTTAAGCTCCCCCGCCGCCGGACAAGTCATACCCACTGTCCGCGGCCTTCCCGCAATCCTCGCCGCCGATGTGGCCGGTTTATTCCCGGCTGAATGCTTCGCATGACCCAGCCCAGTTGACGTCCTGATTATCGGCGCCGGCGCATCCGGCGCGGCGGTGGCTTGGAGCTCGCCCGGCACAGGTGCCATCGACGGCCGAGGACGACGCTACCGCAGCCGTCGAGCAATTCGCCGGTCCGAACTTCGGAACCCAGGTCCGGGAGTGTACCCCGGCTCGCGCGGTTGCAATATCAGCTTCGCTCGCGCCGCCTTCCATGAAGATGCGGTTTCGAAATGCGGGTTTTTTGTCATTTGGGTCGATATGCAGCACCGGTGCGCAGGATCTCCACCATCGCGGGGTCACCTCGAGCGATGGCGAGGGCTGATTTCGTCGTGAAGCCCGGGGTACCCGTTCCGCGTAGGCAGGGTTCGACCACCAATCACGGCAAGCATCATAGCGCTTTGATCGAGCGCCAAAGCGTCCCAAGAGCTGATCTTACGGTGAACGAAAGCGCAATCTGGGAGCGATTTCCTTTGGGCTGGTGAATGACAAGACGGTCGCGCCATTCGAGCGCAATTCCTGCCATGCTCCATCAAAGCAGAACGCCGCCATGGCTCCAGTCGGAAACTTGCCGTCGGCCGGCGGCAAACGATTGCACGATTTGGTATCAGCAAGCGCCAACGCAAGATCATGCAAACCTGGATTGTGACCAATCATCAGGGCGCATTCGACAGTTTCTGGAAGGCCGCGGAGGTATTTGAAGAGTTCTGGTTGCGCGACCCCATAGATCCGGCTTTCGAAAACAACCCTCGGCGGCTTTATCGCCTTGGCAATGGGTTCCAGCGTCTGCTTCGCGCGGACCGCCGTCGAGCAGAGGACCAGGTCAAATGTGATCTTCGCTCGTCGGAGGTGGGCTGCCATGGTCTTAGCGGTCTCGCGGCCACGCTTGTTAAGAGGCCTATCGAGATCATCGAGGCCCGGATCCTTCCAGCTGGACTTCGCGTGACGCAACAGGTAGAGGGTCTTCATTCCCTGGCACCCGCAGAAGCCATTACGTCGCTTGCAACCGATCTATACTTTGTCCAACTCCATATGAGGTGATAGCTCCATTCCGACAATCCCGGATGCGTCCTCGCATCCGGCAGAAAGAAATCGGCTTCACGCCAGACTCCCCCCGGAGGGGAACGGATTCGAACATTCAGTTCCGCGCTAGATAGGCGACGGTTTCATGGGTTCGTCCGAGTTGGGACCGATCTACCGGCGCACCGGTCATCCGAGCAGTTGCCGGCCTCGGCACGGCGATCGAGTTGGCAAGCGACGGTCCGAGGAGCCGCCGCTCACCGTCCGGATCAGACGGCGTCACACCACGGCAACGCTGTCGGCGGTATGAGCGCATCGCGAAACCGACGGTTCGAATCCGCCTTCCTCCAGCGGGGAGTCTGCGAACCATCGGTTCCGCTGAGGGGCGAGTGGCTCGACGAACTTCGCAAGCCGCACTGACTTACGCCGCGTCCATCGGCAGGCCGTCGCGCATTCGTATGCGAATGCCGCGCGCGCCTGGCGTCGTCGGAAAAGCTCTTAGGGCCGGTCAGGAAGCCGGCTGTGGCTCCGGCCAGTTTGCGGCTCGGAGGTGGGATAGTGGAAATCTTTCCCTGAAATCCGGAACCACAAGTTCGAATACCCTATTCGTCCAGCGGCGAGGCGAGCGAAGTTCGATGCGTGCACCCGGCGTCAAGTCGTTGAAAGTCTGGAACCTGCGATTATCGAGGTCGTGCCGGCGATCAATGCCTCTTAAATCGGGCACGTAACAATAACAACGCTCCACGAGGCATGCGCGCTACGCGCCGAGCGCTTGCCAGACGGATCTAGAAACGGCTAGCGCGAACCGGCAAAGACGCCGCGCAGCCATTCGCAGGCTTCGTTCATTGCGACCCCGGCTTTGTCGACAACGCCGACCCAGAACATGAAGCCGTGATTGACGCCGTCATAACGAGTGAGTGCGGTGGATACGCCGGCGGCCTTTAGCTTCTCGGCGTAAAATTCGCCCTCGTCGCGCAGCGGGTCGTATTCGGCAGTGATTACCAGGGTAGGTGGTAAGCCAGTCAGGTCCCGGGCACGCAGCGGCGAGGCATATGGATGCGCACTCTCCGACTCGTCGTTCAAATAATGCGCCCAGAACCACTTCATTGTGTCGCGAGTCAGTCCATAGCCCTCGGCGTTGTTCTCGTACGAGGGAGTGCCAGGCGTGTGGTAGTCCGTCACCGGGTAGAGCAGCAGCTGACCGCATAATGGGGGACCGCCCTCGTCGCGCACTCTGAGCGCGGTGACCGCGGCCATATTCGCACCGGCGCTGTCGCCGGCGACAGCAAACCGCATTGGGTTGGCGCCGAGCTCGGCGGCATGCGCCGCGACCCATCGCGTCGCATGCAGACAATCGTCGATGCCGGCTGGGAATTTGTACTCGGGCGCGAGGCGATAATCGACTGAAGCGACGACGCACCCCGCACCGGCGCACAGATTGCGGCACATCCCGTCGTGAGTTTCGAGGCTACACAGCACGAAACCGCTGCCGTGAAAGAACACCAACAGTGGGAATGGACCCATGCCATGCGGCGTGTAAATTCGGATGCGCAACGGTCCGCCCGGGCCGTCGATGGTTCGCTCGCGAACACTGGCGATATCGGCGGGGGGTGCCATCAAGGCGACGCGCGCTTCGTACTGCGCGCGTGCCGTATCGACCGGCAAGGTATGCGTGGCGGGCACGCCGGTACCCTTGTCGAGCAGGATTTGGATCTGCGGATCGACCGGCATGATCGGTGCTGCCGCAGGCTAGAATTTTTGCGCCGCGCTCGCCAGCGGGGCCGCGCGGGCCGGTAGAAAGCGATCGAGCACTTGGCCGGGGCCTCGGCTGAGCCGGACGTAGTCTTTGCCGTCGAACACCCGGGCGCCGTTGACGAATACGCCGTGTAGGCCGATCGGGTCCCGCAGCGTGCGTGCTCCGCCGCCGGGCAGGTCGTTCACCCGGCGCGGGGCTGAGATGCCAACCGTGGTGGGGTCGAACAGCAGCAGATCAGCGCAGGCACCAACCGCGATGCGGCCGCGGTCAGGGATGCCGTATAACCCGGCCTGATGGCTGGTCAGTCGGCGCACGCCCTCGGCGATGTCGAATGCGCCGCGTTCGCGCACCCAATGACCGAGGAAATAAAGACCAAAGCCCGCATCGCACAGATAGACCAAATGCGCGCCGGCATCGGACAGCGCGATCACTCCGGCCTCGTGCTGGACCAGCGGTTCCACCCCATCGTCAACAGCATTGAAAAACCGGCCGATCAACCCGGTGTCGAGGTTCTCCTCAAGCCCGAGGTCGAGCAGCACGTCGAGCGGATCACGTCCAGCCTCGCGCGCGATGTCAGCTACCGAGCGATCGGCGAGCCCGGCATTTTCGGGTTTGATCGGTGCAGAGATGATGACACGCTCCCAGTTGCCCTGAAAGACCGTACCCGGCTTGGGGTTGCGCAGGTCGGCGCGGAGTGCGTTTCGGAAGCTCGGGTCGCGGAACACGGTCTTCAGTTGCTCGCGATCGTAAGCCTTGATCGGGTCGAAGGTGGGGTGGCTGTAGAACGGGTACGCGCTCGCCAGCGTGAAGTCGAATGACAGCGGCTGACAGGTGATCTGGATGTACAGCTCGTTACCGCGAGCCTGCGCTGCTCCGCAGGCCTCGAACACGCCGAGCGCGCGGTCCGGGTACTGCTCGTTGTAGAGCGCGATGGCGGTGCTCATGAAGATGCGGCGGCCGTGGCGGGCGGCGATCTCCTCCATCGCGTCGGGCGTGATCGGCCCGGAGGAGATCTCGACGACGCCGCGCCCTGGCCCGCCCATCGCCCCGACCAGCGCGTCGAATTCCGATACCTCGCTGATCGTCGAGGGCATCGGCACGCCGCCCCAGCCCGAGTGGTTCAGCGAGTACGAAGCACCAAGGCCTATCGCGCCTTGATCCATCGCTTCGCTGATGAGCCGCTTCATCTCGGTTATCTCTGCGGTGGTCGGTTGTTTGCGCACCGAGGCGTCGTTGCCCATCACGGCGGTGCGCACGGCCGAATGCCCGACCAGCACGCCGAGGTTCATGTACGCGCCGCGCCCGCGCAGCATCGTCATGTATTCGGCAAAGGATTGAAACCGCCAGTCTATGCCGGCACGCAGCGCATCGAGATCCATGCCCTCGACAACCGCCAGGTTACGCATAATCAAGTCGCGCAGATGGGGTGGCGAGGGCACAATGCCGAAGCCGCAATTGCCCATGATCGCGGTCGTGACCCCGAGCGAGGGCGACGGTGACAGGGTCGGGTCCCAGGTGACCTGCGCATCGTAATGCGTGTGCAGGTCGATGATGCCCGGCATCAATGCGAGCCCGCCGGCATCGACGATCTCGGTCGCGACCTTGCCGACCTCGCCGATCGCCGCGATGCGGCCATCCTTCATCGCTACGTCGGCGCGGATCGGGTCGTGCCCGAGCCCGTCCACCATGGTGGCGCCGCGGATCAGAAGGTCATGCATCGGCATCTCCTATGGTTATTTGTCTTCTATAGAAAACGCATGATTTCTATTGATCAACTAGACACCGGGACTATCATGCCTTCCTGCATGCGTCAATTCGCTTGATCAGGCGAGAGATGGATCAACCGCAATCAGCGGACGCGCCACTGGTGGCTGGTGGTAGGAGGAGTTTCGCTATGTCGGCATACACGTCAGAACCGGCGATATTTGATGCGATCATCGTCGGCACCGGGGTCGGCGGTCTCTACGCGATCCATCGCCTCCGTAGGCTTGGCCTCAAGGTGCATGCCTTTGAGGCTGGCGGCGGGGTTGGCGGCACCTGGTATTGGAACCGCTACCCGGGGTGTCGCTGCGATGTCGAAAGCATGGAGTACTCGTATTCCTTCTCCGACGAATTGCAGCAACAATGGCATTGGCCCGAGCGTTATGGCACGCAGCCTGAGATCCTGCGTTACCTCAACCATGTGGCTGATCGCTTCGACCTCAGGCGCGACATCGAGTTCAACACCCGGGTTAAAGAGGCAGCCTATGACAGCGAGACAAACACATGGACAGTAAAGACTGACAAAGGCGGTGCCGCGACCGCCCGCTTCTGCATTATGGCGACAGGCAATCTTTCGACACCTCGGACGCCGAGCTACACTGGTTTGGAGAGTTTCAGGGGGAAGTGGTATCACACCGGTTTATGGCCCCATGAAGGGGTCGACTTTACCGGATTGCAAGTCGGCGTCATCGGAACCGGCTCTTCCGGCGTCCAGTCGATACCCATCATCGCAAAGCAGGCGAAGCATCTTTACGTGTTCCAGCGAACAGCCAATTTCAGCTTGCCGGCACGCAATGCGCCCATGGATTCCGAGAAGGAACGCTCGCACAAGTCACACTATCCCGAGCGCCGCCGCGCCGCTTTCGATACACCATTCGGAATCGCTGGCTACCCGCCGCCGGTAAAGTCCGCGCTCGATGCAACCGAAGGGGAACGGTTACGCGCATACGAGGCAAAATGGGCCGAGGGTGGAAGCATCAGTTTCCTTTACTCATTTACAGATTTGTTGGTCAGCAAAGAGTCCAACGAAACGGCCTCAGAATTCGTGCGCCGGAAGATCCGGGCCACCGTCAAGGATCCCAAGACCGCGGATTTGCTATGCCCCAATGACCATCCAATCGGCACCAAGCGGCTCATTCTCGACACCGACTACTACGAGACGTACAATCGCGACAACGTTACCTTGGTAGATATCAGCCGCAAGCCGATCAAAGAAATTACACCCACTGGGTTGCGTACCGCTGATAGCGACTACGTGCTCGATGCGATTGTTTTTGCAACGGGCTTTGATGCCATGACGGGGGCGATGAAAGAGATCGACATTCACACGGATGCGGGAATGTCGGTTCGAGAGAAGTGGGAGCACGGTCCGCGCACCTACCTCGGGATCATGATCGCCGGGTTCCCAAATCTATTTATGATCACTGGCCCGCAAAGTCCGGGTGTCAAAAGTCAGATGATATTGGCTTGCGAGCAGCACGTCGATTGGATCGCGGATTGCATGCAGTACTTGCGCGATCACGACTTATCGCGCATCGAGGCGGAGGAAGGCGCCGAGGACGCTTGGGTACAGCACAACAACGCGGTCGCGGATCGTACGCTCTATCCGTTGGCGAACTCATGGTACGTC
>Ga0306925_10003008_pt1 | contig 14744 bp, 13 predicted proteins | sample flu12Cox44000176_FD_203755 | JGI IMG/M metagenome (GOLD analysis project Ga0306925, IMG submission 203755) | Lab enrichment of tropical soil microbial communities from Luquillo Experimental Forest, Puerto Rico - flux8day.12C.oxic.44.000.176 (v2)... | ecosystem: Environmental > Terrestrial >... | reverse complement strand
GATTCGAAACGAGTGAGATTGCTGCTGCCGTAGGGCAGAATGCCGCCCAAGCCGGAATGAAATTCGCGCGCGCGGGTTTCCTCAGCGAGTTTCGCTATATTCCCGGCGTGCAGCCCGGCCCCGGGCAAGACGATGATGCGAGGGCCGGCAAGCTCGACGAGCTTGCGCAATGTTTCGCAACCTTCGGGAGCACTACGAGCTCCGCCGGCGGTGAGCAGGCGCGTAACACCCGTGGCAATGACGTCTTCGAGGGAGCGGGGAAGATCGTTGGCGTAGTCGAAGGCGCGGTGGAAGGTGACTTCGAGGGGGTGCGCCAGTTCGACGAGTTCCCGAGTGCGTTCGACGTCGACGGAATTGTCGGGGCGAAGAATGCCAAGGACCAGGCCTTCCATGCCGAGGTCGCGTGCAAAAATAATGTCGCGGCGCATGGCGGCAAATTCGGCATCGCTATAGACAAAATCGCCCTTGCGCGGGCGAATGATGGGAAACACTGGAATTTCGAGATCCTCGTGGACCTTGCGCATGGCGGCAATCGCGGGAGTGATACCGCCTTGATTGAGTTCGCCGCAGAGTTCAATGCGATCGGCGCCGGCGTGTTCGGCGGCTAAGGCCGAATCGACAGTTTCCACCGTAATTTCCAGGAGGAGTTCGGAAGGCACGTCAGCCTCGGCGCTAGGGAGGATAGCCAGATTTATATACTCCTCGTTTTCGCGGGATGCAACAGCGGAATTGGCAGGAACCTCAGAACGCGGACTGCCGACCGCGTGAGTCACACACCATCCGTGTCAGGTTGTGGTAGGCTTTTGGCGCAATCGCTGGTCTCTTCCCACGAGACAAACGGGAACCACCTCAAAGGAGACCGAGTATGAAATCCAGCAGGATCGTTTCAGCAGTTTCGATCGGCGCGATGGTGCTGATGGTGTACGGGTGTGAGAAACCGTATCACCAACCGGAAGAGAAATACGTGTTGGTGGCGGCCAACGTAAATTTGCCGTATTGGCAGGAAGCGCAGGCGGGATTGACGGACATCGGAAAGACGGCAGGAGTGAAAGTGGATCTTGTGGGGCCGGCGACGTTCTCGCCGAGCGAAGAATTGACTGCGTTTCAGCAGGCGGTGGCGTCGAAGCCATCGGGAATCATGGTATCGGTGACGGATCCTAAATTGTTCAATGAAGCGATCAATGCGGCCATCATGCAAGGGCTGCCGGTAGTCACGATTGATGCGGATGCACCGGAGTCGCGACGCGTATTGTTCATCGGCACGGACAATTTTCGAGCCGGACAAGACAGCGGGAAGCACATGGCGGATTTGCTGGGGGGGCAAGGGCGCGTTTTGATTATCGGGCTGGCGGGTCAGTTGAATACCGAGGAGCGCACCCGTGGTGTGAATGAAGCGCTGAAGAAATACCCGGGAATCAAGGTGATTGACACAATCGATGGGAAGGGCGATCCGCGGAACGCGTATGACGCTGTGTCCGGCTTGCTCCAGAAGAAGGAGAAAATCGACGGCATCATCGCGCTGGAAGCGACAGGCGGGGCGGGCGCGGCGGACGCGCTGCATCGCATGGACATGACCGGGAAGATCAAAGTGCTGGCGTTCGACAAGGATCCGCAGACGCTGGACGGCGTCGAGCGCGGTTGGATTACGGCGACGGTGGTGCAGAAGCCGTACGTGATGGCGTTTTATGGCGTGCGGTTCCTGGACGATCTGCACCACAACGCGGTTCATGAATTTAAGGATTGGGCGACCGCGCCGACAGGGCCGCTGCCCGTGTTTGTGGATACGGGGACGGCGGTGGTGGACAAGGGCAATTTGGCGACATTCCGGAAGGCATTGGCGGAACACCCGAAGCCGAACTTCTGAGAGTAATCACGGATCAGAATAATAGAGCGGCGCTCAGAGATTGCTGGCCGAACTGCGCTCGCGACGGTTCCGCCAGCAAGGATGACGGGCCCGCGTTTGGTGGCCATGCCGCGGCTAGGCCAGGCCGTAAGCGGCGAAAGTGACGATGGAGGCGACGCCCAGGGCCGTACCGAGGGCGGCGCCGGCAAGGACATCGCTCAAGAAATGCATGCCCAGGACGATGCGCGAGACCGCAATGCTTAGGGCCAGGAAGTAGAGTGGCCATTCCAATGTGGGATAGAAATAGCTAACCACCAGCGCGATCGAAAACGCGGTCATCGTGTGGCCCGAAGGGAAGGAAAACTGATCGGGAGGGAGAACACGGGCCCAACAGTGTGGTTGGATTTCACAAGGGCGCGGACGGTGGCTGATTTTCTTAAGCGCTTTGAAAACGAGGACTCCGAGAATCGCCGCAGAACCGGTCGCGCCGACGGCAGCGTAACCCCGCGGGCCGCCCACCGTGAGGAGTATCGCGCCGAGGCTATACCAGAGCCAACCGTCACCCATGCGGGTGGCGGCCAGCATCCAGAAGCGGATCCACCGAGGGGCGCGCCAACTGTTCACGCGCCGCATCACGCGGTGATCGCGGTTCTCGATGAAACCCCAGAGCGTTTTGGTTACGGCCACTGCGTTTACCTCAATTCGCCCAGTTGGCCTGAAAACCGGAATCCACTTCCCAAAGCATGCGAGGCCGGCGGGTTGGCCCATTAAGTTGCGGTCCCCACTTCCTGCAGAAGCGAAGCTCGTTGAGCCAATGTCCCGCCGTAATCGCGGGGATGAAGATGCAGAAGGGAAGCAACGCAGCGGCCCAGGGTTTCTCGTCGAGCAAGCCGCCGGCAAACCGGAAAATATCGACGGTGAGTTTGCTGTATGCGCCGTGCTGGCCATGGACAATGCCCCGACCCGCGCGCAAGCCCTGAAAATATTCTTCCACGGTGCGGGCCCCCGGGACTTGAGTGTGCGTGAGAGCGACACCGGAAAGCGTGTGGGAATCGCTGCCAGCGGTGCCGACCCTGCCGAGGGCCTTGGCCAGGGTTTCCGCGTGGTGATTGGCCTCGGGGCACATCTGGCCATTGCGAATTTCGAAGGCCGGAGCGTAAGAAGCGAACCAGTTGAAATCTTCCTCCGCACGGCGGCCGGTCAGGCCCGAGAAAACGTGATTCACAGAAAAGAAGAGTCTGCGCTCGGTGAGATACATAACGAGCGCGATAAAATCGTTCCGACGGCGCTGAATCTGGGCATGGTCTTTCTCGGTGATGTCATAGACGCCGAGGTGCATCTCCGTGCCGCTGGGCATGCGGACGGTGACTTCCTCGCTGAGAAAGAAATCGGGATACTTGCGCAAGGATTCTGCGGCATCGATGGAATCGTGGTCGGTAACGGTCACCACGGACATGCCTCTTTGTTTAGAGCGGCGGTAGATATCTTCCGGTTGGTTGTAGGACTCCTTGCAAATGCGGGCCAGACCCGGGGTATTGCACATGCCGGACCCGACGGAATGGACGTGGAGGTCGCAGCGCATAGCGAAAATGGTAGAAAAGAGATATGAACAATGCATGAAGGGGGCGCGAAAATAGGATGAAAAGCAACTCGGAACTCATTGAACACAAATGAGTTCTTTAGTTTTCCACATGGCATAGAGAGTGCTCTCGCGGCGAAAGGAAAGGGCTGTGCGAGAATGCGCCGATGCAGAAAATACAGATCTTATTTCATGACGCGGGGGGCGGTCATCGGAATGCGGCCACAGCGTTGCAAACCGTCGTGCGACAGCAAAGACGGCCCTGGCAGGTGCAGTTGACGCAGTTTCAGGAGTTAACCGATCAGCTCGATGTATTGCGGAAGTTGACGGGAATTCGCATTCAAGAGCAATACAACATACTGCTGCGGAACGGTTGGACGCTCGGGGCCACCCAACTGTTGCGTGTGTTGCAGACGACCATACGGGTGTTTCACCGCCCGATGGTGAAGTTGCTGACAAAACAGTTTCAAGAGAATGCCCCGGACTTGCTCGTGTCGGTCATACCGCATTTCAATCGAGAGATACAGGAAGCGTGGAATGCGGTACATCCCGAACGGCCCTTCGTCACGCTCCTCACGGACCTGGCGGATTTTCCGCCCCGGTTCTGGATTGAGCCGGGAAACCTGCAGCACGTAATTTGCGGGACGGAACGAGCGGTGGAGCAGGCGCGAGCGATCGGGAAAGATGCGGCACATATTTTCGCGACGTCGGGCATGATTCTGCGTCCGGATTTCTACAGAGAGGACTCCGCGGATCCCCTCCACGTGCGGCGGGAGTTGCACTTGCGGCCCGATTTGACGACGGGGATGCTGCTGTTCGGTGGATTTGGTTCGAAGATGATGTACGAGATTGTGGAGCGGCTGGAGGCGGCGCAATTGCCGCTGCAGTTGGTTGTCATTTGCGGGCGGAACGAAAAATTGGCGGAAAAATTCCGGGCGCGCGCCTGGAAATTGCCGTTGCACATCGTGGGATTCACCAAGGAAGTGCATCACTTGATGCGCGGCGCGGATTTTTTGATCGGCAAGCCGGGGCCGGGGAGCGTCGCGGAAGCCATGGTGCGGCACTTGCCGGTGATTCTGGAATGCAACGGGTGGACATTGCCGCAGGAGCGGTACAACACGGAATGGGTGAAAGAGAAAAAAGTTGGGATCGTGTTGCGGAATTTCCGCGAGATTGTGGACGGGGTGAGGCAGTTGCTCCAGCCGGGGAAGCTGGCGGAAGTTCGCGCGAATGTGGCGGCGCTGGACAACCGTGCCATTTTTGAGATACCGGAGATATTTCGGAAGTTGCTGGCGGAGAATTGAAGGGTCAGCAGCCCGAGCAGAGATTCCTCAGGTCGCGGACTCGGCCCGCGACCGCGTCAGCTTCGGAAATGATGTGAGTTCAACGCAAACGGCGTTCGAGTTAATTGCTGGCGCGTTCGGCGCGGCCCGGACGAGGAAGGCGGGGCCCGGCGCCAGGATTTTCGGTGGGTGTGGTAGCGCGAGGCTTCGAGCAGGTGACGGCCCAGCGCCGCGACGCATACTTCGAGAGCTCACACATTTTGCCGCAGCCTGCGGAAACCTTCGACGCCGCACATCCGCAATAACATATCGGGACCGTGGCGTCACGAACTTTGCTGGGAGAGTCGGCCCACACGGTGAGGCCGAGAAGTGCGGTGGCCAGCAAGAGATCGAGGCTGACCCAGATGGCGATGCGCCGTATGCGTGAAAGCAAGCGCGAGGGAGCTCTCATGGTGGGAGTTTCAGGCGGTTACGGAAAAAAACCGATAGCGCAGGCTTACCAAAATGGAGCATTACCCGGGTTGTGGTACGCCCAGAACTTTTTTGCAGAAGACGACGGCTGGTCCCTTCTTGAACGGGCCAACCGAAAGGGTTCGAGTTGAAGCCCGAGGCGTGAAGCTATCTTCTTGTTTTTAAACTGCTTAGAGGGACCGTGACGCGTAGAAGAGTGCGGTCTTCGTGCATTTGCAGCGAACCGGCTCCGCTTCGAGCGCCACAGATTTGGATTACGACGAGCGCGGGCCGCCCCACGGGAAACCCCAGGGTCCTCGAAATGACATTTTGCGGGCCTCTGAAGATTTATCTGGCAAACGGTTCGAAGTGCCGGCTAGTTATTTTGTGGCTCGCGACGGAGGACGGGGGGAGGGGCGGCATCGGGATGGTGCTGCAGATATTGCTCGACGGGCTCATTGCGCAGGACAAAGCGGAATCCGCGTTGAGAGGCGACACTCACGGTCGTTTGCAGATCGAGTTGCTCGAAGGGAACGACGTGCTCGACCGCTTTTCCTTGTTCGAGCATCGTGTAATGGAGTTGCTCGTCGGTCAGCCAATAATCGGTGACGTTTAGGACCGTGCCGTCTTTCAAGTAGAGTTGCGGGAGATCTGCTCGTTCTTCGCCATAACTGTAAGGGTATTGCGGATATTCGTACGTTGCTTGCGGAGCAGCGTAATTTCCAGGGCCGTACGAATAGAAGGGCATCGTGTTGTAGCCCAAGCCCCAGTTCCAAAAGAGATCGCAGTTGGGCCACCACCAGCAGGAGTTGAATCCCCAGCCCCAACCCCAGCCCCAACCCCAGCCCAGACCGTAGTAGGGTCCGCCCCAGAAGATCGGATAAGGATAGATGGGGAATACGGGCGGGACCGGGCGGACCGGGCGTGGGTAGTAGCGGAAATTGGTGGTGCCGAAGGCTCCGGGGTGGGGAGCCACGACTACATGTGGGCGAGCGACCGGCGCATGGGGGGCAGGTGGCGGAGTCACGTGCGCTCCACCGCCGCCAACATGGCCGCCGCCTACGTGGCCGCCGCCAGCGTGTTGAGCGGACGCAACGGGAGCGAACAGAAGTGCCAATGCGGCGCAGAAAGCGACCAACGGAATTTTGCTGAGGACCGAACCACGAAGGACCGAGCGCGCCATTGGGGTACCCTCCTTGCAAGCTCCCAAGGGAAAGCCGCGAGGATTCGGGGCGAGTGCCAACTAAAGTTTAATACCAGGAGATGTGAATTGGAAGGGCCCAGCCTAGGACCCTGCGTGGAACGTCCGCGGAAGCAAACCTCCTGCAGAGGCAAAGCTGCGTTGCATCGAGTTCGAGGCGATACGCGGAAAACGCTTCGAGAACCGGATTTGGGCCAGGAAGCATTGGCGCTGGTGCCGCTGTGGGTGTTCACTCCGGCGGCGTGCGACGGAAAAACCAATACGTGAAGAAGACACGTTTTGTCGTGCATTTCACGGAAGATAGAGACTTGCTTTTCGGTTACCAAGGTCCTTGCTTGCCGCCGAACCACCAGACCAGCCCGAGGGTTGCGGTGTTTTGGTAGGTCTTTAGGATTCCCAGAGTCGAAGTGAGGAAAAAAGGCTGGCTGGACCAGTCGCGGCGCCATTCCTCACGCATCAGGAAGCCGTTGGAAAATCTGTATTCGAAGGTAATGGTGGTTTCATTCAGGGTCTGCGTCTTGCCGCTGTAGAGACCGCCATGATCGAAAAGCCACTCACCGCGAGAGGCGAGAGCGATTTTCGGCGTGAACTGGTAGCGAATGTAGGCGGCGCCACCGCGAGTTTCGGAAGGAGCGGAGCTGGTGCGGAGGCGCTCGATGACGTAGTCGGCTTCTCCGGCGAGGGTGAGTTTCGGGGTGACCTTCCACGTAGCGTAGGTATCGAGGATGTGGGTTTTACCGTTTAGGGGATCGACGATCGGTGCAAATGGCGTGCCCTGCAGTGTAGGAAGGTTGGACGACCCGTTGGGGACGAACTGAAAATCGGGATGCTCCTGGCCGAGGTAGTAGTTGACCGTCCAATTCAGGGTTTTGGCGGGGGTGATGACGAGGCCGAATAATTCGTCTTTGTAGCCGTTGAAAGGCTCGATTTGGTTGGTGCCGTTGGTGATCCAGTAATTGGCACCGAATTGGTCGTTGAACTGGTAATGAACGCGCGCACCCATGTGATAGAAGGGCAGAAAATCGAACCAGTAGGAGCGGGAATAGTTCATCTGATCTTGCGTGTAGTTGCCTTCGATACCGAGAGAACTGGACCATTTGCCGAAATCGATGACGAGGCCGGAGCCGAGAGCAGCGACATAGGTGCCGTAGGCCTGGAAAATGTTGCGGTAAATCTCGGGACGCGGTTCATTGACGGTATTGCCTTGCAGGGTTTGTGTGGCTTGACCGAATTGAAGATCGAGCCGTGCGCCGAAACGTTTGCCGTTGGCGGGATCGGCGGCGTTTTCGAGAACGATATCGGCCTGATTCAGGCTGAAGGCGTTGCTGAGGACGTCGTAAGCGCGAAGATAGTTGGCGCGGCCGATAGGGTCATTGAAGTTGTAGGCGTAGTAGCTGTCGACGAGGAAATTGACGGTGGTGCCCTGGAGAAGATTTTGTTCGGGCGATGGCGCGGGCGTGGCGGGTATCTGCGTCTCGAGCGGTTGGGAGTTTGAGGAGCTCACGGTGACTGGGAGTGAGGAAGAAGGGTAGACCGCGGGTCGAGGAACGGCGGCGGACGCTTGCACGATGGGGGGCTGCGCGGCTTGCAATTCTTTCATTTGCGCTTGAAGCTGCAAGACCATTGCGCGAAGTTCGGCGACTTGTTTGGCGAGTTCGACGGGACTGACAGCGATGGGGGAAGGTGCGGGGCCCGAGTCCGTCCGTTGCGCTGACGAGAAACCAGGGAAAAGCGCAACGGCAAAGCAGAGGGCGAGCAGACGGGCGGCTATGCGCCATAGTGGTGAACCGGTGACACCGTCGTGTGTGCGTGCGATTGCGAAGGGGAGGTTTTTCGAGCGAACATTCAGGGTCATGGGAGAGCGCCTTTCGTGGAGGCCGCTGGTTGCGACAGTGATTTTGCGCTGGAAGGTGAGGATGGGAAACAACTCATTGTCATTAGGGAAGAAGGTGGACTTCCACAGAAACACGGCCGGAAGAGTGGCACCGGTCTGAAGAGTCGCTACCACGGCGAGGAAAGCCCTGGAGGAAGCCTGCGCGAGGCAGGCCGCCGCTACCGCGGCGAGGGATGCGCTGGCATGGAAGCCGGCGCCACCGGAAGGACCGACGCGGGAGTCTGATTCGCCTTGCGGGTGATGGCGATGCCGGCCTGGCCGAGGACGTGAGCGACCTGGGTTTCGCGAAGGCGTGAGGCGTCATATTCGAAGGTGAGCAGATTGTGCTGTTCATCGACGCGAAAGCGGCGCAGGCCATAGGTGTTGGCAAATTCGCCGAGACGGCTGAGTTGCTCGAGGCTCAGAGGGGATTGCAGTTCGTAAGTGATTTCGAGGAGTGTCATGGAGGGATTATAGCAGGGGTTGGTCGGCAGGCCACCCGGCCAGCCAGAGCGGGAATTGCCTGATAGGGGGTAAGGGTATATTATAGGGGTGGAGGGTATAAGGATGACCGGTGGGAGCGGAATTTCTGACAAGGTCCTGGCGCGTTGCGCGTGCATGCCCGGAAGCGGCCGAAAAGCGGTACGCGTGGACCCGGAGTTGAAGGAGGCCAACGGGAAGCGGTTGCGGCGAATCGAGGGGCAAGTGCGCGGGCTGGAACGCATGGTGGAAGAGGACCGTTATTGCGCGGACATCATCGTGCAGATTGCCTCCGTGCAGGAAGCGTTGCGTGGCGTGGCGAAGAATTTGATGAAGAATCATTTGAAGAATTGCGCCACGAAAGCGCTGACCAGCGGAAAAGCCAAAGAGGCTGAGGCGATGTACGACGAGTTGCTGGAATTGATTTACACACACTTGCGATAAAACGAGGAAACCAAGTAACGAAACAGAGGGGTAAGGACCGATGAGCGAGCGGGATCCAGTTTGTGGAATGAGCGTGGAACGGGAAAATGCCAACGCTCGTTTGGAGCATGGCGGGAAGACGTATTACTTCTGCTGCGGCGAGTGTGCGCAGAAATTTGAGTCAGACCCGCGGAGTTATCTGGTCGGCGCCCAGGAAAAGAAGGTCGATGCCGCCGGGCGGGCCGCAGTTGCGGGTGTGGCGAGGTCGACGAGGATTGCGCCCGTGGCCGCGAAGGGAGCCGTGCCGGGGCTGACCGTGCTCACGGAAGGGCCAAAAGAAAAGGATCCGGTGTGCGGAATGACCGTGGATCCGGCGAAAGCTGCGGGAAGGATGGAGCACGCAGGAAGGACATATTACTTCTGCTCGACGCGATGTGCGGAGCATTTCCGAAACGAGCCGGAGAAGTTTTTGGCGACCGTGGGAAGCGCGAGGTTGGAGCAGGCTGCAGTTACGAACGCGTCTGCGCGCGACGGGATTATGGCTCCGGCGGGGAAGGCCGTACGGTACACCTGTCCTATGCATCCTGAGATTGTGCAGATCGCACCGGGGTCCTGCCCGAAATGCGGAATGGCACTGGAGCCGATGGAAGTCGTGGGAGAGCAAGACGCCGATCCGGAGTATGACGCGATGTGGCGGCGGTTCTGGGTGAGCGTGGCGCTGTCGCTGCCGGTGCTAATTCTCGCGATGTTTGGGGAAAGGCTCGGGCTGCGTTGGGCCAGCGCGACACGGAACGCGCTGGAGTTTTTGCTGGCCACGCCCGTGGTTTTGTGGGGAGGCTGGCCATTTTTCGTACGGTTTTGGAGTTCGCTGGCGAATCGAAGCCCGAACATGTTCACGCTAATTGGGCTGGGAACTGGGGCGGCGTATCTCTATAGCGTCGCGGCGACACTGTATCCGCAAGCGTTTCCGGAATCATCTCGCGACATGCACGGGGGTGTGGCGGTTTATTTCGAAGCGGCGGCAGTGATCACGACGCTGGTTTTGCTCGGTCAGGTGCTGGAGCTGCGCGCGCGGAAGAGGACGAGCGGAGCGCTAAAAGAATTGTTGCGGCTGGCGCCGCAAACGGCCCATCGGCTGACCGAGGGTGGGGGAGATACGGATGTGGAGCTGGACCACGTGCAGCGAAGGGACTTACTGCGGGTGCGGCCGGGGGAGCGCGTGCCCGTGGATGGCACGGTGCTGGAGGGCGCGAGCGCGGTGAATGAATCGATGGTGACGGGGGAACCGTTGCCGGTCGAGAAGGAACCGGGGGATAAGGTCACCGGCGGGACGCTGAATACGAGCGGCAGTTTTGTGATGGTGGCGGAACGCGTGGGAAGCGAGACGCTGCTGTCGCAGATCGTGAAAGGGGTGTACGAGGCGCAACGGAGCCGCGCGCCGATGCAAAGGTTGGCCGACCAAGTGGCTGGATATTTTGTTCCCGGCGTGGTGATTGCAGCGCTCCTTACGGCCGTGGGCTGGGCGATTTGGGGGCCGCAACCGCGGTTTGCGCATGCGTTGGTGGCAGCGGTGTCGGTGCTGATTATCGCGTGCCCATGTGCGTTGGGATTGGCGACCCCGATGTCGATTATGGTGGCGGTGGGGAGGGGGGCGAGCGCGGGCGTTTTGGTGCGGAATGCGGAAGCGCTGGAGACGTTGGCACGCGTGGATACTCTAGTGGTGGATAAGACCGGGACGTTGACGGAGGGAAAGCCGCATGTGGAGCGGGTAAGCGCCGAGCAGGGCGTTGGCTGGCCGGAAGACGCCGTTTTGTCGTTGGCCGCAACCGTGGAGCGTTCGAGCGAACATCCGCTGGCCCGCGCGATTGTGCGAGCGGCGGAGGAGCGGAAGTTGCCACTGGATCCGGTGAGCGAGTTTCAGTCTACTGCCGGGGGCGGCGTGAAGGGGCGTGTGCTCGGGAAGTTGGTGTTGGTAGGAACGGCGCGGTTTTTGTCCGAGCAGGGAATTTCGTCGTCATCGAGCGACAGGGAAGAATCGACCGAGTTGGGCTGGACGGCCATTTCGGTGGCGGTAGAGGGGCATTTGGTGGGGAGATTGTATTTGTCGGATGAAATGAAGGCCTCGACGCCCGAGGCGATTCGTGCGTTGCGGGCAGAGGGCCTGCGGGTGGTCATGCTGACCGGAGATAAACGCGGCGCGGCGGAGTGCGTAGCGCGCCAAGTTGCAATCGAGGACGTGCGGGCGGAAGTGCTGCCGCAGGGGAAGGGCCAGGTCGTCAAGCAGCTGCGGAGCGAGGGGCGGATTGTGGCGATGGCGGGAGATGGAATCAACGACGCTCCGGCGCTGGCGGCGGCAAATGTCGGAATCGCCATGGGGACGGGGACGGATGTGGCCATCGAGAACGCGGGAATTACGCTGGTGAAGGGGGATCTGCGGGGGATCGTGCGGGCGCGGAGGCTGGCCCAGAGGACCGTGGGGAACATCAAGCAGAACCTGGCGTTCGCGTTTTTGTACAACGCGTTGGGGATTCCGATTGCAGCGGGGGTGTTTTATCCGGTGTTTGGATGGTTGCTGAGTCCCATGATTGCGAGCGCGGCGATGAGTTTTAGCTCGGTGTCGGTGATTGCGAATGCGTTGCGGCTGCGGCGGGCGGCGCTGTGAGGCTCCTAGGACCCTGCACCGGTTGCCGCAGTCAAGCTGCGTCCGGCGGGCCGCCACTTACGATCACGGCGGCATAAAGTCGCCCTACAACCGCGCGCCGAAAAGGGGCTCAAGGCAGGGCGAGGGCATTTCAGGGTAGGGTGTCGATGGTCCCAAGCGGGTTTCGCCATCGACGTGCATCGCGTAATTGAAATCATTGACCCGCCTGACCAACAACCGTTCTGCTCGTCTATAGAAGTGGAAAAGGGAACATTTTTGAGGGCAGCACGTATTAATGGATGAGTGTGGAAGAAAGAGCAGCACCCCGGGGGTCGGTTATGTCCAGTAATGGCAATGTTTTGACGAATGGGAAGGCGGCCAGGAAGCGGCGCAGGAGACTCATCCTTGGCTCCATCCTGGTGCTGGTATTGATCGGTGGCGGATATGGGGTCTATGCCGCGCTGCGGCCGAATCATGTGATTGACCCTTCGAAACTGGCGATGGTGGAAAAAGGGGATCTGGCAAAGGTGGTGGTGGCGACCGGGAAGATTCAGCCGCGGTCGAAAGTAGAAGTGAAATCGAAGTCCAGCGGCATGGTGAAGCAGCTCCTGGTGGACTATGACGATCGCGTGAAGCAGGGGCAAACGCTGGTGGAGCTCGACAAGGTGCAGTTGCAGGCGGTAGTACGCGAGGCGCAGGCGAATTTGCAGGCGGCGGAGGCCGCGCGGGATTCGGCGACCGCCCAGTTGGAACGGAACAAGGTGGACGCGGAGGGTCCGGATGTGCCGTTCCTGAAGTTGAACATGGAGCGCGCCGAGCAGATGTACAAGGACGGAGTGATGTCGAAGAGCCTGGTGGAGGATGCGGAGAAGAATTATCAGCTGGCCTTGAACAAACAGATGAGCGCGCAGCGGAACTTGACGGTGTCGCGCGCAGAAATCGCGAAGACGGAGGCCCAAGTGGCGCAGGCCAAGGCAGCTCTGGAGAACGCGGAAGAAGATTTGCGCAACTCGACGATCGTGAGCCCGATTGACGGGCTGGTGCTGTCGCGCGATGTAAGCGTCGGAGATGGAGTTAGCTCGATTCTGATTCTGGGTTCGCAGGCGACACTGGTAATGACGCTCGGCGATACGAGCGAGGTTTACGTGCAGGGGAAGGTGGATGAGGCGGATATTGGCAAAGTGTATTTGGGGCAGCCGGCGCGGATTGTGGTGGAGTCGTTTAAGGACAAGAAATTTGAAGGCAAGGTGACGCGGATTTCGCCATTCGGCAAGGAAAAGGATAACGTCACGACGTTTGAGGTGCGCGTATCAATTTCGAATCCAACGGGCGAGCTGAAAGCGAACATGAGCGCGAACGCCGAGATCATCCTGGAAGAAAAGAAGAATGTGTTGATGGTGCCGGAAGCTTCGCTGATCTATGACAAGGACCGCAATGCCTCGGTAGAACTGCCGGACGCACATGCGGAGAACGGGCGGAAGAAGATTCCCGTGAAGCTGGGGATTTCAAACGGGGTGAAGACCGAGATCGTTTCGGGACTGACCGAAAAGCAGCAAGTCATCCTGCAGTAGCGGGAGCCGCGCATGACGTTTCGGGACCTCTTGCGGGACACGCTGGCGACGCTGTGGCAGCACAAACGTCGGACGCTGCTGACGATGTTCGGGATCGCCTGGGGCATTATCGCGGTCACGGTGATGGTGGCGGCGGGCGAAGGACTGGGGCGGGGAATCCAGAAACAGCAGGAGAATTTTGGCAAAGACGTGATGATTGTGTTTGCAGGGCGCACCAGTATGCAAGCGGGTGGCACGCGTTCGGGGCGTGTGGTGCACTGGATGGAGGATGATTACAAGGAAGTGGCGAAAGAAGCGCCGGCGTGCAAATACGTGATGCCGGAACTTGGGAACAACGTGAAGGTGCATAGCACGTTCAACAGCGGGGACATCGATACGGTGGGGTCGCTGCCAGAGTTCACGGTGATTCGAAGCATTGCGGTGGCGCAGGGCCGTTTTTACAACCACGAAGACAACGAAGAAGGGCGACGTGTGGCGTTTCTGGGAAGCGATACGAAGAAGCAGCTGTTCGCAGAGCGCGACGCGCTGGGACAGACGATTGAGTTGAACGGCATTCCGTACACCATCATCGGGGTGATGAAGACCAAGGACCAGAATTCGAGTTATGACGGTGTGGACATTCGGAAGATTTTCATTCCGTTCATCGCCATGAAGCGGGATTTCCCGAATAAGCCGCCAGCGGTGGAACACACGGTGGATCGGTTGCTGGTGGCGCCGTGGTCGCTCGAGACGCATCCGGATTGCGTGCGGCAGGTGCGTCGGACGTTGGGGCGGCTGCACAACTTCGATCCACGGGATGAAGAAGCGGCGAGCATCTGGGACACGGTGAAGAACGCGCAGGCCAACCGGATGATTTTTGTGGGCATGGAAGTGTTCATGGGCGCGGTGGGGGTGGCGACGATATTTCTTGGTGGATTAGGCGTGATGAATGTGATGCTGGTGAGCGTGCGGGAGCGGACGCGGGAGATTGGCGTCCGGAAGGCGCTGGGAGCGACGCGGGAGTCGATCTTGCGGCAGTTTTTCCTGGAGACGGTGATCATGGTAATCCTCAGTGGAGGAACGGGCCTGGTCATTTCGTACGGATTTTGCGGGCTGGTGAATTTGCTGCCGCCGATTCCGTATTTCGACGGGCTCGATGCGAGTTGGAAACTGGCGGCGCTGACCATCAGTCTGTTGGGAATGATTGCGGTGTTGTCGGCGTTGTATCCGGCGAACCGGGCGGCGTCGGTGGATCCGATTGAGGCGTTGCGATTTGAGGCCGGCGGATGAGGGGTATGGCTCGATTTGTGGCGACGGCGCCCGCCTCACAAGGCGGCCGCTGCAAAACCGTGCGAGGGCGGGGAATGTGCTGACGGAAGTGTTTAAAGAGGCGTGGGCGGCGTTGGGACGGAACCGGGTGC
>Ga0306925_10003004_pt1 | contig 14754 bp, 16 predicted proteins | sample flu12Cox44000176_FD_203755 | JGI IMG/M metagenome (GOLD analysis project Ga0306925, IMG submission 203755) | Lab enrichment of tropical soil microbial communities from Luquillo Experimental Forest, Puerto Rico - flux8day.12C.oxic.44.000.176 (v2)... | ecosystem: Environmental > Terrestrial >... | reverse complement strand
GCGCGCGAATAGCCCATCGTGGCCCGACCTCGGTTGATCGAGGTCAACAAAGAGGCCGGATATACGTGAGCAGTCGTACCTCGTCGTACAGAGAACCGGTGTGCTGGCAATTGGGGAGGGGTCCATATACGGTCGTTCGCGTCACTCCGGCAGGTTCATCTTGTGCACGAATGCCTTGTACCGCGGCTGCGACCGCAGTGGCTGCCAGGGTAGATATGACTTGATGAAACAAAGGTTGGTGTCGACATGGGTCTTCGAGTACTGAAACGCCTCGTCGAGCAACGTAAAGGCACGATCCGGATCGCCGCGGAGAGCATATATCATCGACAGAAAGCTCTTCACGGCGCCCTGACTTCTCTGGAACTGCGCGAGAGCGGTGTCGGCGCGGGCACGATGCCCAAGCGCGAATTCGGCTATCGCAAGTGCCATAAGACGACTATCGCCCGGCTCCCGGCTCCCTTCCCGAAGCGCTTCCTCGGTGCGTCCCTCGGCCAACAGGATAAACATCAGTTCCATGTGGCCCCAGGTAAACGACGGACTCAACCTGAGCACCGCACGACCAAGAGCGACGGGCGTACCGCCACTTTGTCAAAGGTCGGACCTTGGGATCACACACCGCCGGAAACGAATGGCGCGCGTCTGAGCGCGATGGTGTGCAAGCGCGGCCATTGAGCTTCTCCCCGCACTGTTCTGGCACTACTTCACGCGGACGCTTCTAGGGACTACAGGGGCCGTGCATATCAGGCCCCCGCTACCACTTGTTCAATAATGCCAGACGGGCGTGCAGCTTCCCGCCCTTCAGGGCCACGGGGATGTCGCCCGTCAGACGGCGCACGGCAGCGCGTGCGGCTGGACGATTCCCTGCGACCCGCCGGGGCGACCCGGCCTCACTTCGCCGCCGCTGCCAAGACAGGCCAGTCTTCCATCTGCACTCGCGCGATGAACCGGTAGCTACCGTTCTCGGGGCGGAAGATCGAGGCTTCGCCCTCTTTGACCTCGAACCAATCCTTGCCGAGCGCATCGATGATGTTCGGCTTGTGCGTAATGAGAATCGTGTTGGTGCCAGGAGTCGGGGCGTTGCCCAACAGGTCCCGAAAAGCCTTGGCGCGGCGGTTATTCTCGTTCGGCGAAACCACAAGCCCGCCCTCCGTGATATCTGCGGTCTTCTCGATATGGTTGAACCCGGCAATCACCGCGGTCTCGTACGCTCGGTTGTACTTGCTGGTATAGACTTGGCCGACTGGAATGCCGGCTTCACGGATGGCGTCGCCGAAAGCCTTTGCCAACGCCTTTCCCTTGTCGTTGAGATTCCGCTGGGCTGTGATGTTGTCGAAGTTGAGCGGATCGGTGTCCGCCTGATCCGGGAAGGTCGCCCCGTGACGGACCACGACGACAAATCCCCCGGCGCGCAGCGCCTGGATGATATTGCCGTTGTCCGCGGCGGCGCGACTGGGTATCGCGAAGCCGAGCGCGCCGCACAGGCCAGAAAATAGCGCAAGTGCGACTAGGGTTCTTCTCGACAGAATATACATTGTACGACTCCTCCTCTGCGGTGATGACTGGGACGGTTCAGGTGCAGTGTCACCTTCGCCGGTCCACTGCCGTCGCCGTGTCCCGTCGGGACTTGCTCAAATTATCGCAGCGCCTGCACTCTCTAACGCTGTTGCGCGAGATACGCGATGACGTCCGCACGATCTTTGGGGTTAGGCATTGCAAAGAACATCTTCGCTCCTGGCACCAAGCCTTGAGGGTTAGTCAGCCAACGATCAAGGCTCGCCTGATCCCACACAATGTGCGAGCCCCTCAGCGCAGGCGAATAGGCGTAGCCGGGCACTGTCCCGGCAGTGCGGCCAACCACACCGCGATGCCGGGGTCCGACATCGTCTTCATCAATGGAATGGCAACCCATGCAGGCTTGGTAGACGGTTTTGCCGTGTACGGGGTCCCCTGGCAGCGCGTCGGGTGCGGAGACCGCGTAGACCGAGGCGCTCGCCATTACAATTACCGCAACGGCGATTCCGGTCACGCTTACGTAAGGCAAGCGGTTGATCGAACTCACGTCAGGTGCTCCTTTTAGGTGGCTCCAAGAGATCTGTCAGGCGAGTACGGTGTCAGTTAATGCCAGCGATCGCGGGTGCGGACGCACCGATACACTGGTTACGCCGAGCATCTTGGCGAGTTGATCGGCAGGAACCTTCAGCGGCCCAGGTCCGGGGCCCTCACCCGGCGCTGGTTGCGGATACGCGGTCGAACGAGCCGTATGAAAGGAGATGTTTCCTTCGACCTTCTGCACAATCTGGTGGATATGTCCGTTCAACACAGTTACTGAGCCGAAGCGGCGCAGCTCCCTGATGAGTTGTTCCGCGTCGCTCGTTCGCCAGCCCCACGGTTCATAGATCGTCCACAGAGGCATGTGCGCGAAGACGACGATCGGTGTGCTCGAGGAGCGGCTCCGAAGGTCCGCATGCACCCAGGCGAGCTGCTCGTCGCCTAAGGAACCAGCGCCGCCATCTTTGGCCTGCAACACATTGATCAGCGCAACGAAGTGCACGCCGGCGTGATCGAAACTGTAGTAGCCCTTATTGTTCGAGGCTTTGCCGAACCGGTTGAAGTACTCCGTGACCGTGGCATCGGCGACATCGTGCTCGCCCGGAACGGTATGCAATTCCGTCGTGAGAAGTGTTGACAGCATTCGCTGGGCGATGTCGAACTCTTCAGGCTTGGACAGATGCGTGATATCGCCGGTGTGCAGGATGAGAGACGGCTGCTCCGGTAGCCGGTTCACAAGGTCAATCGTCGCGACCAGAGTGCCAGTGACATCCGGATTTGCATCCTTGTGAAAGCCGATGTGCGTGTCGCTGATCTGTACGAACAACGGCCTGCCAAGCTGGGCAGACCGCCCCCGATCGGTCGCCGCCAACGCCAGATCGATCGGTGCGAGAACTCCTCCTGCGAGCGCGAACAAAGTACCTGCCCCCCCATAGGCTAGGCATTTCAACGCGCTACGACGCGAAAGTGTGGATGGATGCTCCGACATGTCCCTCTCCCTTTTGAAGTTGCTGGAGAGAAGACTTTGGTGCGTGCTGTTTTATTCCCTTAATTCGAAATCTTATGTGCCGCCAAGCGATCAGCCCTCGCCGGTGCTCGACTGCTGAATCAACCGCATAAGGCCCTGAAGTGAACATCGGTTTAGCGGAAATCTAAATGGCCGAGGGTAAACGGCCGCTTGTGGCCGTCTCCAGCGGTTTCCCGAACAGACGGGACCCGCTAGACCTGGATCACGCTGCCGTGGAATGCCGACGGCGCCAGGCGGCGGCGCGTTTAACTCCGCACACACCTCGAACCGACCAGCGCGTGCACCGCTGATAGCAGCGCCTGGTAACCGGGACGCCTGGTCGTACCGCCGCTCACCTCCAAGTCGCTGAAGCGCTGGACGACTTTCATGCCCTCCCGCATGGCGACGCGCTCGCACTCGCGGAACTAGGTCCTCGATTGATACGTGGCGCTGTTTCTCGGTCGAGATGCGCGCGTAAAGGGCCGTTTACGTACTAGCGCCGCGCTAGCACTAGAATCCGCCGCCGATGAATGTCTTCATTCCACTAGGGGTGCTCGCGCTACCCGCTGTGGATTTTTATATGCCGTGGCACCTGCGCTGGCGGCTTATGAGAAGCACCTTTGGAGGCATCTACCGAGCGCACCGCGCTGGGATCTTCCGCGCCGGCCGGCCTGGTCGCATGCCCCGCAAGTGCTGGGGTTTGGATTGTTGGTGCTGGGCTTCTGGCGGCTTTGGTCAGGCGCGTAGCGCAGCAGCAGTTCCTCGCGCGCCGCGCAGGGCGCCACTTTGGCACTAAGTTAGACTACCGGCGACCATGCTCCTGGCACTATTAATCGCAATCGGCCTTGCTGGCGCAGTGCTTGTGGGAGCGCGGCAAATGCGCCTGCGTTACCGTCTGGCCATCGCGGTTGCGCTGACCATCATAGGACTTGTTCCGGCAATCTCAACCATTGTGGTGGGTGACAAGCCTGCGCCAGATGCCCAGCCGGGCGACATCCCGGCCAGCTCAAAATGACCGTGAGACAAGCCGTCCTATGCCGCTTTTGCTCGGGAAATCAACGTCAAACAAATATCGAAGCCTGCCCCCGCTACCAACTCTGAGACAGCTTCGGGCTGCTTCAATCAATACGTTACGGTTCAGCCCCACTCTCGCGATGAGATAGGGTTTCTCTCCAGGACGGACCTGCGCCGGACGCAGCGGGACCCTGCCGCCGAACAATGCGAACAGCGTATTGCGGCCTTGAACGATTGAGCGAGGATCGCGCAGCCCGAGGCAGTTCCCACCGTCGCTGCTTCGAGTCTGCCGCGGAACGCTTCCCGCGTCTCCTGCCCGTGCGGAGCGTCCCGGTACATCGAGCCCGAAACGCTCCCGCGGATCGCCGGGCGATCAGTGACACTGGCGTCGCTAGCGAGCCGGATGCGCTGTTCGAGTTGCGGGCGAAAGGGCCACCCCGACGGAAAAAGGTAGCCCCATTCTTATTCTTGTGGGATCAATCTGCTGTCAGTCAGCTCCGCGATCCCGAACAAGATCCCCTGCAACTACAAATATAAATACAGATGAGAGCGGTATTCGCCGGCCCTTCCCCTCAAGAAAAAGTGCGAGCTGCATCACAGTTTTGGAAGCGGCGCGGACCGCGTAATTTGCGACTGCGGCGCCTCCTGAGAGATTCAACCGGAGGCTTTGGGGCGCCTGGTCGGCTGGAAGGTGAAGCCAAGGAGCTCGCACTGCGCATGCGCTGCTCGAACTGCGGGAAGAAAGTCGCCGAGGTGGTCGCGGTGTCGAGGCCGAGGCCGAGAAGTCCTGGGCCGAAGGATCCGCATCCGCGCCGAGTCTGGGCAACTCCAGAAACGACAACGCCCCGCAACCGGGGCGTCTGTCGGGTTGCGAAGCGTTCTAACGCCAGAAGATGAGGCAGAGCGGGCAGTACCCTGATGCCGCGAACGCCACTCCCGCGACTGCCAAGAGTGCCGCGCCGATGAGTGCGCTTTTCATTTTCGCAGTCTCCGTCCGAAGCGTATGAGTCGAGTATAGCTCAAGCTCGAATTCCGCCGTTGAGTGCTGGGACTAAAGTCCGATTGCCTGCGATGCCCCTGCGCCCAGATGCTGGCATTTAAGCCCCACTGAGCCCGGGACCTCGCGGCGGTGCTAGGAGAGCCTATGAGCGATTCAAAGAAGATCGAACCCACGGGCCCGGCTTGTCTATTGAGCGATCGGGCAGACAAACAAGAGAGTCTCCCATTTCCACCGACGCCGTCAGGCAGCATCGCTGGCCGGACGATGCAGGAATCGGTCTACAGCCCCAAGCCGGCACCGAAGCATCTCCCGGCCGATGCCCCGAACATCCTCATCGTGCTGATTGACGACGCTGGGCCCGGGCTGGCGTCTACCTTTGGTGGCGAGGTGACTACAAAGACCATGGACAAGATCGCCAAGGGAGGCATCACCTACAATCGCTTCCACACGACGGCGATGTGTTCGCCCACTCGAGCCTCGCTCCTCACCGGCCGTAACCATCACCGCGTTGGAAACGGACAGATCGCAGAGTTAGCCAACGACTGGGATGGTTACTCGGGCCGCATACCAAGGTCGAGCGCATTGGCGGCTGAGGTACTGAAAGACTACGGCTACTGCACGGCGGCCTTCGGCAAGTGGCACAACACGCCGGCCGACGAGACAACCGCGGCCGGACCCTTCGAAAACTGGCCCACTGGCATCGGCTTTGAGTACTTCTACGGATTCCTGGCCGGCGAGGCCTCACAATACGAACCGCACCTGGTGCGCAACACCACGGTCGTAGAACCGCCAAAGACACCCGAAGAGGGTTACCACCTCAGTGAGGATCTGGCGGACGACGCGATCCGGTGGTTGCGTGAGCACAAGGCCTTCCGGCCTGACAAGCCGTTCTACATGTACTGGGCCAGTGGCGCTATCCACGGTCCCCATAGCGTGCATAAGGAATGGGCAGACAAGTACAAGGGTAAATTTGATGATGGTTGGGACGCGTACCGCGAGCGGGTATTCAAGCGGGCGAAGGAAAACGGTTGGATTCCGGCGAACGCGCAGCTCACACCGCGCCATCCCGCGATGACCGCATGGGCGGACATCCCGGACGACGAGAAGCCCTTCCAGCGCCGCCTGATGGAAGTCGCGGCCGGGTTTGCGGAGCATGTCGACGTACAGGTCGGCCGACTGGTCGATGAGGTTGAGCGGCTCGGCTACGGAGACAACACACTCATCTTCTACATCTGGGGTGACAACGGCTCCTCCTCCGAAGGTCAGAACGGCACCGTGAGTGAACTCCTCGCCCAGAACGGCATTCCAAGCACTGTCAAGCAGCATATCGCCGCGCTCGAGAAACTGGGCGGACTCGATGCTCTCGGGACCCCGCTCACCGACAACATGTATCACGCCGGATGGGCTTGGGCAGGCAGTACGCCTTACAAGGGCACGAAGCTCCTCGCATCCCACCTCGGCGGCACACGCAATCCTATGGCTGTGCGCTGGCCCGCGAAGATCAAGGCTGATCCGACGCCCAGGCCGCAGTTTCACCACTGCAACGACCTGGTGCCGACGATTTACGAGATCCTCGGAATTACCCCACCGCGGGAAGTTAACGGTGTCCTTCAGGATCCGATCGACGGAGTGAGTCTTGCTTACACCTTCGGCGATCCCAGGGCCAAGGGTCGCCTCCTCACGCAGTACTTCGAGATCATGGGCAGCCGCTCGATCTATCACGACGGCTGGATGGCCAGCGCGTTCGGCCCGCGAATGCCCTGGGTGCCAGGGCTGCCGCCAGGGATCCGCGAGTGGACACCTGACAAGGATACGTGGGAGCTCTACAACCTCGAGGAAGACTGGAGCCAGGCGAACGACCTCGCGGCAAAGGAACCCGAGAAACTCGTGGCACTCAAGGACCTATTTCTCATTGAGGCCACGCGCAACAAAGCGCTGCCGATCGGGGGCGGCCTCTGGGTCGCGGCGCTCCACCCGGAGTTGCGCATTGCACCGCCTTACACCGAATGGACATTCCCTGGTGATATGGTCCGCATGCCCGAGTTTTGCGCACCGGCGCTGGGTAACAAGCCCAACGTGGTTAGCATTGACGCCGATGTCCCCGCGAACGCCAACGGCGTGCTCTATAAACTCGGAGCCAACTCCGGAGGCCTTACCCTTTTCGTCGAAGATGGGATTCTGTGTTACGAGTACAACCTGTTCATCATTCAGCGAACTCAGATCCGTTCGAAGAAGAAGCTTCCCGCCGGCAAGGTTCAGGTTGAGGTCACGACGACATACGAAATCCCACGTCAGGCCGGGCCCCTCAAGATCACAGTCACGGTCAACGGTGAAAACTTTGCGGAAGGTCAGGTGCCGGTTAGCGCGCCCTTAGGGTTTACCGCCAACGATTGCCTGGACATCGGGATGGCCCTCGGATCGCCCGTGTCTCTCGACTACCGAAAGAAAGCACCCTTCAAATTCAACGGCAAGATCAGGCAGGTTAACGTGAGATACCTGCGCCAAGGCTAATCGCTATTCCACCGTGTGATGTCGGGGCGGCCCTGCCGCAGACGTTCGCGCAGGCGCTCGAGTCGTGCAAGTGAGCCCGGCGAGCGCGCGAGGCACCTCGGTCGCTCGCGCCCACATCGCACGCAGACGCTCGCTGTAGTACTGCTGCATCTCCCTCGCCATCCGCTCGACGCGGTCCTGGTGCACGGAGTTCCGCGAGGCCCGCCTTAGACCCGCGCAGTAGCACCTGCTCGATGTCATCCTTGCGCACCCGCATGAGTAACCTGGTTGGCTGGTGGCGGATCTGGGGACCGGACGTCCTGTATGCGCCCTGCGTCACACACGCTTGCCGTTCGCGCTTGTACGCTCCCGCGAGGCACTCTCCCGCGGAGGACTGGCCACTGTGATCGGAACCCTCTTAATTCTATGGTTAGGCGTCGGGCTCGCAGTCTGGCTCCTATGGGCTGTGTCTCGCGTGCCCACGCTGCTTATCGGTCTCACTGCCCGCTTCAGACGCCGCTGGCACGTAATGCTTGGACGCAGGTTCAGTGCCCAAGAGTTAGTCCACACGGAGTCGTCATGGCTACGCTAGTCGCCATCTGCCTGCTGGGCACCGGTCATCCGCGCTGGCACATGGTCTGGCCGGTGCCGGAGCCCGCCCGCCGGGTGGAGCCCCCGCGAGCCTGTCCTACCCGGCTCGAGGGACTGCGAGGGCAGGATCGCCCGGTGTGCTTTCCGCGTCGATAGCGTAGGGGCGTTGGCTTCGGCAGTGGTGCCCGAGCGGCTAAGCCGCGATCTAACAGTCGCTCCTGGGCGAGAGCGGCGAGCGTAGCTCAGATGGGTCCAGCGGCTAGCTTCTTCTCGCGCGCCTCCCTATGATCTCAGCCCGTAACTACGCTGCCCTGAAGGAGCGATTTGTGTTCGGCGGCGCGGGGCCTCCTCGCATAGCAACGGCGCTTGCTCGAGCTTCAGCTCAACGGTGAGCGCAGCGCTGACAAGATTCTGTTGCTGCAACTACGAAACTCGAATCGCCCGAACAAGGGAGTACACACCAAACGCTCTCTGCGGCGGTCACGAGTCCTTGATGAACCGGCTAGACTCAACGCCGGCTGCACCAAACAGAGGAATGATGCGTATGTTCAAGCACCTTCTCATTCCGACCGACGGCTCCGAACTTTCAGAAGCTGCGATTCAAGCTGGCGTTCAGTTCGCCAAGAGCATCAACGCCAAGGTGACGGGCTTCTACGCAATGCCCAAGTTCCACATGTTTGTTTACGGCCCCGACGGGGTTACGGATACGAGGCAGGATTTCGCAGACTTCGAAAAGGACTGGAAAGCCCGCGCAGGTAGATTCCTCGCGGTCATTCTGCAGGCTGCCAAGACGGCCGATGTGCCCTGTGAGACTGCCCTTCAGAGCAGTGACCAACCCTACGAGGCGATTATCGCGACGGCGAAGGAAAAGGGTTGCGATCTGATCATGATGGCTTCTAACGGACGGCGAGGCGTGCAAGCGTTCCTTCTTGGCAGCGAGACACAAAAGGTCTTGACGCACAGCAAGATCCCCGTGCTCGTGTTTCGTTAGGCGGGACGCTCGGACCATCGGGCGAGCCGTCCTCATCACGCTGCGCCGCGCCATCTGTGAGCGCTTCCCGCCGGAGCGGGAGCGGCGGGCGTGGCTTAGGTGAGCCGCGGGAGTACCTCGGCCGGGCCTCGCCGGCGATGTGCGGAACAATCGCAAAGCACGCCCCCGCTTTCCGGCGCCACGGCGACGGTAACGAGTAGTTGCTTTTCGCGGTGGACCGCCGCCATTCAGGCGGTCCGCCGCGGCGTGCGACGCGGATCCTGGCTGTCATTGGCTGGTCGCGGCCTATCAGTCTTCAGGTTGCCAGGTCCTAAACCCACATCGACTTACTCCGGCAGATTCATCCTGCGCGCGAACGCCTTGAAGCGGGAGTCGCCGCGCAACTCAGACTCTGCGGTCCAATCTGGTCTTGTATAGGTCGATCCTGATTCTTTCTATGACTTCATCCCAATCCCCGACGCGCTGCTGTCGATAAAGCCTTGCTGTTGGGTACCACGGGCTATCGGTTCGGTTCAGGAGCCAGCGCCAGCAGGTATCAAAGCGGTTCATGATCCACACAGGCTTTGCGAGCGCTCCGGCAAGATGCGCGACAGAGGTGTCCACTGAGATAACCAGATCCAGATTGTCAATGAGAGCCGCGGTATCCGAGAAGTCATCCAGCGCGTGTGTGAAATCAATCAGATCGGGGCCCTGCCAGCCGGCCGCTTTCAGCTCGGCTAGCTCGGACTCGGCCTGCTCTCCCTTCTGCAAGCTGTAGAAAGCGATATCCGGATTGCTCAGCACCGATAGTTTGGCCAGCGGAACGTTTCGGCGGCTATTGACTGGCCACACGTCCGGTTGATTTGGCCTGAATCCACCCGACCATACCAAACCAACGCGAGGCCTGGTCCAAACTCCAAGGTGCTCCATCCAGAAGCGTCTCTTGATGCTATCGCTGACGACGTAAGGTACTTGCGCGGGGATCGTGGACAGCGACGTCCGAAACGCTAATGGCAAGCTCATGAGAGGACAGTGATAGTCAAACGCGGGCAGCTGCTCACCGCGTACTACTAACTGCGACAAGCCCGGGAGATTACCCAATAGAGTAGCGAGTTGACCTGGGGCCTCGAGAATCACGGTCGCACCTAGATCAGCGACTTGCTTCACGTAGCGACTGAACTGCAACGCATCGCCAAGCCCCTGTTCGCTGTGCAAGACAATGGTCTTGCCGATCAGGGATTCGCGCCCAAGCCACCGGCTTCCGTGCGGGAATCGCGCGTCTATCACGCCCTTCCACCGCCACTCATGGTCCAACCAGCCATCCGTGAAGTTTCCGGCCAGTAGCTCTGCGTACGCGCGGTTCTTGTAGGCAAGCAGAAAATCCGGCTGAAGACTGATCGCCCGGTTATAGCTCTGCAGCGCCTCATCGAGGCGTCCCAACGCCTGCAGTGCGTTACCGCGATTGCTGTGGGCCTCAGCATAGTGCGGCTTGATCTGCAGCGCGCGCTCGTAGCTAAGCAGCGCCTCATCGAAGCGCCCCAACGCCTGCAGCACGTTGCCGCGATTGCTGTGAGCCTCCGCATAGTGCGGCTTGATCTGCAACGCGCGCTCGTAGCTAAGCAGCGCCTCATCGAAGCGCCCTAAAGCCTGCAGCACGTTGCCGCGATTGCTGTGAGCCTCAGCATAGTGTGGCTTGATCTGCAACGCGCGCTCGTAGCTAAGCAGCGCCTCATCGAAGCGCCCTAAAGCCTGCAGCACGTTGCCGCGATTGCTGTGAGCCTCCACAACGTGCGGCTTGATCTGCAGCGCGCGCTCTAAACTCTGCAACGCCTCATCAGGGCGCCCAAGTGCCTGTAGGGCGGCACCGCGATTGCAGTGAGCCTCGGCATGGTCCGGCTTGATCTGCAGCGCGCGATCGGAACTCTGCAGCGCCTCGTCGAAGCGTCCGAGCAGGCTGAGCACGCTGGCGTAGTTGGTGTGTGCGACTGGATCATTGGGTCTCGCCATGACGACACGCCCCAACAGGTCGACCGCTTGCGGCATCCGCTGGGTCTGCGCCGCGATGGTGCCTAGCAACTCGATAGCTTGGAGCTGGTGCGGGTGGAGCTGCAGGATCGCGGTGCACAGCTTTTCAGCCCCGTCCCACTCGCCCGCCCGATACAGCGCTCCCGCCTGCTGCAACGCGTCGGCTAGGCTTAGCATGCGGGGGTGACGTCCACGGCCGTCACTGAGCACCACTGATCTTGACCCGTGCCCGGCGGCAGGTCACCGCCGATCCATCCATGAACCTGGAAAACGTCAAAAAAAGACAGTCACGCACCTGATCGCTTCCGCCGGGCCGTACTTGCATTTGGGTAGCGCGCACAGAATGACTAGCGTGGCTATAGCACCAGGCGCGATCGTGACCTGTGGTTGTTCCATGAGACTTCCCTACCCCTGTTTGGCAGCCGGAGAAGTCTACTTGAGTGGCCACTAGCGCTGGCGGAGGCATTGGCGTGGCATCACGCCGCAAAGCCCCGCTGCACCTGGCTTGAAAAGGCAGGCGGAAGCGCGCCCCGCTACCAAGTTGTTCAATAGTTGTTGGGTTACACAGACCTTTCGAGGCACGCCGGCCATCTGGACTCGACGGCTGTTGAGCTGACTGGCGATGGCACGCATGACCTCACCGGCCGCGGTGGGCGGAAACACGCCATAACTGGCGAATCGCTATTGTGTCGGCTCTGCAGATGGCGCTACCGAAACGGCCGTCCCAGATGCATGACGCGGTACAAAGAAGCTACGAAAAACCTTCCATTCACCGTTTTGATTTCTAAGAATATCGAGGTACTCACCATCCTCCACAATGGTGCGGGTGTTCATATTCCTGATTCGGTAGGTGCCCTCTACGACACCGAGGGTACCTTGCACAAGATTCACTTGAGTGTCTGTGAACAGCTGTAGGTCCGGAACAATCTGCTCCTTGAAGTACTGGAGGATCGCCGTCCGACCGCGCAGCGTCGTGGCTCTCGGTTCCGTGATTTCCGCGTCCTCCATGTACAGTGCCGCACAACCCTGCGGATCGTGGTGAGCGAAGCACGTCTCCAGCCCGGTGGTCACTTTCTCGGGAATGCTGGATTCCTCGCGCGCGGCGCAGCCAACTACGACAATGGCCAGCCCGGAGACAAAACAGGCGGATATGGTTCTCATAGGTCAGCTCCAACAGCTGGTGGCGACCCGATGCACGTGGTGGGTATTCTAGGCGCGCCAAAGCGCGTTAAAAACAGCTGGCCATTGGCTGCTGCTGGTTGTAAGGTGACCAACGCTACCTGGGAGATCCTCCGGCTGGACGCCATGGCGGCTCCTGAGACGAAATGTGCTGCCTTTGATGAGGGCAGGACTGAGAGGGCTTAAGCCATGAGTAACCAAACGCACACACTCATTGCTTGGCTGCGCGATGCCCATGCGATGGAACGAGCGACTGTCGACACTTTGGACCATCTTGCGGAGCGGCTCAACCGCCCCTATCCCGAGTTCGCAGCGCGATTTCGACAGCACTGGCAAGAGTCGCTCGGTCAGGTCGAGCGGATTGAAAAGTGCTTGAAGGGACTCGGCTCCGACACTTCGACTTTCAAGGACCTGAGAAGCCGTTTCATTGGGATCGCTCAAGCCTATGCGGTGGAAGTGCTGCCTGATGAACTCGTGAAGGATTGCCTTGCCGCGTATGCCTCCAGGCATTTCGAGATTGCCACATATCTTTCGCTGGCCGCCGCGGCCCGCAAGCTCGAGCAACCGGCGATCGTGCAGATGTGCGAGGAGAATCTACAACAGGAGCGAGCGATGGCCAGCTGGCTGGAGCAGCAGATTCCGCAAGCGACCTCGGAGTTCCTCGGGCCCTAACTACTTCGGGTCGGTTCGGTCCTGGCCGACTACCGAAGTTTCACCAACTGGCGCCATCGACCGACCCCGCGCGTCCTGCTATTTCCGCGTGAGCCTTGCCGCAGATCGAACTCGCGTGCTGCCCTGAGCGAGCCACGGGCGGCTCAGCTCCCAATCCTTCCGCTGCCCGGCCGGTTGCATCGAGGTCCCGCGCCGAGGACAGCAAGGCGCACGCCGTTCGGTGTGGGTTAGTTCAGGGTGTGGGCGCGTAGTGAGCGAAAACGAAATCGTGAGCTTTGGCAGGCTCGTGGCAGGGGAAGCAGGTTTCGTGCAAGGCCTTGTCGCCTGGCTTACCGTTCTTAAAGTCTGCGAAGCCCCAGCCGCCAGTCGCGGCATACTTTTTTGAGTCCTTGACCATGAACTGAACATTCACGGCAGACCCGATAACAAAGGACTTTGCTCCGGGGAAGGCGCCGGCCAGGACTTTGTTGTTGTCCTCCGATGGAACGCGAGTCCAATGCAGCGCCGCAATGATTGTGCCGTCCGGGAATGGGACCGTTCCTTCCTTGAAGGCCTTGATCGCTATCTCATTGCCGAGTTGGGCGCGCAACTGGTCCACCTTGTCTGTCACCAGGTGGTCCACGGCGATCACCTTCCAATCGCGGTATCCGGGCGGAATCGTGACGCCGTAAACCGGAGAGGCATTGCTCGAATTCGAACCCGTGCCACTCGGTGGTTGGCCCTGTTTGCTGCTCTGCGCCGCGGAGTTCGCCACATACAGCATGCAAACAGCAATAGTGGCGCAACCGCCGAAAACACCGAGGTAGCGAAGAGCGCGCGCAGAGGCATGAAACACGGGTGTCTCCTCGGGAATGGTTTGAGAGAAAGGCGGAATGCAGCCCGCCGAACTCGCTTCGTTTGGTCCATAGTATTGGCCGACAACACCTCAGTTACGAAGTTTTTGTTAGGCTACAGTCAAGCTGTGGCCTCTGCTGTTGAACACGGATTGGGGTTCAACATCACTGTGTAGTTCGCGGGACCGCACCGCAATGTATTCGCAAGACCGCCGACGTTGTGGGCATCAGGGAGACCCGTCGAAGCCGGCCTACGCTGGGACTTGGCTTGCGACCCTCGAGCACTCCTGATGAAAGGCGTAGGTGCTGCGCACTTCAGCGGCGCAGTCGGGCCAGGTGTTGCACTCGGTCCAGAAACTGCCGAGCCCCAGACGCCCACAGAGAGTCGCAAAGCGCATGTCGGAGCGAAGCTCCCGTGAGGCTGGCGAAAACAGCGCGGCGGTCGCCGCCCCTGGTCGGACCCTGAAGGGCGCCGGGCCCCAAACGTGGGAGCGCCAGGGGGGGCCAAGACTGGAATCGAGCACCGCAAAGGCCTTGTCGAAGTACCCGAGGCGCGCCAGAACGGGCCCAATCTGCAACCCATACCGGCTCCCGACGTCAGTGCCAGAGCGCTCGATCTTCTCAAACAACTGATCGACCGCTCGCGGTGCGCCCCGCACGGCTCGTGTTATCGACAGCTGAATCTGAGTCCACGGGTCGTCAACCGTTGCGGGACGTGGCGACTGGAGGTGACGCTCAGCCTCCTCGACCCGCTCAGAGTTGAGAAGCACCCAGTAGTGATAGAACCAGAGCAAGAGATGCTCGGGCCAGGAGTCCCGGGCGCGTCTGAACAAGGCGTCGGATTCGCCGATTCGACCCTGCAGCCATAGCGCGATTCCCTTGCCCAAGTGCGTCTGCGGTGACAACGGATCGATTTCGAATGCGA
>Ga0306925_10003003_pt1 | contig 14754 bp, 23 predicted proteins | sample flu12Cox44000176_FD_203755 | JGI IMG/M metagenome (GOLD analysis project Ga0306925, IMG submission 203755) | Lab enrichment of tropical soil microbial communities from Luquillo Experimental Forest, Puerto Rico - flux8day.12C.oxic.44.000.176 (v2)... | ecosystem: Environmental > Terrestrial >... | reverse complement strand
CCAGGCTTGCGAATCGTACGCGATCGCCCGCGGACTCTGATCCGAGCGGCGCGCTGACCCGGAAAATCTCAGGGTGGATTGTCCCGAAAACCGAAAGACGCGGACCGGGTAATGCTGGATCAGCCGGCCGTGCTTGCGTTCCTGCCGATTTAAGGACGAACCCCAGAATCATCGCGGCGATTCCAAACGGAACCGCGCGAAGCCCCAATTGAACCAATACGCCCCCCAACTCCTACCCCCGTTGCCTCTGGCGCAAGGTCCAACTGGCAACGTACGTCCCCCGACGCAGGCGAAGGCAAGCATGCTGATTGCGGCAAAAATCGTTCGGATCGATCCGGTCGGCGGGTCCCGTGGTTGCTCACCCCTCCGCGTGTTATGAGCGGTTTTTCACATTACAGGCCGGCGGCTTTGCGCGGCGGGTACTATTGATGCAGCCTGCACTTAGATCGCCATCACGATGGTCAATTTGAAGCTCAAGAAAGCCCAGCTCCCGGACAGTAGGGCGTCGAGCCGCTTCAATCAGTTAACCGCTCGTCAACCATCCGCTGCCATCTTTAGCGTCCGCATGGTGACCACCGGAGCGGTCCTGGTCGCCAACCCACGAGGAAGCCCGCCCGAGCAACCGGGTGGCGACCAGCCGGATGCCCGCCTCTGTCCATTCTCTCGTCGACGCCACTCGCAAGCCAAACGAGAACGCTGGCGCAGTTATCCTCCACTACAAAGCGATTAACGACGAGCTTGAAGCCCAACTCGCCGTCGCACTCGCCCAACGCGACGCTTGGCGCGAACTCGTCGAACACTGCTGGCGGCTCGTCGACCCCGAGCGGAAGCGCTGGTTCAAATAAACCGAAGCTCGCGTCCGCGCAGTCCCACGCGAACAGACGGTCACCTCCCGGTCAATCATGCCTATCGAACAACTCTCCTACGCTCAGATGGCCGAACGCCTCAGCGTATCCACCGAAGCCGCTCGCGCCCTCGTCAAGCGTCATCGCCTGCCGCGCTCGCGCAGCAACGATGGCAAAACCCTGGTCGCCGTCGACCTCGGCGAGTTGCACCACAGACCCTTGCCCGGCAGATCATCACGGGGGTACCAGGCGGTGACCGATGTGGTCGCCACACTCAAGGCACGCATCGCAACGCTGGAGGCCAATCTCGCCGCCGAGCAACAGCGTTCGGCTCGTCACCGGGCGGACTTCGAGCGCGAGCGTGAGCGCGCCGACCGCATGGTCACCGTCCAGGACCGACTGATCGCAGAACTCGAAAATCTCCGCTCTCTTCTGGAAGCGGCACAGCAATCTGCCCGACCGGTCACCCCCCGGACGTGGCGTGAGATGTCTTAGCCTGAGAGATGGCGCTGGCTGCGCGCGCCCGGGTGAGAGCATGACCGCCCTTCGCCTGTCGCTAACGCTGGCTGCCATGTTCTTCGGCTCGCTCGGTGCTGCGCTCGGGCTGTATGCCGCCGCCTTTATGGGGGCTCACGATGATATAGACCCCTTTCTGCGCGACATTCATCAGCAGAGCGAATGGGCGGCGTGGGCCGCCGGCGCAGCCTGTATTGCTGCCGTTTTCTCGGCCATTGAGCGCCTAATCAAACTTTGATAGCGACGAGCGACGCAGCAAACAGCGCCGGCTGTACGCCGGGGATTGCATTTTGGAGCGCTCGTCCGCCGCGGGGTGGCGTCAGCTTTGATCCTTCATTTGCACTAGGACCGCTAAAGTTCTCAGTTGACGGCGCACAAAAGGCACGGCCTTGACTGCACCGATTACCGCGCCAAATCCCGCAACTATCGTTACGAACCAAATATAGAGAACATGCGGGTGCCGCTCGCTCCCACGCTCGATCAGTTGGTGGCTGTCTGCTTGATCGCGCCCAACCTTGAAAATGTCTTGCAGTTGCTGGTCCGTGAGCGCGTGCAAGTCGGGCCTTACCTGGTCGTTTCGACAGTCGCTTTCATCCTGTTTCAGCCACCCAATCGGATCGTCGGCATGCACTGGTGCGTGCGCCTAGTGCCAGCAATATCAAGAGCGCCGCAGCCAACACGCGCTTTGTAATTGGCGCTGATCGCAAACGCTCTTGCCACCAATGCGGCTTGTTTAACCGATTGACGTTCACAGCACTCCCGTTGTGGGTGCTAGTTTGCTCTGCCTGATGGTTATGCTTGCAGATGTAGCGGTAGTCGTCCGGCGCCGTAAGGCTTTGGCTTGAGGATCACCTTTTGCACATTCCCCGGCAAAACATATTGACCCAGGTACCAATGCGCCTCGACGTTAGCTCCGTAGGACTGGTCGATCCCACAGGACATCGTATTTGCCACGAACTCGCCAAGCCCCCACAGTCGTAACTGCCGCGCATGTAACAGACGGACGAATGGACCAGCTAGTTCTTGGTTCTCGATGACGATAGATCTCGCACGTTGGTGGAGAGCAGCAGTCAGTTGTGACCTACAAGAGACGCGCACCGGGATCGGCGGCAAGGACTTCGGAGCATCGGCGTGGATGTAGTCATATTCCAACAACATACCGACATCCTTGCGGGCAGGATGTGGGCGTGCAGAAGGCAGACGCAAAAAATGCCAGCCGCTGTCGATGGTAACCCTGATAATGAGTAAATTTTCTTTTGTTGGGTGCGGAGAGCGAGCTGGCGGAGGACGGAGGACGATGAACGACCTATCCGCCAGTACCAACCGGGCTCTCTGTCTGGATCAGTGGCGTTGTAGAGCAATTCGTAGTCGCTCATCGCGCCGGCTCCTCATCGTCGAGATCCCGCCGCTCGATGAGCCGTTCGGTCCCAGGCAGCCAGTTAAATGGATCACGGGGGTGGAAATCTTTCGGCTTGAGCCTGCGACCCAGCCGTCCTTCGAGACAGCCAATGCAGAGACAGCCCCCCAACGGCTCCATACCGGCCGCCTTCCACACGGAATCGCGGACCGTGTAGACCTCGCAGTGCTCATTGAACGTGTAGGTCGCAACGGTCATGGAGGATGGCTCGGCGCGCGATAGCTTCTGCATCACCACCGACGTTTTGTAGAGACGCTCCATCTCGACCCTGCTGGGGAAGCCGGGAGCCGTGTTGATGCTGCAATCAATGCAGTCCCAACTTTCGGGCGTCCGGCCTTTGAAATCGAATCGGTCAGGGATTTTTCGAATATTTGAGTTCATGGCGCGAACCTCTTGGTCAGCTCACGGCGGATGCGGCGCTCCTGGCGCAGCACGCGATCGAGCACGCGCTGATCGACGCGCTCCTCCAAGGCGGTGCGCAGGATGCTGGCGAGCACGTCGGGGGGCAGTGCCTCTGCCTGGCAGGTCTGTCCCGCGAAGGCGAATTTGTCGCCCTCCTTGGGCGCTGCCGTCGGCAGGCGGTAGTGCTGGATCTGCGCCGGTGTCACGGCAAGCCGTGTAAAGGTCGCCTGACCGCCAAGTTCGCGGGTGAAAGCCTCGACGTCCTCAAGGAACGCCAGGAACATCGAGACGCCGGATGGATCGTGGTCGCCGATGTGCAGCACCACCGTGAGGCGATCGTGACCGGCCAGTGCAGCAGCGAACTTGTGCTCGTCGGTGAGGCTGTCGAAGCCGCCGCCGCTCAACACCGTCACTCCGAACGGATGGGCGACACGCTCGAGCTGCGGGACCATGCCGCCCGCCTCGCAGATCACGATCAGCCTAACTTTCTGTCCTGCGCTGTGATCAAGTGTGAAGCCCTTGGCCATGGCGCGGATCGAGGCCATGAACTGCTCGGCGCTCTCCCAGTGATCTGGCTCGCTGATGATGCCGCCGTCGTCGCGGATGACATTCATCGAGATGATGCGAGCGCGGCGAGCGCGGTTGAGATGCTCGACGAGACGCTGATACGCGCGTTCCGTTTTCTCGTAGTCGTGCGTGCCGACGAGGCGATAGAAGATCTGACGGATGGTCAGCGGCAGATGGTCGACATACTAGTCGAGGATCCCCTGCACCCGATCGAGCAGCGCGAGCGTAGCCTTTTCCGGCGACCAGGACGCGAAGCCGCGCACCCGCGTGCGCACGCGCTGCACACCACCGAGCAGATGCACGGCCTGCCGTGTCGCCGATGGCTTCATCGCGCGCCCCCGCGGTGGCGGCGAACGGGCGGTGCGTGATGCCCCGGCGGCTCTCCTGTCATGGAGGGTAGGCGGCGCAACATGCTTTCACCCGGCTGGCCGCTGCCGCTTGACCTTGTAGCGGGCCTTAGCCGCTTTCACCGCGGTGTCGAACCGCTGCTCGGTCATGTTGTCGGCGAGCATCTTGCCGATGTCCTCGGCACTATCGAGCTCAAGATCGAACAGCGAGCCGCCCGCGCGCTCGAGCTTGGTCTCGAGCTTCTTGATCGTCGCCTCGGCCGCCTTCAACTTCTCAGCCACAGACGGCTTATGCTCAATCGTCTTGCCGTCGACCTCGACCTCGCTGCTCTTCCCGCGTTTGAGTCGCTCGACATCCTTGCGCTCGATGTCAGGAGTGATGGTGCCATCGATGATCTTGGCTTCGAGCATCTTGGGCGGCAGCGTTGACAACTCGTAGAGCGTGCGCATCGAGGTTGGCAATCTCGACCCATGGGTCGGATTTGCCAGCACGACATTGCGCGCGATCTTCATCAGCCGCTCGGCGGTGCGCTCATGCAGCCCAATCGACCGGAGCAGCGGCAGAAAGCGGCCGTGGTCGAGTTGATATTTGGCTTGCTGCAAGTGTTCGCCGGCAGCGATGATGCCCTCGACCGCGCGGCTGAGGTCGTTGCGAATGATCTCCACCCACTCGTCCTCGCTGTGCTTGGGAACATCGGCATGCGCGAGGGCTTGCGCGCTGGTCGTTGCGGTGAAAATTTGGGGCATGGTCTTCGCGTCCTCCGAACGCGAGGGCTTAGAGCCCGGTTTGGCGATCGCAGCGCCACCGGGCTCGCTTTCAGGTCTGCCGCTCTTCCTGATTCGCTGGCTCGCCGCGCTTGCGCCTGTTGCGCGCGCGCCACTTCTTGCTGACGTGTAAATCACTCTTGACTGCAGCGTCGCCGGCTTTCACGGCGCGCTCGGTCGCTCTGGCCTCAAACTCGCGGTCGTCCCGCTCCATACGGCGCTGCCATTCGCGTTCGGCATCTGCCGTGATGCGAATGACGTTGAGTCCGATGCGCATTTCGACCGGCCCGCGCCCCTCGGCGCGCAGTCGGTGGTAGGTGGGTCGGCTGATGTGGGAGGGGCCTCTCGCCCAGCCCGCGCGGGCGAGTGCGGGACCTGAGGAGCGGAAGATGGCGAGTTATTTGACGAACGAGGACGTGCAGAATTTTGGTTCTGAGATGATCGACTTTGCCACTCGTGCTGCTCACCATGCGGTGGGTCCCGAGCTACAGCGGCTGCACGAGGAGAATCAGGAACTGCAGGATCAGCTAAACTCGACGGCGAAGATGGCGATCGACCAAGTGCTCGATCGTGAGGTGCCGAACTGGCGGCAGATCAACGCGGATGAGAGGTTTCATTCGTGGTTGCTTATGCCGGAGCCATACAGCGGGATTATACGGGACCGTCTTCTGAAGGATGCCGCTGCCGCCGCGAATGCGCAGCGGGTTGCCAGTTTTTTTAAGGGCTTTCTCCGAGAACAAGGCGCCGCCGGCCAATCTTCCGCGAGTCCAGCTCCGCAACGAAGCAGACGCGCGGCCTCCGGGAAGCCCTTATATACCCGCGACCAGATCACCCAGATGTGGGCCAGGCGACGGAAGGGTGAGATCAATGATGCCGACTGGGCTCGGTGGGAACACGAATTGATTGCCGCGGGGCGTGAGGGCCGCGTAATCGCAGCTCTAAACGCTGACGGGATTCCCGTATCAAGATAAAGGAGCCCGCGATGCCCGAAGAGCCTTTCAAAATTTCCGACTCAATCGCGGATATGGTCCAAAGGGGACGCCGTTTCCATGAAGAGAGTGCGCGTCTCAAGGCCGAGCAGGCTGCGCAAGAGCAACACCAGCGCGATCGCGCAGCCAGGCATCGCCAAGGCTTCGGGTCGAAGTGCCGCCGGTGCCGCTCACCACCGAACGGCAGGACGAAGAGTTGGCGGCCGAGCAGCGGCGCGGCAGGGAGATGCTCGAGCGGTACGCCAAACGCAATGAGGTCGCCGCGGCGGCGCGAGAGCGGATGAAGGCCGAGGAGAAGGCCGAGGAAATTCCGGGGTTTAAAATCAGCCCTGAAGCTTAGCTTCTCGCAAGGAACACGATTTCGCCGCCCGCCGCCGAACGCAGCAAGCCGTCCCGCACTATCGGGCACAGCGGCATTACGAAGCGCGGGCGAATGCTGCGTTTAAAGGCGATCTGACCGGCCGCACTTGCCCGGCTCTCCAATCCAAACTCAAACGCCCTTTCCAAAGCTGCGGTGAAGCGGTCGTTCATGGCCTCGAGCTGCTCGCGGGTCCAAAGCCCATTCAGCTCATCGCGGGATCACGCAGGGCAAGGGCGAGCGCGTTGAGTCGCATGGCGGGGCAGCGTGAGAAGCAAACAAGCATTACTCCGGTGTTGTATTCAGCGGCGACGCTCGACCGGCAGCACCACATTTTTCCGATCACCCGGCGGGCACGCGGGAGCGCTGCCTGTGAGTGGATGAAATAGCTCAGAGGATGCCACTACAATGTTCGTGAGGTTCCGCCAAAACGCAAAGTCGGCTGCAAGTCAGAGGGGGCCCCAGCCAGGTATGAGGTTCATTTGCAGGACCTGCATCTTGCTCCAAGGAAACTCGTTGAGAGCTATATATGCGGCGCCCATGCCCGCGATCGACGCGAGCGGCTCCTGCGAATAGGGATCGACCGGGTACTTTGGGGTGTCACCTTTTTCGCACATGAAGATTGCAGTCCCGCCTCGGTCGTACACGACGCAGCCGTAGTTTTGCATCGCCTCGGCTATCAATCGAAAGATGCTCTTGGGACTGACGCCGTCCCACGACGTTGCCGGGTAGTAGTTGAGAACGAGGTCCTGGGGAAGTCGAAAGATTGCCCCTTGAGGGATATATGGCGGCCCGTCGAGCGCCGCGTCTGTGCGCTGTGCTGGCGGAGAATTTATGACGTCCCCGCGGGTATAATCAGTTGGAATGATGATACCGATTGCGTGGTTGATGGACTGTTGTAGCAGATCACCGATGGTGATGCCGATGCCCAGCCAGGTGATACCCGTCGCCAACATGCCGGGCCCCCGCCTAGTGACGGGGTCGGTGGGGAAGTAGCCGGGGTTGGTATTAAGACTGCTATCGTAGCCTCCCCATGTAACCTGCCACTCGTCCACGGTCGTGCCCCGGCTGTTGCTGATTTGTTTGCCGGTCTTTTGCCACCCCCAGCCTTCCCAATATTTGTGGGTTGATGGCTGATAGATCACAGCCTCATGATCGCTGCCGCCCTGAGTCCTGAACACATTGGGGTACGGCATCGGCACCGCATTGAACTGCTGTTGGAGCAAGTCGGTCTCAGGGCCTGGATGACCTGCAACGACAACGCGCACGGTCGGCGTGTGCGGGCGGACGATGTAGATGGGCATGTCAGCGAAACAGTAGACCGTCGTCTGCGAAGCGTTTAACGCGGTTACTAATTCGCTCACCAACTCCTCCGAGGTTGGATCAAGCGGCGCATCGTCAGCCAATCGTTGATGGACCCAAGCATTGGCTGCGCATTCTACGCCGGGTCGAATGACGATAGAGGTCGCGAGCGCAGTTGCGCTTGCGCTGGCCGCCACGCGCTGGCCGTTCGGCTCTGGCGAGCCGGCGTGGGGAAACCCCACCACCGGCATCGCCGGCTGCTGCGCGCGTGCTGCGAGCGGCCACACCGCAGCCGCACCACCAAGCAGCGTGATGAACTCGCGCCGCTTCATTCGATCACCTCGTCGGCGAGTTGCTGGAGATGGACGGGCACGTCGATGCCAAGCGCCTTGGCGGTTTGCTAGACTAGTTCGCGAAATATGAACCAATCAACCGCAAATGTTGGCGTTACGCGAACGAGTAACAAATTCTTAGGCGGCGATCGACGCGAGCTTTTGGTACAGCGCTGGTCGCCGCAATAGATCCAATCCAGCGATATACCGTAGCGGCCGCGAATTTTCATGGCCACATCGATGGTATGCGCCGGCGGCCCTTTTCATCGCCGCCTAACAAATTTTGTTACTCGTTCGCGTAACGCCAACATTTGCGGGTTGACTGGTTCGCACTTCGCGAACTAGTCTAGCAAACGCCAAGGCGCTTGGCATCTCGACAAATTGGTGTGGAAACGGCTTCCGAAAGCGGCAGGCCCGGGTACCGCACTGTCGATTGATTTGAAAGAACGGCGATGTTTCATCGAACGTGCGTTGCTCGCTCTTCGGCGGCTCAGGCTCGTAACCATGTTTCGCCAACACTGCCTCGACGCGCTCCTCCCAATCGGGGCGCAGGACGGCGATGTCTTTGAGTTCGGTGTTATATGGCGTCGCGCCATTGCCCCAGCGATACGGCGCCTTCAGGTCGGGATGAATCGTTGGTGGGAGAACGGTCTGGCGCCCCTCAGCCAGCATCTCAAACGCGGTGCTGCCGTTAATCAGGAACTTGCGCGACTTCACCGTTACGCCAGCCGGCGGTCGCAATAGTAGAGTTTGCCCGCGCTTGCCGATCTTCGTGATGACGGTGCCCGTGCCGTCCGTCAGCGCGTCGATCAATTCGACGCCCATCGCCTCGTCGTCGCTGTCGATGTCGGCCGCAATCAGCGGATCGCCGCAGATCAGCCCAACGCCGGCGCCGGGCTGCGGGTCGGTGACGTTGCTGGTCGGCCAACCGACCAGCGGAATGTAAGAGCCGAAGCCCTGATGGATGGCGGGATATTTCGTTCCGGGGCCAATTGGCACCACGCGATAACCAGCGGCGCGATAGATCGGCGCCTGGGCGTCAAAGATACTTTGCGGCGCAGGCGCCGCGGTCACGTCAGTCATTAGCTGTTCCCCGTGCACGAAAGAGACGCCGCGCATTCGCGCGGGGCGTCAGTCGCTTACCCTAAAAAGGGATTTCGTCGTCCATGACTGTCCCCGCACCGATTTGCGGCACCCCGTCGCGCGACACCTTGCCGACAATCTTGAACGCGGGCTTTTTCACTGTGCCGACTCTTGGGTCCTTGTGCTCGAACGCGCCGACGGCCAGTTCGACAACCGGATAGACATCCGGCTCGCGCTTCGACATTTGTTTGCACTCGCTGATCAGGCTCGCCACTGCCCGCAATCCCGTAGTGCTCGACGTTTGGAATGAACAGGCGCTCGCCGTCGGCCTCTTTCAGCGGCAAGAGCACCTGAGACTTCCAGGGGTCTTGTGGTTTTCCGCTTAGTCCCTCCTCCCACGACGATGGATCGTTGTCGCCAAGCTCGCTGCGCGGTGGTGGTACGTAGCCCGAAAACATTCCGCCCATGTGCCGCGTCGGGGGATGCCCAGGGCCGTTGAATTTGATCCAGCCGTGTTGGGTCTCGGGAAACACGACGATCAGTTTTGTACCGACCGGCACCTCTTCGCCGTCGAGGCGGGCGAACTTCGCCTCTTTTGTAAAGCGAATGAATTCGCCGGCCGGGCCACCGTGGGTATTCAAGAAGGCATCGACGCCCTCAGTTTTGATTGCTGGCAGTGTCGTGGTCATAAGGTTAGGCTTTCTCGCGCTGTGTGGAGTTACCCATCTCGCCGCCGCGCGGTGTCGGCGAGGTAGGTTTGCGTCGAACTATGGTGATGTCTTTCGTCGTACCCGGAAAAGCTCGCTCGACTTCGGCCAGCCACCGCAGCGCCGCAGGTGAAAGCTTTGCACCGAGCGGGCGCACTAGCGGCAGGTCAGATTGCTTAATCGTCATTAATGACCTGTCGCCATTCCTCCCAGCGGCAATGAATGAAGCACCAGGCAATCATGCTGCCGTCCTCTTCGAACATCGCGGGCTCCCTACTGAAGTTGAAAGAATGCTCTTCGTTAGAAGAGGCATATCTTCGCCGTTTGCGTTTCATACGCGTTGCCGGTGCTCTTTCCATGCCAAGTCAGTCTGAAGATCCTTCGGCAACGGCTTCGAGTTGAAGCGCCGCGCCAACCGAACGCGCGCGGCCCCAACGTCGGCCAAGACGGGGAACTTGCTGTGCGCTTCCTCGAATAGAGGCCAGTCGTCGATCCACGGCTGGTCGTCCATGTCTTTCCCCTCAATGGCCGGCGGCGGGGAGTATCCGCAGCGCCACCGCCGGTCCGCCTGAAGCGCTGCGGTTAGTGCACCACCCGTTCGAAGTCGTCATAGCCCAGCTTGCGTGCCTTTATCTCGACGCGCTTGCGGGTGACGCCCTTGTCTCCCCGGACCCATGCCTCCATCAAAGCCAATAGCTCCACAGCGCGCGGGAAGACCCGCAGACAGGCGTTGCACTCACAGCGATTATTTGGATTATCTCGCCATGCGCGCACTTGGCCGCACGTGAAAGCTATATTGTCCGACACAATCTCTTTTAGGTGCCCGCGCGGAACCTCGGCAGTGAGGTCGTGGCTCACGAACGGATCGTCGTCGTTTAGCTCTGGCACCGTCTCGATGGCTATTGTGCCGCGCTTGTCTCCCAGCTGAGTGCCCGACACGCGCCAACCCTTCTCATTGATCCAACGTTTGCCCGGATAGCGATGTGCGATGACCGTGAAGTCCGTTTCGCCCGGCTCTCGGACCTCGACAAAGAGCACCAGCACTTCCTCAAAGCCCAAGACATCAGGACGAAAACTAAATTGCGCTTCCATGTCGCCGGGATGACGGAATGGCACTACGTTAGATTCGTTCACGGGAACCCCCCTCTAGGCTGCGCCCCTCAGTGGCCGCACGGCGGCGCTCAATTTCTTTGGCGATGCGCGTTGCCACCGCGTTCGCGCGCGTCGGATTGCTGGTGCCAGCCCGGAGGCGATCAAGCTCGTCGAAGAGCGCGTCTCTCAGTTCGGCGCTGGTGCGAACAGACAGCGATAGACGTTTAGGTTCTTTGATGTCAGTTCCCCTCTTCAGTTGCGGCGTTAGCGCGCCGCGGCGCTCTTCGCCTTAGGCGGAAACCTGCGTCTCCAATTTTTGGATGACTTGCTTTGCGGCGTCGCCAACCGACCGCCATTCGCGCCCGGCCTTGCGGCACTCGATCCACTCAAGAAGCGCGTTGTAGGACCACGCCACCGTGCAAATGGTGAGCTTGAAACGCTTAGGCGCCTGGCCAGCGTGCTCTAGCGTGTCCCAACTCGACTGCGGGAGACCTGTTAGGTGACGCCGTTCGGCCTTGCGAACGATGCGGTCGGGCAAAATATTTTTGATCGACATGGCGCCCACTCGAGTGTTGATGGGCGTCTTAAATACAAATTGTTTTGAGAAACGCGAGGAAAGGAAGTGGTTAGTAATTTGTCACGCTAGCGCTTGCTGTTGTGGCCCGCGCGTACCTGGAAGAGCCAGTGCCCGATTATAGAATGGGGGTCTTCTTTTAGGGCCCGTTCGTATGCCTGCACGGCCCGGCGTACAGTGCGCCGGTCCACGTTAAACCTCCTCATCGCCTCTTCGACCCTTCCGCCGGCGGCCATCTGGGCGATTGCATATTGGCGCCGCTCCGTTGCCATCTTGGGGATTCTGTTGGCGGAGCGCTTTGTCTCTCCCCGAAGAATCCCTGCTATGAAGCGGCGTAAGCCTTTATAGGCGTCAATATCGCCACCGTGTTCGAGATATAACGCCAAGCATTCCCAATCGCCAACTTTCATAGCTCGGATGACGGGGTCTTTTTGGATGATGGGGTGTTTGTCGTCGGCCATGTCGTTTTCACGCCCCGATTCGCAACGGCACAACAACACCACCATCGGTGGTGTCGGGCCGGCTGACGTATTCGCTCCACGCTTCCATGAGTTGCCGTCGCCGCGCCAGCATGTCGCCGCGGGCGTAGGCGCGCTCCGTCTCGTCGCCGACGGCGTGTGCCAGCGCCACCTCGATTAGTTCCCGCGGGTAGGCTGTCTGTTCGCCGGCCCATGTTCGAAATGAACTGCGAAATCCGTGCGCGGTCACGCGATGCCCCATTCGATGCAAGACCCTTGTCAGCAGATGAGGACTCGGCCGCGTGCCGGGAAACCGACCCGAAAACACATATTCGCCCTCATGCGGTAGCGCTGCCAGCAATTCAACGGAGCGACCGGACAATGGGACACGGTGCGGGCGGCCGCTCTTCATGCGTTTACCCGGAATGATCCATGTCGCCGCGCCCAAGTCCACTTCATCCCAGCGCATACCCAATGCCTCGCCCGGACGTGCCGCAGTCAGCACAAGAAGCTCTAGAGCGCGCGCGTCTATTCCCGAGCGTTGCCGCAACTCGCCCATAAAACTCGGCAACGCCGTATAGGCCATGGCGGTGAAATGCGCTTTCGAGCGTTTTCGCTTAGGGAGAAGGTTCGGGCGTCTGGCGGGGTTGTCGTTTGCGCGAAGATCGCGCGCGTGCGCCCAATCAAGAATTTTGGCGATGCGCTGCCTAATGCGTCCGGCGGTTTCTGGGATAGAGCGCGCGATTGGATCAAGCACGGCCAGCACATCAGTCACGTTAATATCGGCAATGGAAATGGTGCCGATTTTCGGGAAGACATGCCGCTCAAGGCTGGCGATCCAATCGCGGCGCGACGAGTCGCCGCGCCAAGTGTCCTCATGCGCCGCGATGTATTCGCGCGCGACCTGCTCGAACGTTTTCGAGCGGGCGTCGGCGCGCTGCCTCTCAAGCTTAATGCCGCGCTTCTCCGCCAACGGGTCGCGCCCATCGGCGAGCATTTGTCGATATTCGATTGCCTTCTCGCGCGCCCTCTTCAAGCTGACATAAACCGCCGAGCCCATGCCGACGTGACGCGCTCGGCCGTTACGGCGATAGCGGAACAACCAAGCTTTGGTTCTGCTCTTGTTGTTGGCAATTTGCAGATACGCACCATGGCCGACGGCGTAGCGCCCCGGTTCGGCGAGACGCTCGATTTCGCGCTGTGTGGGAAGTCGTTTCATGGCCCCTCCGGTAAGCAGCTGAAATTCTCCTTGGCCCCTGCTGCCCTCCCGGGTGCCTACAAATCAGCCATAGCACGGGCGGGAACGCTTGGGGAGTGCCCGGAAGACAGAAACGTGAGAAATGTCGATGGGACTTGGCTAACTTGCAACGCCTCGGAACGCCTCGGAAGCTAGGCTACTGGAATAGTCGTCCGTGATCACGATATATTCGGGCCGCTTGCCCGCGGGCCGCGCGACCATTTCGCGGGCAATCTCGAGCGTCTTCAGCGGCTCACGCTGCGCATACTGGACTTCGAACGTCATGCCGAGGCTGCGGGCGGCGGCCTGCATGGCTTGCGCGGCGGTCACCCAGTAAACTTCGTCGGACTTTCCAGGATTGATGAACGCGACGGACTGCGCACGGGCGACGGAGCCGCACAGCACAACGGCCAGGCACAAAGCGAGGCTCAAGCTCCCGGCGCGACGAGGAACCTGCTGCGGCTGCGCTAGCTCTGCGAACATAGCGACGATCCTCTCTCGTGCGTATCATCCGCACACGTTGCGCAGCCGCGGTGCGGTGCGCGTCGTCACCTGCGGCTCTCCTGCCACCGCGCGCAAACTCAAATCGAATGTTTTGCCCGACCCGCCCCCGGATCCGGCAGCCTCGGCGACACTGTTTTCGGATCGACATTGTCGAGGCGGCAGCGTGGTGGTGTCAAGCAGTCAAGGCTGATTTCAATCGGGCCAGCTCGCCCGATCGGGGGAGCGACGAGATTTGTGGACGCAGGCGCGATGGTCTGCTCAGCTGGCCTTCTCTTCGCTCGCCTCGGGTCGCGTCGCCACCTCGGTCGGCGCCAGCGAAGGCAGTCGCTGGATGTGCGGCGGCGCGGCGCCACGGAGCGCCAGGACGAGTTCACGGCCGCCGAGAATGAGGAGCGAAAGCGCGAACGGAACGATGTAGTAGAGCAGGCGGAACAGGAGCACGCCGGCAAGCACGTCTTCCTTGTCGAACTGCCACAGCGCCACCAACATGGCCGCGTCGAAGACGCCGATACCGCCGGGCGCGTGGCTCGCAAAGCCGAGCAGCGTGGCGGAGACGAAGATCACGGCCAGCGTGACGAAGCCGATGTTCGGTTCATCCGGCACCAGCATGTACATCGCCAACGCACAAAAGCCGAGATCGACGATGCCGATGCCGATCTGCAACAGCGTCAACGGCCCGCCGGGCAAGTTGACGCACCAGCCCTCTCGGCCGACGACGCGCGGTCGCCGCCACACCCAGCCGACATAGAGCGCCAGCACGATCAGAATGAGGACCGCGCCAGCGCGGTTGAGCCATGCCGGCAACTGGTCGATGGCCGTGGCGGCGAGCGGCGCATAAAGAATGCCGAGCCCGAGCACGGTGGCATTTCCGAGCCAGAACGTCAGCCCCGCCACGAAACAGATTTTCGCGACCTCGATGGCGCTCAGCCCCCAGGCCGAGTAGATGCGGTAGCGGACCGCGCCGCCGGTGAATACGCTCGCGCCCACATTGTGCCCGACCGCATAGCTGGTGAAGGCAGCGAGCGCGGCCGCCCAATACGGCACGTCCTTGCGGTCGATCGTGCGCAGCGCAAACAGGTCATAGAAGGTCAGCGTCAAGTATCCCCCGGCGACGAACACCGCGGCGAGCGTGATGTCGCGCACATCCGCGGTCACCAGCGCTTCGACGACTTCCCTGGGGTTGATCGTGCGCAAGATACGATAGAGCGCCACCGCCGCGATCGTGATGATGGTGACGCTGAGCGCGACGCCGATCCGGT
>Ga0306925_10002994_pt1 | contig 14770 bp, 11 predicted proteins | sample flu12Cox44000176_FD_203755 | JGI IMG/M metagenome (GOLD analysis project Ga0306925, IMG submission 203755) | Lab enrichment of tropical soil microbial communities from Luquillo Experimental Forest, Puerto Rico - flux8day.12C.oxic.44.000.176 (v2)... | ecosystem: Environmental > Terrestrial >... | reverse complement strand
GGAACCGTAGGATAGGACGATCAGCGCTGAAAGCGCGGCTCAAGGCGGATTCTATTTTCCACATCAAGCCACGGATCGAGGGTCTTATTGCAAATTGGTTATCTTTGTGTCGCGCTTTCAGCGCTAGCTCTTCTTTTTTTGCGTTTACCTAGGGCTGCGCTACGGGCCGAAACCGGCCTTCGCTTGCCCTAGGCTATCTTGATATCGCGCCTTCGGCGCTGAATCCCGAAAGACGAAGCTATAAATGTCCAAACTCCAGTGACGGCGCTGAAGCGCCGGCCTATGCTCGGAGCGCCTCTCCGAGGCGCCGTCGGTTCTACTCGCGAAAGGCATGCTATTGCGGGGACAGGAGACCGGAAGCCTCGAACAGCAAGACGAGACACCGGCTTGGGCTTGACAACAAAGTCAGGCTGGCCAGAAAGGAAGAATATGGCTATCTCTGTGCAAAAAGAGACAATGTGTAGAGTTTTGATCAAGAGTATCACCCATAAAGGATGACAACTGTGTGTCTTAGCGCTTGTAAACGCGAATCATCAACTCAGAATGGCACGGTGGCTGCTCCCCCGGTGGGCGGCGCTTGTTATCCCATCCAACGGCTATGCAAGCTCTCCCCATGAGAGAGTAACGGCCAGCGGCAATAAACCTTAACCACTGTTGAAACGAGCTTCCGGAATATGTTGAATTGTTCAGTTAGTAAGCGGCCGCTGATCCTCCTCGGCGCCATCGCTATTGCCTTGTGCGCGAATCAGATCAACTCGAGGGCCGCGGACACAAGTCCGTCACCAAACGCGGCTGATGCTGCAGTTGCGGCATCAGCGACACCTGCCGAACCCGCGACACCCGCGGCCTCCGCGACACCCGCCACATCCGCAGCATCTGCAGCCTCACCGGCTCCAACAGCCTCCGCGACTCCTGCGGGATCGGTTGAAGATCGGCTGGCAAACCTGGAGGCTTACATAACCAATAGCCAAGGCAAGAATACGCTGCCCGGAGCTTCCGGCCCCGGTCACAACGCGTGGCAAATGACCTCTGCTGCTCTCGTCCTGTTTATGACCTTGCCGGGTCTCGCTTTGTTCTACGGAGGCCTTGTCCGACGAAAGAACGCGCTGTCGGTCCTGGCCCAGTGTTTTGGGATTACCGGACTCGTCGTTGTGCTCTGGTGGATCTGCGGCTACAGCCTGGTCTTCGGCAAGAATTTCGGCAATCCTTTCTTTGGCGGTAACGAATTCTTTTTTCTGGCGAATGTTACATCGGCTCCGAACCCGGATTACTCGTTCTGGGTATCTCAGAACGTCTATGCCATGTATCAGCTGATGTTTGCTGTCATTACGCCTGCCTTGATTGTTGGCGCAATTGCCGAGCGGATGAAGTACTCGGCGCTGATGTTGTTCATGCTAGCATGGATGTTCGTTGTCTATTTCCCGATGGCGCACATGGTTTGGGGAATTACGGGCTTCATGAACGGAATCTGGAACGACAATTCGACCATCAAAGCGATAGATTTTGCTGGAGGGACAGTGGTGCATATGACATCGGGATGGAGTGCGTTGGTCCTCTGCCTCATTCTTGGGCCGCGAATTGGATTCAAGAAGGAGCCGATGGCACCGCACAGCCTCGTATTGTGTATGGTGGGAACCGGCATGCTCTGGGTTGGATGGTATGGTTTTAACGCTGGAAGCGCAGTCGCAGCGGATGGAATAGCAGCCAACGCTTTCATGACAACGACTCTGGCTACGGGTGTGGCTGCTCTAACGTGGGCTATTCTCGAAAAGATTCTGCGCGGAAAAGCCAGCGTTCTGGGTTACTGCACGGGCGCGGTCGCGGGTCTCGTGGTCATTACGCCGGCATGCGGTTTCGTTAATGCGACGGGAGCGGTGATTATTGGCATAGCAGCCGCGATTCTGCCGTATGTCGCCGTATCCGTTCTGAAACCGGCTCTCGGTTATGACGACGCGCTCGATACGTTTGGGGTACACGCGATCGGTGGAACCACCGGGGCTATTCTGACCGGGTTGCTGGCGACGAAGGAAGCTAACCCAAACCTGAGCGATAAACTGCTCAGCTCTCTATTTTTGTCGCAACTGAAGGCGGTGGGGGTGACATTGGTGCTTGCCGTCGTTGGAACCGCTGTTATCGCGTTTTTGATTAAGCTGCTAATCGGCCTTCGGACACCGCCGGAAATCGAAACCGCCGGCCTGGACATTTCAGAACACGGCGAGGAAGCCTATATTTCGTGAAACAGTCGGAAGGACCGAAACAGCAGAATAAATTATTTTGGTAAACATAGAATCCAACAAATGGTGGAAGCGTTTTTAAGGATGCATCCAGAAATAGCGACGAAATGAAAAAAATCGAAGCGATTATAAAGCCCTTCAAGCTGGAGGAAGTAAAAGAGGCGTTATCCGATCTCGGTATCGAGGGAATGACGGTTACCGAGGTCAAAGGCTTCGGTCGGCAGAAAGGTCACACAGAGATTTATCGAGGCAGCGAGTACACCGTCGACTTCTTACCGAAGATCAAGGTCGAAGTGGTTCTCGCCGACAGCATGGTGGAAAACGCGACGGCCGCTGTCGTTAAGGCGGCCAAGACCGGGAAGATCGGCGACGGCAAGGTCTTCGTTTATATGATCGAAGAAGCGATCCGCATCCGAACCGACGAAACCGGAGAGAAAGCAATCTGATCCCGAAGCGGGGAGAATTCAGCACAAAGGCACAGAGGGCACAAAGGTCAGGAATGGATTGGGGTTTGCCGTCAGGGTGATGGTGAGCGTCGTGTGACGGCACCCTCAGCGCCCGGCAAACTCCAAACTTCAAACAAAGGTTGCATCGATCAGCGCGGCGCCGAGGGACCGGGCGCTCTCAAGGCTTCGGAGAAATCAATAGCGCGAAAATCTCACCCCGCGTCGGCGGGGTGAGATTTTCGGGCTAACCCGAAAGTTGCGGAGCGAACCGGCTCAGCCACTCTTGATAGGCGAAGGGCGAAATCTCTGACGGCTTTATTTCGGAGCGCCCTCCCCAAAAGACATTGGTGTACGAAACGGGAATCCCGCACGACGCCAAATGCTTGTCGATCGCTGCCTTGTGTTCGAGCAATCGCGGTTTTTCTGTACCATGCGCCACTGCCATTATATTCACATTGCCAAATTCGGGGCCGGCCTCGCGCCAATAGCAATGCGTTAGGATTTCGTGGCGCCCTATCTCAGATCCGGCCGTTATCTCCCGGCCAGGCGGCACAGCCCAATGAAATAGGCCATTGAATCGGGTTACCCTGACACCAGCAGCCGACGGTTTGACGTGCTCCAGGAAAGTCGAAAATCTCCCGATGATCTTGCGCTCGTTCAGTTCTTCGGCCACCTCACAGAAGGTCTCCAGGGGCAAAGACGCTTCTTGCGCTCGCGTTATCCAGGGATTGGTTCTGATCTCGTCGAGTGCGAATTCGCGTTTAAGTGCCATCAAAACTCGCCACTGCAATTCGCTTAAGGTGACGATTTCCGTCCGTATCATGCGCGCCGGTTTATCAGCTCGAGATCCTGGTTCGATCGCTTTGCGCCGTACGTGCCCCACACCGAGGGTGAATATCCCCTTCGCCGGCATGATTAGCACCTTCTGAGCCCCAACAATCTTCTTGAGGATGCTCGTATGCCCTTCAAGCGAAAAACCTTGTGGCACTTTGATAGTCGTCCATAATTTGTAATCGTTTCCGGCAGTTTCCTGATCTGTTGATCGGATAACGACGTGACCTGAAAAAGGATCCTGCTTGAACATGAGGTCGAAGCCCTGATCAAGGCCGGCCTGAGGTATCTTCCAGGCCACCAGCGCTCCTTGCGCCAGGTTTGTCGCCAACAGAGTTTGCCGGACCCGGCGAATCGTCCCAGCAGCAAGCATCGCCCGAATCCGTTCCAAAACGAGAGATTCGTCCAGCCCCGACAACCGCGCTATCTGTTGAAATGGTTCTCTGGCGAACCCTTGAATCTGATCCTCGGAGACGGCGAGAATCTTTGAATTTATCGTCTCTGAATGCTCGGTATCGATCATCTCAGGAAAAAAGAGAAGCTAGCGCCAAAATCCCACAAGCCAAGGCGCTTGTGCGATTTTCGCGCCAGGCGCTGGTCGCTACTCACTCCTTAACGAACGTAAAGATGCGCGTCCGCCTATCGGTCGAGTGACCGGTTCCACGCCCGCCGTCAAAGCGGGCGATGACTTGGTACGAGTAGGGGGTACCTTTGCCAGGAGGGGCCTTGCACGACAGGGAAAAGCTATAAATATCTAACAAAACCACGCAAATATGTCAGCGCGATTCGCTAGTATTGTGGCTTCTCCCCCAATTCCCCACTTTCAAAGCGAAACGAAACTTGTAAGGTTCTGTAATTCAAGCCGTAGTGGCTTGGTTCCCCGGATCGTCTGTTCATGCGAAGACCCTTCGTTCTCCTTCTGCTTGGATTGGCTGCGAGTGTCGCTTACGGCGAGGATCGAGGGACTCCGGGAAGGCTACCCAGAGACATCTACCCGGAAAGCTATTTGATTCATCTGGAGCCAAATGTCGAACAACGTATCACCGATGGTACCGAATCGATTCGTATTCGAGTGCAGAATCCGACAAACCGGATCGTCCTCAATGCGCTGGAAATTAAAGTCGTCTCGGCGAGAATCGCCCACGGCGAAAATCAAGATGAGCTGACCCCTCAATACGATGCCGCCCAGCAGACGGTTTTATTTGATACGAAAGAAACGCTGTCGGCCGGCTCCTATACGTTCACGCTCAAATTTAGGAGCAAGATTCTCGAGACACCGCACGGGCTGTTCGTTGGGTCCTACCAAACGGGAGACAACTCCGAACAATTTATCGCGACTTGCATGGAACCGGCGGATGCACGACGGGTTTTCCCTTGTTGGGATGAACCCTCTTTTCGCGCCACCTTTCAACTGAGTGTTCGTACCAGAGCGCAGTACACCGCGATTTCAAACACGCCGACGTTTGCTGAGCAGGCGCTGGGGCCAAATGAAAAGATCGTGGTATTCGAGCAGACCCCCGCTGTCCCAAGCTATCTGGTCGTCCTGACCTGCGGTCGATTCGAATGGCTCGAAGACAACATAAGAGGCATAAAACTTCGGATCCTGACAATTGCGGGAAAGAAGGAATTGAGCCGTTACGCAATGGAAGTTACCAAACAGGTCCTGCCTTATTTCGGCGATTATTGCGGGTTTCCCTACACCCTCGGGAAGCTCGACCAGATTGGGCTTCCCGGAGATTTCAGTGGTGCGATGGAAAACTGGGGCGCAATAACATACTCGGAGGAGCTGCTGCTTTATGATCCGGCCAATAATTCAGATGCGGTACGCGAAAAGGTTTTCGCAGCCGTTGCCCACGAATTGGCTCACCAATGGTTCGGCAACCTGGTCACCATGGCATGGTGGGATGACATCTGGTTGAACGAAGGTTTCGCCTCCTGGATGCAATTAAAAGCTACGGAACATTTTCATCCCGAATGGCGACCGTGGCTCCATGCGGCTGGAGAAAGGGAGCTTGTGATGGAGCTAGACGCAAGAAAAGAGACCCATGCGATCAAGCACCGCGTTGACAGCGAGAGCGAGGCGAACAGTGCGTTCGATTCGATCGCTTATCAAAAGGGCCAGTTCCTCCTCCGAATGCTGGAACGTTTCTTTGGCGAGGAGGCCTTCCGGGCGGGAGTGCGGGCCTATCTGCTGGGGCATCAATTGTCCAATGCTTCAACGGCGGATTTATGTGAAGCGTTGGAAAAGGTCACCGGAAAACAAGCCGCAAAAATTGTTACCGGCTGGGTTGAACAACCCGGTTTTCCGGTGATTCGCGCGACGACGCAGTGTCTCGGCGACAAACGTGTGATCAGCCTTGAGCAAGTCCGGTTTGCGATCGAAGGTCAGGATGAGGCCCCCGTTGAGTGGTCGATTCCTGTCGGCATTTTTTCTACCACAAACCCGCGGGATGTGAAATACGCTCTGCTCGAGAAGCTCTCAAACAACTTCGATTTTCCTGCTTGTGACGGAGTGATAAAGGCGAATGCAGACGCGGTCGGATTCTTCCGAGTCCTCTATGAGCCGGCTTTGTTCAGCGATCTGGTGAAAAATCTATCACAACTGCCCGAAAGTGATCGCATAAACCTCCTCACCGACACCTGGGCTTTTGTCGAATCGGGAAACATTCAGGCTTCTGCATATTTCGAGCTGCTCGACGACCTGATTCACGACCCGAGTTTCCCTCTTTGGAAAACCGCGCTGGGGAACTATAACGGGATGGGTGGGTTGAAAATTATCGATCGCCTGGAACAGGGCCAACCCGGGCGCGAAAGCTATCACAGATACGTCTGCAGCCTTTTCGGCCCAAAACTTCAGGCGCTCGGATGGGAAGAAAAACCGGACGAAGACTCCGAAGCCCGCCAAATGCGGGCGATGCTAATTGAAACCCTTGGATTCTTTGGCGATCGAGATGTCATCGATGAAGCGTTCAAACGATTTGAGAGATACCTTGAGAATCCGGCGACGCTTACGCCGAATCTGCGAACACCCGTGCTGCTTATCGTCGGGCGATACAGCTCAGACACGACCTATGACCAGCTTCTATCCCGGATTCCTCAAGCTCAAACGCAAGAGGAAAGGCGGCTTTTGTTGCGAGCCCTCTCAATTGCCCTGGACCCGGAACTTGTTCGGAAAACAATGACGTATCTCCTCACAGACAGTGAGCCGCCCGCCGCAGCTGCCCATGCACTTGAGAGTCTCGCAACCGAAGGTGACCACCCGGAAATCGCATGGGAATTCGTAACAAAGCATCTCGACGAGCTTCAAAGACGGTTTGGCGCAGCCCGCCGCAACCGTTTGGTCTTGGCCTGCGCTAGTGGTTTTGCGGATCAACGGCATGCGAACGATCTGATCGATTTCTCCAAAGAAAATCTTCCGGGGGACGCGATCCCATCAGCCGAGAAAACAGCGGAGTTAATCCAGTTTCGTGCAAAACTCAAAGCGAAGGAATTGCCAGTGATCGATAAATGGATTGAGGCAAAGTCGGGAAACGTTGCGCGTCGAGGAGACAGCTCCCAATAGGCTGAGGTCGCGTTCTCCTGCAGCTTTGCCTTCATGCGGCGAATCCGTTTTGCCGGGGGTTGGTAGGGCCGCATCTCCGAGGCGGCCGCTATCCCGGTCAGAGCTCTGTTCCGCTTTGCCTTGCCATTCTCGGTAGGGGCGGCTCGGAGATCCGCCCCTACCGAGCCGTTTTGGCCGGGAGGCCGTCCCTCCCGAAAACGAATCCTCACCAACAAGGCCTTGATCTGACTGCGCCGCCCCGGGAGAGGTTCACTGCAGCAGCTTAGCCAAAACTTCACTGACTACATTCGGATTTGCCTTGCCCTTGGAAAGCTTCATCACCTGGCCCTTGAGAAAATTTATTGCCGCGGCTTTGCCGGCTTTGTAAGCCTCGACCGACTTGGGATTTGCGGCGATGACTTCGGAGCAGAGCGAGACGATGGCGTCGGGATCACTTTCCTGTTTCAGCCCCCTCTCTTCAACGATTGTCGCAGCCGGCTTTCCCGTTGCAAACATTTCGGCGAAAACTTCTTTGGCTTGCTTGGAACTGATTTTCCCCTCGTCAACCATCGTTGCCAGTTGATCGAGCTGCGCGGCAGGAATCGGGCATTCCGCAATCGTTTTTCCGGAGGCAGCAAGCGCACTTAGCAAATCGTTCAAAACGTAATTGGCAATCATCTTTGATTTGCGCGCCCCTTTCGCTGCGATTTCAAAATAGGCCGATAACTCCTGGTTGTCGGCCAATACAGCTGCGTCGTAATCGCTCAGTCCATATTCGGCTAAAAATCGTTCCCGCTTCTCCCACGGTAATTCCGGCAGACGGTTGCGCACTTCCTCCAAAAACCGTTCCGTGCGCACTGGCAAAAGATCGGGATCGGGAAAATAGCGGTAGTCGTGCGCCGATTCCTTCGTCCGCATTAGAAGCGTCTCCCCGAGATCGTCGTCCCACCGCCTCGTTTCCTGCTGCAACTTTCCTCCACCCTCCAAAACCTGGATTTGCCGATCGATTTCGAAAGCCAGGGCCCTGCGAACGCCGCTGATTGAGTTTAAGTTCTTGATCTCAATTTTTGTTCCGAGCTCTGTTTCCAGCTTTCTTCGAACGGAAACGTTGCAGTCGCATCGGAGTTGGCCCTTTTCCATGTCCGCATCACTCACGGCTCCGTAAATCAGGGCCTGCTTAAGCGAAGTCAAAAATGCAAAAGCTTCTTCCGGAGACTCGATATCGGGTTGCGTCACAATCTCCATCAAGGGAGTTCCCGCTCGATTGAAGTCGATACCTGTCGCGCTCTCGAAGTGCAAGCTCTTCGCGACGTCCTCTTCTAAATGAATCCGCACGAGGCGCACTTTCTTGCCGGGATTCTGGATGCTCTTTTGAGCATCCTTCGGATAGGCAAGATCTGAAAGAGGAGTTTCTCCGTTCCGGCAAAGGGGTAGATCGTACTGGGAGATCTGGTAGTTTTTTGGCATGTCCGGATAGAAATAGTTTTTGCGGTCGAATTTGCAGACTGGCGCAATATCACATTTTAAGATCAACCCAGTCAGAGCCGTCATCTTCAGCGCTTCCAGATTCATAACCGGCAGTGCGCCGGGAAGCCCCAGGCAAACGGGACAAACGTGCATGTTCGGCTCCGAACCGTACTGGACTGCACATCCACAAAACATTTTGCTTTTTGTTTTCAGCTGGACGTGCACTTCCAACCCGATTGTTGCTACATAGTCACTCTTCATTTGCAAGACGGAGGAGGCAACATTTTTACATTCTGCGGCGACGAGCCGCAAGGGGGTTTGGGGTTTGGAACACAATCGTCCTCGTGCTCGTTCGCCGTTCGCCGTTCACCTCGGCGACCGAATGTAAAACGGGCGTCCTCGCCCGTTGCTTTGACGGAGCCCCTCACACACCTCCAAGAATTTCACAGCCTGCAAAAGGCGAAACGACGGGCGAGGACGCCCGTCCCACAATGTGGAGACCTCTCCCTCATGGCGCGCGGCGCTCGACCACAAGCTTCATTCCGTTTGCCGTTCGCAGGGCACCGGCGGAGAACGCCAAACTCCGAACCCGGAACTCCAAACTCCGAACTCCAAACCCGGAACTCCACCCCCCGCTACCTCCGCTCTTTATTCCCTTGTGACGTCAGCGCATAGTTGAGTGCAGCCTCCAGATCTCCCTGTGTAAATGCGCTTTGGATGTGGGGATCGTTAAGTAGCTCAATAACCTTACGATTTGTAAATACTCCGATGATATTGCCCTTCTTCACATCGGCCGCGATCTGCGGATCCCTTTCCACTTCGAGGGCCTGCGGGCTTTCCAGGATCCGGCGAAACCCCGGATATTCCAACAACTTCTGAATCGCTTCGGGATCTTCAATCACCCGGCTGTATTGATCGAGATCCCGGTAAAATCTGCTGGGCAACGGGTCTATCGAATCCAGTGCTGCCCGCCCAGAGCCAAGCTCAACCGAGTTCTTCAATTTCGCCAAATTCAGGACAAAAGCTCCCGAGCTTTCATTTTTCATCCGCTGCATCTTGACCTGATTCTCGGCGATCTGCCCGAAGACTTTCAAAGCTATGAGCATGCACCAGACAAACAAAAGCCCATAACCGAGACCAATGATTCCTCCGCCGACTCCGTAGATCAGCCGCAGTGAATTTGATTGACAGTCTTTGGTTCGTTTAAAGAGCAGGCGCCCGATGAGGGCTATTAAATTGAAACTGACGACCCAAATGATGAGCGCAGCTGCGGGGAGGAGCAATAGTGCAGGCAGATGAGGACGCAGAAATTCACCTACCAGGCCGCTGTAACACAGCACCAGGTAACCTGCCGCGAAAAGAGCAACGATGCCGACCAGTTGTCGCATCAACCCTTTTCCCCAGCCCCGAACGACACTCACGAGAAGCAAGACAGCGGCGACAACAAAAACCGCTGTTTGCCACTGGTGTGAACCTTGAATATCGCCCACGCCAACCATCACATTTCGTACGATTCAGATAGGGACGCTTCGGCACGGCCAGTCCGGTTTGGACCGGCTTGAAAAACAGCCGACTGACCTGCGCCAAGATCCATGTTGTTTCGGAGACAGGGCGCTAGCCAGAGATCGATTGGGCCCGATGTCTCAAGAAATGATCACAGAGAACAAGCGAAGCCATCGCTTCGACCATCGGCACCGCTCTCGGCAAAACGCAAGGATCATGCCGGCCGCGCGCGGACAACTCCACCGGTTCTCCGGACACGGTCACAGTCTGTTGTGGCCGAAGAATCGTCGCCGTCGGCTTGAACGCCACCCGAAAGAAAATATTCTCCCCATTGCTGATTCCTCCTTGAATGCCACCCGAATAATTTGTCCGGGTTCGCACCTTGCCTTCCCGCATTTCAAAGGCGTCGTTGTGTTCGGCGCCAGTCAACTCCGTGCCGGCGAAGCCCGATCCTATCTCAAAGCCTTTGGTCGCAGGCAGGCTGAGCATCGATTTCGCGAGGTCGGCCTCCAGCTTATCGAAAACCGGTTCTCCAAGCCCTGGAGGAATTCCGTGCACGACGCATTCGATTACTCCCCCGACCGAGTTTCCCTCTTTTCGCATCGTCTTGATAAGATCAATCATTCGCTCGGCAGCAACCGGATCCGGGCAGCGGATAATCGACCTTTCGACCTCTGCGAACTGCACTTTTGAAGAATCCACTTGAGCCTCAATGCGATGCACCCGCTTCACATAGGCAATAATTTGAAAGTCAGAAAACCAATTCAGCAAGACCTTCTTGGCAACAGCACCCGCGGCGACCCGGCCAATTGTTTCACGCGCCGAGGAACGGCCCCCTCCTTGCCAATTGCGGATGCCATACTTCGCCTGGTAGGTATAATCAGCGTGGGAGGGGCGGAACGTGGTCTCCATTTCGCGATAGGCTTCGGGGCGTGCATCCTTATTCCATACCATTATCGAGATCGGCGTCCCTAAAGTACGCCCGTCAAACACCCCGGAGAGAATCTGACATCGATCCTCTTCTGCTCGCTGCGTTACGATTTCGCTCTGGCCGGGTCGTCTCCGGTCGAGTTCAACCTGGAGGTCTGACTCCGAAAGCGGAATTCGTGGCGGACACCCATCAACGACCACCCCCACCCCACCGCCGTGTGATTCACCCCAGGTGGCGACTCGGAACAATACGCCAAAATTCGAAGACATTCGCTGAGTCAGAAATACTCGAAGCCAAAACTGGCCGCAAGTGATGAAGCGATACCTTTTTGACTAAGTGGTACGGTCGAACGAAACTTTCGATCAATGATTGCCCAACCTAAGCTGACTGTTCCAGATACTTTCCCACCATTCAGCCTCTCCCGCCTAATGAAGACTGTCTTTAGTCCCAAGGCAGGCGAACGAGTGGCGATCTTAATCGATCTGGATGACCCCCAAGAGATTGTCGACTTCGCGTTTTTGAATAACCCGGATCTAACGGTTCAGAAATATGCTTACGAGGTCTTCTACCAAGGGCTAAAACAAGGTGTCCTCAACGAACTGAGCCTTACCGGCGGTGAGATCTTCGCATACGAAATTACCGGAGGAAGTAATCTTGATCTACCCGATACGGCAATTGCGCCCGATGGTACCCGATTAAGTTTCGAGAAGGAGATCTATCCGAAATATAACCTCATTCTTTGCATTTCGACCTATTCGGCAACCGCGCCGCTGACGGCTTTCGCTAAGAAATTTGGCTTCCGGGGTGCGACACTTCACGGCTTAAATCAGATCATTCTTGGCAGCGGCCTGTCAGTTGACTACGAGCAGGTCAGCAGGGATGCAGAGAAGTTGCGCCTTGGCATGACGCGTGCCGATTGGGTTGAGATTGATTTCGCCTTCGGGCGAGACGAGTTCACTTTGCGACTTGAGCTTGGCAAACAGGAAGCGCAAAAAAGCCATGGCCTCTGTCGCGGAGGTCCGGATATTGCCAACTTGCCTGCGGGGGAAATTTACTTTGTTCCCACCGGCGCCTCCGGCCAGTTCCCGCTAAAATTTGAAGACGGCACCATTGGGCTGATGACCGTGAAAGGAGGCCGAATTGTGGGCTCCAGGTTGTTAAAGGGGAACCAGAAAACGATCGATGCTCACAGGCAAAAACTCGAAGCAGATCCACTGACGGGCGAACTGGGTGAGCTTGGATTTGGAACTCAGTTATTACCGGTTTCCGGTCGCGACATTCAAGACGAGAAAATCCTCGGCACACTTCATGTCGCTACCGGGCGAAGTGACCATCTTGGCGGCCATCTGACACCGGACAAATTTGTAAACAAAAAGAACGCGACACACGACGATATATTATTCGCGCCGCACAAAACTCCAGAAATCAATGTCCCCCAAGTTCGGATGAAGCGGCACGGGAGCATCGAAATTCTGATTGAGAGTTTTCAGCCGGCTCCGTATATGGCGGATCTGCTCGCGTAGGACCCGTTTCACAACCTGTGACTGAGGCGCACGAAAAACTTGGAGGGGAGGCGCTTGCGCCTTCCGGAGCTTTCGCCAAACCCAACAGGGTCAGAGCGGCGGAATGCCTTGAATTTGCATTGACAATGACAACCAACGCTATGTTTGGGATTGAAACACCAATGGGTCGGACGCCCTTTCAGGGCGCGTCGCTTGATGTCCCTCACTCAGGGCTAAAGCGCCCGACTTCGCAAAGCGACTCGACTGAGCTCGCCGAAGTCCTACGTCGCGGCTGGCTTTTTGGCGTCACCTACCACAAACATGAGGGGCGCCATAGCTTCAGCGACGGGCGACCTGGGCTATTCTGTTAGACCGCTCCGCGGTCATAGGAGTTTGGACATTTTCCAAGACGTTTTCGGCGATCTGACGGGCGGGGACGCCCGTCCCACATTGTGGCGCGGGCGTCCCCGCCCGCGGTGCCGGCGCTTCAGCGCGCCGAAACGGCGGGAGTTGCAAGCGACGCCCCTCCAGTTCATTGCCGAAACGTGCCGAACCGCAACAAAGCTACCGCCGAGCGACGCAACGAGACAGGAATGAAGCGCCAATGCCATGGAAGGACCATTCAATTTTGAGCATTTACGAAACTGATCTTCTGGTGCATCAATATTTGCTTTTCCACTACGGGACTGCGGAAGATCAGCTGCCGTATGCATTCGGTCCGCACGATTCGCTTTTCTTTCCTCGGCGATGCGTAAGCGAGTTTCTTCCGGGTATCGGCAAGGTTGAGCGTTCGCTCGACCTTGGCTGCGCCGTTGGACGCTCAACATTTGAACTCTCGCATTGGTCTGAGGAAGTCGTTGGGATCGACTCTTCTCACCGCTTTATTCAATCCGCACGGTCCATTCAGGAAACCGGGAGAATCGAGATCCGGCGCACCGAAGAAGGTGGCGTTTTCACCGTGCTTCAACGCGAATTGGCCGCGGATATTCGTAGAGAGTCATGCAGGTTTGAAGTGGGAGACGCTATCGAACTCGAGCCGGGGATTGGCTCTTTCGATATCGTCCTCGCGGCGAATTTGATCGATCGCGTGGGTCAGCCGCGAAAAATGCTGCGGTCAGTAGCGCAAATGATCCGCCCTGGCGGCCACCTGATTCTGACTTCTCCCTACACCTGGCTGGAAGAATTCACGCCGAATGCCGAATGGCTGGGAGGAAACCGCGACGACCTCGGCCGCGCGATGTCATCGCTCGAGGGATTGAGTAGAGAATTGGAGGGCTCCTTCGACCACGAATTGACCAAAGACATGCCGTTCCTCATCCGGGAACATGCGCGAAAATTCCAGTGGAGCGTCGCGCAAGCGACTGTCTGGAAGAGAAAATAGCCAGCGCGAGAATCTCATCGCGCGGCCGCGGGATGAGATTCTCGCGCTATAAAGCCGCTCAGGAAGCGGCTTTGAAGGAATATGAACAGAGCTACAGGTACTTGTGATTGATTTCTACCGCGACCTTTTTGTTGGCTGGACCGCGCCCGGAACCGGCGGCACGGTTCGTTCACCAGACGGGCTCAATTGAAGACTCATGCGCATTTTGTCGTAGCCGATGACCATCGCCTCAAGCGTATAAAGCCGCCCGGCAGACATGTCGCGAGTAGATATATTTCCGACAAATTCCGCGCGTTCGCCGGGATTGATAATGACATAGCTCTCTGTCTGGGTGAGCGGTTGGTCATCGGACCACTGCACCAGCTTTTTCCCGCTCGCATCGCGAAGGATAAAATCATACTTCCGGCTATCGCTGAAAATAAGGTTCACAGGTTTCCTTGATCTATTGATGAGCAGAAGGTGAGCCTCCAAAGAACGCGTCTCAGAAAGTCGCACGAACTCCGGAACTATTTTTAGCCGCATCTCGACTCCATAGTATACCGGCCCGGTGACGGGGCCGAATGGATCCGATTTCTTCGGTTTCGCCAGTGAGGTACTGGTCTGGTCCTTCTTGCTCTTCCCAACAAACGGTACCCACCGGTAAACTCCGCTGGAACTCGAACAACCAGCGAGTGTAATGAACATCCCGGCGAAAACCGCTAGACGAAAATTCATCGTGACGGTTTAACGGATGTAGAGGCGGGTTGCAAATCCTATCCGACCCTGGACAAAGTCGGGGCATGCTGATAAGCGCTAGCTTAAGCGCGAAGTAAGCAAAGCGTCCCGCTTTGCATCGGACGTTGCAAGCAACGCCCCACCGCGGGCGGGCGTCCTCGCCCGTCACAGCAAAGCGTCCCGCTTTGCATCGGACGTTGCAAGCAACGCCCCACCGCGG
>Ga0306925_10002991_pt1 | contig 14777 bp, 11 predicted proteins | sample flu12Cox44000176_FD_203755 | JGI IMG/M metagenome (GOLD analysis project Ga0306925, IMG submission 203755) | Lab enrichment of tropical soil microbial communities from Luquillo Experimental Forest, Puerto Rico - flux8day.12C.oxic.44.000.176 (v2)... | ecosystem: Environmental > Terrestrial >... | reverse complement strand
TGATTACCTGGAGGACCTCGGCGGTTGCGCCCTGCTGCTCTCGTGCCTCGTCACGTTCGGCTTTGCACTCGGCAAGTTCAGCCTCACGCTCGGCAAGCTGACGTTCGAGATCGGCGATCCGCTGCTCGGGATTGGCTAAGGTGCTGTCGGGCGTCGCGCTCATTGCGGACCTCGTCGGGATCGACCTTCCGGGTCGATCATACGGTGATCGACAAAGGCTACCACAGGTTGTCGATCGAGACGATCACCGGGGCGAGGCTACAAGGACCGGTTTCCACGTGCGCCGTGACAAGGCGTATTCTATAGCTTTCGTTCGTTTATCCACCCATGTCCGCAGACATCCACTAAGTTATTGAGTCCACTTGACGTACCTTGACACAGCGTCCGCGACCGTCTACATGCTTCCTCTCCCGTCTTAGGAAGAATATCGGGAGACTCCCTTCCTTTATGGCCCGGCGAATACGCGACGCGAGACTGGAGACAAAACCGCCAGACTGAAGCTGCCGATAGCAAAAAAAGACGGGCGGCGTCCCTTTGAGGAGACGCCGACATAGACGTCCCAGGTATCGCCCGGCGAATAGCCGCCCTCGGAGGGGTATTTCACCATCAGCTTCTCGCCAGATCTATTCCCCAGCGGCAGCTTCTGCATGCCCTCATTGGTCACGGTCGCGCTGGTGTCCCAGATCACATGAAAGGGCAACAACAGCCAATACTGATCATTGAGGAAGTTCGCATCAATGTCCTCCGGCACGCCGGTCGCCTGCGAGCGATGGTAGGTGACCTTCACCGGTTTGCCGTCTTTGTCTTTCCCCTCATAGGAGACCGAGTCAGTCTTCGGGTTCCATTCCCAGCTTCGGGAGACGCTGACGTTGGGACGTTCCACATTGAAGGTGTAGCGAATTCCCTCGACTTGACCGAATGAGTCGAGGCCGTGGGCCTTGGCCATTTTATCGGCGATCGCCGGTCGCTGCTGCGCCCAAGATATGGCAGAGGGAATCAACAGCAGCGCGCTGAGGGCGAAAACGCGGATCACATCAACTCGGCGCAGATTTATCATGAATGTCGCTCCTCGGTGAGGGCAAGGAAAGCGTAATCCGACATTCGCCGGATTTCCGGCAGGGTCGGGGCAGGGTCGCGCGTCTGACCGGTTTGAGCAACAGTAAATCCCCGTCTTCGCGAGGGAAGCACAACCGAAGCCGGTACGGCGCAGCAGCGTCAAGTTCGGGTCTAGGCACTCAGGTCGGTTTTCCACACCCGCTGCCCAGCGCGAGTGATCGCATACCCAGTTCGCCCTGCGAACCAACCGTCCTTTCGAGGTCCGTATGGTCGGGAGAAGTGGCAGCAATGGCGGAAAACCGCGCCTGTTCCCTCTAGATGGTCAGTGGCCCGCTGTAAAGTCCGGACATGGACGCATTCGACCGTTTCCAACAGTGAACATTTCAGTCAGTTTGGTCAAAGAGACAAACGCATAAGTCCCGTCGAATTGTGAACCGTCGGTCTGAGATAACGGGGTTTGCGCATTCGCGGCAGCGGCGAAACCAAAACACGCTACCAGCCACAGCCAACCTATGCCGTTTTGCGCCTCCGATAGCTTCGGCCATCGTCACACGAATGGGACAAGTTCTGTAAAATTAATCTGTTCTAGCGCGGGCCGAGATAGGTGAGGGTCGGAAGATATGCCTGCGCCACCTGCGGGGCCATCGCGAAGATAGCGAAAGTATTCGGTGCGAAACTGAAGTCCGCTTCCGGATAGCCGAACTGCCAGCTGGCGACCCACTGCGCCTGCAGATAAGTCTGCGTCCCGGCCGCCAGTTGTAGCGTCGTCGCCTGAGAGGTGGGGAGACCGAAGGGCTGCACCGTAAACGTGTAGCTCCCCGGCGGAAAATCGCGGAAAAAACTCGTGCCTACCCGCAGACTACCGACCGACGCGCCGTTCGCATAAACTGCTGTGTCCGCGGCGAAAACATAGGTTTGGCCGCTCGGCGCGTCCCATCCTCGCAGAAACCATACCCGTGCCATTCCCGGCGCAAGAGACGGAATTTGCGTTTGCGAGGCGGTCACCGTCGCTTCCGGAGCGCAATCCGTTACCGTCGCGAGCCCGATGGCGAGCAACAACCCGACCGCGAAACCGTATCTGCCCATCTCATCCTGCCATTGCACATGGTACGTGGTGCTGGCGATAGGAGCTACCATCTCATTTTCGCATCGCGGTGACAGCGTTGGCGGAATAATCACCTAGCTCGCGCAGAAATGCGGAGCGAAGGACCGCTTTTCCACCCGTCCGAGCCATTCGCATTCAACGGTGAAATCGAAAAGCGGCTCGTGCGCCGCCACGAACCGTTCGAGATCGAAGGGGTCGGTCATCTCTATGCTCCTCCCTCAACCTTCGCACAAGACGCGGCGATGAGCCGCTTTGTATCGGCAATCTCGATCCAGGCGGACACGTGGTCCCCGTTACAAAGTAGAGCGTAACGGGGCAAGCTGAATTCGGGCTCCTCGGCGCGGCTCTTTGGGCTGGAATTGCAGCCGAGAGGGTCCGCACCAACCAGGAGGAACACATGCGTACGTGCAAGATCGCCGCCATGGGCGGTGATGGCATCGGGCCCGAGGTGGTTGAGGCCGGAGTGCAGGTCCTGAAGGTGTGCGCCGAGCGCGATGGCGGATTCACCCTGGACTTTCAGGACTTCGACTGGGGTTCGGACTATTACCGCAAGCATGGCGTGATGATGCCGGCCGACGGCGCCGACCAGCTCCGCAAGTTCGACGCCATCTTGTTCGACGCCGTCGGTGCGCCGGACATCCCCGATCACATCACCCTATGGGGCCTGCGCCTGGCCATCTGCCAGTCGCTCGACCAGTACGCCAACGTACGCCCGATCCGCATCTTGCCCGGCATCACCAGCGCGCTGCGCCATGTCTCCGGCCCGGAGTTGGACTGGGTGATCGTGCGCGAGAACTCGGAGGGCGAGTATTCCGGCGTGGGCGGCCGTGTGCACAAGGGCCTGGCAATCGAGGTCGCGCAGGACGTCTCCGTCATGACGCGGCCTGAAGTGCAGCGCGTGATTCGCTACGCCTTCAAGCTGGCTCAGTCCCGACCGCGCAAGTTGCTGACGGTCGTGACCAAGAGCAACGCACAGCGCCATGCCATGGTGATGTGGGACGAGATCGCCGCCGAGATCGCGGCTGAGTTCCCGGACGTGAGCTGGGACAAGATGCTGGTCGATGCGATGACGATGCGAATGGTGATGAAGCCGCAGACGCTCGACACCGTTGTCGCCACCAACCTGCATGCGGACATCTTGTCCGACCTGGCGGCGGCACTGGCTGGCTCGCTCGGTATCGCGCCGACCGCGAACATCAACCCGGAGCGCGATACGCCCTCGATGTTTGAGCCCATCCATGGCTCGGCCTTCGACATCACCGGCAAGGAGATCGCCAACCCGGTCGCTACCTTCTGGTCCGCCGCGATGATGCTGGAGCACCTGGGCGAGAAGCCGGCTGCCGAGCGGCTGATGAACGCGGTGGAACACGTGACGGCGGATCCATCGCTGCACACGCCGGACCTGGGCGGTAAGGCAACGACGAAGCAGGTCACCGACGCCGTCTGCGAGGCCCTGTGGCAGGCTAACAACTAGGGAGCGACGCTGGCCCTAGAGGTAGGCCTGGAACGCTCCGGGCGACATCTGGGGCAACCCCGGGCGGGCAATCCGACAAACTCGACGCCGTGTGCAGGCGCATCACTGTTGCCGCCTCCATTACCACGGGATCGATGCTGGCCTAGCCGAGACCCCAGAAATCGTCGCATAGCCGCGGGTTCGCAAAGCAGGCGCGGTCTCCACCACCAGCGTCGGCGCAAATCCATGTTTCCTGAGCCAGAAGCCAGGGTCGGTCCGGCGATGCCCGCCCCGGTGATCAGCACGTTCATGGGGTTCGTCCTTACGTAGGCTGGTAACCTGCGTTAAAATCTTTGGTAGAGTCACAACCGAGGACGGGAGGGCATGATTGCCGAGATATCCTATGTGTACGCGGGTACGGTGCGGTCGGCCGACCGAGGACGCGGCGGCATCTTTCGCCAGATGGTCGGAGATCAGCGCTGGGAGGCGTTGACGGACGGGCTGCCGGAGGGGACGGCGGTGCACGCCATCACGGTCCATCCGGCAAATCCCGAAGTGGTTTTTATCGGTACGACAAAAGGGGCCTTTCGCGGCGCCAATCGCGGCGGCCGCTGGGAGCGGCTGGCATTGCCCGACCCCGAGGCCGACATCTGGTCGATCACCGTCGATCCGACCGACCGCACGACGGTCTATGCCGGTTGCGGGCCGGTCGGCGTCTACCGCAGCGAGGATGACGGTGATCACTGGAAGAAAATGCCTGATCCGGGGCTCCCCGACCGGGTGCACATGACATTTCCGTGCCGAGTGATGCGCCTCGATGTCGACCCGACCCATCCCGATGATCTGTACGCCTGCATCGAGGCCAACGGTACGATGCGCAGCCGCGACCGCGGCGAAAGCTGGGAAGACTGCACCCAGGATCTGCTGCGCTTTGCCGAGCAAGAGAAATACAAGAGCCGCATCGTCAGTCAGACCGAGATCGAAGGCATGCTGGATGGCCATGCACTCGCCTGCAGCGCGGCCGCACCGGGCACGGTGTTTCTCGCCAACCGCATGGGTCTCTTCCGCAGTGACGATCGCGGGGCGCATTGGCGCGACATCGAGGTCGGCCGGTTCTCGCCGCTGACCTATGGCCGCGATCTGCGGGTCTCGCCGCATGATCGGAAAGTGCTTTATGCCGCTCTGAGCCCCGCCTTCAGCAGCAGCGACGGGGGGATCTTCCGCAGCGACGACGTCGGCAAAACCTGGAAGCGCTTCGACCGCGGGGTCAAGGCCGAGGCGACGATGATGGGCGTCGCCGTGCATCCTCGCGACCCTAAGCAGGTTGTTGGCGCGTCGAAGACGGGCCAGATCTTCACGACCAGAGACGGCGGGGAACGCTGGAGCGAGCAGAGATTACCCACGGGCGCTGGCGACTGCTACGCGATCGCCTGCGGCTGACATTAGTCTTAGGCAATCCGATGGCCTGTGATCGCGTGCGCGAATTTGTAGCCGGGCAACGCGATCAATAATGATGACAAGCAACCCTATGGCCGGGGACGGCTTCAGTCGTGACCGGAGGCTCGGCCGCGCATTTCGCCATTGCCATCGGTCAACGCGGGTGGAAGCGACAACCCGAGGGCGGCGAGACAGACGTCAGCAGAGATCGGGGTCATATGATTCAGACGAGGCCTCACAGTCCGGGTCCTCGGGCTTGTCACCTATTTCGGAGCCCGCGCGGCCGACGCTTTTTGTCCGGGGTCAGACCGCGGCGCGTTGTTCGGTCCCGGCCGACTGTTTGGCGTAGAGTTTCCCGTCGCGCTCTTCGATGCGGCCAGCCCGTTTGTGTCGGGCAAGAACGACGCCGACGTGGTTTGCGCGAGCGCCTTTGCATGCAGCGGCGATTTCCTGCTGCGTTTTGCCGGTTGCCAGGGCAAGGACCTGATCCCCCAGCGTCGGAGAGCCACGCTTGCTAGCGGGTTTTCCGGTTGCAGCGCGCTGGCGCCCCCGTCGTCGCGGTGGAGCGGCAGCTTGTCCTTCCGTGGACGGCATTTTAGCTGAGGACGTCCTCCTTCCCGGCCTGCCCTCGGTGTAACGCGCGAGCACACGCTCGGTCGCCTCCAGTTCGCTGAGCTGGCTACTGAGCTTTTCGCGCTGTCCATCGACCCGAGCCAGTGCCTCGCCGAGACGCTGCTTCTCTTTCGTGATTTCATCCAATGTCGACATTCATACCTTCGATATAAAGCATAGGTTGACCACCATTGATCAATCTTTTGGGCGTCTAGCACTACGATGCACACGGTGCAATAGAGGCGGCGTGGAGAAACAAAACGATGGGCTTCGTCGTGCCGCAAGGGCGGGAGAGGATGATGGGTTACGACCGCTTCGAGGATGTCGTGAACGCGCTGGAAGGAGCCGTCTTGCAAGGCGAATACCTCGTGGGCGACAGCTCGACGACGCACTGGCGGCGGAGCAAGCCAAACCGTCAGCTCCTCCGGCCCAACCGTGATGAATTGAACGCGCTAGATTTTGATACCTCTTGTCATTATCCTCACCTGCTGTTCCACGACCGCCAGGTGGACTAAGGACGCTTCACGCGAAGGGTGCGTCTAAGGGCCTCCACAGAAGTCTATCTGCATCTACGAAATTGCCGCGGGTGGGTTTGTGGGTATGAACACAGCTCTGTTATGGATAATATGGCTTGACATAGCGGAGGGAAGGGATTCGAACCATCGGTTCCCGCAAGCGCGCAACGCCTTCGACGCCTCCGCCAAACGGGTAGGTCGAATTCTTAGCAGCGCTCGACATCGTCCGCGCTGCGCCGATATCTTGCGTAGCAGGGCGGTCGCGGCCAGCTAGAGGCGCATGGATTTCTCGGATGTGGATCGTGCGGCGCTGACGGCGGCGATAAAGCAGCTTGAAGAGCCGGGGTTCGCCGGCAGGATGTCGACGCTCGCCGGACGGCCGGCGGAATTGGTGGCGCGGGCATTGCCGGGCCAGGCGGCGTCGATTGTCGCCAAAGCGGCGGAGGCCGCCCTGACGCGGGCGCTCGACATCGCTTTGTTCAGCCTGCGTGGCCAGCGGTTCATCGGCGGGCGGGTCGTGCGTTCGGCACTGGCTTCGGCTTCGGGAGCGGTGGGCGGCGCCCTTGGCCTCACCGCGCTGCCCGTCGAGTTGCCGGTATCGACCGCGATCATGCTGCGCACGATCGCAGAAATCGCCCGCGAAGAAGGCGAAGACCTTGCCGATCCTCGCACCCGGCTCGCCTGTCTCGAAGTCTTCGCGCTGGGGCACACCGGCCTGGCTGCGCCGGATGGTGCCGACGGCGGCTATTTCGCGTTGCGGGTATTGCTCGCCCGCGGTTTGGCACTGGCCGCCGATACGCTTGTACGCAAAGGCGCCGCGCACAGCAGTTCCGCGCTGATGCATCGCGCGCTGGCGCCAATTGTCGCCTGGTTTACCGCCGTCGTTTCTCAGAAGCTCGCGCTCCAGGGAGTAGCAGTTATCGGCGCCGTCGGTGGGGCCGTGGTCAACTTGCCTTTATCGAGCAATACCACAGCCTGGCGCGCGGCCATTTCACGGTGCGCCGGCTGGAACGCGTTTACAGCGTCGAAGCAGTGCGTGCCGAATACGACCAGCTCAAGACCGCAGAGCTCGGTCGCTACAAGACCTCTTGGGACCAGGTGACGCTTTAGCCTGGCAACCGCACAAGCGGGCGAGCGTTTGGTCACGTCACAGCCAGTTCCCAATACGGCCTCGAAGCCTCACATGGAAGGAGAGTTACGAACTCGGCTGGTCCCGGGCGGTCGGCACCTCGACTGCAGCGGGAAGAAATTTGCCGCCGTTGCCCTGCGCGCTGACTTTTTCGCTTGAACGAGCGTGCCGAGCGCATCTTCGATCGACTGCTGGCCGATACCTTAGCGACGGAGTTCATTTGATAATCTCGGCGGTGGTCATCCCTTGCGGGTGCTCAGTTATAACCTTGAGGACTGTAGATTGAACGAACCCTCGCGGGCGTCTGTCGCCTTGGGGAGGCCGTGATTTGAAATGGCTCTGGAGTTTGACCAAAGAAGGCAGTGATGGGAGCGTGAAACAATACTGCGGCGACATAGCCAGCGCGAGACCGGTGACCAGTGCCACGAACTGCTGCAACTCAAACGGATGGATATCCCCTGAGCCGACCCCCCCTCCGATCGGAACAGGGTCCACCCAATCAAGAATTGTGCACCGTAGAGCCCTGGGCGGTTTCGGCGAGATCACTCGGAGCAGTTGTTCTAATCGCGCACGATTTCTAATCGCGTACGATCGGGCAACTCTCGTCGCGCACCCAATCGGCGAAGCTGAGGTAGTACACCCGGACGTCGTCAAATCCGGCGCGCACGGCTGCGGCTGCGCCCAGCGCCGCTCTCCCGCCGCCTTCGCAATGGGTGACGATGTGGTCGCCCGGGCCGAAACCTGCGCGCTCCAGCATGCTTCGCAGCGCCAGCGCCGGACGAACGACGCCGTTGTCCAGCAAATCGACATGGGACAGGTGGCGGGCACCAGGGAGATGACCGCTGCGCGCACGGTTGCGCGCGTCCTCTCCGGTGAACTCGGCGCGCGTACGCGTGTCGAACACATGCGCAGCGCCGTGGAGCTGACGCTTGAGGGTCTCGCGATCGATCAAGCCTACGGAGCCTGAGCCGGGAACGGCGTGGAAAGGGCCTTGCGCAGGGCCGGCGCCCGCGGGCAGTTCGGCGGCTGCGGAAAGCGCGGGCCATCCGCCATTCAGGATGACGGCTTTGACGCCAAAATACTGCAGGATGAACCAAACGCGCGCCGCGTTGGTCATTTGGCCGCCATCATAGGTCACGGCGACGGCAGAAGGATCGACACCGAGCGACCCGAGCGCGTGATCCCAATACGCGGTGTTGTCAAATCCTACGCCGGCCGCCTTGGCGGCTTTATCCCATTCATCGACCGGCACGCGCACCGCACCGGGCGCGTGGCGGTCCTCGAACGTCGCCTGATCGCGGGCGTCGAGATAGCGTATTGGACCGAGCGACGCGAGTGCAGCGACATCAACGAAGGGATCGTTCGGCATGGGAGGCCTCTCATTGCCAAGGCTCGATCGACGGCTTCTCCGGGGAAGGGCGTCCGCTGTCGCGACCCGATATTGGATGGGCATCTCCTCGTCAAGACCGCCCACTCCCGCGACGGCCTCAACCCATTTGCGTGGCAATGGCAATGGCGCGTTGCCGATTGAAGCAGCTGGTTAGCATCCCGCGATTTGCCATTCGCGGCAGGTAGCCAATTGCTGTCAACCTGCGTCGCGATAAAGCTTCGGACGCGCGCGCACCGGATCCGGGAATGGAGTGGTATGTCAGAAGATCCCGAAGCTTGACAGTGGCCACCTTCATGTGAAGTTTGCGGCGTGAGATACGCCTCAATCGCGAGCTCCCCTCGGATCTCACCGTCCCTCCGCGTGCTCAGGCGTCAAGGCGCTGCCAAACACAAGCGCCGCTAGGCGGCGAGGCGCCAAGCTTTGCTAGCGTTTGGGTCCCTTGACCCCATTGCGCGCGCTCCGGGAACCTGATCGTAGGAGACGGATGAAGAAAGGGCCCCTGCCCGCTCCATCAAAGAACTGGCAATAAATCGAAAAACACCACTTGACAGGGAAAGCCCCATCCAAGTTCGAATCCGCCTCCCTCCAGACGAAAGCTGGAGCGGTTCCCTTTGAGGCATGAAGAGCCGTTCAAGACGCGAAGGCAGAACGGCGAAGAAGGGTCGAGGGCTGCCGGCCGGCTCCAGAATTCTTGATTTGCGTACCCGTTATAGTCGCCAACGACGTATTGATTGCACGAGAAAGCAGCGAAGGTAAGCATCCGCAATGAGAGTGGCTTTGATCCTTGGCGTTCTGCTGATCCTGGCCGTGAACGGTGCGGCAGTGGCGCCCGCAACCGAGCCTTTTCGGCCATACCTGACGGATGCCGCCTTGGCGCTGTCGGTCCTCGTCTTGATAGGCCTGTTGCTGCCAGGGCGCCAGAAACCGTCCCCGTCGCAGCCGCAGGCCGAACCCGCCAGGTCCGCTGGCGCCCGCCGCCATCCGCGCCGATGCCGAAATCGCGAGCTTTCTTGGGATGCTCCAGGAAAAGGGCCGTCTGGTCGATTTCTTGATGGACAATATCAACCCCTACAACGACGCCCAGGTCGGCGCCGCCGCCCGCGTCGTGCATGCCGGATGCAAGAGAGTCCTGCAGGAGCATTTCAGCATCCACCCGTTGCGCACGGAGGATGAGGGATCGACGGTGCAAGTCCCCGCCGGGTACGCGGCGGACGAGTACCGGCTGGTCGGCAAGATCGCTGGCCAGGCACCGTTCTCGGGCGTGCTTGTCCACCGTGGCTGGAAGACTGATATGGTGAAGCTGCCGCAGTTGCTGCCCAGCGCTCCCGGCCAGTTGCCCACCATCGCGCCGGCCGAGGTGGAACTGAAATAGCCACCGCCGGCTGGCGAGCGCGCTGGCTGCTCACTGATCCGCGACCGGCGGGTAGCCCGGCAGGCGCAACACTCTGGACCGCCGGCTCAACGGCTGGGACACCAGATCATCAGGATGCCGCTTTCGATGAATCCTCGCTTCAGTCTCGGGATCGACCTCGGTACCAGCAACTGCGCGATGGCGGTGGCCGATAACGACAGCGGCAGCACCGACGTCCTGCCGGTCACGCAGATCGTCGCAGCCAACCAGGTGGGCGAGGTGCGGACGCTGCCCTCGGCTCTTTATTTGCCGCACCCGGAGGAATTTCTTGCCGGCTCCTTCCGGCTGCCCTGGGACGCAGCCGGCCCGGGCATCGTCGGCCAGTTCGCCCGCGACCATGGCGCGTTGGTGCCGGACCGCTTGGTGACTTCGGCCAAGTCGTGGCTGTCCAACCCGCATATCGATCCGAAGCAGCACACGCTGCCCTGGCGGTCCGACACCGCCGAGGAAAAGCTGTCGCCCTTCGAGTGCTCGGCGCGCTACTTGCAGCACCTGAAGGAGGCATTTCGGCACTCGATGCATAAACAGGGCAGGGAGTGGGACCTGGCGGACAGCCAGGTCGTGCTGACGGTTCCCGCATCCTTCGACGAAGTAGCGCGCAGCCTGACCGCGGAAGCGGCCGAGGCCGCCGGTCTGGGCAAGGTCGTGCTGTTGGAGGAACCGCAAGCCGCGTTCTACGCCTGGACTGCGCAGGCCGGCCGGCAGTGGCGCAATGCCGTCGCGCCCGGCGACATCATCCTGGTGTGCGACATCGGCGGCGGTACCGCAGACTTCAGCCTGATCGCCGTGACCGACGTCGCCGGTGACATGCAGCTGGAACGCATCAGCGTCGGCGAGCACATCCTCCTCGGCGGCGACAACATGGACCTGGCGCTGGCCTATACGTTGCAGGCCAAGCTTGAGGCGGAAGGCAAGTCACTGGATTCCTGGCAGTTTCTCGCGCTGGTGCATGCGGCGTCGCAGGCGAAGATCGCATTGTTTGAGGATGCCGCACTGGCGGAAGCGCCGATCGCCGTGCCGTCGCGCGGCTCCAGCCTGTTTGCCAAGATGGTGTCTACCGCGCTGGATCGTGCCATGCTGTCGCAGGTCGTCCTCGATGGCTTCCTGACCCAGACCGCGATCGACGAACTGCCGCAAGAGGCCCGCCGAGCCGGCCTGCAGGAATTCGGGCTGCCGTACGCGTCCGATCCGGTGGTCAGCAAGCATCTGGCCCGGTTCCTCACGCGCAGCCTGCAAAACGTGAAGGCGAGCGACAAACTTGGCGCGCTGGTTGGCGACCGCGCCAGCACGCAGGCACTGATACCGACGGCCGTGCTGTTCAATGGCGGCGTGTTCAAGGCCGCGCCGATCCGTGCCCGGGTGTTGGAGTTGCTGGCGTCATGGAACGGCGGGCAGGCGGTGTGTGAGCTGGAAGGCTTTCAGCCGGATCTCGCCGTTGCGCAAGGCGCGGCCGTCTATGGGCGACACCGCGCCACCGGCAAGGGCATGCGCATCAAGGCCGGCGCGGGGCGGTCGTACTATATCGGCCTAGAGAGCTCGATGCCGGCGGTTCCCGGCTTCCACCCGCCAGTAAAAGCGCTGTGCGTCGTGCCGCAAGGGATGGAGGAAGGAACTGAGCTACTCATCGAAGGACGCGAGTTCGGCCTGATGACCGGCCAGGCGGCAGACTTTCGCTTCTTCTCCTCAGCTGTGCGCAGCGGCGACACGCCCGGACAGATCGTGCCCGACGCCGAACGCCAGCTGGAAGAGACAAGTCTGCTCGAAGTGGAGCTTCCCCCGCTAGCCGATATGCCGGCCGCTCAGGTCGTGCCGGTGCGGATTGAGTCCGTCGTTACCGAGCTTGGCACGCTCGAACTCTGGATGAAGCACGTCAACTCCGACCGCCGGTGGAAGATTGAGTTTCAGGTGCGCACTGAGTAGCCCAGGCTTCGGATCGGGGAGACTAGTACCCACGGCGTGGCGAAGGTTTGTGGCGACGATGGATGATGTGCCATCGCCCGATCGACGCATTCATCTCCTCCTGCGGTCTTAGCCAATGAGCGCCGCCCGCTTCTCAATCGGCATCGACCTCGGCACCACGAATTCCGCGCTCGCCTATGCCCCGCTGTCCGGAGATGCGGCGCCGGAGGCGCTGCCGATCCAACAATGGGAGACATCGGAAACGGTTGCCGAGATGCCGATGCTGCCCTCGTTCCTCTACCTGCCGGAGGATGCGCTTGCCCAACAGCTGCGCGAGGTGCCAGCGGGGCCCCAGGCGTGGATTGTCGGCCGTCTTGCCCGGCGCAGAGCGGCGGAAATCCCTGGCCGCGTGGTGCGCTCTGCCAAGTCCTGGTTGTGCCATCATACGGCGGACCGCGCCGCGCCGATCATGCCCTGGGGCTCGGAAGATATCGGACCGGACCAGAAGATCTCGCCGGTGCATGCCTCGGCTTTGATCCTGAATTATCTGCGCGGGGTCTGGAACAACCGCTTCGCCGATTGCGCTTTCGATGACCAGGAGGTCACCGTCACGGTGCCCGCGTCGTTCGACGTCGCCGCGCAGAAGCTGACGCTGGCAGCCGCGGAGCAGGCAAGATTCCCGGGCAGCGTGAAACTCCTGGAGGAGCCGCAGGCAGCCTTCTACTGCTGGTTGGAACAGCATCCCGACGCCGAACCGTTGTGGGCGGAATCGGGTGCGCGGGCCGTGCAGTCCCGGCATGTCCTCGTCGTCGATATCGGCGGCGGAACCTCCGATTTTAGTCTCTTCGAGGTGCGGCCGGGTACTTTTGATTTGATCCCCGATATCCGGCGTGCCGCCGTCAGCGAGCACATCCTGCTGGGCGGCGACAACATCGACCTTGCACTCGCCGTTCTGCTGGAGACGCGGCTGTCCAGTGGCGAACGAGGCCACATCTCCGGCCCCCGCTGGGATCAGCTGGTCGCGTTATGCCGCGACCTGAAGGAAAAGGCGCTGTCAGGCAGTGCGACAGCCGACGACCGGTTCGCCGTGGCACTGCCGGGCCGCGGCTCCAGCCTAATCGCCGGCGTACAGACGGCAAACCTGTCGCGCGACGAGGTCGAGCGGCGCGTGCTCGACGGCTTCTTTCCGCTGTGCGACGCGCGCGCCCGACCCCACCGCATGCGCGGGGGGTTGCAGGAGTGGGGCTTGCCCTATGCCGCCGACGGCGCGGTGACGCATCATCTGGCCGATTTCCTCCGCGAGCGCCCGCGTGTCGATGCGGTGCTCTTCAACGGCGGCTCGTTACATGCCGCGGTGCTGCGTGAGCGGCTGCTGGACCAGATCGCCGCCTGGCAGGACGGTGCGCGGCCGATCGAACTGGAGAACGCCGAACCCGATCTTGCCGTCGCACGCGGCGCTGCACGGTTCGGCAAGCTGCTGCACGGTCAGTCACCGCGCATCGTGGCGGGAGCTGCCCGTGCGGTATTCTTGCAGGTCCAGACGGCGCAGGACGAACAGAAGACGCCCACTCTGGTGTGCGTGCTGCCGCGCAATGCGGGCGCAGAGCAGGAGTTCGACATCGACCCGCCCGGGCTTGAGATGCGGACTGACCGGCCAGTGAGCTTTCAGGCGTGGTCGTCCACCCGGCATGGCAGATGCCGAGCGGGCGACGTTCTATCGGGGGATGTCGAAGCGTTCCATAGGCTGCCGCCGCTGCAAACGATCATCCGCACCGCCGATGGACAGGACGGGTCGGACCGCAGCGTGCCGGTTCGTCTCGCGGCGAAGATGAACGCGCTGGGACTGCTGCAGATCTCGTGCGTCAGCACGGACCGGTTGATCCAGCAGTCCTGGCCGCTGGAATTCAATCTTCGCTCGCATGAGCAGAGCAATGCGGGTTCAGGCGGCCAACCTGAAGCGCTGCCTGTGGAACCAAATGCGACGACCGAAGCCCGGCAAGCCGCACACGAGCGTATTGCGAACACGTTCAGCAAGCCCGCACCGAAATCCGAAAGACTGACCGGCAACTCGGTGCTGAAGCATCTGGAACGCGGCTTCGGTCTGGCTCGGTACGAGTGGAATGCGGCCCTGCTGCGTGATCTCTGGCCTTCGTTGAATGAGCGTATGGCCGGGCGCAAATGTTCGGTGGACCATGAGGAGGCTTGGCTCATCCTGGCCGGATTCCTCCTGCGCCCAGGTTTCGGATTTATCGGGGACGCGATGCACATGGACGAGCTATGGCGGCTGAACGATGCGGGACTTTGCTTCCCCGGCAAACGCAGCAAGGTGCAGGAGTACATCCTGTGGCGTCGCGTGGCGGGGGGATTGACGCCCGACCGGCAGGAAACGCTGTTGGCCGGCGAACTGAAGACCATTCGCAGCGGACGAGCGTCGCCCGAACTGATCCGGCTTGCAGGGTCGCTCGAAGGTTTGCCCGGGCAGACAAAGGCAGATCTGATCGAGACCTTTATCACGCAGGGTTTGCAGCGCATCGAGGTCAAGCAGCACTGCGCACCCTATCTCGCCGCGCTGGGCCTACTGTTGAACCGCACACCGTTCCATGCCGGACCGGAGAGCGTGGTTCCGCCGGAGATGGTTGCGCGCACCTACGCCGCCTTCCAGGATTTCGATTGGGCTGAAGCAGAGCTGCTGGAATTGCACATGCTGTTCTTGCGGGCAGCCCGTGTCGTCGGCGACCGAAGCCTGGATGTCCCAAAGTCGCTGCGCAAC
>Ga0306925_10002990_pt1 | contig 14779 bp, 16 predicted proteins | sample flu12Cox44000176_FD_203755 | JGI IMG/M metagenome (GOLD analysis project Ga0306925, IMG submission 203755) | Lab enrichment of tropical soil microbial communities from Luquillo Experimental Forest, Puerto Rico - flux8day.12C.oxic.44.000.176 (v2)... | ecosystem: Environmental > Terrestrial >... | reverse complement strand
ACGCGATCATCGCCGAAAGCAGCCTTGGCCTCGCGCTTGGCGCTGACGACGGCGGCGGCGAGTTCGCCCGCCGAATGCACAACACGCATACCGCGCCCACCACCGCCCGCGGAAGCCTTCACCAGAACGGGAAAGCCGATTTTGCCGGCTGCTTGCGACAGCGTGGCCTCATCCTGAGCCTCGCCATGATAACCCGGCACCAGGGGGACGCCTGCCTGTTCCATCAGCAACTTGGAGCCCGATTTCGAGCCCATCAGCCGGATCATGGCCGCGGTCGGGCCGACGAAGACGAGGCCGGCATCGAGGCAGGCCTGCGCGAAATCGGCGCTCTCGGAGAGAAATCCGTAACCGGGATGCACGGCTTGCGCCCCGCTCTTGCGCGCCGCCTCGATCACGCGCTCGATATTGAGATAGCTGTCGCGCGCCCGCGCCGGCCCGAGCATCACCGCCTCGTCGGCCATCGCCACGTGCATGGCGTCGCTATCGGCCTCCGAATAGACCGCAACCGTGCGCAAGCCCATGGCCCTGGCGGTGCGGATCACGCGGACGGCGATCTCGCCGCGATTGGCAATCAGAAGCGTACGGAAGGGCCGATACTGTGCAGGATTGCTCATCGTCACATCCTGAACAGGCCGAACCGCGTTGGCACGATCGGCGCGTTGGCCGCGGCGGAAAGGCCCAGGCCCAGCACCAGCCTGGTATCTGCCGGATCGATCACGCCATCGTCCCAAAGCCGCGCGGTGGCGTAATAAGGGCTGCCCTGGCGTTCGTATTGCGCACGGATCGGTGCGCGAAACTTTTCCTCTTCTTCAGTCGACCATCTTTCGCCCTTGGCTTCGATATTGTCGCGCCGGACCTGGCTCAACACCATCGCCGCCTGCTCGCCGCCCATGACCGATATCCGCGCGTTCGGCCACATCCAGAGAAAGCGCGGGCTGTAGGCGCGGCCGCACATTCCGTAGTTGCCAGCCCCATAGGAACCGCCGATCACCACGGTGAATTTAGGCACAGCGGCGGTCGCCACGGCCGTGACGAGCTTGGCGCCATCGCGCGCGATGCCGCCGGCTTCGTATTTCCGGCCGACCATGAATCCGGTGATGTTCTGCAGGAACACCAATGGAATATCGCGCTGGCAGCAGAGCTCGATGAAATGTGCGCCTTTCAGCGAACTCTCGCTGAACAGGATTCCGTTGTTGGCGATGATGCCGACGGGATAACCCCAGATGTGGGCAAAGCCGCAAACCAGGGTCTGGCCGTACAGCTTCTTGAACTCGTCGAACTCCGAACCATCGACCAGCCGTGCGATGATATCGCGCACGTCGAACGGCTTTCGCCCGTCGGCGGAAACGACGCCATAAATTTCCTCGGCGGCAAACAGCGGCTCGCGCGATTTGCGCATATTCAGTTGCACCCGCGCGGGCTGTTTCAACGTAGCAACGATGCGCCGGGCGATTCCGATCGCGTGAGCATCGTTTTGCGCATAATGGTCGGTGACGCCGGACTGTCTTGAATGCACGTCGGCCCCGCCCAGTTCTTCCGCCGTGACCACCTCGCCGGTGGCAGCCTTCACCAGCGGCGGGCCGCCGAGAAAAATCGTGCCCTGATTGCGCACGATGATGCTTTCATCCGACATCGCCGGGACATAGGCCCCGCCTGCCGTGCACGATCCCATCACGATCGCAATCTGGGGAATCCCGAGCGCCGACATTTGCGCCTGGTTGTAGAAGATGCGGCCAAAGTGCCGCTCGTCGGGAAATATCTCGTCCTGCTGGGGCAAAAAAGCGCCGCCGGAATCGACCATGTAGATGCAGGGAAGGTTGTTCTGTCGCGCGATATCCTGCGCGCGAAGATGCTTCTTCACCGTCATCGGATAATAGGTGCCGCCCTTGATCGTCGCGTCGTTGGCGACAACGATGCACTCGCGTCCCGATATCCGTCCAACACCCGTGATAAGGCTCGCCGAGTGCACGTCGCCGCCGTAGAGCCCGAAGGCCGCGAGCGGGGACAATTCGAGGAATGCCGTCCCCGGATCGATCAAGAGATCGACACGCTGGCGCGCCAGCATCTTGCCGCGCGAGGTATGCCGAGCGCGCGAGGTTTCTCCTCCGCCACCGGAAACCAGATCGAGCTTCTCTTTGAGTTCGGCGACGAGCGCTCGCATGGCCTCCGCGTTGCGGGCAAATTCAGTCGAGCCGGTGTCGATGCTGGAATGGAGCGGCATGGCTTTCTGGCGTTTATGGTGCGCCGCAATCTCGCGCGGGCTTACGCCATGGTGTCACTGCGCCGCCGCCTTAGGCAACCCAGAACTTTTCGAACCGCTGGCGGTGCCCCCGGGAAAATCCTTTGGATGGCAGCCCTCGGTATTTTGTGTCCAGGTATTTTCATCACGCAAAGGCGATCGCACCCGGGCGAGGGCAATGAACGCTCTCTTGCGGGGGAGGCGGCTTGCTGGGTCGCGGGATTTGGCCGGTCCAGTCCGCCTTTAATGGGTCCACGGCTCGCGGCGCCGGAACGAAAAATTGTCGGCATAGGCCGCTTGCCGGCGCGCAGGCTCCTTCGGCTCGAGCACCTGGTAGGGAATGCCTTTGCGCTCGCAATAAGCCACGGCTTCTTCCTTGGTGTCGAAGCGAAGCGTGACTTGCTGTTTCATGTCGCCGGAGCTGGTCCAACCCATCAAGGGTTCGACGACGCGCGGCTGCTCCGGCTCGTAGTCGAGCTGCCATTCCCTGGTCTTGGCGGTCCCCGATTGCATGGCGTTTTTGGCAGGCTTGAAGATGCGTGCGGTCATGAACGGTCGAACCCTCCGGAGGAATGCGGCGTGGAACGCGTGGTGGAAACGGTCGGGATAGTATAGAGACACCCCTGACAGATCAGAAATGTGATTCCCCGGCCTTGGCTGTAACCCTCTCCGGAATGGTATAATCGCAATGCAGCGCGGTGACAATCTTGCCGGGCGATTGAACCCTGCCCTGCTCTTCGATCCAATCGGACTCACACACCCGAAACGGCACCCATGAAAATCAACGCAACCCTGCCGGACAAAGGACGCGATCTTCGGCTGGATCTGTTCCGAGGAATCGCCAACTGGGCAATTTTCCTGGATCACATTCCGGACAACGTCATCAACTGGGTCACCACCCGGAACTACGGCTTCAGCGACGCCGCGGACCTGTTCGTTTTTATCTCCGGCTATACGGCCTCATTCGTTTACGCGCGAATGATGCTTGAGCGCGGCTTCGTCGTCGGCGCAACGCGTTTGACCAAGCGGGTGTGGCAGCTCTACGTCGCGCATATCATCCTGTTCGTGATCTACATCGCCTCGATCAGCTATCTCGCGTTGCGCTTCGGCGATTCCGAGATCATCAACGAGTTCAACGTCGCGGGCCTGGTCGACAATGCGACCGAAACGCTGCGCCAGGGTCTGATGCTCAAATTCAAGCCGGTCAACCTCGACGTGCTTCCGCTCTACATCGTGCTGATGGGCTTTTTTCCGCCGGTTCTGTGGATCATGCTGCGTCAGCCCGACTGGACGATGGCCGCATCGATCGTGCTGTGGCTCGCTGCGCGGCATTTCGGCTGGAATTTCACGGCCTATCCCGCCGGCACCTGGTATTTCAATCCCTACTGCTGGCAGGTGCTGTTTGTGTTCGGCTCCTGGTGCGCGCTCGGGGGCGCCAGAAAGTCGCGCGCGATCATCGATTCATCCATCACGCTTTATCTTTGCATTGCCTATCTGTTATTCGCACTGATCTTGACCATGGCGGGCAAGTTTCCCGATTTCGGGGCGATGCTTCCGGATTGGCTTTATTCCGCCTTCAATCCGAACGACAAGACCAATCTCGCGCCCTATCGTTTCCTGCATTTTGTGGTGATCGTGATTCTCGTGATCAGGTTCGTCCCGAAAGACTGGTCCGCACTGGAATGGAAAGTGTTCGATCCCCTGATCGTCTGCGGTCAGCAGTCGCTTGCGGTATTTTGCGTCGGCGTGTTCCTGTCCTTCATCGGACATTTCGAACTCATGATGAGCTCGGGTTCGCTGTTCGCGCAGCTTTTTGTCAGCGTGACGGGAATAGCGATCATGACGGTGGTCGCCTACTATATCTCCTGGTCGAAGAGGCAGGACAAGCCGCTGCCAAAAGCACCAGCGCCCAAGACTGCCTGATAACACATAACAAGACGGTTCGACCGTCCGCGCGTTCAGCTGCCGGATTCCGGAGGGCGTGGCCGAGGCCTCGGGGTAAGCAATCTGCCCTTCGACGAGAAGCCGCTCCATTCCGTGGACCATCCGAGCTTCGCAGTATGGCCCTGCTTTCCCTGCATCGCGAACGCAGCGCCTTGCGGGTCTGCGCAGCGGGCGATTGAGATGCCGCCTGGCAATTCCTGCGGATTGAGAAAGACCTCGCCGCCCGCGGCCTTCACTCGCTCGGCGGCCGCATCGATGTCTTCGACGTTGAAGTAAAGAAGCCAGAATGGCGGCGGATCGCTCGGATGCCTCGTGAAGATGCCGCCAATCGTCAAGCCACAGGCGGAAAACGGGTGGTAGATATCCCCTTGGCCGATTTCGCTCCTCGTCCTCTCCCAACCGAAACAATCGCTGTAGAAGGCAAACGACTTCGCCCAATCTTCGGCCAGCAATTCATGCCAGCCGACATGCCCCGGCCTGCCGAACTCCGCGGGCTGTTCTCGGCCAACCCTCAGAGCGCTGACCAAGGCAAACGTTGCCATTTGCGGATCAGCAACAACCGAAATTTGGCCGATATTGGTGTTGGTAGGTGGAACGTACACGGTGCCACCAAGGCGCTTGATCCTCTCAGAGGTCACATCGATGTCATTGACGGCGACATAGGCCATCCAGGTCGGCTTCACGCCCGCACTTCGGCCCTCCTCGGGCAGGTCCATGAGTCCGCATATCGGCGCTTTTGCGGCCGTGAACAAAGCATAGGGTAGATTGGGCGTCGAAGCGTCCTGTGCCTGCCAGCCGAAGACGCTGCCATAGAAAGTCCTGGCCCCTGAGACGTCTGTGGTCAGCAGCTCGTACCACGCGAAACATCCGGGAAAGTCGACCAAGTCCGATCCTCCGTTCGCGCCCCAGATATCGCGATGTTCAGCCGCCCGGCGATTTTACGGTCACATGATCGAGTGGCTGGACGATTTCAATAGTAGTGGGTGGGCGCCAGCGCAAGAAGCGACACGGCGTTGGCTTCATTCGAGTGAATCCAAGAACAGTTTGGCGTCAGCTGCTATCGCACGCGACGAGACGCGCGCCTGTGATCCGAGCGCCGACGAAATCGCCCAGTGTCACGCTGGAACCAAAAGGGCTTGACGCAATTACCCCATTTACGATTCAACTGGGAGATTACGACGACATCAATGATGAATGGATCATGAATGACCGGCGCAATCGACTTCGTTCATGAACGTGAAATCTGGGCCCTTGGCGGGCTTTCGGCACATCTTAAGGTGGTCGTCAGCTTGCGAGTGGTCGGCCCTTGAAGTAATCTCGGTCCACTCGGACCACGTGCGAGATGAGGAGGATTCGAAAATGCCACGAGTGAAGGCTTCGAAGCAAAAGCGAGTTACGAAAGCCGTGCCGGCGCTAGGCGCGGCCGGTTTGACCTTTTCACTGGTGGGGGGCGCGTCGGCAGCGGTTGCGCCGGCGAATGACGAATCGCAGACGTCAAATTATTCACCGAACCATCAGATCACGCTCGGTGAAGAGGAAATCGCCGACGTCAGTCTGGCGACATTCTATGTGTTCGACAAAGAGAGCGCGGATGCGGCTCGCAACGGCGTACAGGTAGCCTGGGGTTGCCGATGCGGCGGTTGCCGCGGTTGCGGTTGCCGAGGCTGCGCAGTCCGCGCTTGCCGCTGCGGCTGCGGCGGATGCGGCGCCGTCTTCTGGGGCGGCTGCTCCTGCTGCGCGTCCTGGGGCGCCTGCCGCTGGTGCTAGAGCAGGTCTTCCGCCTCGTTTGATCAAGGCAATCGTCATGGCCGGGTTCGACAGGTTCGACCCCGGCCATGCTTTTTTCCTTGTGCTCATGGCCGATTTTCCGTCCACTTCACAAAAGACAGCGGCCCGCTGGCGGGCAAAGGGAGTTTCTGTGGTCCGGGAAAATGTCTTGAACGTGCGAACCCAAGTCGCATTTGATGTGCCATTTGATCTTCGCGTGCATAAGCCATGAAAGGCAAGCGCAGGAAGTCCAGCAGCCGTCGCGGCGGCAAAAATATCGCGCAATTCGCGCCGAATTTTACCGTCTACGTCTTGCCGCCTGACGCGGTCTGCTTCTATTCGGAAGACCGAAAATTCTTCCTCCATGGCGAACTTTACTGCGAACTCGCCGCCGCGATCGGCAAAGGCGGAAAAAGTCTTGAGAAACTGGTCGACGAGTTTGGAAAGCGTTTTCCGCCTGAAAAGGTCGAGGAAGCGCTCAGACGGTTGATCGAACGCCGCTACATCGTCGAGGCATCCCCCACATCGGACGGGGTCGTAGCCGGCTTTTGGGCGAGCCTTGGGCTGCCGCCGGGAATCGCCGAGCAAAATCTCGCCAATTGCACCGTGCGTGTTGAATCGATCGACGTGGACGGTGCGGCCGAATTCGCCAAGGCGCTGGGTGAGTTCGGCGTGCGCGTCACCAGACGCGGAGCGGATCTGACTGTCACTTTGGCAAACGACTATCTCGAACGACGGCTAGCCGAATTGAACAAGGAGCGCGTGTCGGACGGTACGCCCTGGATCCTGGTGCAGCCTTCGGGCGCCTTTCCCCTGGTGGGGCCGGTGCTCAATCCGGCCAACGGCAGTCCGTGCTGGACGTGCCTGTTCGATCGCATGATCCGCAATCGCGAGATCAGGGGATTCCTTGAGCGCGCGTCGGCGCGCGTCGTTGCCGTCTCGCCGCTCGCCCGCGAGCCTCTCGGCCAGGGCGCCATCCAATTCGCCGCGCTCGAGATTGCCAAGGCCATTGCGAGCGGCTTCCGTACTGAGCTGAGCAACCACATCATCAGCCACGACCTGTTGGGTGCGAGTGTCGTCAAGCACTACGTTGCGAAACGTCCGCAATGTCCGACATGCGGCAACAAGAAGCTGCGAGACCCAAGGAGAACACCCGCGCCGATCGAACTCGGCCCCGGCGCCAAGCTGATCATGACCAGCGGCGGCTATCGCACCGTGTCGTCGCGAGCCACCGTTGCGCGTTTTCGAAAGCATGTGAGCCCGCTTACCGGTGTCGTCACACGGCTTGAGCGGATCGAAGCCGATCTGCCGATGAACACCAATTATTTTGCAGGGCACAATTTCTCCGGACCGGCGCTGACGATCGACGCACTCAGGGCCGGCCTGACCGGCGGCAGCTTCGGCAAAGGCTCTACCGCGGAGCAGGGAGAGGCCAGCGCGCTGATGGAAGCAATCGAGCGCTATTCTGGCATCTACCAGGGCGACGAGATCCGGATGACGCGCCGGCTGACGGACTTTTCATCCGGCGAGGCCATTCATCCCAACGACGTACTGCTGTTCAGCGACGCGCAATACCAGACGCCGGGCAACGAGCCGGACGATTCGCATCCCGTCCCTGCACCCTTCGATTCAGCGAAAAAGATCGAATGGTCGCCGGCCTGGTCGCTTCGCGATCAGCGATTCCGGCATCTTCCGACGAGCCTGATGTATTTCTTCTACGGCGGCGGCGAAAACGCCTACCAGGCCGATTCCAACGGCTGTGCCGCCGGCAATACGTTGGAAGAAGCCATCGTTCAGGGCTTTCTCGAACTGGTCGAGCGGGATTCGTACGCCATCTGGTGGTACAATCGGTTGCAACGGTCCGAGGTCGACCTTGATCGGTTCAACGATTCCTATGCCCACGATTTGCGGACGCAGCTGGCCGACAGCGGGCGCCGGCTTTCGGTGCTGGACATCACTAGCGATCTCAGCGTTCCCACCTATGTGGCAATCCTGCATTGGATGCAGGGCGGACATGAGAACATCGAGTTCGGCTCCGGTGCTCATTTCGACAGCCGCATCGCCATGCTGCGCGCATTGACCGAACTGAACCAGTTCCTCTCCATCGGCCTGATGGGAGGAGCGAGCGGCGAGAAGCCGAGTCTTGATGGTGTGACGCCATTCCACCTGCGCGACCATCCATTCCTGACACCAAACGGCCCGGCCGCTGCGCCGGATTCCGGGTTGAAATTCGGCCAGCTCGAAAACACCCGAGAGCAGGTCGAAGCCTGCGTCGATATTGCCAGACGCGCCGGCCTCGATTTCCTGGTGCTGGACCAGACGCGGCCCGACGTGGAGGTGCCGGTCGTACGGGTGATCGTTCCCGGACTGCGTCATTTCTATCGACGCTTTGGGCCGGGGCGGCTCTATGATGTTCCGGTCAAACTCGGCCTGCGGGAACGGCCGATTCCGGAGAGCGAACTCACGCCTTTCCTTCCCCATACGTAGCGATGGGATTCCTACACATCACAGCCAGCAGGCAGCTTTTTGCGAATGTTGGAATCGATTTCTGATGGAGTTTTGGATTTTCATATTCGCTTTTCGAATTTCGGGTCGGTACCGTAGCGAACATCGTGTCCCCTCCACCAGGAAGGACTAACCTTCTTGCCCGCGCGCGGAAAAAAAAGAGGTCGTCGGATCGCGCCGCCGGTCATTTCCGCCCGGCTGAGCGGACACATCAAGCTCGAATCCCAGGCGGACGGAAGCGTCGCCGCAAGCTTCGATGGCTATTCGGTTGGGCTGGGTAAGTTCAGCTCCGCGGTTCTGAGCCGGCTGCATGAGCTGCGCGCGGGCCTGCCGCTCGCCTCATTCGCAGGCAGCCGGCTGGTGGACAAGGAAATCGACCTCTTGGTCCGGCGGCTGGCACGAAGCGGGTTGTTGGAGTATCGCTTCGCCCCTCCAGGCGGCGGACAGGACCTCGTCGTCATTGAACCGCAAATTCCCGATTATCGTCCGCGCACCGCAAAGCTCACCAATACGGACGTGATCGCGCTCTCGCGATTTGCCTATCTGCGCCGGCGCGGCAACGAAATGGTTCTGGAATCGCCGCGCGCCGGCGCGCTGTTCAGAATTGGCGATTTAAAGATTGCCGCTGCCCTCGCTCAGCTCGCCTCTCCACAAAAAATCGGCAAGTTTCGAAAAGCGCCCGGTTTTCCTGGAATTGAACTTCTGGCTCTTCTGCTGGATTGCCAGATTCTGTTCAAGGTCGAATCCGGCAAGGAGAGCAACCTGCGCTGGTCGGAGGGTGACGACGATCTCGTCCTCTGGGATTTTCACGATCTTCTGTTTCACGCGCGCAGCACAGAAGGCCGCCAGGCCAATCCGCTCGGCGGACTTTATCCCTATGCGGGTCTCATGCCGCTTCCGCCGGCTGTCAGGCCGGCATGGCCGGGGAAAAAGATCGATTTGCGAAATCTCGTGACTTCGACGTCTGAAAGCCTGGCGCCCTCTGAACCCTCCATGACGTTCGCCCGAATGTTGAAGGAGCGGCATTCGACCCGCGAGTTCGATGACGCGCGTCCGATTACACTTGCGGAGCTGGCGCAGCTTCTCGACAGCGCCGCGCGCATACGCGCCAAATGGAGCAGTAGCCTGGACATGGACGGCGGAGGTCCCGAGATATCATATGCCGCAAGACCCTATCCATCGGGAGGAGCCGCCTACGAGCTTGAGCTCTATTTGTCCGTTGCCAATTGCGAGGGACTTGTGCGCGGGTTCTATCACTACGATGCCGACGAGCATGCGCTGACGCCGATTATCGTAAGGTCGCCGGACCTCGAGGCGCAGCTCGCCGCCGCCGAATTCGCCATGGGCGCATCAACAGTGCCACAAATCCTGATCACGATCGCTGCCCGTTTCGGAAGAGTTTCATGGAAGTATAGTTCGGTCGCCTACTCGCTCATCCTAAAGGATGTCGGCGTGGTTTTTCAGACGCTGTATTTGACCGCGACCGCACTTGGCCTGGGTGGATGCGCGATCGGAACCAACAATATCGAGCTGTTTTCGAAAGTGACGGGATTGGAATTCCACGTCGAGGGCGCGGTCGGTCAATTCGCGCTCGGCCGCGGCAAGGCGACTGATCCGGAATCCGGCTCGTCAGCCTAGTGCCCACTTTCCGAAGTTCGTCCTACATCACGGCATCCACGCTCACGAACTTCGGAAAGTCGTGGGCACGAGCAAACAAATTGGTTCTAGTGCCGCTTTTCTATTTGAAGTTCCTGGATCGAATTCGCCGCTTGTGGTGCAGGAACTTCAAATAGGCGGCACAGGGCCTTCCAAGCGTGGCTGGCGAGGACAAGGACGCAAACGACGAATGCGTCGGTCGCACCCGTTCATTCAATAGGGACCGGATACTTTCGGACCAATCGATCGAGAGGCTCGCCTTGCTCCTCGTCGGTAAGCTCGCGCAGAGCTATGATCAGTGTCTCCGCATTGCTCCGGTATAAATTGACGTAGTCTGGAGACCAGACTTGCGGGGTCGGGCCTCGGATGCCGCGAAGCCAGACCAGGCAATGGCGCTTACCTTGCGACACTTTTGAACTCCCGCCCGACAGCAGGACAACTCACAAGTACAACTGATCACGGTCTGCGAAAATGGCGTCGGCTTCCCACGTTCTTCCCAGACAAAAAGCCGGGAAGATGCTGTCTATAATGTCTGCGGAGACGGAGGCATTCAAGACGACGAATGACCGATCCCAGGCTCACGTTGGGGCACATGATTGCCCTCTGCGCGTGATCGACGTCGGAATGTGGGTGCAAAGAACCCCGACAGTCAACGCGCTAATTGCAATGAAACTGCTCGATGATGATCTTGAGTTGACCGAGGCCGGGTGGGCGGTGCTGGGGAGAACTGCCCGAATTGGCAGCGAGATAAGCAAATTAGCTAGCGCAACTTCAAACCCGTCAGTGCGTTTACTTGCCATGGACAAGGAAAAAAGAGCGCTGTTGGAACAAGCCGCTCGTTGCCGCAGCGCGGCCGTTGACTTTAGTCATCGTCACAAGGCTGCAAAGAAGCTGAAGAAGATGGCGGTGGATTACGAGTCGCGGGCGGCAGGACTGGAAGAAGCGCGCCTTAAGGCTGAGTTGCCTGGCCGAATTAGGCGAAGGGTTCTTTTACGCGATCGAAGGCTTGATGCTTCCGGTTCTTGACCTTGATCCAATGCTTTGACCTGCCGGCTTGATATGGTCGATCGCGATGCTTCGAAACTAGACCCTCTAGCCCAAACTCACAGGCCTTACGAAACAGGTCTGGTCCGATCTCGCCCTGTTCAAAGTCGCTGATGAAGATGCCGCCTGGCCGGCCATGAGCAGTCGCGCCAGATTTGTCTTGCGCATCGATAGCGGAAGGTTGCGCAGATCGTCGCCGTCCATTGCCAGGACATCGAAAGCGCGGAGTTGAACTTCATCGTTGTGCTTGCCATTCGCCGCAGTTTTGCGAATCTTTTGCCACGGATCGGAGCTCAAAACGCCATTCCGAGGTGGACCATGGGGGAAGTTAGGGCCCCTTGTCCGGACTGCAGGCGGATCGGCGCCCTTTGCTCCTGGGTAGAGTCCGGGCCGGAGTAGAAGGAAATCATCCATGGCGAGCAACGACAATTCTCCGAGAGTGGATATGGCCAAACTTGAAGCGGAAGTGACACTACCGCGGGTCAGCGCGGTCACGGCTGAGACTGTGACGCGAGATTTTGAGTCCGCACTGAAAGAGATCGAAGCGATGGGGGCTGAGCTGATCAGCGTGGCGAAAAAATGCGAGGCGATGACTACCGATGTGCAAAGCACAATACGTGAGACCGCAGCGGCATATCGCCAGGAAGGCAAGAAGATTTTCGAGCTTATAGAGGAGCGCGCGCTGTCCACCGAGGACATTCGCAAGACATGCGGAGATGCTATACGCAGGATGAGAGAGGGTAGCGGCGGCGTTCAGTAGCCCCTCGTGAAATCGAACAAGAAGCAAGACCCGACCATGATAACCATGAAAATCGGACCGTTCCCCTTCTGGGTCATTTCGCCCTTCGCGGGAGCTCAGCTCTGGACCTACTATTGCGTCCTCAACGCAAGCAGCCTGCGGGCAATGGCGGTGGAGGTGTCTTCGCTGAAGCTTACTTGAGGCAAAATCCGACACGAGAAATGCAGGTCGTTGTGATGAACATCCAGACGACCTCCAACGCTGCGGTAGGTTGGTTGTTCTCCCACTGGAGCCCGCCGCGAATGGCGGGCCTTTTTTGCCGATCAAAAGCCGCGCGTGAGCACGCCAGGCAGGCAAATCAGGCTGCTGCCGGCGCAACCAAGTCGAGACGTCTCGCAAGGCAAAGGAAATTGCGAATTCGCCTGGCATAAAAATGGCCCCAGCGGGCGGCGCCGGGGCCATTGGTTGCCACCCCAAAGTGACTTGGGAGGCCTTGCCTTGGAGTGACCCACGTAGCTTGGTCGGGGGATGTTGTTCCTATTGCGCCGTTTTGTCTGCGCAAAGGAAGTAGTCTGATTGCGCCGGTCAAAAACCTCTGGTGACCAGGCCCTGCTTATCCCAGTGAAAATCCGGCCTGATATCAACGCCACGCCTGCCGCAAGCTGTGCAGACAAAACGGGGCTCAAGATCGGACAGCCTAACGTGATCTGGCCAGGGATCGGCGCCGGCCGCGATGTGATGCGAGCAGTGACGGTCGCTGCAATAGATCAGGACACCGCGAACACCTGACTCGCGCATCTCGCCAAAGGTGATTTTCGGGGGGCGGGTCAACCTTCACGCCGCCAAGTCGCAGTGCCGCTAACTCGCTTTCCGGGAAATTTTGGAAATTCAATCAAACTTGACTTGAGCGATAGCGTGTCGCCATCGTGCTTGAAATAACGAGTCTGTTCTGTGCCGATCCACGACGGATGCCACGCACTGTCAACCGTCGTAATTATACGGTCACCTTGCATGCGGTAACGACCGGAATATGCACACATGCGTTCGAATAACTCACCAGCCGGGTCGGTTGCGAGCCGATCACCGGCGGTTAACAAAAACAACACATGGGTTTCCGTGAATATGGCAAAACCTTGCGGATGCTTATCGTATGCGTCGAAGCGCTCGTCAGTGCCTTCGCTCTCAAATTGAAATGAGATTAGCTTCCAAGCCCCCACAAGCGGGTTGGATGTATTCGCGGATTGCATCATGGCAATTCATCCCTTCACGGGCGGGCGGCTGGGTCATGCCCAATCATCGCGCCGATCAGGCCCGGAGGAAAGCCGCTAGGGATTGGGCCGCTCAGAGGATCGCGCACACGGGCAATACCTAAACGCCCGGCCTTTCGCGCACCAGCTGCGAAAGCAGGAGCCTGGCAATCGCGCGCGCAGGTGACCCTCCGATTTGTGTCGCCTTCGTCCCGAATTCTGATTGAACGTAGACTACGGAGTCTTGGACGTAATATGTTCCAAAGTACATGATGTCGTCGATGGTGACGGTCACGCTTCTTACCGGAGATGGGCCCCTGCTCATAGAATCCTAATCGCTGCCGGACAAGTTCCTCACCGCGCGCTCGACTTCGTCCGCCAGCACTCTGTAGTGGTCAGCAAGTCTGGTGAATAGTTCACGCTTAACGCTGTCTGTTGCGAGCCTAGCTATTCTCTCGCACTCGGCAGCCTCTTTATGGAGCTTTTCGAGGTGCGCCAGCATGTCTTTCATCGTGTCCCTCGGAAAGATGGCCCTGGCCCGGCGTCGCACTGGAGCTAGTGGGATCTCCACGCAGCGGACTCTTTGGAAAAAAACCAAAGCAGGCCGCACTTAGGCTGTCTGTTCAAAAAGTAACATTGGGGGGACGGCGCCGCGGCCAGAACGGCGAGATGCTTCATAAACGAGAATCCACCGCGCGACTGACCCCGACCGCCACGACCCCGACCGCCACAAAAAATTCTGCCGCCATCCAAACCTCCGAGCCCGAAAGCTTGCCCCTGATGATCGCCATCAAGATGATACTTGTCGCTATCGAGCACGCGAAAGCGATCGCCAGGCTGCACCAGTAAAGAACCGTCCCAAAACGACCACGCAAATCGCTTCCGTCAGATGACAATTTAATGCCCATGGCGACCAGCTCCACCAAATAGGTAAAAGAGCAGGATACGCCGAGGCATGTCGCTCCGTCGCCGGCCCCTTGGCGCAAGCTTGTGGACAGCCGGTGCATGATCGCGGCTTCGGTTGGCGCCATCATCGCTTGGCTGCCAAAGAAATGACCGCCAAGGGGGACACCAAGGCGGTCAAGTCGAAGGAGGAAAAGCCTAGATCAGACGGGTTGGTGGCGCCTGGCCCAGGTTATCTCGAATATGCAGATTCCGGGCCAACCGATGGCGCGGGGCTTTGATCGGTCCCGCGCTTTTCATTCAGCCGCCCGGCAGTTCGTCATCAAAGGGATTTGGCTGGCTTAGGTTTTCAATATCTATATCGCGGACCAGTTGACGGGCTTCGTCGCCGGAATTCGGCAAGTGCCAGAGGGCACGTTTAGCAATCTCCCGAAGTAGCGCCACCTGATCGGTCGTGGGGTGCGGGCCAGGAGACCGCTCGCTTGCCGCCAACGCTCCATCGACCAGGCGCTCAGCCGTTCGCTTCGCCCAGCCCTCGCGCAACTGTTCTTCTCCGGACTGCGGCATTTTGCCTTCCCATATCCTTCCCAGCTCGATTTTCTGGGAAGGTTGGATCACCAAAACATCTGCTAAGTATTTGATTTTATTGGTCGGGGCAGCTGGATTCGAACCAACGACCTGCAGTACCCAAAACTGCCGCGCTACCAGGCTGCGCTATACCCCGATCATTTTGGA
>Ga0306925_10002988_pt1 | contig 14782 bp, 14 predicted proteins | sample flu12Cox44000176_FD_203755 | JGI IMG/M metagenome (GOLD analysis project Ga0306925, IMG submission 203755) | Lab enrichment of tropical soil microbial communities from Luquillo Experimental Forest, Puerto Rico - flux8day.12C.oxic.44.000.176 (v2)... | ecosystem: Environmental > Terrestrial >... | reverse complement strand
TGAGGTCCCGAGGATTCTTGCAAATTCCATATCGTCCCTCCTTTTGCTGCTAAAGGCTTCACCAGCGCCTGGCGAGGTCCCGTCAACCCTTAGGCCAACTTTACTGGCTTATCAAAAAACTGCTAGTGCTCAGACCCAGTCAGATGATTCAGCCCATCCGCGTGAGGGCGGTTTGGGCGGCGGTATCGAGCCGATTGCCCGTGAATCATCTGTTTGCTTCTGAGCACTAGGCCGGCGCTTACTTACGCCGCCCGCCATTGGATGCCAGTGAATCTAAGTAAATCGCGGTAAATATTGGGCCTCGGCCGGCAGGAGCTGGAGATCGGCCGCGAGCTCAACGGCTACACCCCGAGATAGCGTGGAGTGCCGACAAATCTCTTCGTCGCGCAAACGGCACGACAACGATGAACCCTCACCCGGCTTCCACGGAAGGCGCCGTGTGAGGGTTCGGTCGCGCAGGCCTCAGCTGGCTGGAACGGTCTGCCAGTTCGTATTACACTGCGTTACGTAAGGATAGTAGCCCGCCGGATCGGAGCAGTAGTACCAAGACTGGGAAGCGTAAGGCTGGTTGTGGTCGTAGTTTCCGTAGTCCGGGTAACCCCACCAAGGATCCGCATAATAAGTCCACCCCAGCCCGTCGCCACCCCACCACCAGCCGTAGCGTCCATCGTGCCAGCCATGGTCCCAGCGGCCGCCATTCGGATGTCCCAAACGATGGTGCAGGCCGGCGAAGGTGCCGTGAAAACCGCCGCCGCGAAATCCACCCCATCCTCCGTCGTGGAAACCGCCGGCGTGGAAGGCACCAAATCCGCCCCCGCGGAACCCGCCGGCGTGAAATCCGCTCCCGTGAAACCCCCCGCCGCCGTGGGGCGCAGCATAGGCGAGGTTTGGTTGGCAGAGTGCAGCAGTGCAGAGCAGAGCAGCTGCGACAATTGGCCGAGCCCTTCCTCTTCCGGGTCGGACCCGATTTTCTTCTGACTGTAGCATAAGTACCTCCATTTTTGCCTGCCAGGCACCGGCCAACCTGCGCCAGCCGGGCCGGGGATCAGGCTTTGGTCGATGCTCCGATACGTGGGCTGCTCGACAGTGGCGCCGAATTGTTTTCGGTAAATTCTGGTAAATACGACGGTGCTAATTCGACCGCCTCGCAGCCCTGCGCTGTCTGCCCGTCTGACCACAATTTACTCAAATTTACCCAAGTTCACTGGCTCCGGCCGGTGATCCGTCCCAACTTTGTTGTGAACGCCAGATCAGCGATTTCCTAGCGCGACTGAGAAGCCGCGCGCCGTTTGGGTTAAGGAGGACAGAGATGTACCGTACGTCCAATACGCTTTCCGAGAACATCCGTTTCAAATCCGCCGAGTTGCTGAACCGGCATCTGGCCTCGGCCATCGATCTGCACGCCCAGGTCAAGCAAGCGCACTGGAATGTCCGTGGGCCGGCTTTCATCGCGATCCATGAACTCCTCGACAAGGTCGCAGATGTGGTCGAGGGCTACTCGGACACGATCGCCGAACGTGCGGCGACTCTCGGCAGCACAGCCGAAGGGACGATCCAGGTGGCCGTCAAGCGGTCGTTTCTCGACCGGTACGAGCTCGGGGTAGCGGACGAGAAAGCGCACTTGACAGCCGTGACTGCAGCGCTCGCCGCCTTTGGCGACTCCGTCCGCAAAGGGATCGACGAGGCGGCGGCTTGCGGCGACCAGGACACCTCCGATGTGTTTACCGAGGTATCGCGCGGCATCGATTACCAAACCTGGCTGGTTGAGTCGCATTTGCACTCGTAATGGAGCGCGATGTTGTGTGGCCCCGGCCGCAAACCGACAGGCACCGCTGAATAATCTGCGGTTCGAACTGGGCCTAAATCGGGATCATCAAGGTGGCCCCTATTGCACCGGGCAGGTGTGAAGGTGTAGCCGTACCTCGTTCCGACCGGCGTTCAGCTCCCAAAAAAGGAAATTCTATGGGGTCTTGGTCGGCTGTAGCCCCTGCGGTAACCGCCGCGTTCCTCGCGTCGATCGTCGAGGCGGTCGAGGCCTTCACCATCGTACTCGCCGCCGCGACGCTGCGCGGTTGGCGGCCGGCGGCGCTGGGAACGACTGCCGGCCTCGCGCTGTTGGCAGCTATCGTCCTGCTGTTGGGACCGCTTCTCGACCGCGTCCCAATTCACTTGCTGCAGCTCGCGATTGGAATTCTGCTGCCGCTCTTCGGCCTGGGCTGGCTCAGAAAGGCGTCGTTGCGGGCGGCCGGCATTATTCCGTTGCATGACGAAGACGCCATTTTTGCCTCAGAGGCCGCCGACCTGGCGGAACAAGCAAATCGGCAGCGTAGAAGCCTCGGCTGGGCTGCCGGCATAACCGCCCTCAAGGCAGTGCTGCTCGAGGGTGTGGAGGTGGTTTTCATTGTCATCGCGGTGGGCGCCGGGCCAGCCTCGGGGCGCTCGCTGCCTGCGCGCTGGTGCTCGCTGCCGGAGCTGTCGTCCACCGGCCGCTGTCGCGCGTCCCGGAGAATACTCTCAAATTTGGCGTCGGCGTCATGTTGTCGGCTTTCGGAGTGTTTTGGACCGGGGAAGGGCTGGGCATCGCCTGGCCCGGGCAGGACTTGGCATTACTCTTGTTCGCCGCGCTGTTCCTTGGTGCGGGTCTGATCGGCTCCGGCTTCGCCCGGAAGCTTGCTGTGGAGTTCGCATAGATGGCGATGCTCAAGGAGGTTGCTGCCGAACTAATCGGTATGTTCTTCGCCGAGAAGCGATTGACTCTGGAGGTTCTGGCGCTGGTCGCGGTGACGGGTTTGTTGGTCGATTTTGTCGGCCTCGATGCGCTCGTCGGTGGCGTCATTCTGCTCTTCGGGTCGTTGGGCCTTCTTATCGCGAGTGTCTGCCAGGCTGCCAGACCACGCCCCTCCTAGGAGGAAGCGCCAATGACTGTGTCACCCGCCGCTACCGATAAAGCTGCCGCGAAAGATCGACGGCGAGCCCCTCAGCTCGTCGGCCTGGTGATGATTGCAGTTGTCGCCGCGATTTATCTCGGCTGGCAACATTTCGCGCAAAGCCCTGACGTCACAAAGCCCGAGCCTCCCCCCCCCGTTCCTGTCATCGCAGCGACAGTCCAGAAGCAAAACTTCCCGATCGTGCTGACGGGAATCGGCAATGTCGCGGCGCTGAACTCGGCGACGGTCCGCAGCATGGCCACGGAACCGATCGTCAGCATCGACTTCAAGGACGGCCAGTTTGTCAAGAAAGGCGACCTGTTGGCCCAGCTCGATCCGAGCACCTATCAGGCGCAGCTCGACCAGGCGGAGGCCAATCTCATCCGCGATCAGGCCCATCTCGAAAATGGGCAGATCAATCTCGGCCGATACGTGCCGCTGGCAAAGCAAGGCTTCGCAGCGGAACAGCAGGTCGCCACGCAAAAAGCGAAGATCGCCCAGGAAGAGGCCACGATCAGAGCCGATCAGGCGGCGATCGAATACGCCAAGACCGAGCTAAGCTATACGAAGTTGGTGGCGCCGTTCGACGGCGTCGCCGGGATACGTCTGCTCGATGTCGGCAACATCATTCACTCGAGCACGACCCGGGGTTCTCCGAGCGAGCCGAACGCCCTGGTCGTGATCAACCAGATCCAGCCGATCAGCGTAATGTTCACACTGGCTGCAGCCGACATCCCGGAGGTGCAGGACGCGCTCACGAAGGGCTCGGTCAAGGCCATCGCATTGAGCGCCGACGGCAAAACCGAGCTCGATACCGGTACGCTCGCCGCGATCGACAACCAGGCCAATACCACCTCGGGCACGATAAGCCTGAAAGCAATATTCCCCAATCCGCATCGCAAGCTGTGGCCCGGGATGTTTGTCAACGTTCGGGTCGAAACGCAGGTGCAGGACAATGGCCTGGTGGTCCCACTGGACGCCGTCCAGCAGGGGCCGCAAGGGCAGTATGTTTTCGTTGTCGGCCCCGATCATAAAGTGGCTATGCAGCCGGTCTCGGTGCGCGAGTCGCTCAACGGTGAGGCGCTGATTAACAAGGGTCTGAGCGCCGGGGAGACCGTCGTCGTGCGCGGTCAGTATCGGCTTACGCCAGGCACCGTGGTGTCTCTGGCCGACCCGAACAATCCGACTGCAGTGCCAAACCCCACCACGGCAAGCGCGGGCCTCTTGCCATGACCAGCGATAACCGTCATGGCCGGCCTCCGAGCCGGCCATCCACGGCCTCGGTTGCCGCCAGGCGGCACGTGGATCACCGGGTCAAGCCCGCTGATGACGATTCAGGCTGACGGAGCCGTACATGAATATCTCGGCGACGTTCATCCACAAGCCGATCGCCACCGGCATGCTGATGGCGGCCATTCTGCTGCTGGGCCTGATCGGCTACGAGCTGTTGCCGGTGGCGGCCTTGCCGAATGTCGACTCGCCGACGATCCTGGTGACCGCGCAGCTCCCGGGCGCCGATGCGCAGACCGTCGCCGGCACCGTCACGACGCCGCTCGAACGCCAGTTTGGCCAGATCCCCGACCTGACGCAAATGACCTCGAGCAGCGCCACCGAATATGCGCAGATTACATTGCAATTTGACCGCAGCCGCACCGTCGACTCGGCGGCGCAGGACGTGCAGGCGGCGATCAATGCAGCGACCGGCCAGCTGCCGCCGACGATGCCCAATCCGCCGATTTACCGTAAGACCAACCCGGCCGATACGCCGGTCCTGATGCTGGCCCTGACTTCGGAGTCATTGCCGCTCACCAAGGTCAGCGATTACGCGAGCAGCATCCTGGCGCAAAAGATTTCGCAGATGCCCGGTGTCGGCGAGGTCGATGTCGGCGGCGAGCAGAACCCGGCGATCCGGGTGCAGGTCAACCCGGCGCAGCTCGCCGCGCAGGGCCTGGATCTGGAAGCGGTGCGGACGGCGCTCGCCGCGGCCACGGTCGACCAGCCGAAAGGCACATTGTACGGCGCCAATCAGGCCTTCGCATTGCAGACCAACGATCAGCTGATGACGGCGGAGGGGTTCAACGACTACATTCTCGCCAACCGCAGCGGCACGTTCGGCACTAACGGACCGGTTCGCGTGCGCGATGTCGGCCGAGCCATCGTGGCACCCCAAGACGTGAATTTGGCAGGCTGGATGAACACGGAGCCGGCCATCATCATTGCGGTGCAGCGCCAGTCGGGCGCCAATGTCATCGCCACGGTCGACGCCATCAAGAAGGCTTTGCCGCGACTCGAAGCCTCGCTGCCGCCGTCGATCAAGATCCACATCGTTTCGGACCGCACCCAGACCATCCGGGCCAGCGTCGCCGACGTCCAGCACACCCTGCTTCTGACGGTCGCCCTCGTCGTCGGCGTGATCTTTCTGTTTTTGCGCAAACTCTGGGCGACCGTGATTCCGGCGATCTCGGTGCCGATGTCGCTGATCGGCACCTTTGCGGTCATGTATGTGCTCGGCTACAGTCTCGACAATCTGTCGCTGATGGCGCTGACGATCGCTGTCGGCTTCGTCGTCGACGACGCGATCGTCATGATCGAGAACATCGTGCGGCACGTCGAGGAGGGGAGGACGCCGATGCAGGCCGCTCTCGAAGGGGCGGGCGAGATCGGTTTTACCATCCTCTCGATCTCGATTTCATTGGTCGCTGTCTTCATCCCGTTGTTCCTGATGAGCGGCATTGTCGGCCTGTTGTTCCGCGAGTTTGCCGTCACTGTCGCCGTGGCGATCGTCGTCTCCGTCATTGTCTCGCTGACTTTGACTCCGATGATGTGCGCCCGCGTGTTGACGGGCAAGAGCCAAACGCGCCACGGGCTCCTCTCGCAGGCATTCGAACGCTTTTTTGACGGGTTGGCCGCGGTCTACGATCGGGGACTGGTCGTCGCACTGCGCCACCGCTTTGTCACCTTGCTCGTGATGATTTCAACCGTCGCCGCGACCCTCGTTCTGTTCGTGGTGATCCCGAAAGGTTTCTTCCCACAGCAGGATACTGGCCTGATCGTTGGCATCGCCGAGGGCGCGCAAAATATCTCGCCGCAAGCGATGAAAGAGCGCATGCAGGCGGTTCTGGCGGTCGTGACGAAGGACCCGGCGGTCGCCGCGGCGAATGCCTATATCGGACCCGGCGGGCCGACGGTTACCGAGAATGACGGCCGTATGTTCATCACCTTGAAGCCGCTCGGGCAGCGGACGGCTTCGGCTGACCAGGTGATCGCGCGCTTGAACAAGGCGCTGCAGCCGGTCTGGGGCGTCACCTTGTACATGCAGGCCGCACAGGACATCACGATCGGCGCGCGGCTGTCGAAGACCCAATATCAATACACGCTTGTCGATGTCGACAGCGACGAGCTCGATCACTGGGCGCCGATCCTCTTAAAGAAACTCCAGACGTTGCCACAGCTGACAGACGTCGCCAGCGACCAGCAGAGCACCGGCCGGGTCATGAAGATCGAGGTCAACCGCCAGCTCGCCCAGCAGCTAGGCATCAACCCGTCTGTCGTCGATTCGCTCCTCTATGATGCGTTCGGCCAGCGGGTCGCGGCGCGCATCTATACGAGGCTCAACCAATATTTCGTGATCCTCGAAGTCCAGCCCGATTTCCAACTTGGCCCGAACGCGCTCAGCCGGATCTATGCGACCTCGTCTAGTGGCGCCGAAGTCCCGTTGAGCCAGTTCGCCGCGATCACCTCGACGGTCGCGCCGATCGCGGTCAACCACCAGGGCCAGTTCCCGTCGGTAACGTTGAGCTTCAACCTCCCTCCAAACGTCTCGATCGGCGCGGCGGTGACGGCGATCCAGCAGGTCACGAAAGAGCTGCATCTGCCGGCTTCGATCGCCACGAGTTTCCAGGGCAGCGCGCAGGCGTTTCAAAATTCGCTCTCCAGCACGCCGATCCTGATCCTCGCCGCGCTGATCGCGGTCTACATCATCCTCGGCATGCTCTATGAGAGCACGATCCATCCGATCACGATCATCTCGACCCTGCCGTCGGCCGGGCTTGGCGCACTGCTGACGCTGATGCTGTTCGGCATGCCGCTCGACGTGATCGGCATTATCGGGATCATCCTGCTGATCGGCATCGTCAAGAAGAACGGCATCATGCTGGTCGACTTCGCGCTGGCGGGTCAGCGCGAGCGCGGGCTCGGCACCGAAGAGGCAATCCACGAGGCCTGCCGCCTGCGCTTTCGCCCAATCCTGATGACGACGATGTGCGCGCTGCTCGCCGGCGTCCCGCTGATGCTTGGAACCGGCATCGGCTCGGAGATCCGCCAGCCGCTCGGCTATGCGATTGTCGGGGGTCTCTTGGTGTCGCAGCTGCTGACATTGTTCACCACACCGGTCGTCTACATCTACATGGACCGCCTCGGCCATTGGCTCAGTCGCCAACGGTCCGCTCTTCGCCCACGCTCGGGCGCAGAGGCGCCCGTCGCATATTAAAGTCGTTTTATGCCAGGCACCGAGTTCAACGCGGGGGGCGTGATCCAGCGCGACGGTCTATCGGGCGGTCTGCAATTAGTCCCACCCACTGAAACAGGAAGGGAAATTCACATGGCCGATAAGCTGCCGGGCCAAATGCTCACTGGTTTCGCTGTCAGACGCGTCGGTATGATCGGTCTCGACCAGATGGGACACGCCTTTGCCGTTAATCTCGTTGAAGACGGTCATCAGGTGTTCGTCTTTGACCGAGACCCGAAGCGGACCGCGGAGGTACCGGGAGCTCGCGCTGCCGTGCAACTTGCCGACCTTGCAGCATGCGATGTGGTGCTGACTTCCCTTCCCGATGACGACGCGCTCGCCGCGGCGGCCCTCGGGCCCGAGGGTTTGGCGGCCATCCTCTCGCCGAGCGCAGTCCACATCTCCACGAGCACCGTCACCCCCACCATGTCTCGCCGGGCCGCCGAGGAGCACGCGCGCCATCGTCAGGATTACGTCGCAGCACCGGTGCTCGGGAACCCCGATTTCGCGCGGGAGCGCAAGCTTTTCGTGCTCGCCGCGGGCCCGCCCTCGGCACTGGAAAAGGTGCGTCCGCTGCTTGAGCACCTTGGCCAGCGCCTCTTCGTTATCGGCGAAGACGCCGCATTGGCGAACCTTGTGAAGCTCGCTGCCAACGTCCTCACCGCGACCACGCTCGAATGCATGGGGGAGGTATTGGCCCTGTTGCGAAAGGGCGGGGTCGCGGGCCACGTCGCGTTCGACGTGCTGACGAATTCGCTGTTCGATTCCCGAGTTCACAAGACTTACGGCGGCAAGATCGTCGAGGAGCATTACAGCCTGCCCGGACTGGCCGTACCGCTCGCGATCAAGGATCTGCGGCTGGCGCTCGCAGAAGCCGAACGCGAGGCCGTGCCGATGCCGGCCGCGAGCCTTGTCCATGACCGGCTCGTAGCGATGATGGCTCGCGGGTGGAGTGACCTCGACTGGTCAGCCCTCGGTCTGCTGGCGGCCGTTGACGCCGGCCTGAGCGACGGCCGCTGAACTAGGGTCGGAGCGGAAGCGTTCTTAGGCTTTGAGCCCGCTGAACACGCCTGCTTTCCGAAAACGAAATCCAGGAATCTCAAACACTTGGTCCTGATCAAGAACCCCGCGTTTGCCGTGGTGGGGTTCGGCACCTCGGCCGGGTCGTTCGGATTGGCGAGCGCCACCACGGTACCCGGCGTCAGCCGGTATTGGCCGCGCACGACAACCGTCTCCCCGGCGCTCAAGCCTTTGTCGATTAGCGCCTCGCCGTTGAGCGTTTCGCGCACCGAGACCGACTGCATCGCTACCTTGTGATCAGGGCCGACCACGAAAACATATTGCCCCTGCGGACCCTGCTGGACGGCGTCGAGCGGGACCGTCAAACCGTTGTCCTGCACTTTGGTCACGACCCGGACATTCATGAACATGCCGGGTCACAGCCGGCGCTCCGGATTTGGGAAAATCGCCTTGAGGCTTATCGTGCCGGAGGTGGTGTTCGCCTGGTTGTCGATCGCGGCAAGGGTGCCGGAATCGAGTTCGGTCTTGCCGTCCGCGCTGAGTGCGATGGCCTTGACCGAGCCCTTTGTGAGAGCGTCCTGCGCCTGTGGAATGTCGGCTGCAGCCAACGTAAACATCACAGCGATCGGCTGGACCTGGTTGATCACGACCAAAGCGTTCGGCACGCTCGGAGAACCCCGCGTCGTGCTCGAGTGGATGATGTTGCCGACATCGAGCAGACGTATCCCGGCGACCGAACGGCGCCATCAGCTTGGTGTAGCTCAGCTGGGTCTTGGCGTACTCGATCGCCGCATGGTCGGCTTTGATCGTGGCCTGCTCCTGAGCGATGATCGCTTGCTGTGTGGCGACCTGCTGTTCCGGTGCAAACCCCTGTTTGGCGAGCGGCACGTATCGGCCAAGATTGAGCTGCCCGTTTTCGAGGTGAGCCTGGTCGCGAGCAAGATTGGCCTCAGCTTGGTCGAGCTGCGCCTGGTACGTGCTCGGATCGAGCTGGGCCAAGAGCTCGCCTTTCTTGACAGACTGGCCATCCTTGAAGTCGATGCTGACAATCTGCTCCGTGACCATGCTACTGACGGTTGCCAAGTTGAGCGCCGTCACATTGCCGATCCCAGTCAGCACGATCGGGAAATTTTGTTTTTGGACCGTGGTCGCGTTGTCGACGCGATCTTGATATCGCACGAACCGGGTGCCAGTGGCGCCTGCTGCCAAAGGACTTCCCGCCGTTCACCACGGTGCAAGGTTATTTCTACGATTGGCGGGACCAGGGCTTGTTCGAGCGGATGAATTTTGAACTGCTGCTGCAGGCGCGCGAGGCCGCTGGCCGTGAACCCAGTCCGTCTGCTGGCGTCATGGACACCCAATCGGTCAAGACCACCGAAAGCGGCGGACCACGAGGCTATGATCCGGCCAAGAAAGTCAAAGGTCGCAAGCGTCATATTGTGAGTGACACTTCCGGCCTGCTGGTGGGTGTCGTGGTCCATGCTGCCGACATCCAGGATCGCGATGGGGCCGGGATTGTCATCCAGGCCATCCACGACCTGTTTCCCTGGTTGCGCCATCTGTTTGCCGACAGCGTCTATAATGGCCCCAACCTGCGCGAGGCGCTGGCAAATTTGGTGACTGGACAATCGAGATCGTCACGCACGCCGCAGGGGTTACTGGCTTTCGACTCCTCCCGCGCCGATCGGTTGTCGAGCGAGCCCTCGCCTGGCTCAATCGAAACCGTCGACTGGCAAAGGACTTCGAGACCTCAATCACTAGCGCCACAGCCTGGATTTATATCGCTTCCACACAGCTTCTCATCAGGAGACTGGCCGACGCATAGTACAACCTATGCGATTCTGATTCAGACACTAAGGTCCCGCCTGTGAGCGCGAGATAGCCGCTCTTCTCTGCATAAAGCCCGTTCAGCGCCTCGGGCAGCTGCGCGTTGTTCGTCTTGCTCGGCGTGATGCCCGCAGCCTCGACGACTGCGAGGATCTCTTCCTGCAGGGCATTGGCCCACCAGGCGTCGACGATCGTTGCCGCGATCGCGAGCGCGGGGTTGCCATCGGTGAAATAGCCGGGAAGCCCGACCGGCGGTGGGACCGGCAGGGTCCCGACTGCGGACGTGTTGTCAATGCGGAACATGCCGCGTCCTCCGCGCCATTGGGTTGACCAGCGGCGTCCTGCGCCATGCCCTGGTCGCGGATCGCCTGGATCAACGGCGCGACGATGCGAAACGGTCCGTCACTGAGAACGGTCAGAACCTCGTTCCACTGGCGGGCTTTGAGGCGGATCGAAAGTTCGTCATCAGGTTGAAGCATCGGCTGGTAACTCCCATAGGCGATGTGCAGGATCGTGTGCGCGGGCTTCAGCGACTGCATGACGCATTCGAGCAGCTTATTCCCCCAATAGCGCAGCGCCTCGCCGGCGTTCGACAGGTGCGTCCGAAAGTAAACGACGACCGGTGGACGAAAATCATGCGGCAGGTCAGACGATCGGCAGCACCGGTTTCCGTCGCATCCGTCACTATGGCCTGTTCGCCAGCAGCAATCGCACCAAAACGATGGAGGCCGTGCGTAAGCTCTTGAACCTGGCCCCACCCGCAGACGAGCCAGACCGATCCAGCGCAGCCGCTCGCCCACCCTTGCTCCTGCTGCGGCGGCCGCATGATCATCATCGAGACCTTCGAGGCCTGTTGCCAGCCACGACCGGCCAACTAGCCTCTCGTGGTAATCAGGATCGATATCTCATGAGCGTGGACACCTTCTCCCACACCACCGCGCGCTTTCCGCGTTGGTCATCGACCGGCAACGCTGCTGCTCGGCCCGATGCCTGCCCGGTATTGCATTTAAGGTCGCGCGCATCGCCGAAACCTAGCATCAGCACCGCTCATCCAAACCTGATCTCCCGATCCAGCGCCCACAATCACAAGATCCTCGCGCCTTGACGACTTCTGCTGTCCGCCCTGCCGCAATCAAATCGCCATAGCGCGCGGCGCTTTCCCTGCCATACCGCCTCGCATCTGACGTTCAATAGCTTCGCCACAGCGGCCGATACCACGCCGGAGCGAATTGCTTTGGTTCCACGGCAAGTCCTGCCTTGGCAACTTGTTCGTCCTCTTCGGGGGTCGCGAAGCTCGCGCCGATTGCGCCGATTACCTCGCCATCGACTGCCACGGGGAGCGCCCCCTGCATTTCGATGAAACCTCGCGCGGTGATCGCCGCGTAGCGACCCCCGTTGATCGAGTCCTCCAGTGCCTGGCTGGGTTTTTTGAAGAGCGCCGCCGCCCGTGCCTTGCCGGGCGCCAGTTCGACCGATGCAGTCATCGCGGCATGGTCCATGCGTTCGAGCAGAATGATCCAGCCGCCATCGTCGACGACCGCGACGACGCCGCGCCAATGATTGCGCTCGGCCTCAGCTTCGGCTGCAGCCACCATTTTGCGAGCCGCTTGGAGGCTCAGCCCCTTCTTCTCCAAGAGCTGCGCCTCCGTGCTCTGCCCAAGGAGAACGAAGGCGCCCAGCGCAAGGCCAAAGGCTATTACGCTTCTCACTGCAGTCCTCTCTTCGATCTTGGGTGACACCAGCGCCTACTGTGAGGAAGCCCTGGCGATCTCGCCGCTCTTGGCCAATTTCAAGGCGCGCTGCAGATGGTCCTCGATCTTGGGGAGGGTGCGTTGTGCAAATTCCTTGAGGTCTGGGTCGGTGCCGTTCTGGATCTCGTATCGGAAAAGTGCGGCGTTGCCTTTCTGATAGCCGAGCTGGCCCTCCACGTAGTCGCGGTCGAATGTCGCGGCTCTGTCGGCCTTGAGCGAAGCAATCATTCCGTCGTAGGCACCTTGCAACAAAGTGTTGGGGGGTGCGGTAACCCGCTCGCGCCGCAGGATTGCAGCGAGGGCATCGACCACTGGTTTATGGCTCACCACCATGAGGTCCGCGTAGTCGCGGATGTCGACGGTGGTGGCCTTCTCTTCGGCAATCCGGCCGGAAGCGATCTGGAAGGGGGCGCCCAGATTGGCCTGGGCGACGAAATTGTAGTCGACCGGACTCCAGGCCGAATCAGCTTTCGAAGCCATTGCCACCGCAGCGCCGGCGGCCAGGGCCGGCAGTGCGAGGGCGAAACTAAGCGTCGAAATTCGGGTCATCTAGGAAACTCCTATCATTTTGGGTCGGACCCCGTCGAGCCAGGATCGATTGGCGGTCGGTCCGAAGGTCCTCGCACACCCGCGGTGATCGCACCGACTAACTGGGCTGCCACGTAGAGCCGGATCTCTCCATAAAACTGGCCGCAATCGTCGGCCCGATGGTCCCCACCGGGTTGATGCTGCCAGCTGTAAGGAGACCAAACGTTAGAATGCAGTACGTCACCGTCATTCCAATCGCAACCGGTGCTAGTCGAGGTCGACTTAACTGGAAAGTCTATGCCAACCGCCACCCTGGCTTACTCGGGTCTACCAATTTCAGATCGACCGGGGCGAGGCCAAAAATCCCGATCACCGCCGGCTCCGCTGCGCCTTTCCTTACGCCGTCGTAATGCGGCGTGTGGGCGACCCGCCTGACGAAACCGCCCGCCGGTACTGGAACGGTGGCGTTCGGGTCAAAATCGGTACCGCTATTCACCCACCAGGTGCCGGACAACACCAAACACAGCCGGTCAGTAGCGTAACTGTGCGGTGCGCTCATGTAGCCCGGGTACCATTTCATCAGCACGACGTATTGTCCCGGCTTGTCCAATCCGCCAAAAAGCGCCGCCATCTCGGCCCCGTGCGGCGGCCCGGCGGGCCAAGCGGCCCATTTTAATTGGTCGGACAGAGTCACCTGGGTTTCAGAGGGGTTGACCGCTTCCGCTCGGCGAGCGGACAAGCCGAGTGGCAACGCGGCCAGCAACGAGGCAAGCAGTAGCTGGCGCCGGCGGGGCGATAGCAGATTGTCTTGCAAGAAAATTCGATCCGTCATCTTCAGGGCACCCAAGAGCTAGAGGGAAACGCGTGTGCCCAGGACTTCCAGGAACAACGCCAGGAATTGCGGATGCGCCGGCCAGGCGAAACCGCTTACGAGATTGCCGTCACGGATCGCCCCGTCAGGTGGTGTCTCGACATATTCTCCGCCCGCCAAGCGGACTTCTGGCGCACAGGCGGCGTATGCCGAAACTCGTCGGCCGCGGATCACGTCCGCCGCGGCAAGGATTTGTGCCGCATGGCAGATCGCCGCGATCGGTTTTTTCTCTGCGGCGAACGAGCGAACGATCGCGATCAGGCGGTTGTCGAGCCGCAGATATTCCGGCGCACGACCGCCGGCGATCATCAGCGCGTCATAGGCTTCGGTTTTGACCTCGGCAAAGCTGGCGTTCAGTACGAAATTGTGTCCAGGCTTCTCGGTGTAGGTCTGGTCGCCCTCGAAATCGTGGATCGCCGTCTTGATCTTTTCGCCCGCCTTTTTGCCCGGGCACACGGCATGGACATTATGCCCGAGCGCCGTCAGGGCCTGAAACGGTACCATGACCTCGTAGTCTTCGGCGAAATCGCCGACGAGAAAGAGGATCTTCTTCGCTGACATTACTTCTCTCCTGTTGCTTGTTGGGGGCGCGTCACTCCGCTGCTTCCAAGGCCTCGATCTTAGGGCGTGGCGGCGGCGCCATGAATTCCGGGCCCACCGGATCGGTGATCGACTCGTGCAAGATTCGATCGATTTCCGCTTTCGCCGCAGTGTCGAGCGACCACCCGAAAACCTGGTCGATCGGCTGCAACTGCCCGGGGTGACGTGCCCCCCACAATGCCGCCGTCGCACCCTGATCGAGGAGCCAGCGCACAGCCAGGTGGATGACCCGCTTGCCGTAATGATCCCTGGCGAATTGATCGAGACGCCGGACTACAGCCAGATACTGGGCGAAGCGCGGCGGTCGGAATTTCGGGTCGGTCAGGCGAAGATCATCTCCCCCAAAATGCGCCCCTTCTTGCAGTTTGCCGGACAACAGCCCGCGGCACAGCGCGCCATAGGTCAAAGTTGCAAGACCCGATTCCCGGCAATAGGGCAGGAGCTCTTTCTCGATCCTGCGCTCGAACAAGTTGTAGGGCGGCTGTGCGACGTGCAGCTTGGCAACACGGCGAAAGCGCGCGATCTGCAGAACCGAGAAATTGCTGACGCCAATAGCCCGGATCTTCCCCTGGTCGAAGAGCGTCTGCATCGCTTCGGCGGTCTCTTCGATAGACACCAGCGGGTCGGGCCAATGGACCTGATGAATGTCGATGTAGTCGGTGCGCAACCGTCGCAACGAGTCCGTCACCTCGCCCAGGATGCGGTTGCGGGTGGCATTGCGGAAGACTTTGCCGTCCTTCCATTCAAGCCC
>Ga0306925_10002986_pt1 | contig 14783 bp, 10 predicted proteins | sample flu12Cox44000176_FD_203755 | JGI IMG/M metagenome (GOLD analysis project Ga0306925, IMG submission 203755) | Lab enrichment of tropical soil microbial communities from Luquillo Experimental Forest, Puerto Rico - flux8day.12C.oxic.44.000.176 (v2)... | ecosystem: Environmental > Terrestrial >... | reverse complement strand
GCCGGCGTCCCGAAGTGGTGGTGCAAGTCGAGCCGCCGAGGATTTGCTGCCTGAGCTCGCGCGGACTGTTTCCCGCCGCGCCAAAAGAGGTCGGCACCGACGCCGGCCAGTCCCGCTAGAACTGCCCGGCGCGAAGGGCACGGCTTAACGGTCATGGCTGGCTATTATGAGGACGCACCTGCCGGTTGTCAAGGAGTTCAACGGGGGACACGAGTCCAGCGGGGGACACGAGTCCAGCGGGGGAGGGGGAGGCGGCGGCTGAGGGGCGTCTGATGCTTGGTAACCTATTCCGATATGGCCCCAGCCGATCCGTTGAGCGGAGCGCGATTTCTCGTCGAGATTGACGGCTTCTCGGCTAGCGATTTTACCGAAGTGCTTTTCCCGGAGGCGACGATTGCGGCCGGGCGCGAGCAACTCACCCACCTCATCCTGAAGCGAGGTGCCAGTGTGGACCGCCAGCTTTGTGAGTGGTGGAAACAGAGCGCGCTCGGAAAGCCGGCGCCGAAGAACTTGTCGGTGGTTCTGCTCGACGAGCGCGGCACGCCGCAGATCCGCTGGAAATGCAAGGCTGCGCAACCGGTGCGCTATGCCTTATCGGCGCTCAACGCGGTCACGCCGAGTGTGGTTGTAGAAACGATGGAGTTGTCGGTCGAAGGCTTTGAGAGAGGATAGACATGCCCGTATTTCGCAACGACCCGTACCCTGCCGGTAACTTTGAAATCACCATCGTCGGAATCAGTGACGACGGCAAAGCGGTCAAGGGCTCGTTTTCCGAGATCTCCGGTTTGGGAGTGGATATCAGCGTCATCGAATACCGGACCGGCAGCGAGGACATCACCATGCGCAAGCTTCCCGGCCTGAAAAAATTTTCGAATCTCGTCCTGAAGCGCGGCGTGATCGGCGACGCGACATTCTGGAACTGGCTGGCAGCGGCGATGAATGGCCAGGTCATTCGTGCCGATGGAACCATCGCGCTGCTCGACGAAAAACGGCAGCCGGTGGTGATTTGGAAATTCCACCGCGGCTGGCCCTGCAAATGGACCGGGCCGGATCTGGTCGCAAGCAGCAACGACGTGGCGATTGAAGCGCTGGAAATCTGCCACGAGGGTCTCGAGATGGCTCAGCCTTAGTGAAAGGCAGACGAAAATTCACCGGCTGGTTGCTCGGCTGGAGCGTTGGTTCGGGCCCGGGATGTGCCGTAAGTTCAACCTCCGCTCACCGGGCATCTGTGCCTGGAGCAAAATCCGCTCAATTCCGCCGATCGGCGTGGATTCGCAGGATTCCGCACTCAAGCTCCCGCGTGTGGCGTTCAATCGCGGTACCTACATACAAAAGCAGGCACTCCGGCGAAGCTCGACGTGGGCCAGGATCAGCGTTGTCACGAGGACACTTGCTCGCCTCGAGGCCGCTTATTCAGGGACCGCGGTCGCGGTCTCAATGCGGGTCCACCTCCAGTTCAACGGGGGCCGCGACGGACTGGACCTCGGGCTCGTAGTACTCATATACGCGCGACTGGAAGGTTCGTGCGCGGATCGGATATTTGGCGCGCAAGCGGAACTTTACGGTAGCCGTTTCACCGGGGGCGAAGGAGTCGAAGTAGAGAATCGCTTGCGTGGCGGTGAGGGTGAACTTTTGCAAGCGGCCGCTCCTCAGGCTGGCGCTCTTTTCCTGGTAGCGCTCAAGGTCTTCGCTCGCGAGGTCAAATCCAGGCGGAATTCCGAGGTCCACCATCACCATATTCGCGGCTTTTGTCAGGTTGTTCTTGATGGTGGCCGTAGCCGTGGCGATGTCATCCTCGGCTAAGCGCGTGCGGTCATAGGCCACGTTGATTGAGAGAGGCTCATGGTCCGGCTGTTGGCCCCAGGGGACGAAATAGCGGCCCACCACCTGGTAGGCCAGACCGCCGCTGCCCGTAAACCGAAGCGCCACCGTGTTCGCGCTGCGCGGGTCGATCTGAGGGAAGACGAACTGGTGAAACAGGTCGCTATTCTCCGGGTTTAGGTTCAGGGCCTCAACGGCGCGGCCGTTGAGAGTAATCTCGAGGGTCCCCTGCACATCGTTCGCGCCTTTCTCGGTGGAGAGCAACAACGCGCGCAACGCCATGATGGTCGCCTGCGTTGTGCCCCAGGTGCCGGCAGCATCTTTTTTGGCCGCGATGTAGCGGAGCGCTTTGGCGGCGATCGCCGCGCCTTTACCGTACTTGAGCAGGGCTTGTACCGCCAGACCCGTCGTCTCCACGCTGGCGCTGGTGCCGGTGGCGAAAACGCCGGTCTCTTCGGAGCTCCACCACGCCAGGTCATCTTTTTCTGTGCGGGCGCTCAACAGCAACTCCATCACACGATCCGTCCATTCCCGATCCTTGCCGGAATCAGCCGCGAAGTTGGCGACCACCGCCAGTGTGTAGGGATCCAGCTTTCGATTCGGGTCGCTCATGCGGCCGGCCACGAAGTTCCGCGCCTTTTCGACCGCCGGCCCCTCGAAGCCGGTATTCTCGAGTGCCCAGCCGATGTACGCCGTAATGCGGACGAGGTCGGAGTTGTATCGGTTGGTGGCGCCTTCGTTGATGAATGAGGTATCCGGCTTCCAGCTTCCGTCGGGTTGCTGCTGGGAAGTCAGCCAGCTCCGAGTCCGTTCGATCAGCCGCGGGTCCACCTCGTGGACCTTCGCCATATCCGAGAACTCCATCAGGCCGTACGAAGTCAGAATCTTGTTGGCGGGCGCCTGGCCGAACCAGGAGAACCCACCGCCCGGAACTTCGAAAGTCAGCAGGCGCTGGTAACCCGTCGCGATGAATCCTTCCGCCTTAGCGTGGACCTCAGGTGTGAGCTTGTTGGTGCGCTTCATATAGCCGAGCGCCAGCACATTCGGATACGTGGCCGAAGAAGTCTGCTCGAAGCAGCCGAATGGCATCCGCAGCAGGCTGTCCATGCCTTCGATCACCTGGCTGAGCGGGCCGGGATACAGACGGACGAAAACCAGGCTGGCGTCGGGAATGGCGCCCGCCGGAAAATTCAATTTGTGCTGGGCGGACGTTTCTAGGCGGCCGTTGAACACCAGGTTCTCCTCGCGGCCGTTGGGCACGACTTCAATTTCGCGGACCACGATATCGGCGCGCTGGGCCGCCCCGTTCATACGCGCGGCGAGCGTCAGTTTGAATTTGCCGATGCGGGTGGCTTCGAGCGTGAACTGCGCTCCACCCACGCGGCCGGAATCCACCGCGAGTCTCTTCTCAGGGGCGTCGTCCACCAGCGAGAACCAGTCGGCCGATTGCAGTTTGAGGTCGATACTTCCGCGTGCACTCGTGTAGTTATAGACGGCCACGGGAATCGAGACTCGGTCGCCTTGAGTCAGCCTGACCGGCAGATCGAGGTCGACGAAGAAATCCTGGAAGACCTTCAGGCTCGAGCTCGCGCTACCCAGCAGGCCGCCAGGGGTGGAGGCGATCAAAGCCATCCGCCACGTCGTGATGGAATCCGCCAGAGGAATCGAGACGCTGGCACGCCCGTCGGCATCGGTGATGATTTCCGGATTGACGTAAAGCGCTTCCGGGAAATACGACCGCACGCGCGGTGTCTCCGCGACCGACACCTCTTTCGCGACCGTTGCCGAGCTCAGAGCCGGAGCCGGGCTGGGCACGTTCGCAAACCGCGCTATTTCTTGGGCTCCGACGCGTTGTCGGACTCCGACGAGGCCACCGCCCGTGTCCGGTCGAGCGCCGCCCTGCTGGAACATCACGTTTCCGCCAAAGCGATTTTCCGAGGGTGGTTGTGGGTAGATCACGACCGTCGGCGAGTTTGAACGAATCTGCGCCACGAGCGCAATATCGTCGGCGGTATCGAATCGCTTATCAGGCCCCGCACTCCGCACCAGATAGGTATTCTGGGGAGCCCAGGGCGCATGCTCGATCCGCAGTCCTGTCGCCCAGGGATCGCGAAGCCGTGTTGCGGCCGCCTGGGTGAGGTCTTGACCCTGTTTATACACGCGCTTCAGCTGTTCGCGCACGTCGTCGGAGAGACGCGCGCGATAGCGAACGGCGTAGTCCGCGGATCTGGTCTCGAGTACGCTGTGGCCGACTTCGGTCTCGAAGCGGTTCGGGTTCACCATTTCCGTGGCTGCAAACAGCGCGCGGGCGGCGCGGTCGCGCTCGGCCGCACGCTCCGTCGCGACGGGCTCGACAATTTCCGCCATCCCGATCGAGTGAATCTCATAGCGCGGCTTCATCGCCTCCTGCTCCAGGTAAAAGAAGACCTTGGCAAAGCCAGGCTGTTTTTCGGCCAGCGCGAAAACCGCTTCATCCACCACCTGTACGCCCAGGGCGGCTGAAACGCCTTCGCCTCGCGCATTCGTCACACGGAACCGGATGCGCGCGTCATCGCCCGGCTTGTAGGCCGGGGCGTCCGAGGTGGTTTGGATCTTTAGCTCGTCGGCAGGTTCGACGAATACCAGCCGGTGGTCCGCTACCGGCCGGGCGTCCCGGCCGAACACATAGGCGTTGATATCGAGTGTGCCTGCGAGCTGTGGAGTGGCGGTGAAGGCCAGCTCGGCCTGGCCGTTCACGATGTCCATATCTCGCGTCGCGACGGTCTCGCCGTCCTTGACGATGTCCACATACGCGGAGCCAGCGGGTTTTGTCGACAAGACGTGAACTCGGATGCGGTCCCCGGCGCGGTAGACCGCATGATCGGTCCGCAGAAGTATCTGGTCGAGCCCGCCGCGGCTTTCGAGTGGCACGGTGGCCGATGCGCGGTCGCCCCGGGAATCGCTGGCCTCGATGTGCAGCGATTCGCTCGCCCCGCCCACTTTGAGCCGGATCAGCGCCACTCCTCCCTCATCGGTGGTTACCCTTTCGGTCGCCTCGCCTGCGGCGTCGACCCGGAGCTCGGCAGCCGCCGGCGTCCCATCCGGGTACGAGGCCAGCAGGAAAATCTGGTTTTCGAGGTGCGGAATCAGCTTGCCGCTTTCGGGCACAGCGGTGAGGATAAGTGGCGATTCGCTGACGGTGACAAGCTCTCCACGAGTTTGGGAATGAGCGGCGGAATCCTTCACCGTGGCTTCGACCAGCACGCGCGCCGCTCCCTGGCTGAGAGGCCGGCCCGCGAAGTAATCCGGCAGGCGGAGGTCGAAATGAGAAACGCCGTCGGCATCCGTTTTTCCTTCGACCGCGCCGAGCTCGTTCACGGCCACATCGACGGTGGACGCCTTGACGGTGACCACGGCGCCGTCCACCGGCTTTCCGAAGAAGTAGGTCGCGCGGACGGTGCCGGTCACGTGATCGCCGGGCCGGTAGCCGTGTTTCGCCTTGGCATTGGTGAAATCGACCGCGACCTTGAACTTCGGCAGCACGTAGCGCTCCACATTGAGCGCGATCTCGGCGTTTTTGCTGGTGCCCGCGTCGGCCTCCGCCAGGAGGGCGCGCAGATGGTAGGTCCCGAGGTTGACTTCGTCGGCCAGGCCGAACTCCGCCGAAGCCACGCCGAACAAGTCGGTCTGGGTCGCCTTCTTAAAAACCTTGTTGCCCCGCGAATCCTCCACCTCCAGGGTCAGCTTGCGGCCGGCGGCCGCTCGGTGCTCGGAGCCCTCTAACGCCAGGGCCCTGACGTGAATCGTTTGTCCGGGCTGGTAAATCGGCTTTTCTGTGGTCAGGAGTATAGAAACCTGGTCTTTGAGACGCACCGGCTGGGTGTACTCAGCCGACCCGATGGGCGTGTCCACCGTGTACCGCAATCCGTATCGCCCCGGCGGCCGTGGAGGCAAACGAAATTGTGCTTCCGCGGTGCCACGCCGATCGAGCAACCCGGTGAAGAGCAGGTTCGGCTTGGGTTCGGCTGGCAGCAAGTCGATGCGAAGCGTGCTGCGGCCGGCGATGGACCGATTCTGCGAATCGGTCGCGACCACCCGTACCGCCGCCGGCCCTCGGGTCTGATAGGATTGCTGCCCGATGATGTGCAGCACCGGCATCGACAGGATCCCTGAAATGGATTCAGTGGCGTCGATGAGAGCGTCTTTCCGGCCTCTGAAAGTGAACTGGTAACGCAAGCGGTGCCACACCAGGTCATCGATTGCGAGCGGTCGGGCGAGCGAAAGGTCCGCCAGCCAGGATCCCCCTTTGGTAGCCGCCATTACGTCGCGCGTGACGTGTCCCACAACGTGGTCTTCCGGATCCAACACGCTGATTGCGAGCAGCCCCGCTCCGGCGTGACCCCCGGGGTAGGGAACCGTCACATGCAAGGTGCCGTGCGCGTAGGTGGCAACCGCGGATTCGCCATTGTCCGCCTGACCGGCTGGAAGAACATCCAGGACGAGCGCCGGAACGACGATGCGTGCTGCTGCGAGGAGAAAGAACCAGAGCCGGAGAAGCGGATCGAGACCACTGTGAGTTTTCACGAAGCACCTCCTGAGTTTGCACGGCCGCGTTCGGGACTTGCCCGCCTAACGGCGGAAGCCCCCAAATCGCTCCGCCTCCGTTTCGGGCCGTGATACCGAGAAATGCCGTCGCAACGGAGTTCCTTTCAACTCCGATTTCCGAGCCTACCGGCGGTCGGCTCTTGTCACATGGGACGCCACGTCATTTCCACACGGATAGGGATGTCGTTCTTAATGGGGAACGTCAATAGCGACGGCGGGTCGATCTTGAAATCGGATATGGTGGCTGGAATCGTGCCCCTGATTTTGACCGCGCTCCCTTGACTCAGGCGCTCGAAGGGGACCTGCCGGTAGTGGGCGGTTTGGCCAGCGAACTGGATCTTGAGGTCCGCAAGGATGGTTGGGACCAAAGAGGCTTCTTCGGGTATGTGCAGGCCACGGTGATCAGGGGAAACTCGCCGCCGCGCGTCACTTGAAGCATATGAAGGTCGCGGTTGCTGTCGCCGGAGTCAAACGACTTGAAGGCGACCGCGATCAGGAAATCGCATTGGCCGGCGGGGCAAACTCCCTTACCGCGAGCCGCGTGGCTGACGCCATTGACCTCATGCAGCGGGTGCGACAAGTGATAGGTGAGCGTGGACTGTTCGAGAACCCATTGGCCGTCGGCCAGGATCCCCATCGGAAGCGCGCGCAGGCGAGCAAGGCTCGCCAGAGAAATCGGTTCATGACGCTTAGAATCGGACCGACACCGCCAGAATCGCCAGCCCATAGGCAATGCCTGTGGTTGCGGCAACCACGTGGGCGGATGCGATCCCATGCACTTTCTCTCCCTTGCTTCGCTGCTCGAAGGCCATAGCGCCCAATGCCTGTGTAAGGATCATTCCCGGGCCATGGATCCAGGCCAAGAACTTGTGCAGCCGGATCTGCCCATGGGGTGTAGTCCCCGGAATCTTCGGTGCGAAGGGCGAAAAGCCGGCGCTGGTAAAATACATTCCGGCCGTCGCCGCGCCGAGCGTGGCGTGGAGGTCGCGGCCGGAGGCGGTGCCGTGCCGGCCCGCCGCCCCCGGGAGCCGTCAGAATCGTGGCGAGCATGGGGGCGGCTGTGATTAAGCCCAGCCGTTGATGGACCTTCAGCATGTGCGACGCCGGTTCAGCCGCGACTGTTCCGCCGTACTTCCCTGGCTCTCGCCGGAAGTGAAACCGAGATCCTCGAGTGAAGGCGCCCCGGTGGCCGCCAGGGAAAGGTCCGACCTCAGCCGCGCTCCGGCCGCGAGTGTCACTTGGGCCGATTGCGGGTGGAAGCCCTCCGCGGACACAATGACTTCGTAGTCTCCCGGGGGAAGGTTGGACATCGTGTAGAAACCGGAAGCGTCGGTTTGGGCGTCCGTCGATCGGCCTGTAGCCGCGTTCTTGACGGTGACCTTGGCGTCGCGGACCGCCCCGGAAGGACCCATAATGATGCCCGAAAGCGTAGCGCCTGCGTCCTGAGCAGGCAACGCGACCGAAAACGGTACTAGAAGCGCTGCAATCCACAGACTTGGATTCATCAGGTCCCGAGACGCGAAAAACCTGTTGCCGGTTGCGGCTCGAAAGAGCCATGTCTCTAAAAGTCTCTAGCAGGGACCCCGAAACGATTCCAGGCTCCACCTGTCGGCCGCGGAGTGGTGTCGGAGGATATAGAGGTTGCCGTCGTCGGCGCGCACTTTGTAAAAATGGTCATCCGGGCCGTACCATTGATCGAGAACGTCCACGACGACGTACTCGTGATCCTCGAGTCGAAAACGGACCGGCCGCTCGTCGGCCTTCCGCCCGGCGTAACACTCGACATGTACCTTCATCGGCCGGCCCGGCGCGCAGGCTATTTCTTGTCTGGCAGGGCGAACACGTAAAGCGCGTTGCCGTAGGCCGGGTAGTGGACGTCGGGGGCGAGTACGCTCGGCACCATGCGCGGACTACCGCCGCCCAAGCCGCTCGATACGGCGATGTACTGCTTGCCACCGACACTGAAGGCGAGCGGGAAGCCCTGCACCGAGGTGCCCAACCGCGTCCGCCACAGCTCCTTGCCGCTCTTGACATCGACGGCCCGGAACACGCGGTCCATGTCGCCGACAAAAGCGATGCCGCCCGCCGTGGAAAGAATGGCAGTCATGAACGGTGCACGCTGCTCAATCTTCCAGTTCTCCTTGAGCGTGCGCACGTCGTAGGCAGCAAACTTGCCCACGTTGCCGTTCGACCCCGGTGACTCATAGAAACGGCGGGTGGCGCCGCCGGCGCTGCCACCTCCCTCCACCAGCTCGACCTTCAGCGCATTCATCTCCTGGCAGCTTTCCGCCACCGGGATAAGAATCTGATTGGTGGGCTGGTGATAGCTCATGGCGTGCCAGTTGTGCCCGCCTTCGGAAGTCGGGCAGCTTTGGACCCATTCGCCGATCTGATTTTCGACGATGTCATTACGGTAGTGCGGAGTGCCGGTCACGGGGTCGTAAGAGTCGTAGATGTTCTGGAAAACCGTTTCTTTGTGGCCGAGATACTTGCCGCTCCGACGATCCAGTTTCCAGAGCACGCCGGCCTTTCCTGCACTGAAGACGAGCTTTTGACCGGCGTCGTCGACCAGAACGCGCTCGAAGACTTCGTCCAGATCGAGTGATTCGCCGGGCGCATGATCGTAATACCAGGCGAGCTTACCGCTATCGACATCGAGCGCCACGGTCGAGTTGGCATAGAGCGTCTCGCCGTTTCCGGACTGGCGGCTGGCGCGCATCCACGGTTTCGACTGCGCAACACCCCAGTAGGTCAGATTGAGATCGGGATCAAAGCTGCCGGTGATCCAGGTGTCGCCGCCGGCTCGAAAAAGGCTCGGCAGCTTGCCCCAGGTGTCGCCGCCGGGCTCGCCATCCTTGGCGATGGTGTGAAACTTCCAGAGCAGCTTGCCGGTCCGAGCGTCATAGGCGCTGATGAAACATTTTTCGTCCCGGTATTGGGAACAGAGGTTGCCGCCCAGACCCTGGATCACCTTGCCCTTCACGATAAGTGGGCCGCTCGAGGTGCTGTAATTGCCGTGGGTACGGTCGCCGATGACCGTATCCCAGACGTTGTTGCCGGTGCGGGCATCGAGCGCGAAAATGTGCGCCTGCCCGGTCGTGACGAACACCTTGTCGTCATAAATCGCCAGGCCGCGCTGCGAGTTGCCTTGCGCACTGTCCCCGACGCGGTTTTCCCAAATAAGGTCGCCGGTGCGAGCGTCGAGCGCCTGCACGATGTTGCCGGGATTGTTGATGAACAGGATTCCGTTGTGGACCACCGGGGCGACCTGGTTGGTTCCCTCGTTCATGGCCCACACCCACTGGAGTTGAAGCTCCTTCACGTTTTGGGTGTTGATCTGGTTCAGCGGACTATAGTTATTCGCATGGTAATCGTGCCGGATCATGATCCAGTCACCGGGATCGGGATTGCGGAGCATGGTATCGGTGACATTAGTATAGTGGCTGACTTCGCCCCGCACGGTGAGCCCGCGCGGCGTGGGCGGTGTCGGTGCTTCGGCGCGGCCACCGAGCGGCTGGTTGGTACCGCCTCGTCCGCCGCGGCGAGCAGGTCCGCTCCCCCCGGCGACTGATCCGATGAGGTTGCCGTTCCCCGCTGCCAGCGGAGTATTGCCGGCCTGGGAGCCGTTCGATTCGAGAAGGAACGCAGCCAGATCCACATACGCCGTTTCGCCCAGACTGCCGGGCCGGTCCGGAGGCATGGCGCCTTGCATAAAGCCGATCAGATCGTTGACGGTCCGCGCACCCCAGGTGCTCAGGAACAATCCGCCGGCCAAGGCCGATGCGCTGTCAATCCCGCTCAGATCGGCGCCATGGCACATGGCGCAGTTCGCCCGATAAAGGGTTCGCCCGGCGGTGGCCTGCTCGGCGGTAAAGGGCCCCGCGGTTCGTTGACCCGTCACTGGTTGACCCGTCACAAGGATCGCGCCCCGAGTGCCGAGGATTGCGAGCGCTACCAGATAGTGCTTGTTTGAACCAAACATGGATGTTTGCTGCCTCCTAGCGAATCAACCATCCCCAGATGACGCCATCGGGGGCCTTTTCGCTGTGAATCTGTATGTACAGCCCGCCCTTGTGCAGGCTCTCAATTTGTTGCGGAGTCAGATCGACCGTTCCCGAGATGGACCCGCTGGTCGACTTGGTGATCGTGAGGTCGGAAATGACCGCTCCCCGCACGCCAGCCGCTACCGCGCTGTGCAGTTGAGCGATGGTAGCTGGCGAGAGCAGACCTTCGAAAGACCCCGTGATCGAAAGTTTCGAAGCCGCCAAGGTGGCCGTGGCCGATCCGATTCCCGCCAGACCCGGCCGCGTCCGCGCATCCGCGGGCACGGCTGTCAACCGCGCCTTGTAGGTCTCGGCGCCTTGCGCGGCGAGGTGAAACCCCGTCGCCAGAGACATGGTCGCGATCACGCACGCGGTGACAAATCGCTTGCTTGCCATTGGGTAGACCTCTCGATTCCATCGATTCTACACTGTTTGGAAGGGCAGCAACCCGTCAGGCCTTGCGTGTCCGAACTGGTTTTGCCTCTGTCCGCGCCGGTTTCGTCTTCGGGTGAGGCGACGCCCGACGCTGGGGAGTCACCAGGCTTTGATACAAACGTAGGTATTCGCGGGCGGAGTGATTCCAGGAATAGTCGGCGGTCATCGCGTTGCGCATGAGCGTCGCCCACTGGTCTTTGTTATGAAACGTGGTCAAGGCCCGGTCGACGGCGGCTAACAGCGCGGCGCTTTCATAGGCCTCGAAGACGAAGCCGGTGCCAGCTCCGGTGGCGGGGTCGAATTCGTGCACGCTGTCCTTCAAGCCTCCGGTGGCTCGCACGACGGGAATGGTGCCATATTTCAGGCTGTAGAGTTGGTTCAACCCGCAGGGCTCGTAGCGCGAAGGCATCAAGAACAGGTCGGCGCCGGCCTCCACCTGGCGGGCTAGCCGTTCGTCAAAGGCGATGCGGATGCTCAGGCGGCCTGCGCATCGCCGCGCCACGGCTTGAAACAGATCCTGATAGTGCTGGTCGCCGCTACCGACCACGACCAGTTGCAGCCCTTTGGCGATGAGCGGATCGACGGCCGACGCCAGCAGATCGAAACCCTTTTGTGCGGCCATGCGTGAGACCATCCCGACCAGCGGAGTCTGGGGCTCTTGCGGCAGCCCGAATTCCTTCTGGAGGTCCGCCTTGCAGGCCCGCTTCCCGGAGAAATCCGCCGGACCGTAGTTGCCGGCGATCGCGGGGTCGGTTTCCGGGTTCCACCGATCGTAGTCGACGCCGTTCAAGATGCCCACCAGTCGAGACGTGCGTTCCTGGAGAACGCCCTCCAGGCCGAAGCCGTGGTCCTGGGTTTGGATCTCCCGGGCATAGGTTGGGCTCACCGTGGTGATGGCGTCGGCGAAGGCCAGGCCTGCTTTGAGAAAGTTGATCTTGCCGTAGAACTCAAAGTGGCGCGGTGTGAATAGGCTGGCATCCAGGTTCAACAGATCCCACTCGTCGTGGATCGTCAACACCGTGCGCACCGTCGAGAGACCGGGATACCGTTCCGGCTGAGCCTTGAGAAAGGCCACAGCCAGGGCAGCCTGCCAGTCGTGCGCATGGAGCACGTGCGGCGTCCCGGTGTGGCGTAGCACTTCCAGCGCGGCACGGGCAAAAAACGTGAACCGCTCGGCGTTATCCGGGTAATCCCCTTCCGGGGTGCCGTATAAAAATGGCCGGTCGAAATAGCGATCGGCCCGGATAAAGTAAGCCGAGATGTTCCGGCCCAGCGTGGCGGCGAGGACGCCGGCTTCGTGCCGGCCCGTGCCCAAAGAGACGGCGAAGCCGATGCCGGTTTCGCGCAGAACGGCGGTTTGATCAAGCACCGCGCGATATGCTGGCATGATCAGACACAGCTGATGGCCAAGTCGCTCGAGAGCCGTCGCAAGCGAGCTTGCCATGTCGGCCAGCCCTCCTGTCTTAGCAAAGGGCACGATCTCCGGGCAGGCCATCGCGATTTTCAGTTGCGCCGGCCTCGCGACCGGGATGCGCGCCTTGGGCTCGCGCACCTTGACGGAAACCTCGGCATGCGTCCGAAATTCCGCTGCTGTCGCGATGCCAGGAAACGGATCATCCCGGCTCTCCAAGTTCTCAAGCCAGCTTTGGTCGATCGTTTCAGCATCGATTTGCTGGCGGAGGCGGTTGAGGCTCACTAGATGACCTCTGGCCCGGCGGATCGCATATTCCTTCATCGTCCCGGAATTGATCATGAACGCCCAATCGCTCGCGTGGGCCAGCAGCAGTTCCCGCCCCGCCTGGTTCAGAGCCCGTCGGGTGAGCCCGGTCGACCGCCGATGACGGGCGATGAGTTTCTCCAGCACCGCCGCGCCGCTGTGCAGGTGACGATAGATCCAGTCGGTTTCGCGGTTCAACCAGACCTCGTTGAAGCCGTTCTGGCCCCAACTCGACAGGCACGGTGTCGCCACCTGGTTGTCGGGCCATTGGTTGAGGTATTCGGAGAGCGTCACAAGCCGGATGGTGTCCTGTTCCAAGGCCGCTTTCCGGATCAGGTAGTCGATCCAGCGCGGGCCTTCGAACCACCAGTGGCCGAACAACTCGGCGTCGTAGGGCGCCACCACCAGTGGCGGCCGGTCCATGGCCGGGGACATCTCCTGGACCTGCCGGATCCGCTCGGCCAAGAAATGTTCCGCGTGCAGCGAGACTTTCTGCTCAGCCCACTCCGGCACGTATGGTTCCTTGTGGTCGCCAGGGCCGGTGATCCGGTAATACTTGAGACCGGTGTCGACGCGAAGGCCGCTCGGATGAATATACGGCCGCACATAGTCGAGGTCACCATCGTGGCCGAGGTCGCGGTAGAACTCGCGGTAGTCGAAATCGCCGGGATACCCGACCTTGGAACACCACACCTGGCGCGACGAATCCGGGTCGCGGCCGAAAGCCGCCACTCCGGACGGGCAGAGGATGGGTGCAAAGACTCCATAGCGGGGGCGGCGGTCGGCGCGCGTGACGCCATGCGTCTCCAGAATCGTGTAGCGGATGCCGTGCTCTCCGAGCAGCCGGTCGACGCCCGGGTAGTAACCGCACTCGGGCAGCCAGAAACCCTCGGGTTTTCGTCCGAAGACCTGGCGGTAGTGTTTCACACCCACGCCGATCTGAGCGCGCACCGCCGATTCGTTCGTTGAAAGCAGCGGCAGGTAGCCGTGCGTGGCTGCACTGGCAAGGATTTCGACCTTTCCGAGAGTCTGGAAGTGCCGGAGCGCCCTCACCAGGTCCTTGTCATACTGCTCGACGAAGGCCTCACGAACTTGAACTAGACGCTGGTAGTACAGCCGCGCCAGAGGTTGGAAGTCGGGGAGCGGGGCGGTGCGGGCGATCTCCTTTTCAGCCAGTTCGATCGTCTTGTCCAGCTTCTTGATATACCGTGCCTGGAGCAGTGGGTCGAGCAGCATGGAGGCTAGTGTCGGAGTGAGAGAAATGGTCAGGCGGAACTCGATGTGGTCTTCGAGGAGGCGTTCGAGAAGCAGAACGATTGGTACATAAGATTCTGTGATTGCTTCGAATAGCCAGTTTTCTTCAAGGACTTCTTCGTCGTCCGGATGGCGCACGTACGGTAGGTGTGCATGCAGCACCAGAGCCAGGTAGCCTAGCATGGGCATCAACCGGTCCGCTTCTTCGAACGCTCCCTGTTGAGAACGGACGAAGAAAAACCGGGTGAAAATTGGTGTTCGGCCAAGCTGGTCAGGTCCTTCGGCTGATCGGGGCGGGAGAAGAGAGTTTGAAGAGCGGCAGGCGCAGCCGACTCGGCGTCCGGAACAGGCTGTTCCCGCCGCCGGAGCGCGTAGAGTTCGTTCATTTTCCGGCGCAGGACTTCCGCCGCATCGATCGGGCTGGCGGCCTCCGCTGGGGTGGGCCGATCGGGCGACGTTGCGGAAACCGACCAAGGCCCAGATCCGTTCATGCCGGAAGCGCCGAGGCGAGCCTCAGGGGCTTGCTCCATACGGGCGAACCGCTCTTCGACCTCGGCAATCGGCCATGCGCGCGGTGTCTCGACTACGTTGGAACGCGCCAGCGGCACAAATTTGCCGCCTTCCCGGTTCACGCCCAATTCTACCCAATAGCGGCGTTGGGGGCTCCAGAGTTGGACATACCAGTTTCCGGCGGCAAGGTCCACGTTGACGTCGAACGAGCTCGGGGATTCGCCTCGGGTGGTGTCGGAAAAACGCAGGCAGCCCACGGCGGCCCGCGAAGCCTTTCGCGGGGCCTGTTTCGGATCCAGTTCCCAGTAGATATGGACCAAGTACGGGTTCACAGCCATCGCCACCACGCGCGTCTCGCCATAGGACTTCGGCAATTCTTCCGGCTGTGCTGAGGTCGGGGGCACTGGAAAGAGGCGCTC